>Ga0156328_1202_pt1 | contig 39807 bp, 39 predicted proteins | sample RifCSPlowO2_12_FD_107976 | JGI IMG/M metagenome (GOLD analysis project Ga0156328, IMG submission 107976) | Candidatus Tectomicrobia bacterium RIFCSPLOWO2_12_FULL_69_37 | reverse complement strand
CCATCGGGCCGTTCCACACCACGGTCTTCGCCCCGGCGATGAGGCGGGAGAACGCTTCCACCGACTTGGGGCCGATGTCCAGGCCCATCAGCTCGCCGGGGATGTCCCCCTCGGTCACCTGGGAGGGCGCGTTGGGCTTGATCTCCGCCGCCGCGACGATGTCCACCGGGAGCTGGAGCTTCGCGCCGCCGAGGCTCCGCAGGCGGGCGGCCTCGGCCGCCTTGTCCTCCTCGACCAGGCTCTTGCCCGTCTTCTGGCCCGCCGCCCGCATGAAGGTGAACACCATCGCGCCCCCGATCAGCACGTGGTCGCACTTGGCGAGCAGCGCCTCGATGACCCCGATCTTGTCCGAGACCTTCGCCCCCCCGAGGATGGCCACGAACGGCCGCCTCGGGCTGTTCAGGGCGTCCCCCAGGTACTTGAGCTCCTTCTCCACCAGGAAGCCGGCCACCCGGGGCTTGCCCGCCATCGCCTGGGGGACGGTGAGCATGCTCGCGTTGTCGCGGTGGCAGGTGCCGAAGGCGTCGTTCACGTAGACGTCGGCCAGGGCGGCCATCTGCCGGGCGAAGGCCGCCTTCTTCTCCTTGAGGGCCGGGTCCTTGGCGCCGTCCTTGTCCTTGATCTCCTCGGCGGAGTGGAAGCGGACGTTCTCGAGCAGGCAGCACCCCCCGTCCATGAGGCCCGCGGCGGCCTTCTCGGCCTCGGGGCCCACGCAGTCCGGGGCGAAGGCCACCGGCTGGCCGAGCAGCTCCCCGAGGCGCTTGGCCACGGGGGCGAGGGTCCACTGCTGGTTGGCCTCCCGGTCGTCTCCCTTCGGGCGGCCGAGGTGGCTGGCCAGGATGAGCCGGCCCCCTCCCTGGAGGATGTGCCGGATGCTGGGCAGGGCCATCCGGATGCGGCGGTCGTCGGTGATGGCGCCGCCCTTGTCCTGGGGGACGTTGAAGTCCACCCGCATGAGGACCCGTTTGGACCGCACGTCGATGCCCGCGATCGTCTTTTTGGCCATGTCGCTCTCTCTAGAGGATAAGGTTGCGGGGGAATGATTCAGGCCGATTGGCTTCCTGAAACTCAATATAGGTAAAATCGGGTGTTTCGGCACATCTTTTGGACGGAATCCGGCCGGGGAGGTCCCCCGCGCGCCGGGGCCGTCCGGGCGCTCGGAATCGGGAGGGAGGGGACGGATGGCGGTTTCCATCGACTTGAGCGGGAAGTGCGCCCTGGTCACGGGCGGGAGCCAGGGCATCGGCCGGGGCTGCGGGGAGTGGCTCGCCCGGGCCGGGGCGGCGGTGGCCCTGGTGGCCCGCAACGGCAAGAACCTGGATGAGGTCGTCCAGGATATCCGGAGGGCGGGTGGGCGCGCCGAGGCCCTTCCAGCGGACCTGACCGAGCCGGGCAGGACCGAGTGGGCCGTCGGGGAAACGGTCCAGCGCCTGGGCGCGCTCGACTTCCTGGTGAACGTGGCCGGCACCGCCCGCCGCTCCGACCCCGCCGAGACCACGGACGGCGACATCGACCTCTCCATCAACCTCAAGGTCCGGGCTGCGGTTCGGCTGGTCAAGGCGGCCGTCCCCCACATGAAGGCCCGGGGAGGGGGGAGCATCGTCTTCACCCTGGGGCTCGCCCACGTCCACACCTCGGTCTGGCACGGCTCGGGCTGCATGTCGAACGGCATGCTGCTGCCTTACAAGCACCAGCTCGCGCGGCGCGTAGCGCCCTGGAACATCCGGGTGAACGCGGTGAACCCGGGCGTGACCGAGACCCCGCGGATGACCATCCAGCAGCAGCGGATCGCCGATCTGACGGGGACGAGCGTGGACGACGTGGCACGGGATCGGCTGGCGGCCATCCCGATGGGGCGCTTCGTCCGGGTGGACGACGTGGCCAAGCTGGTGGTCTTCCTGTGCTCGGACATGGGGAGCTACATCACGGGCGAGTCCATCACCGTGGACGGCGGGGAGACCAACGCCGTGCGCTAGGCGCTCACCGCCGGTCCAGCAGGTCCCGCAGATCCTCCCCCGGCCCGGGGGAGGATTTCGCCTTTCGCGCCAGGACGATGCACCAGCCCACGAGGGCGGCGTTCAGGACGAGGAAGAAGAGGAAGACTGGCAGGCCCCCCACCTGGGACGCCCGCTCGTGAAGCGCGTAGAGGCGCCCGGCGGGCAGGGAGGTGATCCGCACCCCCTCGCGCAGCACCGTCATCCCCAGCACCGAGAGAAAAGCCCCCAGCGAGGCCGCCCCGAGGAGCCCGGGCCGGAGGGAGGCCCTCTTCCAGACGGTGAGCCAGATCGCGGCCTGGATCAGCCAGCCGATCAGGGCGAGGCCGAGGTAGGGCTCGCCCGCCGCCCCCTGGACGAACTCCCGGGCGGCGGGCGAGAGGAAGGAGCCGTATCCCACTCCCGCGAGGGCGCTCAGGAGAAGGCCCGCCAGGGCGACGAGCGCCAGGCGGCGGATCTCATAGGGGGGAACGTAGGGAGTGCCTTCGTAGGTGAGGCGGAACTGCCATCCCAGGAGGAGCGCCATCACGGGAATGGTCCCCGCGGCCCACAGCCCGAGGCGGGGGAGAAGGGCCCCGGTCCAGAAGAAGAGGGAGTCCGCGCCGAAGAAGACGGGCCAGGCCGCGGGCTGGAGGCTCAGCAGGTGGTTCTCCGTCCAGGAGTAGCCGGTGAAGCCGAAGCAGAGCCAGGCGGCGAGGGCGATGAAGCCTCCCCGCGCCGGGGGGCCCTCGGTGACCCAGCGGATCTTGAGGAGGTAGAGCAGGTAGAAGCCCGCGATGAGGACGGGGAGGATGGCCATCCACCTGTGGAAGAGCAGGATGTTCGCCGTGTAGAAGGCCCGCTGGTAGAGGATCTGGACGAAGAGGAGCGGCGCCACCCCCGCCGTGATGGCCCCGCTCAGGGCGAAGGGCATCCAGTCCCGCAGGATCTCGGCCAGGGGCGCCCGGTGGCGGGAGCCGGCGAAGCCGCCGGGGAGGAAATGGACGGCCACCAGGTATCCCGTCCCCGCCAGAACGTAGCTCATGAACATGACGTGGATGAGCAGGGTGAGGACGTAGAAGGAGAGGTAGAAGGCGGTCGGCGCAGGGAAGCCCAACGGGAAGGGGGCGCTCACCGCTTCCCCTCCCGCTGGGAGGCCGGGTGAATCCCCGCCTCCTGGAGCCATCGGTCGATCTGGACGATGGTGGGAACCTCGTTCGAGAGGGGCCAATCCTCAGGGCGCCCAGCCCGGGTCCAGGAGATAAGCTGGACGAGGGCTTCCAGCTCGTCCGCCGTCCCGGCGAAAGGGGGCATGAAGGGCTTGGTGAGCTGGAGCTTGGCGATGTTCAGGCGCAGCTGCTCGAGGGTCCAGGTTCCCGCGAGATGCACCAGGCCGTTCGCCCCGTCCATCGTGTGGCAGACGCCGCACAGGAAGCGGAAGACCTTGGCCCCGAGCCGCACCTGGTCGTTCGGATAGGCCTGCGGATGGCGGAGGGGGTAGGGGTCGCGGGTCACCGAGCCCACGCGCCGCAGCTCGGCGACCTCGGAGGGTGCGATGGAGTTGGAGAAGAGGGCGCCCCGGACGGTGTAGGGCTTCCGCACCCCCTCGCGGACGAACTCTCCGCCCCCCGTGGCCACGAAGGCCAGGCCGCAGAGGAGGGTGGCCGTCGCCCCGTTGATGGTGACGCGCTGGAGGTTCAGGCCGATCAGGGCGTAGAGCCCCACGAAGAGGGAGGCTCCCGCCGCCACCCCGGTGAAGAGGGTCATGGCGGCGCTCCCCCCGAGAGCCCAGGCCCGGCTGTCGGGCGGGATGGCGTAGAGGTACCACAGCCCCAGGACGGGCATGAGCGCCATCGGGATGAGGAAGTGGGCCGCCCGGTGGATGAGGGCGTCGCGCTCCCCCAGGCTAAGCCGAGGATGGGCGTTCACCACCACGCAGGCGACCAGGGCGGCGATGCTCATCGCGGCGAAGGTCCGGTAGAAGAGGGAGGGCCAGAAGCTCGGGTTGAAGAAGCCCGCCCACACGCTGCCGGCGGGTGTCCACCCCCCGGGGGTGAGTTGCCAGGAGAGGATGCCGTTGATCCAGAAGAGGCTGAACCAGGCCGCCAGGGAGTAGAGGGCGAGCAGGGTCATGCGGGCGCGGTCGGCGAGCCCCCCGCCGCAGCGGTAGTAGGCGTAGCCCGCCGCCACCTCCAGGCAGAAAAAGGTCCACTCGGTCGCCCAGATCCAGTGGAACTCCTCCACCATCATCCCGATGGTGCGCGGGCTGATCTGAATGGTGGTGAACCACATCGCTACCCCGGTCAGGGCGCCCGCCACGAAGCTCACAAGGACGAGGAACTTGAAGTAGCCGTCCAGGGCCTCCCGGGCGGCGGGCTCCCGCCCCGTCTGGGAGAGCCACTGGAAGTAGCACATGAGCATCCCGCCCCCGATGGCGAACTGGGCGAGGAAGACGTGGAAGATGCCGAGCCCCCCGATCACCATCCCCTTCATGGCGGGGCCGAAGTCGTTGAGGGGATAGTAGGGGAATTCCACAGCGGCGCTCTCCAGGAAGAGCGAGGGCCGGAGGCAGGCCCGGCTACTTTACCACCGCGCGCCGGTGGGGTACATATGGGGAGGGCACCGCGCAGCGATCATGCGAAGAAGATCACCGGGGGCGGGGGTGCCACCGAGGCGCGCCCGCAGGGAGGGGGCGATGACGTCAGCGCAGGCGCCGGCCGCCCTGGCCGCCTGGAACATGGAGTTCGTGGGCTACCACGGCCTGGAGGACCGGCCCGCCTTCAAGATCGCCATGCAGGAGACGAACGGCCGCTTCTACCTCTACCTTTCCTGCTTCTGGGTGAGCGGCTGGAGCGTGCTGGACGTCACCGACCCGGAGAATCCCCAGTACCTCCGCTTCATCCCCGGCCCGGACAACACCTGGACCCTCCAGGTGCAGGCGGCCGACGGCCTGCTCGTCACCTCGCTCGAGAAGATTCCGGCGGGCTGGGGGCCGCGCCCCGACGATCCGCCCGAGAAGGAGGGAGTCTTCATCTGGGATGTGGGGAAGGATCCCGCCTCCCCCCGCCTCCTTTCCCACTGGGAGACCGGCGCCCAGGGCACCCACCGCAACTTCTACAACGGCGGCCGCTACGCCCATCTCTCGGCCTACTGCCCGGGCTACGACGGGAACATCTACCGGGTCATCGACCTCCAGGACCCCTCCAAGCCCGCGGAGGTCTGCCGCTGGTGGCTGCCCGAGCAGGAGAAGGGGGGAGGGGGCGTCACCCACGGGGGCGGGGAAGGGAGGCGCGTCTTCAACCACGGCCCCGCCCACGCCGAGGGCGGGCGGGCCTACGTCCCCTACGCCGGGGGCGGGATGGTCATCCTCAACATCGAGGACATCGCCTCGCCCAAGTTCGTCGGGCGGCTGAACGTGCACCCCCCTCTCGGCAGCACCCTGGCCATGCACACGGTGTACCCCTTCGTGAAGCGGGGCATCGCCATCGCCAACAGCGAAGCCCTCAAGGAGAACTGCGACGAGCCGCTCAACTACGCCGCCGTCATCGACATCAAGGACGAGACGAACCCGCGCCTCATGAGCCTCTTCCCGGTGCCTGACCCCCCGCCCGGCTACAGCCACAAGAACTTCTGCGAGCGGGGCGGGCGCTTCGGCCCCCACAACCAGCACCACCCGCAGGGTCTCCCCTGGATGGAGCAGCGCGACGACCGGGTGTACCTCACCTATTTCAACGCCGGCCTCCGGGTGTACGACCTCCGGGACCCGGTCCATCCCCGGGAGATCGCCTACTACGTGCCCTCGGACCCTCGGAGGCGCCTGGGCATGCTCCCCAAGGCCCTCGTCACCCAGAGCGAGGACGTCCTGGTGGACCGGCGGGGGTTCATCTACCTGACCGACAAGAACCACGGCCTCCATATCCTTCGCTGCACCGCCTAGGAGCGGACCCCAAGGAGAGGGCGAATGAAGATCATCGACTTGAGCCGCGAAATCTACCACCGCACTCCCCAGTACCCTGGCCAGCCCTCCATCATCGTGGGGGTGTGGAAAGATCACGACGAGGCCTTCCGGGACTCGGGCAACGTGTGGGGCAACGCCGTCATGTACTTCTCGATGCCGGACCACGGCACCACCCACCTCGACGCCCCGCGCCATTTCCACAAGACCGGCACGAGCATCGACAAGTTCCCGCTGGAGAGGTGCATTGTCCCGGGCGTGTGCCTCGACCTGCGCCACATGGCGCCCCGGGCGGAGATCACCCCGAAGCACCTCGAGGAGGCGGCGGCGAAGGCCGGGGCTCCGATCCCGAAGGGGGGCACCGTCCTCCTGTGCACGGGCCACCACGCGCGCACCTTTCCGAAGCCGGCCTACAACACCGACAACCCCGGCGTGAACGTCGCCGCCACCGAGTGGCTGGCCAAGCAGGGTATCGTGAGCTTCGGCATCGACTCCATGCGCCCGGGCCCGGAGGGGAACGTCAACTCCCTCGTCCACAAGGCCTGCCACGAGCTGGGCATCACTCACATGGAGAGCCTCGTCCAGCTGGAGGAGCTCATCGGGAAGGGCCAGTTCCAGTTCATCGGCCTCCCTCTCAAGATCAAGGAAGGAACCGGCAGCCCCATCCGGGCGGTGGCTATCCTGAACGACTAGGCGGGACGGTGCTTTTTCTAGGGGCTAGGAGATTAAAAAAACGCCTTTTCGCTTTTTGTCCGCCATGCTAGGATAGCGAGAACGAATTTCCTGGCTTCCCCTCCGCCCGGGGATAGGCGATCGCCTTCCTGCCTATGGCCAAGCCCTCCGACTCCAAGCAGATGGGGAAGAGAATCGCCGAGGCCCGCAAGCGGCGGGGCCTGAACCCCAATCAACTGGCCCGGCGGGCGGGAATCTCCTGGGCCAACCTCGTCCGCTACGAGGAGGGCAAGAACGAGCCCGGCGCGGGGAGGCTCCTGCGCATCGCAGATGTCCTCGGGGTGACAGTGGACTGGCTCCTGGGCCGGCGGGGGGCCCCCGAGCGGGAGGAGCCGCGCCCCCTCGACGTGGCGGTCCGGGTGGCGGACGGCGTCCAGGGCCCGGGGCGGGTGGCGGACCCCGACTTCCGGGCCGTCCCTCTGGTCGCAGGCGCCATCGCCGCCGGCAAGAGCCGCATCGTGGAGGAGGCGATCGAGGAGTACGCCCTCATCCACGTCTCCCAAATCGGCCGGCGAAAGGACCTGGTGGCCGTCCGGGTGAGCCGGGAGATGGGGCGCAGCATGCTCCCCCTCATCCAGCCCGGGGCCGTCGTGGCCATCGACCGCAAGGACAAGGCCATCAAGCCCGAGGGCATCTACGCCGTCCGCGACGAGGCGGGCGGCTGCACCCTCAAGCGGCTCCAGTGGACCCCCCCCCGCCTCTGGCTCATCCCCGAGAACCGGGAGGAGCCGGTCACTCACCTGGACCTTCCGGACGAGGATCCCGAGGAGCGCATCGTGGGCCGGGTGGTCTGGGCCTACCAGCCCTTCGTCTGAAAGAAGAAGCGGGGGGCGGCGGACCGCCCCCCGCTTCTTCTCGCCTCCGGCGTCGCATCAGTTCTTCAGCAGCTCCTCGCACTTCTTCGTGAAGGCGGGGATCACCTTCCGGTAATCCCCTACCACCCCGTACTTGGCGCGCTGGAAGATGGGCGCCTCCGGGTCGGTGTTGATGGCCACGATGTTCTTGCTGGGCCCGGCCCCCACCATGTGCTGCATGGCTCCCGAGATGCCGACGGCGATGTAGAGGTTGGGGCCCACGATCTTGCCCGTCTGGCCCACCTGGATCTGGGTGGGCGCCCAGCCCGCGTCCACGGCGGCCCGGCTGGCTCCGACCGCCGCCTTGAGCACCTTGGCGAGGGCTTGGAGGTAGGAGAAGTTCTCGGCTCCGCCCAGGCCCCGGCCGCCGCTCACCACGATCTCGGCGTCCTCGAGGCGCACGCCCTCGGCCTCGACGTACTTGGTCTCGACGAAGCTCATCTTGACCGCGCCCGACTCGACCTTCACCTCGAGGGAGGTGATCTCTCCGCTGCGGCCCTGCTGCACTTCGGCGAGGGGGAAGGCCTTCGCCCGCGTGCAGGCCACGGCGAGGGCCTCGGTGCGGGAGCGCACGTGGCTGATGGCGCTCCCCCCGAAGACGGGCCGCACGGCGGCGAGGCGTCCGTTCTCGATGGAGAGCTCGGTGCAGTCGTAGGCGTAGCTCGCCCCCCGGCGGAAGGCGATCCGCGGGGCCACGTCGCGCCCGATGGAGGTGTTGGCCACCAAGAAGATGGAGGGGGAGACCTGGCCCACCGCGGCGTCGGTCACCTGGGTGTAGAGGGTGTTGGTATAGCCCTTGAGGTGGTTGGACTCGGCGGCGATCACCTTGTCCGCCCCCAGGGCGATGAGCCCCTTGGCCAGTTCCTGAGTGCCCGCGCCGCCCAGCAGGACGGCGACGAGGGCGCCCCCCGTCTCGCCGGCCAGCTTGCGGCCCACCCCGCACAGCTCGCTGCTCACCAGAGCGAGGCGATCCTCCGCCCGCTCCGCCAGTATGAGTACATCCTTGGCCATTCCCGAAGCCTCCTCAGATGATCTTGTCCGCCCGGAGGCGAAGGGCGAGGTTCTCAGCCGCTTCCTCCAGCGTTTCGCCGGTGATGAATTCGCACTGCCCGGTGAAGACGGGCTTGTAAAGCTTGGTGAGCTCCAGGGTGGCCGCTCCCGCCCCCACGCTGCCCGCGTCCACCCCAAGGTCCGCGGCCTTCCAGAGCGGGATCTGCTTCCGCGAGGCTGTCAGGATGCCCTTCACCGAGGGGAGGCGGGGGTTGTTCATTTCGTTGCTGACGGTGAGGAGGCAGGGGGTCGAGACGTCTACCACCTCCACCCCGTCCTCGAGCGCCCGCTCGCAGCGCAGGCCCCCGTCCCTCGCTTCGATCTTCTGGAGCTGGGTCACGCTCGGGAGGTTCAGCGCTTCGGCCAGGGCGAGCGGGGTGGTGCCGTAGCTCCAGTCGCTGCTCAGCCGGCCGCACATGAGGATGTCGAATTTCCCGATCTTGCGGACGGCGGCGGCCAGGGCCCGGGCCACGCCGAAGGCGTCCGAGCCGTCGAAGGCCGGGTCCTGGAGGAGCACGGCCTCGTCGCAGCCCATGGCGAGGCACTTCTTGAGGGAGTCCTTGGCCTTGTCGCCGCCCATGGTGACGACGGTGATCTTCCCGCCCTTGGCCTCCTTGAGCTGGATGGCCGCCTCGATGGCGTTCTCATCGAAAGTGCTGATGACCGGCGGCACGTTGGCCGGCGGCACGACCATCATCTTCTCCTCGTCCACCTTGAAGTCCCGCGGGGGGATGTCCGGGTCCTGCACCTGCTTGATGCAGACGACAATATCCACTGCTCGGCTCTCCTTCCTCGTCGGTGCCTCGGCGGGCCGGAGCCGGAGGCTGGGGGGCTCCTGAAGCCTTCCCTTGTCGCGAATATGTAAACCGGACCTACAGGTAGGAAGTTACGGGGGGGCGCCATCCGGCGTCAACCGCCGGAGGACACCCGTGTCGGAGTGGATTCGTCCGATTGACAGCGAAAAGGGCCCCCTCCTAAGATGCCCTGCGCCGCATGGCCCCTGCGGACCAAGGCTTTTCGCGGCCGGAAGGAGCCATCCGGATTGATTTCGCGACCGAATGACCCGGGGAGATGTGTCCCATGGCAGAAGTCACGCAAAATCAAATTCTTGAAGCCCTGAAAAAAGTGAAAGATCCCGATCTGGGAAAGGACCTGGTGAGCCTCAAGATGGTGAAGGACGTGAACGTCTGCGGCGACGCCGTGGCTTTCACCCTGGAGCTCACCACGCCCGCCCATCCCCGCAAGGAGCAGTTCATGGACGAGTGCCGCCTGGCCGTGGGCACCCTGCCCGGGGTGAAAACCGTCAACGTCCGGCTCACGAGCCACGTCTCGGCCCGTCCCGCCGTCCAGGGGAAGATGGCCATCCCCGGGGTGAAGAACATCCTCGCCGTGGCGAGCGGGAAGGGCGGGGTGGGCAAGTCCACCGTGGCGGTGAACCTGGCCCTCTCCCTCCACATGGATGGAGCCAAGACGGGCATCCTGGACGCCGACATCTACGGCCCCAGCCAACCCCTCATGCTGGGCCTCCAGGGGGAAAGGCCCCTCGCCGCGGACGACAACAAGATCTATCCCCTCAAGGCCCACGGCGTGAAGGTGATGTCCATGGGCTTCCTCGTGGGGGAGGATTCTCCCGTCATCTGGCGAGGCCCGATGGTGATGAAGGCCCTCGTCCAGTTCCTCGGCGACACCCTCTGGGGAGAGCTGGACTACTTGGTGCTCGACCTCCCGCCGGGGACCGGGGACGCCCAGCTCACCATCGTCCAGCAGGTCGCCCTGGCCGGGGCCGTCATCGTCACCACCCCGCAGGACATCGCCCTGCTGGACGCCCGCAAAGGCCTCCAGATGTTCCGCAAGACCGACGTGCCCATTCTGGGCATCATCGAGAACATGAGCTACTACCAGTGCCCGCAGTGCGGCCACCGCGAGGACATCTTCGACACGGGCGGCGGCCAGCGGGCGGCCGCGCGCTACGAGGTTCCCTTCCTGGGCTCGGTTCCCCTGGACATCCAGATCCGGCTCGGGGGCGACCGGGGTACGCCCATTGTGGCGGGGGAGCCCGAGAGCTCGGTCGCGCGCGCCTTCCGCGAGGCGGCCCGCAACGTGGCCCTCCAGGTGGCCATCCACAACTCCTCGGCCCCCTTCTCGGTTCCCGAGCTCAAGATCATCGGTTAGAGTTCCCTGCGCTCCAGTCTGAAGAGCGGTTGCGCCGTGAGGGGCTGCGGGCGTATTTCGTGATCCGGAAAGGCGGAGGGGCAGATGAGCGGGAAAGGGCCGATCGGCGTCGCGTTCATCGGGCTGGGCTGGTGGGGCGAGGTGCTGGCCGAGGCGGCTCTCGCCTCGAAGGAGGTCCGCGTGACGGGGGGGTTCGCCCGCACCCCGGCCAGCCGAGAGGCCTTTGTGAAGAAGTACGGGGGGCGGAACTTCGGCTCCTTGGACGAGATGCTCCAGGATCCCGAGACCGAAGCCGTCGTCATCGTCTCGGCGAACAGCGTCCACCGGGAGCATGCCGTGGCGGCCGCCCGCGCCGGCAAGCACATCCACCTCGAGAAGCCCATGGCCCTCAGCATCAAGGACGCCAAGGCCATCGACGCCGCCTGCCGGGAGGCAGGGGTGCGCCTCCACATCGGGCAGAACTTCCGCCGCTGGCCCATGTTTCGCAAAGCGAAGGAGGTGGTCGAGCGGGGGACGCTCGGCCTCCTGAGCCTGGTCGTGACCTCCTTCTCCAGCAACCACGGCCTGACGGCCGGCCCCCAGAGCATGCGCTGGAACCCGGCCGAGAACCCGGGCGGTCCCCTCTACAGCTACACCATTCACATTGGCGACATCCTGGAGTACCTTTTCGGAGAGATTGCCGAGGTGAGCGCCGCCATCGCCAAGGTGGGCGGCCCCTGCCCGACCGACGACGCGGCGGCGGCCGTGTTGCGCTTCCGCAGCGGGCTCATCGGCACCATCGCCGGGAGCTACATCGCTCCCTTCAACTTTCTGTACTCCATCCACGGGACCGAGGCGAACCTGAGCCTTTCGACCGAGGCCATGCCCCGGCTCCTGCGTTCCGTAGACAAGATTGGTCGTGTCGAGGCTGAGACCCTCGATGTGGGATGCAGCTTCGTCGAGGGCCGGGGCCAGGCGAACCGGGAGCAATTCACGGACTTCGCCCGGAGCATCCGGGAGGGAAGGGACCCCGAAGTGACCGGCATCCACGGCATCCGCGCCCTGGCCATCATGCGGAGCATTCTCAGGAGCCATGCCGAGCGGCGGACCGTCTCCGTGGAAGAGACTCTCGATCACGACTGAAGCCATTCACTCAGGCCATGGAAGGAGCCCCTGGTGGCGAAAGTGATCCTGGTCGACCCCCTCTATGAGACCCCGCAGTGGAACGTGGGGAAGGACTGGCTCGGGGCCGGGAACGAGATCATCCGTCCCTCCGCCTACACTCCCGAGGCTATCATGCCGCTGCTGGGGGAGGTGGAGGGCATCCTGACCGTCTTCAAGCCGGTGACCGCCCAGATGATGGACGCCGCTCCCCGCCTCAAGGTAGTGGTGAAGCCCGGAGCGGGCGTGGACAACATCGACACCCAAGCCGCGACCGAGCGAGGCGTGATGGTGTGCAACGCGGAGGGCGTCCGGGGCCTCTCAGTGGCCGAGCACGCTTTCTTCATGATGCTCTACCTCGCCCGCCACGCCTGGATGAAGGAAGACCAGAAGACCTGGGAGCACATGGCCCACGTCCAGCTGGCCGGCAAGAGCCTGGGGATCGTGGGCCTGGGGGACATCGGGCGCCGGGCGGCCCGCATCGGGAACGGCTTCGGGATGAAGATCCTCGTGAACACCCGCACCCCGGACCCGGCCTACGTCCCCGGCGTCGCGATGGAGTTCCTCTCCTTCGAGGAGCTGCTGCCCCGGGCCGATTTCCTCCTGCTCTGCATGCCCCTCTCGGCCGGGACCCAAGGCATGATCCGCGCCCAGACCCTGGCCAGGATGCAGAAGGAGGCCATCCTCATCAACGTCTCCCGCGGCCCCGCCGTGGTGACGGAGGACCTCCTGAGAGCCATCCACGCGGGCGTCATCGCGGCGGCGGGCCTCGACGTGACCGACCCGGAGCCTCTGGCGGACGCGCATCCCCTCCGCTCCCTTCCCAACGTCCTCATAACCCCGCACCACGCCTCCCGGACGCCGGAGTGCCAGCAGGCGGCCATGGACCGGACGGCGGAGAACATGCAGCTTGCCCTCGCCGGGCGGCGCCCCGTCAACCTGGTGAACCCGGAGGCGCTCGCCCGCCCGGAGCGGTAGCGCATTTCCCCGGAGAGCTTTGTGCCTCTCGAACTGGTGGCGGTAATCCCGGCTTTTTTCTTCGCGCTGTCGGGCATCCTGACCCGGAGGGGGATGGAGGGGAGCAACCCCCAGACGGGGAGCCTGTTGGTCGTGGAGGTGAATTTCCTGTTCTTCACGGCCTCCCTGGTGACGGTCAATTTCTCCGGTCTGGGGTTCTCGTGGTACTGGGGGGCGTTCCTGGCCGCCGGGGCAGTCTCCCCGGCGCTCTCCCTTCTCCTGATGTTCCGCTCGATCGACAAGATTGGGGTCGCGCCGACGAGCTCGCTCTGCAACGTGAACGCTTTCTTCGGGGCCATCTGGGCCTTCTTCATCCTGGGGGAGCGGCCCGCGCCCGTCATCTGGCTGGGCATCGCGGTGGTGGTGGCGGGGGTATATTTCCTCTCGGGCGGAGGGATTGGCCGGGTGCGGCCCCGGGATATGCTCCTCCCCCTCTCCTCGGCCGCGTGCTTCGGGCTGGCCCACACCCTCCGCAAGCTGGGGTTCGGGGGGCACGAGCCCCTGTTGTTCGAGGCCTTTCTCCAGGGGCTCGCCGCGGCCGTCGCGGCGCCCCTGCTGTTCCGGATGGGCGGCGCCGCGAGGCCCTTCGCCCTGCCCCCCCGGTCGGCGGGTTTCTTCGTCCTGGCAGGGTTGAGCCAAGCCGCCGCCCAGATGACCCTTCTCTACGCGCTCCGGGGGGGGATGGTGGCCGTTGTCTCCCCCGTCGTCTCGACCGCTCCCCTGTTCACCCTCTTCCTGACCCCCATCCTCCTCCGGGGACGGGAGAGAATCACACTGAGATTGGCGTTGAGCGTGGTCTTGATTGTGGCGGGGGTGGTGCTGGTGACCTCGAACCGCTAAGGGGCCGCGTGGGCGCGTCCCTCCGGTTGACACCGGGGCCTTTCCCGCCATAATCGAAGACGGTATTGGGAAGCCGGTGTGCCCGTCCTCCCGGGCGGGCAGCGAAGGGGAGAATACCGGGAAGGGGAGACGCCTTGCCGGCCGTCGCGCTTGCCCCCTTCTGAAAGGAGAATTCGCCGTGCCCGCTTCCCCCGCCGCCGGGGCGGCCGAGATCCTCCGCGAGGTGCTCGCGTCGGCCGATTACGGGGTCACGTTCCGCCTCTGGGATGGAACCGAGGTCCGGACAGGCCGGGAGGTCTGCCCCCTGACCGTCACCTTCCGCTCCGCCGGTGCCTTCCGCCGCGTCTTCCGCAACCCCACCGCCAGCGAATTCGCCGAAGCCTACTGCGACGGCGATCTGGAAATGGACGGCGACATGATCGAGTCCATGCGGGCGGCGGACGCCTTCGAGGAGATCACGATCCCCTTGCTACGGCGCATCGCGCTCGCCCTGAAGCTGAGAAGGATCGGGGAATGAGCGCCTGGGACGTCATCGTCGTGGGCGGAGGGCCGGGCGGAAGCACGGCCGCCTGGCGCCTTGCCCGGGCGGGGAAGAAGGTCCTCGTTCTCGACGCGGCGACGTTCCCCCGGGTGAAGCTCTGCGCGGGCTGGGTGACGAAGCAGGCGCTCGCCGATCTCGAGATCCGTCCGGGCGACTACCCCCACACCATCCAGCCGTGGGACGCGGTGTACTTCGGCGTCGGGGATTCCTACCAGGAAACCCGGTGGAAAGAGCCCGCCAACTACGGGATCATCCGGAAGGAGTTCGACACCTTCTTGCTGTGCCGGGCCGAGGCCGCGGGCGCGACGGTGCGCGAGGGAGTCCGCGTCCGCGGTGTCGAGGCGGGGCGGGACCTCGCCCGCGTCGATGCGGGCCGGGAGATTTTCGAGGCTCCGGTGGTCGTCGGGGCGGGAGGGCACACCTGCCCGGTCGCGCGGACGCTGGGCGAGGTTTCAGACGGGGAGACGGTCGTCCTGACCCAGGAGAGCGAGACTCGTATCGGCGCCGAGCGCCTGCGGAAGTTCACGCCCTACTACGGTCTCCCGGAGTTGTTCCCTGAGCCGGACTTCAAGGGTTACGCCTGGTACGTCACCAAGGGGGATTTCCTCAATATCGGGGTGGGCCGCTTCGCCAAGACGCCGAACATCCATGATCGGCTGGACGCCCTGCTGGCGCATTTAAGGCGGGTGCAGCGGCTCCCCCGGGAGGCGAACCTGACGCCGTTCAGGGGGCACGCCTACTCCGTGCGAAGGCGCGCCCCCCGCCAGATCGCGGGGGAGCGGTTCGTGCTCGTGGGGGATGCGGCGGGCCTGGCGCGCGACTTCAGCGGGGAGGGCATCGGACCCGCCGTGCGGAGCGCCTGCAAAGCGGCGGAGGTCATCCTCGGCTGGATCGAGTCCGGCCGGAGCCTCCTGGAGTACGAGAAGGCCGTCGTGGCGCTCTACGGGAGCGGCGAGGAGAACTGGATCGGAAGGCTGGCCAGCCGCCTGCCGGAGAGCGTCTTCCGGGCCCTGGGGAATGTGGTGTGGCGGAACTCTTGGTTGCGGAAGTTCGTGGTACATTGAGGGATCTTCCGGACGCGCGGGCGTCCGCATGAAAGAGCATGGGGTCGCTATGCTTCAGACGCGGAGCAAGGAGTTCGACGCCCAGGCGATCTCCCATCACTACGATCTCTCCAACGAGTTCTACAAGACCTTCCTGTGCGAGAACATGGTCTACACCTGCGCCTACTACCGGAAGCCCGACGGCGGCCTCTCCCAGGCCCAGCGGGACAAGATGGACCTCGTCTGCCGCAAGCTCCGCCTCTCTCCCGGGGAGGACTACCTGGACATCGGCTGCGGATGGGGCAGCCTCGCCATCTGGGCCGCCAAGCACTGCGGCGTGAACGCCACGGCTTTCACTCTCTCTCGCGCCCAGGCCGAGTACGGCCAGGACTGGGCCCGCCGCGAGGGGGTCGAGGACCGCTGCCGCATCCACCACATGGACTACAGGGACTTCCCCCGCGACCGCACCTTCTCCAAGATCTCCGCCATCGGCATCATCGAGCACGTGGGCATCGCGAACTACTCCATGTTCTTCGCCTCCGTCCGCGAGCGGCTGAGGGACGGCGGCCTCTTCCTCAACCACGGGATCACCGCCAACAAGTTCTGGAAGCACACGAGCCAGACGGACTTCCTGCTCAAGCACGTCTTTCCCAACATAGAGCTGGACAACATCACCCACATGATGGACGTGATGGAGCGCCAGGGGTGGGAGATCCTCGACGTCGAGAGCCTGCGCCTCCATTACGCCCGGACCTGCCGCCACTGGCTCGAGCGCCTGGAGGAGAACGCGGAGCGCATCCGCCGGCTCGTGGGCGAGCGCAAGTACCGCGTCTACCGGGTCTGGCTCGCCTCCTCCTCGGCCTCTTTCTATTCCGGGTCGCTGGGCCTCTACCAGGTGCTCATGCAGAAGCACCAGGTCAGCCGCTGCTTCGATCCCCCCTTGACCCGCGAGGACGTCTACCGGGAGTTTCTGCGCCCGGACGGCGTCCGCCGGGGCATCGGCGCCTGATCCTATCTCCGCCGAGGTGCTGATGGAGGGGACAGCCCCTTTCCACCCCGCTTGGTTTTGCTCCGGCCCCATGCTCCAGAGCACGTGGGGGTCGTTCTTCCGCCGGCCCCGGCCCCTGCCCTGGCGCCGCGAGCGCTGGAGGACGCCGGACGAGGATTTCCTCGACCTCGATTTCTTGGATCCGCGGCGCCCCGGTACCCCCACCCTCCTGGTCCTGCACGGCATGGAAGGATCCTCCGGCTCCCACTATGTCCAAGGGATGGCGGGCGAGGCCGCCCGGCACGGATGGGGGGTGGCGGCCCTGAACTTCCGCTCCTGCAGCGGCGAGCCCAACCTCACCACTCGCTTCTACCACAGCGGCGAGACCGGGGACCTCCAATTTGTCGTCGAGCGGTTGACCGAGCACCTGGACGGGCCCTTGCTCTTGGCGGGGTTCTCGCTGGGGGGGAACGTGCTCCTCAAATGGCTCGGGGAGCGGGGCGGGGAGGTTCCCGCCGCCGTGCGGGGCGCGGCCGCGATCTCGGTTCCCTTCGCTCCCGGGGAGTCCGCCCGGCGCCTGGACTCGCCCGGCGGGGCGCTCTTCCGCTGGAGCCTCCTCTCCAGCCTCCGGCCCAAGTGCCGCCACGTCGCGCGCCGCTACCCGGGCCTCCTGGACCCCGAGCGGGTGCTGCGCATCCGCACGATCGCCGAGCTGGACCGCTGGTACACGGCTCCCCTGCACGGCTTCGCCGACGAGGAGGACTACTACGCCCGCTCCAGCTGCCTCGGCTACCTGCCGGGCATCCGGGTCCCCACGCTCCTCCTGAGCGCGGCGGACGACCCCATCGTCCCGGCCTCCACCTTCCCGGACGAGGCGGTCCAAGGCTCTCCCTGGCTCACGGGCGAGCTCCTGCCGCGGGGCGGCCATGTGGGTTTCGTGTCGGGGCGCAGCCCGCGCTCGCCGGTCTACTGGGCGGAGGGGCGGGCGGCGGCTTTCCTGGCGGGGTGCGCGGGTGAAGGGGGCTAGGAGAGCGCTTCGCGGATGTGACCGTAGACCTTTCCGCTGAAGATCATCCGGGCGTGGCCCAGGTTCTCCACGGCGATGTTGGTGACGCCGGGGGCCTCCCAGCGGGCGTTCGCGTTGGGGATGATCATCTCGTCGAAATCGGAGGCGATCGCCCAGGCCTCCACCCCTGCCGGGAGGCCCGTCTCGTCCAGGGCGCGGAGGAGCTCGCCCCCCGGCCGCAGCTGCCGCCCTGGCCCGTACATCGAGAACCGCCAGAGCTCGCTCCCCCCGTGGGGGGTGCCCAGGGTCACGAGGCGCCGGATGCGGTGGTCCCCCTCGTACATCCGAATGCAGCAGCGGGCGACCAGGCCCCCCAGGCTGTGGGCCACAACGTCGAAGTCCTCGCAGCCGCGCTCCCGGCGGAGTCCCTCCAGGAAGCCGTGCAGCTGCCGGGCGAAGTCCTCGACCGTCCTCCCCGGGGGCCAATAAGTGAAGATGTGGGCGGTCCTGCCCTCCCAGCGCAGCCGCAGGGCCAGGGGCCACACGGTGAGGCCCCGCATCCCGAGCCCGTGCAGGAGCACCACAGGCCGGCCGGCCGGCGGGGCCGGAGGCCGCTGCCCTCTGGAGCCGGGCGCGAACCCGAAGCGGCCCAGGACGGCCCGGACCAGGAAGATAATGAGGTCCGCCCCGAGGAGGAGCAGCATGAGCGCGTAGCAGGCCATCTCGGCCAGGACGGATAGGAGCAGGCGGGGAGAGCACTCCCAGATGCTGCGCTCCTCCCCCCGGAGCCTGGCCTCATCGTGCCAACGGATGGAGTAGGTCATCACCTGGAACAGGATGAACAGCAATATGACGAGGTAGAGAATCGCCTCAAGCAGCCACATCGCCGCCGCCTCCCACAGATGGCGCGGACAGCCGCAAAGGGACGCCCAGGATAGCGGGGAAGCGGGGACCCGGGAAGGGCCGCCCCTCAGCCCAGGCGGCGGAAGCTCCGGGCCCGCGACTGCTCCGCGCGGGAGAAGGCGCAGGCGATGAGCCGGTCCAGCATGGCCGCGTAGGGGATGCCCGCCGCCTGGATCATCTTGGGATAGCCGCTGAGCGGGGTGAAGCCGGGCAGGGTGTTCACCTCGTTGATGTAGGTCTCGCCCGTCCGCTCGCGGAAGAAGCCGTCCACCCGTGCCAGGCCCGAGCAACCCAGGGCCAGGAAGGCCGTCCGCGCGTGGGCGCGGATGCGCTCCGCCACGCTCTCGTCCAGGGGGGCGGGGATGAGGATCTCGGTCAGGCCGGGGGTGTACTTGGCCCGGTAGTCGTACCAGCCCGTCTTGGGCCGGATCTCGGCCAGGGGGCTGGCCAGGATCTCCCCGGCCGCGGGGCCCTCCAGGATCGAGCACTCCACCTCGTGCCCCTGGGCGTCTTCTTCGACGAGCACCTTGACGTCGTAGCCCATGGCGTCCGCGATGGCCTTCTCCGCGCGGCCGCCGCTCTCCACCCGGTGGACGCCCACGCTGCTCCCCAGGGAGGCGGGCTTCACGAAGACGGGAAAGGTGAATCTCGACTCCACCTCCGAGAGGACACCCCTCCGGTCCGCTTCCCAGCGGCCCTTGGTGACCGTGAGGGTGGGGAGGACGGGGAGCCCCGCGGCCCGCAGGACGGCCTTGGTGATGCCCTTGTCCATCGAGACGGCCGAGGCGGTGCAGCCCGAGCCCACGAAGGGGATGTCGGCCAGCTCGAGGAGGCCTTGGAGGGTGCCGTCCTCCCCGAAGGTGCCGTGGATCATGGGGATGAAGGCGTCCACCCGGGCGGCTTCCCCGCCACCCTCCGCGAGCAGCAGGGCGGGCCGGCCCGGAGCGGGGGAGAGAATCACCTCCCGGCCCTCCTCCCCGGCCGCCTTGGGGGAAGGCAGGAGGAGCCAGCGGCCCTCCCGGCTCACGAGCAGGGGCACCACCTCGTAGCGCCCCTTGTCGAGCGCCTCCATCACCGAGCGGCCCGAGTCGAGGCTCACCTCGTGCTCGGCAGAGCGGCCGCCGAAGATCACGCAAATCCGCTTCCTGGGCTCGCCTGTCATGTCGCCGGCCGTTCCTTTGCGGGCGGGGGCGGGTCAGCGGATGAGCCGGGAGAGGGCCTTGAAGTCCTCGGTCCCGGCCACCCGCAGGAGGTCGAAGAGGGCCTGCTCGGTCGTGGTGGGCACCGCCCCGGCCCGCTCCAGGGCCGCGAGGCCCGTGCGCCAGTTCAGCTTGGAGCGGGAGCAGAGGGCGTCCGCCACGGCGTGGACGATGAAGCCGTGCTCGAGCAGGTCCAGGGCGGTCTGGTAGCAGCACACGTGGGTCTCGGCCCCCGTGAGGAGCACCTTGGTGCGGTCGAGGCCCCGGAGGCGCGCCATGAAGCCCTCGGCCCCGCAGCAGCTGAAGGCCATCTTGGCCAGGGGGGCCGTACCGGGAGGAAGGGCGGAGGCGACCTCGCCCACGGTCGCGCCCAGGCCCTTGGGGTATTGCTCGGTGACGACCACGGGGAAGGAGAGCCGCTTGGCGGCCGCGAGGAGAACCTGGATGCGGCCGATGGCCTGCCGCCGCACCTCCTCCGGCATGGCGGCCATGAGGCGCTCCTGAACATCCACCACGACGAGCACGCATTCCGCCGGCGTGAGGCGGAGGGCTTGGATGTCGCTCATCGGGCCTCCGGCACGGCGGGCGAAAGTGGGTAGGGGGTACCACAGCGCACGCGGGGGGTCAACGCCTTGATCGGCCCGGTGGGCTGCGATAGCATCCGCACCAGTTTGATCTCACGCCCTCCCTAGGGCGCCGCGCGCGCCGCTCGCATGAACCGGTGGAAAGAAGGGGGAAGCCATGGCCGCGAAGGCGAAGGTGGTCCTGACCGATTACGTCTGGGATTCGCTGGACGTGGAGAAGAAGACCCTGGAGGGCATCGCGGAGCTGGTGGCCCTCCAGACCAAGAAGGCCGACGAGTTCCTCGCCCAGGCGGCGGACTGCGACGCCCTGCTCAACACCTACGCCGGGCCCATCACCGCCGAGGCCATGGCCCGCATGCCCAAGTGCAAGATCATCGCCCGCTACGGCATCGGGGTGGACACCATCGACCTCGACGCCGCCACGAAGGCGGGTATCATCGTCACCAACAATCCCACCTACTGCATCGAGGAGGTGGCCGAGCACACCATGGCCCTCCTCGTCTCCTGCGCGCGGAAGATCCCGCTCTACGACCGGATCGTCCGGGCCGGGCGCTGGGAGGTGCCGCCCGGCAAGCCCATGTTCCGCCTCGCGGGGCGGACGCTGGGGCTCGTGGGCTTCGGGAACATCGCCCGCGAGGTGGCGGTGCGCGCCGCCGCCTTCGGGATGAAGGTCCTGTTCACCGATCCCTTCGTGAGCGCGGGCCAGTTCCCGGCCCCCGGCAAGAAGGTGGAACTGAACGGCCTGCTCCGGGAGGCGGACTTCGTCTCCGTCCATCCCCCCCTCATCCCCCAGACCCGCGGGATGATGAACGACGAGACGTTCGCCCTGATGAAGCCCACGGCCTTCATCGTCAACTGCTCCCGTGGGCCCATCATCAACACCGACGCCCTGGTGCGCGCGCTGGACGCGAAGAAGATCGCTGGCGCCGCCCTTGACACCACCGACCCCGAGCCCCTCCCCAATCCCCACCCCCTGCGGGGACGCGAGAACGTCGTCATCACCCCCCACGCCGCCTGGTACAGCGAGCAGGCCATGGTGGGCCTCCAGGCGGGGGCCCCGAACGAGGTGAGGCGGGTGCTCACGGGGGAGTGGCCGGTCAACGTCGTGAACAAGGCGGTCAAGGGCAAGAGCCGGGCGGGGCTCTAGGCGCCCGGCGGCGTTTCATCCCGGATTCATCATGTGTAGAGGAGAGCCCGATGAGCCAAGCCCCGAAGGTGAACGAGCGCACCGAGGTGCGGGACGGCATGAAGATCACCTGGCACCAGGGCATCCCGGTGGACGACGGCACCGTCCTCCGCGCGGACGTCTACCGTCCCGTACCGGACGGCAGGTACCCGGCGATCCTGACCTACGGGGTGTACGGGAAGGGGGTGGCCTACCAGGACGGGTACCCCCACCAGTGGAACAAGATGGCCGAGGACTACCCCGAGATCCTCCAGGGCTCGACCAACAAGTACCAGAACTGGGAGGTGACCGACCCGGAGCGCTGGATCCCGCACGGCTACGTCTGCGTGCGCGTGGACTCGCGCGGCGCCGGCTGGTCGCCCGGCTTCCTGGACGTGAACTGCCCTAGGGAGATCGACGACCTCTACCAGTGCATCGAGTGGGCGGGCACCCAGCCCTGGAGCAACGGCAAGGTCGGGATGCTCGGCATCTCCTACTACTCCCGGAACCAGTGGCGCGTCGCGGCCCAGAAGCCGCCCCACCTCGCGGCCATCATCCCCTGGGAGGGGGGGAACGACCCCTACCGCGACTCGGGCTACCACGGCGGCATCCTGAGCCAGTTCGCGGAGATGTGGTCCAAGGTCCAGGTGGCCCACGTTCAGCACGGGTACGGGGAGAGGGGGAAGCGGAACCCGAACACGGGCGAGCCGGCCGCCGGCCCGGTCACCCTCTCGGACGAGGAGCTGGCCAAGAACCGCGTCAACGCCTTCGAGGAGCTGAAGAAGCACCCCCTCGACGACGACTGGCACAAGTCGCGCCGGGCGGACTTCTCCAAGGTCGAGGTGCCGCTGCTCTCCTGCGCCAACTGGGGCGGGCAGGGCATCCACCCCCGGGGGAACTTCAACGGCTACCTCGAAGCGGCCTCCAAGCAGAAGTGGCTCGAGGCCCACGGCGACTCCCACTGGTCGCTCTTCTCGAGCAACTACGGCCTGGCCCTCCAGAAGAAGTTCTTCGACCATTTTCTCAAGGGCGTCGATAACGGCTGGGACAAGACCCCGCCCGTGACCCTCAACATCCGCCGCCCCGGCCCCAGGTTTGTCCTCCGGCACGAGAACGAGTGGCCCATCGCCCGGACCCAGTGGACTAAGTTCTACCTCAACCCGGAGAGGCTGAGCCTCGACACCAAGCCCCCCGCCCAGGCGCTGAAGGCGGAGTACGAAGCCCTGGGCGACGGCCTCACCTTCTGGCTCCCGGCAACGGAGAATGACACCGAGATCACCGGCCCCATGGCGGCCAAGGTCTTTCTCTCCTCCTCCACCCGGGACGCCGACCTTTTCCTGGTCGTCCGGGTGTTCGACCCACAGGGGAAGGAGCTGACCTTCATGGGCTCCACCGACCCCAACACCCCCATCGCCAACGGCTGGCTGCGGGCCTCCCACCGGGCGCTGGACCCGAAGCTCTCCAAGCCCTACCGGCCCTATCATCCCCATGACAAGGTTGAGCCGCTGAGGCCCGGCGAGGTCTACGAGTGCGACGTGGAGATCGTGAGCTCGTGCATCGTCGTGCCCAAGGGCTGGAAGCTGGCCCTCTCGGTCCGGAGCAAGGACTACGAGTACACCGGGGAGCTGAGCGAGTTCGCCAAGAAGTTCCACTACGGTACCCGGGGCACCGGCGGCATGACCCACAACGACCCCGACAACCGCCCCAAGGACGTCTTCGGCGGCAAGGTGACCCTCCACGCCGGGGGCGGCCGGGACGCCTACTTGATGCTGCCCATCATCCCGCCCAAGTAGGGCGGGGCGGGCCTGGCGAGAATCCCCGTCACGGGGCGCCGTGGGGAAATTGCCCCCCGGCGCCCCATCTGGTAGCATCGGCCTGGGGATTTTCCCTCAATTCGATTTTTTTCAAGCGGTTGCCGCCCGCCCGCCTCCGGGCGGGTCGCTGTCCGAGGCGCCGCGGCTGTTCCCTGGGGGCTCCCGCTGGGAGTCTCCCGCGCGGAAGGGATCGCGTCCATGCGCACCGCCGCCGGAGCGAAGCGGGCCGCCCGCCCGAGGGCCGCCGGCAAGACGCAACAGATGCGCGCCCTCCGGGAGCGGGTGGACAACCTCGCCCACCTCATGGAAGTGACCGCCCTCATCTCCTCCACCCTGGACCTGGACGAGGTCCTCCAGCGCGTCATGAAGCTGGCCAAGGAGATCATGGGGGCCGAGGCGGCCTCCGTCATGCTCTGGAACGAGGCGGAGCAGTGCCTCGAGTTCCAGACCTCGGTGGGAGACGTGGGGGTCGAGGAGCTGAAGACCATCCGCGTCCCGAAGGGCAAGGGCATCGCCGGCTCGGTGATGGAATCCAGCCAGCCCCTCCTCGTGGCCGACGTGAGGAAGGACGCCCGCTTCTTCGCGCAGGCGGATGAGAAGACGGGCTTCGTGACCCGCTCCATCCTGGCCGCGCCCCTCATCGTCCACGACAAGGTGATCGGCGTGGGCGAGGTCCTCAACCACATGGACGGGCGCCCCTTCACCGAGCTGGACCTGCAGCTCTTCTTCAGCTTCTGCCGACAGGTGGCGGTCGCCATCGAGAACGCCCGCCTGCACAAGGCGGAGGTGCGGCGCCACCTCCTCGACCAGCAGATGGAGATGGCCGCCTCCATACAGAAGAGCTTCCTCCCGGCCGCCCTGCCCGTGGACGGGGCCGGGCGGTTCGAGCTGGGGGCCTTCAGCCGCTCGGCCCAGGAGGTGGGCGGGGACCTCTACTGCGTGACGAGCCTTCCGGACGGGCGCCTGGGCGCCTGCGTGGGGGACGTGTCGGGAAAGGGCATCCCGGCGGCCCTCTACATGGCCCGGGTGGTGAGCGAGTTCCGCTTGTTCTGCTCCGGCGGGGCGCCCGCGGGCGAGGTGCTGGAGTCGCTCAACCAGAGCCTCAGCCAGGGGGGGATGCGCGGGATGTTCGTCACCTTCGCTTACGCCGTGCTGAATCCCGCCTCGGGCGCCCTCCAGGTGGCCAACGCGGGCCATCTGCCCCTGATCCTGGCGGAGAAAGGGGGGGGAGCGCGCTTCGTGGGCGGAGCCGCCGGGCCGCCGATTGGGATGCTGGGCAGGGCCAAGTTCCGGGAGGAAGCCCTCAACCTCTCGCCGGGGGACGCCGTGCTGATCTACTCGGACGGTATCCTCGAGGCGCGGGGAAAGGATCGGGAGCTCTTCGGCGAGGAGCGTCTCCTCGCGGCCGCCGCGGGCGCGCCGCGCGGCGCCTCGGGGCTTCTCTCCGGGGTGCACGAGGCGGTCGAGCGCTTCACCCGGGATGCCCCCCAGGCCGACGACATGACCATGGTTTCCCTTTCCTGGGGGGAGTGAGCGGGTGCGGCGCTTTCAGATCGAGGTGCCGTCCGACCCGGCCTTCCTGCGGATGGTCCGGACCGCGGTGGACACGCTCTGCGCCATGGGCGGGCTGGACGAGGATGGCCGGTGCATGATCGTGCTGGCCGTGGACGAGGCGTGCGCCAACATCATCCGCCACAGCTACGGCGGCGCGGCGGACAAGCCAATCATCTGCGAGGGGAAGCTTGAGGAGGGGGCCGTCGCCTTCACCCTGAGGGACTTCGGCAGGAAGGTGGACCCCGGCCGCATCCAGCCGCGCGACCTCGCCGACGTGCGGCCGGGCGGGCTGGGGGTTCACTTCATGCGGAAGGTGATGGACAGCGTGGAATTCGAGGACTGCGGCGCCGAGGGGACCTGCCTGACCATGCGCAAGCGGCTTCCAGCGGCCAGGAAGGGGTGAGGATGCAGATCGAGACGAAGGAGATGGGCAAGGCCACCCTGGTCCACGTGTCGGGCGAGGTGGACATGTCCAACTCGCCCAAGGTCCGCGACATCCTGCTCGGCCTCGCCAAGAAGAAGGCGCCCGCCATCCTGGTGGACCTCGGCGGGGTGACCTATATGGACAGCTCGGGCATCGCCACCCTGGTGGAGGGGCTCCAGGAGACGATGGGCTACGGGGGGAAGTTCCGCCTGGCCGCCTTGACGCCCAAGGTGAAGCAGGTGTTCGACCTGGCCCGGCTGACCGACGTCTTCGAGATCTTCGCCGACCTGGCGAGCGCGCAAGAGGGGCTCTAGGCCGTGCCTGGACGGGACGAGACCCTGGCCGCCCTGGGGCGGGCCGCCATCCACACCGTGGACGTGGTTCGCGACGTGTGGCTCCTCCTCAAGGACATCGCCTTCTGGCTCTTCATCGCCCCCTGGAAGCGCCAGCGGGCGGGCATCCGGTGGGAGAGCGTGATCGAGCAGGGGGTGCGGATCGGGTGGGACGCCATCCCCATCGTCGTCCTCATCAATCTCTTCGTGGGCATGATCTCGGCCCTCCAGAGCGCCTCCCTCCTGAAGCGCTTCGGGCAACTCCTCCTGGTGGCCAACGCCGTGGCTCTCTCGACGACGCGTGAGCTGGGGCCCCTCCTCACGGCGATCATCGTGGCCGGGCGGAGCGGTTCGGCCTTCACCGCCGAGATCGGGAGCATGAAGATGGCCGAGGAAGTGGACGCCCTCTCGACCATGGGCCTCCACCCGACCCGCTTCCTCATCGTCCCCCGGGTGCTGGCCATGGCCATCGCGGTCCCGCTGCTCACCCTGCTGGCGGACTTCATGGGCATCTTCGGCGGGTGGCTCGTCGCCGTCACGGTAGTGGACCTGGGCTCGTGGCAGTACCTCCGGCACACGGCCGACGCCATCGACATGGGCGACGTGATGCGGGGCCTCACCAAGAGTTGCGTCTTCGGCGGGATCATTGCCACCGTGGGCTGCTACCTGGGCGTGCACGTGGAGGGCGGGGCGGAGGGGGTAGGGCGGTCGACCACCAACTCCGTGGTGGTCTCGATCTTCCTGGTCATCTTCGCGAACCTGGTATTCACTACTTTCTTCTACGTGATCGAGTGAGGCGATGAACGAGACGGCCGCCGGGCGTCAGGGCGCTTCCGCCGGGGCCGCTCCCGCCGGGGAGCCGGTGATCGAGGTGCGCAACCTCGAGACGTATTTCGGGGACCGCCACATCCTCAAGGACGTGGGCTTCGACATCCTCAAGGGAGAGATATTCGTCATTCTCGGGGGGAGCGGGAGCGGGAAGTCCACCCTCCTGCGGCACATCATCGGGCTGCTCCGGCCCTCGAGCGGCTCCATCAAGATCTTCGGCCACGAGACGGTGGATTACGATGAGGAGGAGTGGGAGAGGCTGCGCCGCCGGATGGGGGTGCTCTTCCAGGGGGGCGCCTTGTTCAACTCCATGTCCGTGGGCGACAATGTGGCGCTGCCGCTGCGGGAGTTCACGGACCTGCCCGAGGCCAACATCGGCATCCAGGTGAGGATGAAGCTCGGGCTGGTGGACCTGGCGGGGTTCGAGCGTCTCCGGCCCGACCAGCTCTCGGGCGGCATGAAGAAGCGGGCCGGGCTGGCGCGGGCCATCGCCATGGACCCGCAGGTGCTCTTCTTCGACGAGCCCTCGGCGGGGCTCGACCCCATCGCGGGGGCGGGGCTGGACGAGCTCATCCTCCGGCTCCGCGCCACCTTCGGCATGACGATCGTGGTCGTCACCCACGAGATGGAGAGCGTCAAGAAGATCGCCGACCGGGTGCTGATGCTCTTCAAGGGGGAGGCGGTGGCCGTGGGCAGGCTGGAGGAAGTGATGCGCCAAACCCATCCCCGCGTGCAGCAGTTCTTCCACCGCCAGGCCGACGAGGAGAGGGTGGATCCGAAGCAGTATCTGGACTACTTGACGGCCGGTGGCAGAAGGGAGCTCTAGCGCATGCCCAGGAACAAGGCGCACGAGGTCAAGGTCGGGGTGTTCGTGGCCGCGGGCCTCGCCATACTGGCCCTTTTCATCCTCGTCCTCACCGGCATCGCCGTGACGGGCGGGGAGGACGAGTACCGCGTGCGGTTCCGCAACGTGGCCGGCCTGGAGAACGGGAGCCTCGTGGCCTTGGGGGGCCTGAAGGTGGGCCGGGTCGAGGGCGTGGGGATCGCCAAGGCGGACGCCTCCATGATGGAAGCGTCGATTCGGGTGAAGCGCGGGACCCCCATCCGCCAGGACAGCAAGGCCGAGGTGACCTCGGTGGGCATCACCGGCTCAATGTACCTCTCCTTCACCCTCGGCACCCCCAAGGCGCCCCTGCTGAAACCCGGGGTGGTCATCCGCGGGATCGAGGCGGCCAGCTTCCAGGAGGTGATCAACGAGGCCCGCGGGGCGGCGGAGAAGGTCAACAAGATCCTGGGGGGGTTAGGCGAGACGGTGGAGTCCGTCGCGAACGACGCGAAGGGGCTGATGAACGATGTCCGGAGCCAGGCCGGCAAGGTCATCGCCACCACCGACCGGGTGCTCGCCCGGGCCGAGAGCATCCTCAGCGCGCGCAACGAGCAGAACATCAACCGCTTCCTGGAAGCGGTGGCGCGGGTTTCGGATCGCTTGGAGAAGAACATCGAGCCGATGGTCACGGAGGTCAATCAGACACTGCGCCGGGCCCGGGAGTCCCTCCGCGAGGTGGACCGCACGGCCCAGGCCTACTCCGGCCTGGCGGGGCAGGCTTCCACCCTGGTCTCCGACCTCCAGAAGCGCATCGAGCCCCTCGACCGCCTCCTCCAGAAGGAAGTGAGCGAGACGGGCGAGGCCCTCCGGGGCGAAATCCGCGGGGTGGGGAACCAGGCCCGCCAGACCCTGCGGGAAGGGGGCAAGGACTTCGGGTCCGCCCTCGGGGCGATCGAGGGGGTGTCGAAGAAGGTCCTGGAGTTCTTCGAGACCAACCGACGGGAGCTGCGGACCATCGTCGTCAACTTCAGCGAAGTATCCGAGCGGGTGAACAAAGTGCTGACCGAGGTCGCGGGCGGCAAGGAGGGCACCCGCCTCTCCGGAGCGGCCGAGGAACTGCGCCTGGCCCTCCAGCGCGCCCGCTCCCTGATGAGCCGGCTCGACGAGACCGTCGCCAGCCACCGGGAGGACATCGAGCTCCTCATCACCGATTTGCGCGAAACGGCCAGCAACCTGAGCGAATTGACCACCACCTTGCGCGAGCGGCCCTCCCAGGTCATCTTCAAGCCGCCCGCGGCTCCCCGGGAGTTCCGCGAGTGATGACGACCCCGGCTGCAAGACGGACCGTGCCCGCTCCGCCCCTCGGGCGCCTGGCCCGGGCGGCCGCCTGCCTGACGGCCCTCCTGGCGGGCGGGTGCGGGGTGGGCGGGGGCCAGATCCCCGACACCCGCTTCTTCGTGATCGACTACCTCGTGCCCGCCGCCCCCCAAGCGGGGCAGGCGCTCCCCGTGACGGTGGGGGTGGAGAGCTTCCGCTCCGACGCCGTCTACCGCACCGACCGGATGGTGTACCGCAAGGTGCCCTACCGGGTGGACTTCTACCCCTATGAGCGGTGGGGAGCGCGGCCGGACGAGTTCGTGACCGACCGCCTCCTGGACCATCTCGAAGCCTCCCGCCGCTTCAAGGAAGTCGTAAGGGCCTCGGGCGGGGCCGCCTCCGACTACCTCGTCCGGGGGCGGGTGAAGCGCTTCGAGGAGGTGGGTTCGCCCAACGGGAAGTTCTCCGCCCTGGCCCAGGTCGAGATTTTCCTCGTCGAGCGGCGCTCGGGGAAGGTGCTTCTCCAGCGGCAGCTCTCGCACTCGGCCGAGGCCAAGTCCCAGCCGCCCCAGGGGTTCGTGGAGGCCATGGCCGAGAGCCTGAAGAACCTCCTGTCCGAGGCGGCCGGGCAGATCGCCGAGGCCATCGCCCGCCACAACGGGGGCGCGCGGCCTTGACAGGCCCCCTGGGTGGCCGTAAGAACAGAAAGCACAAGGGGCCGTTGCAGCCAGGGCCGTCGATCCTGGCCTGACCTTCTCCCGTCCGCCGCCCGCGGAGGGGCGGGGGATGGCCGCCAGGAGAGAGCGCCCTCCGGGATGCGGTTCTCCGGGCGCGGGGGCGGCGGGCCGCCCTCCGGCCGGACGTGATCATTTTGAGGAGAGCATGAGTCCCACGAGATTGAAGGCCCCGAACGTCAAGCTGCCCGCGGAGTACGAGGCCGAAACCCAGCGGCAGCCCCAGGGGATGGACCGCCGGCGCTTCCTCAACTACACCGGCTGGCTCGGGATCCTGGGGAGCCTCGCCGTCAGCCTGCTGGGCTTCCTGCGGTTCCTCTTCCCCCGGGTGCTCTTCGAGCCTCCCACGCAGTTCAAGGCGGGCCTCCCGGCGGATTACGCGGTGGGGGCCGTGGACACGCGCTTCGTGGCCTCCCAGCGGGTGTGGATCATACGGGAGGAGAACGGTTTCTACGCTCTCTCCGCCATCTGCACCCACCTGGGCTGCACCCCCGCCTGGCTCGCCACCGAGAACAAGTTCAAGTGCCCCTGCCACGGCAGCGGGTTCCGGCGCACCGGCGTCAACTTCGAGGGCCCCGCGCCGCGGCCCCTCGAGCGGGTGAGAATCGCGCTGGCCGATGACGGCCAGCTGCTGATCGACAAGGGCAAATCCTTCCGCCAGGAGAAGGGGGAGTGGTCCAGCTCGGACGCCTTCCTCAACATCTGAGCCGCTTTGGCCTGACGCCTTGATTCGGGGGCGAGCCCCGGACGACGGAGGATTCGGATGCCGAGCCTCAAGGAGCGCTTCAGCCTGGAGCAGATGAAGCGCAACATCTTGGATTCGCAAGTGTGGCGATCCATGTTCCGCCACGGCTACGAGGACACCCCGCGCAACCGGGTCCTCATGGTGGTGGACAACCTCTGGCTCCATCTGCACCCGACCAAGATCCGCCGCCACGCCATCCGGATCCGCTTCACCTGGTGCATGGGCGGCATCACCTTCCTGCTGTTCCTTTATCTGACGGTGACGGGCGTCATCCTCATGTTCTACTACAGGCCGGTGGGCGAGTACGCCTACGCCGACATGAAGTACCTCGAGTTCGACGCTCCCTTCGGCATGTTCATGCGGAACATGCACCGCTGGGCTGCCCACGCCATGGTCATCGCCGTCTGGCTGCACATGATGCGGGTGTTCATGACGGGCTCCTACAAGCCCCCGCGGGAGTTCAACTGGGTGATCGGCGTGATGCTGCTCACCTTGACCCTGCTGCTCAGCTTCACGGGCTACCTCCTCCCCTGGGACCAGCTCTCCATCTGGGCGGTCACGGTGGGGACCAACATGGCCCGGGCAACGCCCCTGCTCGGCCACGAGGGGCCCTTCGCCGAGATGGTGGGGGTGACGCCCCGCTTCGACGCCCGCTCCGCCCTGCTGGGGGGCACCATCGTCGGTCCGCCCACGCTGCTGCGGTTCTACGTGCTCCACTGCATCGTGATCCCCTTGATCGCCTCGGTCCTGATGATGGTGCACTTCTGGCGCATCCGGAAGGACGGGGGTATTTCGGGGCCGCTCTAGGCCCCGGGGACCGTCTCGGGAGAGTGAAGAAGTGGCGAGAGAAGACAAGATCGTCGGCACCTCCGAGGATCTCCCCCGCACCAGCTGGGAGCGGGTGAACGACAAGGTCCACGTCTGGCCCTACCTGACGCGCCTGGAGTTCATGTGCGCGATCATCGTGACGATCATGCTCACGGCGTGGTCCATCCTGGTGGACGCGCCGCTGGAGGAGCCCGCCAACCCCTCGGCGACGCCGAACCCCTCGAAGGCGCCCTGGTACTTCCTGGGTCTCCAGGAGATGCTGGTCTACTTCGACCCGTGGATGGCGGGCGTGGTGCTCCCCACTTTCATCATCATCGGGCTGATGGCCATCCCCTTCATCGACGTGAACCCCAAGGGGAACGGTTACTACACCTTCGGCGAGCGGCGCTTCGCCATCCTCACCTTCCAGTTCGGCTTCCTGGTTCTCTGGGTCTGGCTCGTCATCCAGGGCACCTTCCTGCGGGGCCCGGGCTGGAACTTCTTCATGCCCTGGGAGGAGTGGGACCCCCACAAGGTGGTCGCCCTGACGAACGTGGACCTGCCCTACCTGCTGGGCTTCCGGGGCTACTGGGCCCAGGCGGCCGTGGGGGCGGCGTGCATCCTGGCGTGGTACGCCGCTATCCCGGCCTGGTACGTCTGGAAGCGCAAGGCGCTGGTGAACGTGGGGGTCGTCCGCTTCGCCATCAAGAGCTTCCTCTTCGTGACGATGATGGGGCTCGTGGCCAAGATGGTGCTGCGGATCTTCCTCAACGTGAAGTACATCCTTGTCACGCCCTGGCTCAACATCTAGGGGTTTCGAGGTGGCGGCATGACCCAGGAAGGGAGGCAGCGGAAGCACCTGTGGTGGGATGCGTGCGGCCTGCGCCTCGCGGCGCTGGCCCTGGCGGCCGCCACAGCCCTCTACCTGTGGCGGGCGTGAGCGGAAGCGCGTCCTAGGCCGGGAACCGGAAAGCCGACGGATCGCCTCCCCCGGGGAGGCGGTTTTTTTTCGCCGGGAGGGAGGGGGCTAGGCGGCGGGCCAGAGGATGCCGTGTTCCTTGAGGATCTCCCGCAAGCGGGAGACGTTGATGAGCTCCATCGGGGCCCCCTCGGCGTACTTCTGGACCTCCTCGGTAAAGTAGCCCGTGGTGATGAGGATGCCCTTGAGCGCCCGCTCGGCCCGGACCGTGTCCGAGAGGCCGATGACCCGGATGGAGGTGACGAAGTCTCCCTCCGGGACAAGGATGCCGTGCACGATGTAGTCCCCCCCGATCACGGGGGCCGGGTTGTGGGCGAGGATGTCGATCTCCTCCTCGTTCACCCAGCGGGTCTCGACGATCCGCATCCCCATGTTTTCGAGCAGCTCGTGGAGCATGTGCTCGAAGGAGCGGGCGGGCATCCGCCGGAGGATCTGGATCTCGCGGTCGTCCCGCGTCCGCTCGGCGTCGGCCTCAAGGGCGATGTTGGAGCTGGTGCGGCGGACGAAGAGGATGACGATGAAGCCCATGATCAGGGCGAAGGCGATCAGCTCGAGCATGGGGTTCCCCAGGGGAGGGCAGGGGGGCGCGGCTTTCGGGAGCGCCCGCTCAGCGGATCATCTCGTCGTAGACGCCATCCTTCTTGCCCTGCTTGATCAGCCGGTCGTGCCGGATGCCCTGGGAGATGGCCCACCACACGCAGAACCCCACCAGGGGAATCATGATAGCGATGGGGATGTTGTCGGGCTTGGTCAAAATCTCGAGAAAGTGTTCCATGCGCTCCTCGTCTCATGGGGTCGCGGGCGCGGGCCGCGCGAGGGCCCGGCAGGGGCATTCTGGGGCAAAAACGCGGCCCGGGCAACTGTTTCCGGGCCCCGGCTTGACAAATCGGACCGAACCCCCTAGAAGTGATTGACGCAAGGAAGAGAGCCTCTTTTCCGCCGGGGGCTCCGATGTGTTGACCGGATGCGAGGCGTTCCGACATGCCCCACTTCATCTTTGACGCCTGCATCGGGTGCGGGGTCTGCGAGCCCGTTTGCCCCACCGACGCCATCTCGGGCGTGCTGCGCGACATCTACGAGATCGACCCCACCCTGTGCATCGACTGCGGGGTCTGCGGCAAGTACTGCCCGGCCCTGGCCATCCAGGATGGCGAGGGCAGCGTCATCCAGAGCATCAAACACAAGGAAATGCCCAAGGCCTACGTCCTCGAGGAGAACTGCACCGGCTGCGTCTGGTGCGTGGACGTCTGCCCCTTCGACTGCATCCGCATGGCCCCCTCGGCCGTCGAGCGCGACCACTCCATGGTCGCCGTGGTGGACCAGAGCACCTGCGTGGGCTGCCGGCTGTGCGAGGAGATCTGCAACAAAGGAGCCATCCTCGTCCCCCGGCACGGCGACGAGGCCGAGTACATGACGCCCGCCATGCACCAGTTCGTCCAAGCTCCCCTGCGGGCCTACTGAGGCCCCGCCCGCAACTCCCGCGTTTCCCCGGCGGCCTCCCCCGGATGGGGGGAGGTTTTTTCCTAGAAATCAAAGGTTTGTGCGGCCTTCCTTGACGGCGTTTCGCCCCTCGGATAGCGTTTAGGGAGCGCTTCCCCCGCCTGGGGGAGGCCTGGGGAAGGGGACCGTTGCCGGGGATTTCCGTCCGAATCCTCCGTGATGTGCCCCCTTTTCTTGCGGCCGCGCGGCCACCGGGAGCCTCCCGGGCCTGCGAATGAGGGGGTCTTCGGATGCCTCCCGTCCTGACCGGGCGCCCTCCCGCCCGCATCATGGATATCGTGGACCTGGTGGAGGAGTACGCCCCCGGCGGCACCGACCTTCTCATGCGGGCCTACATCTTCACGGCCAAGGTCCACCGCGGCCAGTCCCGCATCTCGGGCGAGCCCTACATCTCCCACCCCCTCGAGGTCGGCCGCATCCTGGCCGAGATGCGCCAGGACCCCGAGACGGTCGCGGCCGGCCTCCTCCACGATACCGTCGAGGACACCTCCGCCTCCCTGGAGGAAATCCAGACCCTCTTCGGCGAGCACGTGGCCTCCCTGGTCAACGGCGTGACCAAGCTCGCCCGCATCGACCTCCCCAACACCCAGGCCCTGGAGGCCGAGAACTACCGCAAGATGCTCATCGCGATGGCGCACGACATCCGCGTCATCCTCATCAAGCTGGCCGACCGCCTCCACAACGCCCTCACGCTCGAGTACCTGCCCCCCAAGCGGCGGGAGCGGATCGCCCAGGAAACCGCCGAGATCTACGCCCCCCTCGCCAACCGGCTGGGCATCGGCTGGCTCAAGGGCGCCCTCGAGGACATCGCCTTCAAGCACCTCCACCCCCAGGAGTACAACGAGATCGACGAGAAGCTGCGCGAGGGGATGGCGGAGCGCGAGGCCTATCTCATGGAGATCAAGCAGACGGTCGAGGAATCGCTGGCGAAAGCCGGTATCCAGGCCGCGGTGACGGCCCGCTTCAAGCTCCACTCCAGCATCCACCGTAAGATGCAGACCCAGAACCTCGACTTCCACCAGGTCTACGACATCAGCGGCCTGCGGATCATCGTGGGCGAGATCCGTGACTGCTACGCCGTCCTGGGCATCCTCCACTCCCTGTGGCGCCCCATCCCCGGCCGCTTCAAGGACTACGTCGCCCTTCCCAAGGCGAACCTCTACCAGTCCCTCCACACCACCCTCATGGCCACCCAGGGGCAGCGGGTCGAGTTCCAGATCCGCACCAAGGAGATGCACCGCGTGGCCGAGGAGGGCATCGCCGCCCACTGGCGCTACAAGGAGGGGGAGAGAGTGGACTCCGGCGTGGCGGACAAGTTCGAGTGGCTTCGCCGGATCATGGAGAGCCTCCAGGAGGAGACCGACCCCCGCAACCTCGTGGACTCCTTCAAGCTCAACCTCTTCCAGGACGAGGTCTTCGTCTTCACCCCCCGCGGCGAGGTGCGGAACTTCCCGCGCGGGGCCACCCCGGTGGACTTCGCCTACTCGATCCACACCGAGGTCGGGCACCACTGCGTGGGAGCCAAGATCAACGGGCGGATCGCCCCCCTCAGCACCCGCCTCGAGAACGGCGACATCGTCGAGATCCTCACCAACCCCCACCGCACCCCCACCCAGGACTGGCTCAAGTTCGTGGTCTCGGCCCGGGCCAAGCAGAAGATCCGGGCCTGGATCCGCCAGGCCCAGCGCGACCGGTCCATCACCCTGGGGCGGGAGCTCCTCGAGCACGAGCTCGCCCGCTTCGGGGTGAAGCCGGCCGAGTACTTGACGCCCGGGAGCCTCACGGAGGCGGCGCGCGGCCTCGGCATCCAGAGCGAGGAGGACCTCTTCGCCATGGTGGGTTTCGGGCGGCTCTCCGCCCGGCAGGTGGCCGGGAAGGTCCTCCCCGAGGAGCTCCTCCGCCAGACCGAGAAGCGCGAGAAGTCCCGCTTCCGCCGCCTCATGGCCCGGATGAGCGGCAAGGCCAAGCCGGGCATCAAGGTAAAGGGGCAGGACGACATCCTCATCCGCTTCGCCAAGTGCTGCGACCCCATCCCCGGGGAGCCGATCGTGGGCTTCATCACGCGCGGCCGGGGGGTGACCGTCCACGCCGAGAGCTGCGCCAACGTGCGCCCGATCATGTCGGAGGAGGAGCGGCTGGTCGAGGTTTCCTGGGGGGACGTCAAGAAAGAGGATCTCTACGTGGTCACCCTCGCCGTGGACGCCGTGGACCGCCCGGGCGTCCTGGCGGGCCTGAGCTCGGCGATCGCCTCCTGCCAGTCCAACATCGTGCGCATAACGGCCGAGTCGGCCCGCGCCCGCGCGGGCATCCACCTGGACGTCCAGGTCCGCGACCTGGAGCACCTCAAGGAGGTCATGAAGAAGGTCCGCGACGTGAAGGGCATCCTCTCGGTCGTCCGCACGGGCCCGCGGATGCCGCGCGAGGGGGTGCGGGAGCACAGCGAAGGGGAGTGAGCGCTTTCACGCCGCCCGCCCCGGGAGTGTGCGCGGCGGGGCGGTTGGCGTATGATAGCGGCCTAGATTGCGCGATGAGGCCTGCCTGGGCGTGAGGCCGCGCCGCCTGCGTTCGGGGCTGGCGGGGTGGATTTCCAAGGCCGGGGGAGGGGTGCTCCGCTCCGGGCACCGCCTGTGGAGCGGCACGGGGGCGTATGCTCGACATACTTCGTCACCGCTTGCTCTTCCCCATTGTCCTCCTGTCCCTCGTCCTCTCCATGGGCGTCGCGGGCTACATGATCGTCGAGAAGTGGAAGTTCCTCGACGCCCTGTTCATGACGGTGATCTCGCTCACCACGGTGGGATACGGAGAAACGAACCCCCTCACGACGAAGGGGCGGCTTTTCACGATGTTCCTCCTGATCAGCGGGATGGGCGTCCTCGCTTACGGGATCGGGACCGTGACCGCCTTCTTCGTCGAGGGGCACCTTTCGGACCTCCTGAGGGGCCGGCAAATGCAAAAGCGGATCCAGCGGCTGCGGGGCCACATCATTCTCTGCGGGTACGAGGGAGAGGGGCACTACGTCCTGGATGAGCTCGTCAAGACGAAGACCCCCCACGTCGTGATCGCGAAGAACTTGGCCCGCCTCAAGGAGCTCTTCCCCAGCGAAGCCCTCTACATCGAGGGAGACTCCACCAAGGAGCACGTCCTGGCGCTGGGCAACATCGAGCACGCCAAGTGCCTCATTAGCGCCATGCCGACGGACCACGAGAACCTCCTGGTGGTGCTCTCGGCCCGGGGGATGGTCCCCGGCATCCGCATCATTTGCTGCGTCTACGACCGGGAGAACCTCCACAAGTTCCAGCGCGTGGGAGCGAACGCGACCGTCATGGGCACCTTCATCGGGGGCCTGCGCATGGCCTCCGAGGCCATCCGGCCCACGGTGGTCTCTTTCCTGGACCAGATGTTGCGCCAACTCGACAAGACCATCCGGATCGAGGAGGTCATCGTCCCCGAGGAGAACTGCCCCTGGGCCGGGAAGGCGCTGCGCGAGATCGCGTTCCCCGAGCGCACCGGCCTCGTCATCATCGCCATCAAGTCCGCCCGCACCATGCGCTACGTCTACAACCCCCGGGGGGACTACGTGGTAGAGGGGGGCGACGTCATGATCGTGATCGGGGAGACCTCCCAGACCCTGGAGATGAAGCGCATGCTGGGCTACGACATCCCCCGGGACGGCGAGGAGGAGTCCGAGGAGAAGACCCCGGCCGCGCCGGGTGAACGGGCCTAGCGGGGTGGGCCGGGCGCTCTCCCTCCGCCATCCCTGGTCCCTCAGCCCCGCCGAGGCGGCGGCCCTCCAGCGGGCGCTCCGGCGCCGTCTCTCCCTGCGGCCCATGCGCCACCCCCCCCGCACCATCGCCGGCGCCGACATCTCCGTGCCGCGCTTCGGACGCCGGGCGGTGGCGGCGGTGGTCGTCCTCTCCTTTCCCGATCTCGAAGTGGTGGAGGAGTCCCTGGTGGCCGGGGAACTCCGCTTCCCCTACATCCCCGGCTTCCTCTCCTTCCGGGAGGGCCCCCTCCTGGAGGAGGCCCTCCTGGGTCTCGCGCGCAAGCCCGGCCTCGTCCTCTTCGACGGCCAGGGGATCGCCCATCCGCGGGGTCTCGGCATCGCCTCCCACCTGGGTCTCAGGCTCGGCCTCCGAGCCGCCGGGTGCGCCAAGAGCCGGCTTTGGGGGGAGGAGACGGAGCCCCCAAGGGCGCGGGGAGGCTGGACTCCCCTCTGGGCCCCCGGCGGGGAGGTGGTGGGCGCCGCCCTGCGCACGCGGGCGGGGGTGAAGCCCGTCTACGTCTCCCCGGGCCACGGCATCGATCTGGAGGGGGCGATCGCGTGGACCTTGGCGGCCGCGCCGCGCTTCCGCGTGCCGGAACCCATCCGGGCCGCCCATGCGCGGGCGAACGAGGAGCGGAGGCGGCTCGGCATTCATTGATGATGGGAAGCGCAAGCCGAAGCTGAAACGAAGAGGCCGCCCCCCCGCCGCGGGAGGCGGCCTCTCTTCTTTTCGCGGGCGCGGGCGCTAGCCGCGGGGCCGGGCGGGAGGAGTCTGGGCCCGGGGCGCGGGGGCCTTGGCGGGGGGCGCGAACTTCTCCTCCAGCATCAGGTAGTCCCGCAGGACCTCGATCTGCTTGTAAGCGTCCCCGCCCAGGACCTCCGGATCGATCGGGTCGCCGTGATTCTCGATCTCGGCCTTGCCGATGGTGCGCCCCAGGTCGCCCAGGCCGGTCAGGGTGACCTTCCGGCCCTCCACTTTCTTGACCTTGGCCACGTGGGTCCGGCCGCCGATGATCAGGCCGACGATCTGGTTCTCCTGCAACTCGGGGTCGGCGGCCGCATCGAGGGCGTAGGTCCACAGCTCGCCCTCCCTCTCGCCCCGGGCGCCCTTGAGGACGGGCACCTTGAGGCCCGCGTTCGGGAAGAAGGTGGGCATCTTGGTGCCGGGCTGGAGCCGGTTGGGGTTCCGGATCCAGTCCAGGACCCAGTCGGGGCGCAGGCGCTCCTTGGCGAAGCGGAGGTTCGGCGCCGTCGGGGGCTCCTGGCCCTGCGGGGGCGGAAACTCCCCGTGGCAGGAGAGGCACTCGGCCTTCTGGAAGAGGTCCTTGCCGGCCACCGCCGCGGCGGGAGGCACCGCCGCCCGGTCGAAGTGGACGTAGGGCCGCAGCTTGTCGTCCAGGGCGGCGAAGTAGTCCACGAGGGCCGCGGCGTCCTCCTCGGGCATCTGGAAGCTCGGCATCCGCACCTTGAGCCAGGGCCGGAGGATGACCACGTTGCGCAGGAACTTGAAGAACCAGTCGGGCTGGACCTTCGCGCCCTCGCCGTTCAGCAGGGGGGGGCCCTGGGCCGGGTCCGGATAGCGGCGCAGGAGGTCACCGCCCCAGTTCTCGACCACGTGGCAGCCGACGCAGTTGTACTTCTCGATCATCCTGCGCCCGGCCTCGATCCGCCTCTGCCGGTCGTCCATCTTCGCCAGGGCGGAGGGCGGGGCGGAATGGGGGATCATGGAGCGCAGGAGGGTGCGGATGGCGGTGGCCTCCGGGTCCGAGAGGTCGAAGTTGGGCATGAGCAGCTCTTCGCGCTCGGTCTGGTAGATCTTGGGGTTCTTGATCTTCGCGAAGGTCCAGGCTTCCCAGGTCTTGGGGATGTCCACCACGTTGCCGAAGGAGAGCTCGAATTTCTTCTTCGTGGCGAAGGCGGAGAGGTCCGGGCCGATCTTGGAGAGGTTCTCCGTGCCCGGGATGGCGTGGCAGCCGAAGCAGCCCCGCTTCGCCACGAGCTTCTTGCCTCGCTCGTAGGCGGCCTGGCCGCCCAGCTTCGCGGAGGCCGCCTTGGGGTCGGCCGGGGCGAGGCTCAGCAGATGGGCGGCGATGGCCTTGGCCTCCGCGTCCGAGAGCCGCAGGCTCGGCATGGAGGTCTCGTGCCAGTAGGCTTTGGGATTCTTCAGCCAGCGGATGAGCCAGTCGGGCTGGACCTTCTGGGCGACCTTGCCCAGGGAGGGCCCGAAGTCGCGGTTGCGGTAGACGAGGGGCCGGCCGTCCACCCCCTTGACGGGCTCACCCAGCTTGAGATCGGCCTCGTTCCGGATGTGGCAGCCCAGGCAGCCGGCGGACTCGAAGAGTTCCTTCCCCTGCTGGATGAGGGCGGGGTCGTTCAGCCCCTCCGGCTTCTCGGCGGGGGCCTTCCGCTGGCCCGCCCCCCAGATGAAGGTGGCGAGGTCGAGGGCCTCCTGATCGCCGATGCTGAAGAAGGGCATCTTGGTCCGGGGGTTGTAGTCGCGCGGCCGCTTGATCCAGGACACGAGCCAGCCGGGCTGGACCTTCTCCTGGATGCGGGTAAGGTCGGGGCCCGCCTTGCGCAGGTCCTGGGTGGCGGGGATGTTGTGGCAGCCGAAGCAGCCCAGCTCGCGGACGAGCGAGATGCCGCGGGAGAGGTGGGGCGCCCCGGGGATGTTGAACACCTGGGCGTGGCAGGCGCGGCACTTGGTCTGGGTCTCGGGGCCCTTGAGGAGGGGGTCCTCCCAGAACTCGACGTAGCCGTGCGCCTTGCCGACGCTGGTGATGGCCGTCCCCTGGCCGCCGTGGCAGGAGGTGCAGCCCACCGCCGCGGGATCGTGCTTGTTCAGGTAGAGGCCGGCCTGCGGGTGGCTGCGGAAGGGCTGGGGGGCCTTCTCGAAGCCGGCTCGGTCGATGGCCAGGTGGCAGGTCTGGCAGCGGTCCACCCGCATGGTGGGCTCGTTGAAGTTGTTCCGGTCGTACTCGCGGAAGACCGCCTGGCGGACGTCGTAGGTGCGGGCGCGGAT
>Ga0156328_1193_pt2 | contig 42538 bp, 39 predicted proteins | sample RifCSPlowO2_12_FD_107976 | JGI IMG/M metagenome (GOLD analysis project Ga0156328, IMG submission 107976) | Candidatus Tectomicrobia bacterium RIFCSPLOWO2_12_FULL_69_37 | reverse complement strand
TGGATGGTGTCTGGCGACTCCAGACAACCATGGGGGATGGAACCACCTCAAATCTCAACTAAGATTGGGACACACTCGCGGTATACGCGCTCGTCCTGGAAGTTCGAGCGGACGCGGTTCTTCTTGGCCTCCAGCAGAAGCGCCCAATTCTTGCGGAACTGGTACACGATGCGGGGGGCGAACGTATGGGTCACGTCCGCCTCGTTCGCGTCCTTACCACCCAGCCCAGCGTCCCGGAAGCCGCCGTCCTTGTCCTTCGCCTCGCGGTCGCGGTAGGCACGCCGGTCGTATGAGTAGCTGAAGGACAGCGTCAGAATGCCCTTTATCGGCAGGCCGAACAGCTGAAGATCCAGCTCCTGGGTGTAAGCCAAGTCCGGATCGAGGCGGAAGCTCCAGTAGTCGTAATAGTGCTCGCTGAAGACCCCGGCAGCCGGGAGGGGCGAGAGGGTGTCATTGAAGCCCGAGGTGCTCCGGTTGTTGCTCCAGGAGCCGCCCAAGCCCACGACGAGCCCCTTCACGAGGGGGATGCCGTAGGTCATCCTCCCCTCCACGGTGTCGGTGATGTCCCGCCGCCTCTCCCCGGGCACCCCGGCTTCGACAAGTGGATCTATCCTGGCCCGGTCCTCGGTGAAGTAGCGGTTGAGCTGGGAGTACCCCAGCCGCAGGGAAGTGCCGCCCGGCGCCTGAAACTCGTAGGCCGCGCGGGTCAGGACGCCGACGTAGTCTTTCTCGAACTTCGGCTCGGGCGAGGCGGGGTCCAGCTGACGGGCGAGCGAGGTGAAATTGCGGTAATGGCGGAGGTAGCTCTGCACGGAGGCGGAAAGGGTGTGCTTCCGCTCTCCCTCCCGCTCGTGCAGGAGCTTCACCTCGATGCCCGCGCCGCGGTCCCAGTAGTCATAGAGCCCCTTGAACTTCTGGACCCCCCCAAGGGGGATGCCGTTCCTCCATTCCTCCGAGGCGGTCTGGCGGGTGAAGGCGTAGGTTTGGAAGACGGAGGGGCTCAGGGTCAGGCGGTTGATGAAGGAGATGCCCAGGGGCTTGACGAAATCCTGGGACAAGAGCGCGATGAACTCGTGGCGCTGTTCCTCGCTCCGGCGGCGGGGCCCCTCGTCTTCCCGGAAGACCTGGAGGTCGCGGTTGTAGGAGGCGTTGTAGACGAAGACAAGGGCGCTGTCCTCGGCCAAGCGGATGCCGGGAGCGATGACGCCCGAGAACCGGCCCCCCTCCTGAGGCCCCGCGTTGCTGCCCGTCTGGAACTCGGAAGCGGTGAAAACCCCCTCCACGTTGAAGCGGACGAGCTGGACCCTCTCCTCGAACCACTTGAACACCGACCTCCAGTTCGAGGGCGCGAAGCCCGGCGCCGGGGGAGGCGTGACGCCCGGCGCCGTCGGGGGCGTCTGGCCCCGGCCCGGGGAGGTGGGCGGGTCCGTCCTCCGATCCTGCTGGGCCTGGGCCAGCGTGTGAGACTGGCGGTCCAAGGAGATGACGGCGAGGGCCGGCTTCGTCCCCCCTGCTTTCCAATTCCAGGTTCCCTCCGGGCGTACCCGGAAGAGGGGCCCCTCAAACGCATAGGCGGGGAAACCGGGGAGACTGAGGACCACCCCCAGCGCGGCGGCGGCAAGACGGAACCGCATGCTCTCCCCCGAGGTCTCTGGGCCGGACCTCCCCCCAGATCGGACTCGGTGGTCTTTTATCCAACCATTATACTAAAAATTGCTTTCGCCGCGCCAGATCATACGGGAGAAGGTGAGGAAGGCCGTCCGGATGGCGGACGAGAACGGATCCCGGCCCGTCACCTGCAAACGGCCAGGGAGCGGGACGCCCAGAAAGTTCGGCCGATGTTGATGGAAGGAAGCCCTGCGGGTTCTGGCTGGAGCTCATGCCCACTCGGAAAGCGTCCCGGATGGTGCCGAGCCGGAGGCATGCGGCGGGGACCTCTTTTGCTCTGCCTGTCGGCCCTCCTCCCCGCAATGACCTTCGTCACAAGGCGGAACTGACAAAATCCTCGTAAAAAGGCAAATAATCAACCCCATCCCCCGGCAATCCCACAATGCCCGATTCCACGGCCCAGGTCCCCCCGGGCAATTTTTGCCCTCTGGATCCCCGGAACGCACAAACACCGGCTCCGCTTCGGATTCTGAATCCCCTGGCTCTATCTCCGGCCGGTTGGTTCGTTCCAGTCAACCACACCCCTCGCCCGGAGACTTTCCAGCTCCTCGGCGCGCAGGCCCGCCAAACCGCAGAGCACCTCCCGCGTGTGCTCCCCCAGGTAGGGGGCGCGGACCCAGCGCATCCGGGCGCCAGGGATTTTGATCGGGCAGCCGAGCATCTGAATGGTCCCGGCGCTGGGGTGCTCCACTTCGACGATCATTTCCCGCGCGCTCACCTGGGGATCGTCAAGCGCCTGGGCGACCGTGTTGACGGGAGCGAAGGGAACATGGCCGGTCAGGAGAATGGCCCACTCGGCGTTGGTCTTCTTAAGGAATTCCTGGGAGAGAATATCGAGCAAAGCTTCCCGATTATCATATCGGTCCTTGGGGGTGCGGAACCTGGGGTCGTCGGCCAGCTCAGGCCGTCCCATCTTCTCCACCAGAATGGGGTAGAACTTGTGCTTCATGCACAGGACGCTCACCCAGCCGTCCTTGGTCGCGAAGTTCTGTGACGGGACGAGCGAAGGATGGGCGCTGTGAGCGAATTTCCGGGGCACGTGCCCGCAGTTGAGCGCCCAGGTGGCGAGGTAGCCCAACTGATAAGCGGCCCCATCGAGGAGGGCGACGTCGATGTCCCGCCCCTTGCCCGTGCGGTTCGCCTCCCACAGGCCGGTCAGGAGGCCGAGCATGCCGAGAAAGCCGCCAGAATAGTCCACAAAGCTGACCCCGGCCTTCGCAGGAGGCCCCCCGGGCTCGCCGGTGAGGCTCATGATCCCCGCGTAGGCCTGCATGAGATAGTCATAGGCGGGCTCAGAAGAGCGGGGGCCTGACATTCCGAATCCCGAGAGGAAGCAGCAGACGAGCTTTTTGTTATACGGGCTCAGGTGCCGGTAGGTGATCTTCAGCTTCTCCGGGTCGGTCCCCTTGCAATTGGAGAAAAGCGCGTCCGCGCGGGCCACCAGCTTGTGGAGGATCGCGCGGCCCTCGGGCGTCGTGATTTGCAGGGCTACGCTCTTCTTGTTCCGGTTGAAGGTCTGGAAATAGTAGCTGTCGTTGTTCGGGAGCGGGTACGGGGGAACGGGGCGGGCCGAATCGCCCTGCACGGCGGGGTTCTCGATCTTGATGACCTCCGCCCCCAGGTCGGCCAGGATCATGGTGCCCAAGGGGCCCGCTCCGAATTGTTCAATCGCGATGACGCGAAGCCCCTCCAAGGGCAGCGGCCCGCCGGCCAAGGCGCTTCCTCCTCTTCCGGAAAAATCGGCGTCTGGCTTCAATTTGGGGGGGGAACGGAGCCCTGTCAAATCGCCAGGATCGGAGCCTTCCCCCTCTCAACCGCCCAGGAGAAATAACCGGGCGGCTTCCTCGAGGCGGTTGCCCGCGCCCCCACCGGGCATTCCCTCCACTTTTAAACGTTGGAACTTTTCAGTATAATTACGCCTTCGTTCTATGAGATTACGAGCCTCCGGCAGGGGATCGGAGGAATTGTCACTTGGCCGGTTCAATTTAGGAGATTTCCGATGAGTGGGAGGATGCGCGCGGCACTTCTGGGGGCAGCCCTCGCTGTGGTCGCCGGTTGGGTTCTTATGGGTGGGTGGTCCGCTCTCGAAGCGGCCCCCGAAAAGGATAGCAAAGCGGTCGCCGCCCGCAAGAAGCTGATGCAAGGGAACGCGAAGTCGATGAAGGCCCTCAACGCCGCTGTCAAGGCGGGAGAGTTCCCCAAAGCAGCGCTCTTCGCGAGCGAAGTCGGCGAATTCGCCCTCGGCATCGCCGAGGCGTTCGAGAAGAAGGACATGGCCGGAAAGACGACCGCCCTGGCCAATATCTGGGACGAGAAGGCCAAATTCGGGCAGATAGCCTCGAAGCTGCTGAACGACTCGCGGGCCGTGATAGAAGCCGCGAGAGAAAAGGACAAGGCGAAAGTCGAGGCGGCCGTCAAGGTGGTGGGTGCCAACTGCGCGGCCTGCCACAAGGCGTACCGGGTGCCGCCGAAGAAGAGCTGAGGGACATGTCCCCCCCTCTCCGCCCCTCATCGGCCGGGGAGGGGGGCCTTTCTTGGCCTCGCTCAATCTGCATGAAACGCGTGCCGCCTGGAAAACGGATATGCTGGTCCTTTAAGTGATATTTATGCTTGTCTGCCCAGAAATATTTGTTACTATCGATGGATTAATCAGAGATGAAGAGGAGTTTCTGTCCCCGTCCCCAGCATAGGGAGAATGGGTAAGCCGATGGTGGCCAAGATCCAGATCCGGAATCTGCGCAAGGTCTACGACACTCCCGAGCGCCGCGTCCACGCCCTTGAGAACGTGAATCTCGATATCCAAGACGGAGAGTTCCTCTGCCTGGTGGGGCTTTCCGGCTGCGGGAAAACCACCCTCCTCAACATGCTGGCTGGCTTCGTCGAAATCACGGCCGGCGACATCCTGATGGACGGCAAGACCCTCACCGAGGACTACGACAAGGGGGTGGTCTTCCAGGAATACGCTCTCTTCCCGTGGCGGACCGCCCGGAGGAACGTGGAGTACGGCCTCGAAATCCGGAACGTGGCCCCCGAGGAGCGCAAGCGCATCGCGCTGGAGCACCTTCGTCTCGTCCGGCTCGAGGAATTCGCGGACTTCTACCCCCACAACCTCTCCGGCGGCATGCGGCAGCGGGTGGCAGTGGCCCGCGCCCTCGCCTTCGACCCTCAGGTCCTGCTCATGGATGAGCCCTTTGGCGCTCTGGACGCCCAGACCCGCGAGGAGCTTCAGGAACTGACGGTGGACGTGTGGCAAAAGACGAAGAAAACCGTCGTCTATGTGACCCACAACCTGAGCGAGGCCGTCTACCTGGGGAATCGGATCGTGGTCTTCATCCCCCGTCCCGGCCGGATCCGCGAGGTCATCACGGTGAACATTCCTCGTCCTCGTGATCCGCTTTCGTCGGCCTTCATCGAGATACAGAGGGAAATCGACCGCCTGATTCGAACCTGAGGAAGGATCACGCCATGCAGCATGCCGAGAGCGTCTCCCCACCTCCCGATTTCAGCGCCACCAAGAAGAAGGTCGTAACCATCCGGCAAAGGCTGCGTCCGGTCTATCCCTTCCTGGTCATCATGCTCATCTGGCAGATTGCCGCCATGCAGGCGAAGGGGAACCTGGGCCAGCTTTTTCCCACCCTCGACGCCATCGCCTACCGGGCCTGGGAGCTGATCACCGGCCCCCTGATGACGGCGCTGAAGGAGAATCCCAGCCTGGGCTTCTTCGATTACCTGTACTACCTTTACCAGAGCCCCCTTCTGTGGCACACCTTCCACACCGCATGGCGGCTGCCCTTCTCCTTCGTCCTGGGAGCGATCTTCGGGGTCATCATCGGCGTGATAATGGGGCGTTTCTCCTTCTGGGAGTCCTTCTTCGTCCCCCTCATCGCGGTGCTACTGCCCATCCCGGCCCTCGCATGGGTGCCTATCGCGGTCATCTGGTTCGGCCTGGGTAGCCAGACCGTCATCATCGTCACGACGTTCGCGACATTCCTGCCCATCGTGATGGCGGTCTGGACGGGCGTGAAGACGGTGAACCCCGTTTGGATCCGGGCGGCGCAGTCCATGAACGCGAACAAGATGACGATCTTCCGCACGGTCGTCGTCCCCGGCTCCCTCCCGATGATCTTGAGCGGCTTCCGGATCGGCCTGGCCCGCGCCTGGCGCGCCGGCGTGGGCGCCGAGGCCTTCGCGGGGATCAAGTGGGGCCTTTCGGCGGGGATCTTCGACGCGCAGGAGTTCCTGGACATCGCCTTCATGATGGTCGCGCTCGCGGTGCTGGGCATCTTCGGCTATCTCCTTGAGAAAATCTTCTTCCAGCCCATCGAGAGCCGGACGGTCATCAAATGGGGAATGATGGAGGCGATGGGCGGCCAGGAAAGGAAAGTCTAGCGCCAGACTGGACGGCGCCGGTCCCGATGGCGGAACGGCCCCGGAGAGAAACTCCGCGGGGCCGTTTGTTTGCTGCCGGTCGGCAGCGTGGTTCAATGCGCTCTTCTCAACGCCTCCACAAACGGCCCGGTTCTCTTCCCCGTGCGGGGAACGTCCTCCCTCGCTGCCTCTTTGGCGGCATCCGGGGCGAGGCGGACCGGAATCGGCCTCTGCGCCTCCTGATGAAACGATCTTGGGGGATCACTGAAAAGGGTAATCACACGGCCGGTGCAGGAGAAGGCTTCTCAAATCGGCGCAAGGAATCCGGGCGCTTGCGCGGATGAGCAAGGGCGGGCACAAGGGCTTTGTGTGCAAAATCCATCGCACGCTGCGCGATCGCCCCGACCGTCCACCTCATGCACTCGAAAATTCCCATACATGGCGCCCATTGCCGCTCGTGAAATCCCCTTGCCTGCCCGCTTCCCATGCGCCTGCCAGGCATCCGGCGAAAAAAAGCCCCGGGGGAAGCCCCCGGGGCTTTCGCGCTTCACGCGAGAGGTCAGTTCTTCGGGGTGCCCCCCGCCTTCCGCAGCAGGGAGTCGTCCAGAGTCTCGCCCTTCATGAAGTCCGGTGTGCCCTTGGCCCAGCCCATCTTCTTCTGCATCGCGGCGATCTCGGTCAGGTTCTTACGGATCTCGTCGTTGAACTCGGGCGTCGTGGTGAGTCGCTTGAGGACGGCCAGGACGATCGGGTACTCCGTCTTGTCGCCCACTTCCATCAGCGCCTCGTGGTAGATCTTGGCGAACTTCTCGGGGTCGTCCTTGAGAAGCTTCATCGCCTTGAGCCAGCCTTTGAAGTACTTCACGTACTGATCCGGATTCGCCTTCAGGGTCCCCGGGTTACCGATGTGCATCATCCGCGGACGGTCATAGGGGCAGAAGTCCTCCAGCGTCTTGACGAGCCCCTTCTGGAGCGCGATCTCGGCCTGGGGGTCCCCCACGATGGCCGCGTCGGCGTTCCCGGACACCAGGGCCGCCACGCGGTCCGTGGTGACGATGTTGAGCCACTTCAGGTCCTTCTCGGCCAAGCCGTGGCGCGGCATGACGGCGGTCCTGAACGCCAGGTCCACGCTCGTGCCGATAAGGGTGGCGAAGCGCTTGCCCTTGAGCTCCTTGATGCTCTTGATCGGGGAATCCTTGGGGACCATGATGTGCTGCTGGCCGCAGAGGTCCGTGGTGACGGCGATGCCGGTCACCTTCGCGCCCTTCGCCAGCGCCGTCACATAGGGGGAGAAGCCCGTCGTCCCCACGTCCAGGTTGTTCTGGATGACGGCGTTGCGCATCAGCTTGCCCTGCTTGAAGTACTGAACGTTGTAGTTCAGCCCTTCCGCCTTCCAGTAGCCCATGCGGTCGGCGACCACCTCAAAGGAGCCGAACAGCGCGCGGTGGATGCCGATGCGGAACTTCTCCGCGCCCTCGGCGCTCCAGCCCGAGGCAAGCATGAGGCCCGCCAACGCCAGACCGATACCCCACCTGCAGATACGCGTCATGTAATTCTCCCCTCCCTTTCTGAGAAATCTCTTTGCTGTCCAAGAGACGTTGCCCTCGTTACACTCTTCCTTCCAGGGCTCCCGCGAGCCAACCGAAGCCCTGTCCCCACACCCAATGGGATAGGCGGATTATACCAGGTATCTTTCATTTCCAGGGAAATTTCGGAACCGGCCCGGGGGCCTCCCGGCGGCCGCCAAGCGAAAGATGCCCGCGGCATTCCTGCGCGCCGAAACCAAAGAGAAAATGGCTGCCGGAGAACGACAGCCAGGGAAAAGGCTGGCGGGGCTGACGGGACTCGAACCCGCGATCTCTGGCTTGACAGGCCAGCGCGATAACCGGCTTCGCTACAGCCCCAGACGAAATGCCCGGTCTGGCGGGCCGGGCGCCCCGGTTTATATCCTCCCCCTCCCGGCAAGTCAACCGAGGCCCGCTTCAGCGGCCCTCCGGGGAGGCAAAAAGACTCTCCAGGCGCTCCCCCCGCGCCAGCCTTACCACCCCCCGCTCCGTGATGAGGGCGTCCACCAGCCGGGCCGGGGTCACGTCGAAGGCCGGGTTGAACACCTCTACTCCCTCGGGGGCGATCATCCGGCCCCCGATGGTCCTCACCTCCTGGGCGGGCCGCTCCTCGATGGGGATGTCCCCCCCCTGTGGCGTCTCCAAATCAATCGTGCTGATGGGGGCCGCCACATAGAAGGGAACGCCATGCTCCCGGGCAAGGATGGCAAGCCCATAGGTCCCAATCTTATTGGCCACATCGCCGTTCGCGGCCACCCGGTCCGCTCCCACCACCACCGCTCCCACCTTGCCCAGGCGCATGCAGTAGGCCGCCATGCTGTCGGTGATGAGCACAACCGGAATACCGTCCCGGCAAAGCTCCCATGCGGTCAGCCGCGCGCCCTGGAGAAAGGGCCGCGTCTCGTCCACGAACACCTGCCGGACCTTCCCGCTCCGGAAGCCGCTCCGGATCACTCCAGTGGCAGTTCCGTAACCTGCCGTCGCCAGCGCCCCCGCGTTGCAGTGGGTGAGGAGAGAAACATCCGCGGGCAGGAGATCCGCCCCGATGTCCCCGATCCGGCGGCAGATGGCGAGATCCTCTCGGTGCATCTCCTCGGCCAGGGCGAGGAGTTCATCAGCCAGCTTCAGGCCAGAGGAGCGGCTCTCCCGGCTCGCCGCCCGCATCCGCTCGATGGCCCAGAACAGGTTGACCGCCGTGGGGCGCGTCCCCGCCAGGAGGGCGGCCGCCCGCTCCAGAGCCTCCCGCTGCTCCCCCGGGGAGCCCTCGGCCGCCCGCCGCGCTGCGATGGCCATCCCGTAGGCCGCCGCCACCCCGATGGCCGGGGCGCCCCGAACTGCCATCGAGCGGATCGCCTCGGCCACCTCCTCCTCCGTCCGGCACTCCACATACACTTCTTCGGTGGGGAGGCGGCGCTGGTCGATCAGCCGGAGGGCGCCGTCCCGGTACTCCATGGTCCGGAAGTTCCCGAACTCTCTCAACGTCCCCCCTTGCCCCGGCGCGATCGGGTATCTGTCACGGAAAGGGCCGCCAGAGCGGCCTCTACGGCCGGTGGCTCCAGGCCCCGGACCCGGATGCGCTTGCGCTTCCCCGTGGCTCCGGAGACGATCGTCACCGCGCTCTTGGGAACGCCCAGCGCCCCGGACAGGAGCTCGACGCATTGACGGTTAGCGGCCCCCTCGACCGGCGGGGCCGTAAGACGAAGCCGCAGGGCATCCCCCCTCGGACCCTCGATGGCGGCTCTCGACGAGCGCGGCTGAACCTCCACCTGGAAGCTCGACCCGTCCGCCTCCCGGCGGACCGGGATCACGAGCGCTCTCCCTCCGCCTTCGTGTTCAGGGAGATAACCTTGCCGCCTTCCCGCCCTTGGAGCCGCGCCATGTCGTGGACGAGGCGCTCATCCTCTTCCTCGGCGAGCCGAAGCTGCGCCCGGATAGTATCGAGCATCGAGCGGACCATCCGCTCCTGGCGATGGGCGAGCGCCGCGGCCTCCTCTCGCAGGCGGGCGACCTCATGCTCAGCGTCCTCCCGCACTCTCCGAGCGGCTTCCCCGGCCTCTTCCTCCATCCGAACGGCCTCGCGCTCTGCCTTCTGCCGGAGGGACTGTGACCGGCTGTTCGCCTCCTCCCGGAGCTCGTTCACCGCGACCAAGGCCCGCTGGAGGGTCTCCTCGCGCTCTTGGAGAACCTGCACCTGGGTGGACAACTCGGCGCACCGCTTCTCCAACTCCTCGTTCCGCCGGCTCAGCTCGTCCACGGCGTCCGCGGCGGCGTGCAGAAAGGCATCCACGTCCAGACGGTCGTAGCCTCGGAGCTTTACGGAGAACTCCTGCCTGCGAATTTCCTCGCCTGTCAATCTCATCGCTTCCCCCACCCCATTCAACGAAGGAGACGAGCCATATCCATGAGGCTCGTCACCAGGAAACTTTGCAGGAAGAAGATAGCCAGCAGGACCACGATGGGGCTGACGTCGAGCCCCCCGAAGTCCGGCAGCCGGCGGCGTACCGGCTCGAGGACCGGGTCGGTCAGCCGGTGGAGTATCTGCACGATGGGATTGAAAGGATCGGGGTTCACCCAGGAGATCAGGGCGCGGATGATGATGAGCCAGATGTAGATCGTGAGGACGTAGCTCAGGAGCACTGCCATGGCGTGGATGAAATTCCCGATCAGGAACACCGCGCTCCCCCTTCAGTTCGTGGCGCCGCTCTCGCCCCGGCCCAGCTCGGCGCTGCGCCGGGTCGCGGCGAGCACGGCGTCGATCACGGCGCTGCGGAACCCCCCCTTCTCCAGGGCGTGAAGGCCGGCGATGGTCGTCCCCCCGGGAGAGGCCACCATGTCCTTGAGCCGTCCGGGGTGCTCCCCCGTCTCAAGTAGCATCTTTGCGGCCCCGAGCACCGTCTGGGCGGCCAGCAGGAGAGCCTGATCCCGGGGCAGGCCCGCGCGGACGCCCCCGTCGGCCAGGGCCTCAATGAACACGAACACATAGGCCGGGCCGCTCCCCGAGAGGCCGGTCACGGCGTCCATGAGGGCCTCGGGCACCTCAACCGCCTTCCCCACCGATTCCAGCATCTTCTTGGCCTCGGCCAGATCACCGGCCCCCGCCGCTCCGCCGACCGAGAGGCCCGCAGCCCCCGCCCCGAGCAGGGCGGGCGTATTGGGCATGACCCGGATGACCCGGGTGGTGTCCCCGAAGGCCTCCGTAAAGCGCCGGGTGGTGGCCCCGGCCACAATCGAGATCAGGAGATGCTTCGGGCCGATCACGCCCTTGAGAGAGGAGAGGACCGCCCCGAGCACCTGTGGCTTGACCGCGAACACGACCTTCTCGGCTTTCTCCGCCGCCTCGGCCGCCGCCGAGACCACCTGGAAGCCGTGCGTCTCCCGCAGGTAGCGGGCCCTGCCCTCCACAGGCTCGACGATGATCAGGCTCTCCGCCGACGCGTAGCGGGCGTTCACCATGCCCCTGGCGAGGGCCTCCCCCATGTTCCCGCCGCCGATGACGGCGAGGCGGCTCGCTGCCATGTCCACTCTCCTTACACCGGATGAAAAAGCCTACGAAGCCGTCCATTTCACCCCACCGGGACCTGAGGGTCAACCGGCTGGAGCGCTCCCTCAGCGCGCCGGCCGGGGGCCGAAGATGGCTGTACCGATCCGCACCAGGGTCGCCCCCTCCTCGATGGCAATCTCAAAATCGGCCGACATTCCCATCGAAAGCTCCTGCAGGGCCGGAAACCCCCGCGCCTGGGCCTCATCCCGGAGCTTCCGCAGAAGTCTGAAATGAGGCCGGCTCTCCGCGGGCTCCCGCCCCAGCGGGGGGATGCACATGAGCCCCCTCACCCGGAGGGCCTCCAGCCGGGCAACTTTTTCCAGCAGCCCCGGCACCTCCGCAGGCGCCACCCCCCCTTTTTGCTCCTCTTCCCCGGTGTTCACCTGCAGAAGCACCTCCAGGGAGGTGCCACCGGAAGCGTGCACACGCCGTGCCAGCTCCTCGGCCAAGGACAGCGAATCCAGACTCTCCACCACATCGAAGAGCCCCGGAACCTGCCGGGCCTTGTTCCGCTGGAGGGTGCCGATCAGGTGCCACTGGGCCCGCCCGGCCACCGCCGGGTCCATCGCCTCGCGCTTCTCGCGGGCCTCCTGGACGCGGTTCTCCCCCAAAATCCCCGCGCCAGCCCCGATCGCCTCCGCCATCCGCTCGGGGGATTGGGTCTTGGAAACGGCCACCAGGCGGACCTCCTCCGGCCGGCGGCCCGCCCGATGCGCGGCGGCGGCAATGCGCTCCCGGACGCTCTCCAAGCGCTCCCGGATGGAAGCCATGTGAGGGATCCTTCGAGGAGAGAGGGTCAAAACATCCCGATGACCGCCCAGAGGCGGCCGGTCGGGGCACCGTCGCGCCGGTAGGAGAAAAAGCGGGCCGACTCGGAGAACGTGCAAGGCCCCGGCAGGCCGATCTGCCCTGCGGGAACCCCGGCGGCGGCCAGCTGCCGGCGCGACGCTTCCGGAAGGTCGAGGAGCCACTTGCCCCGGCCCAGGGGGACGGTGAAGTCCCGCCAGTCCCGGTACCGCATCCGGAAGGGCGGGAGGCACTCCTCCCCCACCTCGTAGCAGAGCCCCGAGATCGCCGGGCCCAGCCCGGCGAAGAGGTCTCCCGGCCGGCTCCCGAAGCGCTCGCCCATCTGGCGCACTGCCGCCGCCAGGACGCCTGCCGCGATTCCCTTCCGCCCCGCGTGGACCGCCGCCACCGCCCGCCGCTTGCTATCCGCGATGAGGACGGGGAGGCAATCCGCCGTCTGAACGGCCACCACCACCCCTGGCTCGACCGTCACCACCGCATCGGCGCTCACCCGCTCCCCTTCCGGGACATCATCCGCAGCGACGACCCCGGCGCCGTGCACCTGATGGACCTCGGCCAACCGCGCGGGCGCCATCCCCACGGCTTCGAAGAAGCGCCGCCGGTTCTCCCGCACCCGGTCAGGCTCCTCCCCCGCGGCCTGGCCCAGGTTGAGGGAGTGGTAGGGACCCTCGCTCACCCCGCCGCGCCGGGTGCTGAAGCCGTGCCGGATGAAGGGCAACGCCTCCAGAAGGGGAGAGCGGAAGACTTCCACCCCGTCCGATTCACGGTTCTGCAGATGGGACATTCGCGGCTCTCCCCCGGCCCTCCGCGCCGCAAGGCGCGCATACCACTCCTCCATTATAGAGAGTCTCAGGAACCGGGCCAAGAAAACCTGGGCAGAGCCCCCCAGGAAGGAGGGAGCCAGGGGGGGCCCGCCGGCCCCCCCTGGCCGCTTGGGGGGAATGCGCCGCCGCTCGGGGCAAGGGTCGCCCCGCATGGCGGCGCAGTGGGGGTCAGTCGGCCTGCTTCCGGAGGAAGGTGGGCACGTCGAGATCGTCCTCCTCCAGCTGGTAGCTCAGGGCGGCGTCCTTCTTGTTGGTCCGCATGCGGACGTAGGCCGGGACGGAGAGCTTGCGGCCGTCGGTGCCCGTGGCCTCCACCTCGGCGCGCGGCACCTCGCGGAGGGTCTCGGCGCGCCCGAAGCCGGTGGCGATGACGGTCACGCGGACCTGGTTCTGCATCGCGGAGTCGATCACCGACCCGAAGATGATGTTGGCGTCCTCGTGGGCCGACCCGTGGATGAGGCTGCACGCCTCGTTCACCTCGAACAGCGAGAGGTCGTTCCCGCCCGTGATGTTGATGAGCACCCCGCGCGCACCCTGGATGGAGCCCTCTTCCAGGAGGGGGCTGCTGATGGCGTTCTGGGCCGCGATGACGGCCCGGTTCTCCCCCGTCCCGATCCCGCTACCCATGAGGGCGAGCCCCCCCATGTCGCGCATGATGGTGCGCACGTCGGCGAAGTCGAGGTTGATGAGGCCGGGGGTGGTGATGAGGTCGGCGATGCCCTTGCACGCCTGGAGCAGAACGTTGTTCGCCTTCTGGAACGCCTCGGTGATGGGCGTCGTGCGCTCGACCATCCCGAGGAGCCGCTGGTTGGGGATGGTGATCAGGGTGTTCACCGACTCGCGCAGCTCGGTGATGCCCTGGTCCGCCTGGCTCCGGCGGCGTGGCCCCTCGAAGTCGAAGGGCTTGGTCACCACGCCCACCGTCAGGATGCCCGCCTCCTTGGCGATGCGCGCAATGACGGGCGCGGCGCCCGTCCCCGTGCCGCCGCCCATGCCCGCCGTGACGAACACCATGTCCAGCCCGTCGAGGAGCCCCGCGATCCTCTCGGCATCCTCCAGCGCGGCCTTCCGGCCGATGTCCGGGTTCCCGCCCGCCCCGAGGCCGCTCGTCAGTTCGATCCCCAGTTGGAGTTTCTCCGGCGCGAGAGAGCGCTCCAGCACCTGGTGGTCCGTGTTTGCGGTGATGAACTGCACCCCGTCCATGCCGGAGGCGATCATGGTGTTGACGGCGTTGCCGCCTCCGCCGCCGACGCCGACGACGGCGATCTTGGCCCGGCAGGCGGTCTCTTCTGCCAGCTGGAACATCAACTCATTCATCGTTACCCCCCTTCACCCCGACCCGGGAAACGCGCGCGTCGCCCCAAGCCTCACCGGAAGATGCTCGCCAATACGTGGCGGATTCTGTCCTTTGCCGTTCGCATGCTCATGGAGGAGCCATTCCGGCCTCCTCCGGGCAGCCAGCCGCGGCGCCCGCGCGCGCCGCTGGTGGTCCGCATCGCGTAGATCACGAGCCCCACACCGGTCGAGTACATGGGGCCGTTCACCATATCCACGAGGCCGCCAATGCCCAGCGGCGCCCCCCGGCGGACCGGGAGCTGGAGCACCCGCTCGGCCAGCTCCTCGATCCCCTCCATGATGCTGGCCCCCCCCGTGAGGACCACCCCAGCGGGGAGGAGGTCCTCCATGCCGCTCTTCTGGATCTCGCGGCGGATGAGGGTGAACACCTCCTCCATCCGGGGCTCGATGATCTCGGCCAGCATCTGGCGGCTCAGCACGCGGGGCGGCCTCCCGCCCACGCTCGGCACCTCGATTTCGTCGTCGTGGGCGAGCCGGGCGGCGACGGCGCAGCCGTACTCCTTCTTGATCCGCTCGGCCTGGTAGTCGGGCGTCCTCAGGCCGATGGCGATGTCGCGGGTGACGTGGTTCCCGCCCACCGGCACGATGGCCGTGTAGCGGAGGGCGCCCCCGCTGATGACCGCCACGTCCGAGGTGCCGCTGCCGATGTCCACCACCGCGACGCCCAGGTCCCGCTCGTCCTCGGTGAGCGCCGCCAGGGAGGAAGCCAGCGGCTGGAGGACGAGCCGCTCCACCGAGAGGCCCGCCCGCTCCACGCTCCGCGAGATGTTCTGGATGGCCGGTATCGCACCCGATACGATGTGGACCTTGGATTCCAGGCGCACTCCGGCCATCCCGATGGGCTCGGTAATGCCCTCCTGCTCGTCCACGATGTATTCCTGCGGGAGGACGTGGATGATCTCGTGGTCGGCCGGCATGGTGACCGCCCGGGCCTGCTCGACCACCCGCTCGATGTCCTCCTTGGTGACGATCTTGCTCTTGATGGCCACGATCCCGTTGGTGTTGAAGCTGCGGATATGGCCGCCCGCCACCCCCACGTAGGCGGAGCGGATCGGCGTCCCGCTGATGAACTCCGCCTCCTCCACTGCCGCGCGGATGGACTCCACCGTCTGGTCGATGTTCACCACCGACCCCCGGTTTAGCCCCTTGGAAGGATGCTTGCCGAGGCCGACGATCTCGACCGAGCCGTCCTCGTTCACCTCAGCGACGACAACGCAGATCTTTGAGGTGCCGATGTCGAGGCCCACCAGCACGTCGCCCCGTTTACTCATCCTTTCGACCCTCCATCCTGTCCGGTGGGCCGGACGACGACGCGGCCCGGGAACGTGAGATCCAACTCGATCCGTGCGGAGGCGGGCGGTTCCCTCAGAATGTGCTGGACGACGGCACGCAGGCGGGCGGCCTGGGCCTCGATCCCATCCTCGCTCGCCAGAAGCTCGATCTTCCCGTCCAAGGCCCGCAGGCGGAGCCTCCCCTCTTCCGTCCGCCGGACGGAGAGGCACCCATCGCGGATCCCAGGCGTCAGCGAAAACCGCCTGACCGCCGCGAGCTGGGCCTCGAATCCCGGCCCCCAGACGGAACTCCCGGGGGAAAGCTGCTGGGGATCGAACCCCTCAAGGAGGGGGAGGCACCCCTGCGGCTTGTCCAGGAGCGCCCCCAGTACCACTCCCTCCGCGTCCACCGCGAAGGGCGGGTCCCGCCGGAACAGGGCGGCCGGGCGCCGTTCCTCGATCTCGACGCGCAGGGCGTGGGGCAGCTGCCTCCGCACGCTCGCCTGACGCACCCACGGATTGGCCGCCACCCGGCTGCGGACCTGCTCCAGGTCCACGTCGAAGATGTTCAGGCCGAGCGGGAGAGCCGTCAGGCGCACGATGTCGCGCGCGTCCAGCGCCCGGTGGCCCTCCACCACCACCTCGCTGAGCGCGAAGCGGGGGCTTGTCCGCGCCCAGCGCACGGCGTGGCCTCCCAGCAGGAGGATCTCCACGAAGACCAGGAGCCCGATGGCCGGCCGCACCCAGGCTCCTCGCGCCCGCCGGGGCCCCGCGCTCCAGGCCCTGCCCCGCGGCTTCGCGGACGGGACTTTCCGCCCGGGGCGGATCTCTTCCCCGGGCCGGTGGGCGGGCGCCGCCGGAATCGGCTGAAGCCGAAGCACAGGCCGGTTCACGGCAGGTCCTCCCCGGCGATCTTAAGTTCGAGCTCCAGGTCCAGGCCATGGGCCTCCCGGACCCGGGCCCGGACCACCCCGATGAGCTCCAGCACGTCCGCCGCTGTCGCCCCGCCGCAATTGACGAGGAAGTTGGCGTGCACCCGGCTCACCTCGGCCCCGCCCACGCGGCGCCCCTTGAGGCCCGCCACCTCGATGAGCCTCCCCGCCCGCTCCCCCGGAGGGTTGCGGAAGATCGAGCCTGCGCACGGGACACCCCAGGGCTGACGCTCGCGGCGCATCGCCGCGTGCTCCTTGAGATAAGCGCGCAAGGCCTCGGCGTCGCCCTTCCTCAGCCGGAAGCGCACCGACGTCACCACGCCCGGCTCGGGGAGGCGCGCCCCCCGGTAGACGAACGTGATCCGGGAGGCCGGCAAGGTTTCCACCCCTCCTCCCGCGAGCCGCGCCCAGCGGACGCTCTCCACGGCCTCCCCGGCGTAGCGCTCCGCCGTGCCCGCGTTCATGGCCAGCGCCCCACCCACCGTCCCGGGCACCCCGGCCAGGCACTCCACCCCCTCCAGGCCGCGCTCCGCCGCGAAGCGGACCAGGGCGGGAATCTTCACCCCGGCCCCGGCCTCGACGAGGAGCGCGTCGCCTTCCACCAGGCCGAGCTCCCGGAACCCGTTCACGAGGCAGATGACCGCCCCCCGGATGCCGCCGTCCCGCACGAGGGTGTTGGCCCCGCCGCCCAGGACGCTCATCGGGAGCCCCTCCGCCCAGCACCGAGCGATAAGCTCCACCAGCTCGGCCTCATCCTTGGGAAGGGCCAGGGCGTCGGCCGGTCCTCCCACCTGGAAGGTGGTGTAGGGCGCCAGACGCTCGCCGAAGCGAACCTCGCAGGCGAGCCCCGCCAGCCTTCCTTCCAGGCCCGAGGCCATCTCTTCCTCCACCAGACAGCTCCTCATCCCGCCTCCTCCGCCTGACTCTCTCCGGCCGAAAGGCGCTCCAGCAGCTCCCGGCCCGCCTTCCAGACATCCCCGGCTCCGAGGGTGAGCACCAAGTCCCCGGGCCGGATCGCCCCCGCCAGCTTCCCGGCGGCTTCCTTGAGATCCTTCACCTCCTCGCAGCCCTTGTGGCCGTGGGCGCGGACGCCCTCCGCGATGGAAGAGGCGCTGACGCCCGGGATGGGCGCCTCCCCCGCCGCGTAGATGGGAGCCACGAACAGGAGGTCCGCGTCGTAGAAAGCGGTGTGAAAGGCCTTCCCGAGATGATGCGTGCGTGTGTAGCGGTGGGGCTGGAAGAGCACCACCAGGCGGCGCTCCGGCCAGGCCTCCCGGACCGCCCGCAGGGTGGCCCGGATCTCCTCCGGGTGGTGGCCGTAGTCGTCCATGACGGCCACGCCCTCCGCCTCGCCGATCCGCTCGAGCCTCCGGCCGATGCCGTCGAAGCCGTGCAGCCCCGCCTGGACAGCCTCAAATGGAACCTCCAGCTCCGAGGCTACCGCGGCGGCGGCCAGGGCGTTGTAGGCGTTGTGACGGCCCGGGATCCGGAGGCGGATCTCCCCCAGCCGCCCGCTGCGGCGGCGGACGGCGAAGGCCGCCTCCCCCGCCTCGTAGCGGAACTCCTCGCCGATGTAGTCGGCTTGGGAGCCGAAGCCGTAGGTGAAGAAGCGCTTCTCGATGCCGGGGATGATCTCCTGGACGGCCGGATGGTCGAGGCACACCACGGAAAAACCGTAGAACGGCACCTTGTTCACGAACTCCAGGAAGGCTTGCTTGATGGCCCGGAAGTCGCGGTAGAAGTCCAGGTGCTCCTCGTCGATGTTGGTGACCACGGCGATGGTGGGCACCAGGCGGAGGAAGGTGCCGTCGCTCTCGTCCGCTTCCGCGACGAGGTACTCCCCCTCGCCCAGGCGGGCGTTCGCTCCGATGGCGTTGATCCTCCCGCCGACGACGACGGTCGGGTCCAGGCCGGCGGCGGCCAGGATGGCGGCGATGAGAGAAGTGGTCGTCGTCTTCCCGTGGGCCCCGGCCACGGCGATGCTGTACTTCATGCGCATGAGCTCGGCCAGCATCTCCGCCCGCCGGATGACCGGGATCTTCCGGCGGCGCGCCTCGGCCACCTCGACGTTCTCCTGCGAGACAGCCGAGCTGTAGACCACCACCTCCACCCCCTCCACGTTCTCCGCGCGATGGCCCATCGAGACCTTCGCCCCCAGGCGACGAAGGCGGAAGACGGCCTCGTTCTGGGAGAGGTCCGAGCCGCTCACCTCGTAGCCCAGGTTGAGCAGCACCTCCGCGATCCCGCACATCCCCGTCCCCCCGATGCCCACGAAGTGGACGCGCCGGGAGCGGCGGTGCATGGGATGAGTGACCTGCGCGCGCGCGATCATGCGTTCTCCTCTAAGCGGGCCTTATGCGGCCCGCGCCGCCTCCCTGCATAGGGCGGCCACCGCCTCCGAGGCGTCCGGCCGGGCCAGATCCCTCGAGCGGCGCGACATCTCGGCCAGCAGATGGCGGCTGGCCTCGAACTCCCTCAGCAGGGCGGCTAGGCGTGCCCCGCTCAGCTCGCGCTGGAGCACCATCCGCACCGCCCCTCCCTCCTCGAGGAAGCGGGCGTTCGCCTCCTGATGGCCGTGGGTCGCGCTGGGAAAGGGCACCAGCACGGCGGGCAGCCCCATGGCGGTGAGCTCGGCCACCGTCGCCGCCCCTGCGCGCGCTACCGCCAAGTGGGCCCACCGGAAGCGGTCCGCCATGTCGTAGAAGAAGGCGGCCACCTCGGCCTCCGCACCCGCTCCGGCGTAGGCTGCCCGCATTCGCTCCAGGCCAGCCTCCCCGGTCTGGTGGACGAAGCGCATCCGCCGGGCGTCTTCTCCCAGGAGGGGAAGGGCCTCGGCGACGGCCTCGTTGAGGGCGTGCGCCCCCTGACTCCCGCCGAAGACGAGGACGCGCAGGGGCCCTTCCCAGAAGGAGGCGGGCCGCTCGGGCTCGCCCGCGAATCCCTCCCGCAGGGGTAAGCCCGTCTGTACCGTCATGCCGGTGGGGAAATGGGGAATCGCCCCCGGGAGGGAGACCGCCACCCGGTAGGCGAGCCGTCCCAGCAGGCGGTTGGCCACGCCGGGCACGGCGTTCTGCTCCATGAGCACGATCGGACGGCGCCGCAGCCAGGCCGCGGCCACGGCGGGCGCGCTCGTGTACCCGCCCACCCCCAGCACCACGTGAGGCTGGAAGCGGCCGATGATCCCGAGCGACTGGGCGAGCCCCCGGACCATGAGCACAGCGGCCCCGACCTTCTGCCCTGCCGAGCGGCCGATGACACCCGCCGCCGCGATCGTCTCCAGGGGGAGACCCTCCCGGGGCAGCACCCGGGCCTCGATGCCCCGGGCCGTTCCCACGAACAGGACGCGGTGATCGGGCCCTCCGCGCAGCCAGGCGCGCGCCACCGCGATCCCCGGGTACAGGTGGCCGCCCGTCCCTCCGCCCGCGATGAGGAGGCGCATCAGCCGGCCCTCCCCGCGGCGGGCCAGGAGGCGGCCGCGTCCATCGGCGCGGCCTGGGCCGGGGCAGGACGCGTCCCCGCCTCCACGGCGAGGAGCAGCCCCAAGGCCGCCAGGGTGAACACCAGCGACGTCCCCCCCAGGCTGATGAGGGGAAGCGGAACCCCCTTGGTGGGCACGAGGCCCGCCGCCACCGCCATGTTCAGGAGCCCCTGGACCGCCACCATCAGGGTGAGCCCCGAGGCGAGGAGGAAGCGGAAGCCGTCCTCGCAGCGGGCCGCGATGCGCAGCCCCCGCCAGAGGATCACCGCGAAGACCGCCGCCACGGCGAGGGTCCCGATGAGGCCCAGCTCCTCCCCGATCACGGCGAAGATGAAGTCGGTGTGAGGCTCCGGCAGGTAGAGGAGCTTCTGCTTCCCCTCCCCGAGACCCAGGCCGGTGAGGCCGCCCCGGCCCAGGGCCAGGAGGGACTGGACGAGCTGGTAGCCCGTCTCGCGCACTGCGCCGAAGGGATCGAGGAAGGCCAGGATCCGCTTCCGCCGCCAAGGCACCGAGAACACCAGCCAGTAGAAGACCGGCGCCGCCGTCAGGGCGCACCCCAGCAGGTGGTGCCAGCGCGCCCCCGCGAGGAAGAGCATCATTCCGGCCACCAGGGTCAGGAGCATGGCCGTCCCGAGGTCCGGCTGGGCGAGGATGAGGAGCACACCCATCGCCGTGATCAGGACCGGCGGCATGAAGCCGTACCGCAGGTCGTCCAGACGCTCTCCCTTCACCGCAAGGAAATGAGCCAGGAAGAACAGCAGCCCGAACTTCGCCGCCTCGGCTGGCTGGAAAGAGAGAGGCCCCAGCACGATCCACCGGCGGGCGCCGCCCGCTGTGCGCCCGATACCCGGCGCGAAGACGAGCGCCAGGACAACGAACGAGAGCACGAGGATCGGGAAGGCGAGGTGCCTCAGCTTCCGCACATTCGCCCGGGCCAGGAGCAGCATCAGCGCGAACCCCACCGCCGCCCACATGACGTGCCGCTTCACGAAGTAGAAGGAGTCCCCGTAGCGGTCGAGGGCCAGAATCTGGCTCGCGCTGAACACCATCACCACCCCGAAGACGTTGAGCCCGAGGGCGCTGAAAAAGACGACCGGGTCGATCCGCGTCCGGCTCACCGCGCCGCCTCCTTATCGAGCGCCCGCACCGCCTCGCGGAACACTTCGCCCCGGTGGACGTAGTCGCGGAACTGGTCGAAGCTCGCGCAGGCGGGCGAGAAGAGCACGGTGTCCCCGGGCCGGGCGGCCTCGGCGCAGCGGCGGACCGCCTCCTCCAGCGTCGCGGCCCGCTCAACGGGCACCTTCCCCCGGAAGAAGCGATCGAAGCGGTCCGCCGCCTTCCCGATGAGAACCATGGTCCGCGCCCGCTTGCGCAGGGGATCGAGCATCGGGGTCAGGTCGCTCCCCTTGTCGGTCCCCCCGGCGATGAGGAGCACCGGCCCGTCCACGCTCTCAAGGCTCATGACCGTGGCTCCGACGTTGGTGCCCTTGGAGTCGTTCACCCAGCGCACCCCGCCGATCTCGGCGACAGGCTCCATGCGGTGCGGGAGGCCTCTGAATCGGCGGGCCAGGCGCGCCATGGCATCCGCTCCGGCCCCCAGGAAGCCAGCCGCCGCGCATGCCGCGAGAAAGTTTTCCAGGTTGTGCACCCCCGGGACGGCCAGCTCCCCGGCCGCGCACACCCGCTCCCGGCTACCGCCGAGGCAGAGGTAGATCCACCCTCCCTCCGCATAGGCGCCCGTCTCGGGAGCTTTCTTCCGGCTGAAGGCCAGGGCCGCCTGGCGGCCTCCGGGGAGATAGCGCGCGGTCAGGGGGTCGTCCGCGTTCAGCACTTTGGCGTCCCCAGGCCCCTGGTTCGCGAGGAGCCGGGCCTTGACCTCGGCGTAGCCGTCGAGGTCGGGGTGGCGGTCGAGGTGGTCCGGGGTGACGTTGGTGATCACCCCCACCCTGGGCCGAAGGGTGGGAGCCCACTCGAGCTGGAAGCTGCTCACCTCGCTCACCACGAAATCCGCCTCCTGCCCCTCGTTCTCGACCACGTTTACGAGAGGCCGGCCGATGTTCCCGCCGACCGGCGCCCGGTAGCCGGCCTCTTCCAGGATGGCCCCGAGCATGGTGGTGGCCGTCGTTTTCCCGTTCGTCCCCGTCACCGCCGCGATGGGAGCCGGGCAGAGCCGCCAGGCAAGCTCGATCTCGCTGATCACCTCGGCCCCGGCCGCCAGCGCCGTCTGGATGAACCGGTCGGTCGCCGGAATGCCAGGGCTCACGACGAGCAGGTCGCACCGGCGAAAGGTTTCCTCCCGGTGGCACCCGAGCTCGAGCGCCACCCCTTGGGGGAGCTCCTCGCGCAAGCCCGGGATCTCCTTCATGTCCGTGCCCACCACCTCCGCCCCCCGCCTGGCCAGGGCGGCGGCGGCGGCGCACCCGGTGCGGGCCATTCCCATGACCACCGCGCGGCGCGAGGGGATGTTCTCTACCCACTCCGCCATCCGCTCCTCCACCGCGAGGCTCCTCATCTCAGCTTCAGCGTGCTCAGGCTCAAGAGCGCGAGCAAGATCGCCACGATCCAGAACCGCACGGTCACCTTGGGCTCCACCCAGCCCTTCTCCTCGAAGTGATGGTGCAGCGGAGCCATGCGGAAGATGCGCTGCCCTGTCGTCTTGAAGGAGAGGACCTGGAGGATGACCGAGAGGGCCTCGATCACGAACAGCCCGCCCACCAGGAACAACAGGATTTCCTGCTTGATGGCCAGGGCGATCGTGGCGAGGACCGCGCCCAGCGGGAGCGCGCCGACGTCCCCCATGAACACCTGGGCGGGATAGGCGTTGAACCACAAGAAGCCCAGCCCCGCGCCCACCATGGCGCCGCACACTACGGCGAGCTCCCCGCCCCCGCGCACGGGGAGGATCAGCAGGTACTTCGATATGACCGCATGGCCAGCCACGTAGCTGAACACCAGGTAGGCGCCGGATGCGATCATGAGGGGGCCAATGGCCAGTCCGTCGAGTCCGTCCGTCAGGTTGACGGCGTTGCTGGTGGCCACGATCACCACCGCCGCGTACAGCACGAACCACGCCCCGAGGTCCGGCTGGAGATTCTTGAAGAAGGGGAACATCACCACCGGCTTGAACTGGGGGACCGCCCAGCCGCTGTAGAGCGCGGCGCCCACCGCCAGGCCGATGGCGCCTTGGCAGAGGCACTTCCGCGAGGGCGGGATCCCCCGCTTGTCCTTCCGTATGACTTTCCGGTAATCGTCCACGAACCCCAGGGCAGCAAAAGCCGCCATCGAGAACAGGACAAGCCAGACGAGGCGGAGATTCAGATCCGTCCACAGGAGCGTCGGGATGGCGATTGAGGCGAGTATGAGGAGGCCGCCCATCGTCGGCGTGCCCTGCTTCGTGAAGTGGCTCTTCGGCCCATCCTCGCGGATTTCCTCTCCGATCTGGAACTTCCGCAGGGCGCGGATGAGGTAGGGGCCGATCAGCAAGCACATGATCAGGGCGGTGCACGCGGCCACCGCGGTCCGGAACGTGATGAACCGGAACACGTGGAGAACCGAGAACTTGTCGCTGAGGCTCAGCAACAGGGAATAGAGCATCAACCCTCCAGGGCCTCCGACGCACGCTCCATCCGCATCGAGCGGGAGCCCTTGACCAGCACCCAGTCCCCCGGCCGCAGACAGCCCGCGACCCAGGAAGCCGCCTCGGCCGGCTCTCCGAAATGGCGCGCCCGGTCCGCCGCGAGGCCGGTCCGGCGGGCCTCCTCCACCGCATGCCTCATCATCGGCCCCACGCCCGCGAAGCAATCCGCCGTCCGGGCCGCCGCCCGGCCCACCTCTCGGTGGGCATCCATGTCGAAGGCGCCCAGCTCCTTCATGTCCCCCAGCACGGCGAACAGGCGGCCCTCTCCGCGCAGGTGGACGGCCGTCTCCAGCGCCTGGAGGACGGAAGCCGGGTTCGCGTTATAGGCGTCGTCGATGAGGAAGCACCCCTCCCGGCGGGGGAGCGCGCGCACCTCGAGGCGCATCTTGAGGAGCTCGGCCCGCTCCAGCCCCCGGACGACCTCCTCGACGGAGCATCCGGCGAGGGAGGCCGCCGCCGCTGCCGCGAGGGCGTTCTGCGCGTTGTGGCGGCCCAGGCCCGGTAGGCGCACCGCCACTCTCCGCCCCCCGATGTGGAGGAGGAAGCGCGTCCCCTCCCGGGCGGAGACGCGGATCGCTTCGCCCCGCACCTTGCTATCCTCCGCCAGCCCGAAGGTGAGGACCTCTCCACCCGCCTGGCGGAAGCGCTCGGCGAGAAGCCGGCTGTGGGGATCGTCGGCGCTGAGGGCTGCTCGCCCGCGCGCTCCCATGCCCTCCAGGAGCTCTCCCTTCGCCTCGCGCACCGCCTCGATGGACCCCAGCCCCTCCAGGTGGGCGGGGGCGACGTTGGTGATGACCCCGATCTGGGGGAGGGCGATCCAGGCCAGGCGGCGGATCTCGCCCGGCTGGTTCATTCCCATCTCGAAGACCGCCCGGGTGTGCTCAGGAAGCAGGCGGAGCACCTGGTGCGGCAGGCCCACCAGATTGTTCAGGTTCCCCTCGCTCTTCAGGGTCTCGGCCCCCTGCGCGAGGATGGAGGCGATCATCTCCTTCGTCGTGGTCTTGCCGTTGCTCCCCGTGACGACTACCACCGACACCTCGTGCCGCTCGCGGTGGAAGCGGGCGAGGTCGCCCAGTGCCCGGAGGGTGTCTTCCACCTCGATCACGAACACCTCTCCGGCGCGGGGGAGGGCCCGGCCGCGCTGAACGAGGACGCCCGCCGCTCCGGCCGCCACGGCCCTCTCGGCGAAGTCATGGCCGTCGAAGTTCGGTCCGACGAGGGGGATGAAGAGCTCGCCGGGCGCGAGGGTGCGGCTGTCGGTGCTCACCCCCGACGCCTCCATTCCCTCCCTCCCGCGCGCCACGCGGCCGCCCGCGGCGCGCGCGATCTGCATGGCAGTGAAGACGGCCACTGTGCTTACCTCGCTCACTTGCCGTACCCCAGGAGGCGGAGCGCCGCGCGCGCCTCGTCGCGGTCGTCGAAGGGGAACCGCTCCCGCCCCACGATCTGATAGGTCTCATGCCCCTTCCCGGCGATCACCACGGTGTCTCCCGGCTGGGCCTCGGCGATGATGGTGCGGATGGCCTCCCGCCGGTCCACGATCGGGCGCGCCCGCTCTCGCCCGCCGGGCACATGATCCACCCCGGCCTCGACCTCCCGGAGGATGGCGGCGGGGTCCTCGGTGCGGGGGTTGTCCGAGGTCATCACGACCCAATCGCTCGCCCGCACGGCCGCCGCGGCCATGAGAGGGCGCTTCCGCCGGTCGCGGTCCCCCCCGCAGCCCATGAGGGTGAGGAGCCTTCCCTTGGTGATGGGGCGGGCGAACTCCAGCACGCGCTGCAGGGCGTCCTCGGTGTGGGCGTAGTCCACCACGACCAGGAAGGGCTGTCCGAGGCTCACCCGCTCGAACCGCCCCGGGACGGCGGGAAGTGACCGCACCCCGTGGGCCACCTCGTCCGGCGAGAGCCCCAGCGCGAGGCAGGCCGCCGAGGCGGCGAGGATGTTGCTCACGTTGTGGCGCCCGATGAGAGAGGTCTCGATGCGCGCCGCCCCCTTCGGGTGACGGAGCTCGAAGCGCATCCCGTCGGGCGAGAGCGAGAGGCTCCGCGCGCTCACCTCGGCCTCCCCTTCCATCCCGTAGCGCCAGAGGGCGCCGCGCGTCTCCCGCGCCAGCCGGCGGCCGTAGGGGTCGTCCACGTTGACGATGGAGGCGCCGGGGGCGGGCTCGGCGAAGAAACCCAGCTTGGCCAGGAAGTAGGACTCCATGTCCCCGTGGAAGTCGAGGTGGTCCTGGGTCAGGTTGGTGAAGACCGCGGCCGAGAACTCGCAGCCCTTCACCCGGTCGAGAGCAAGGCCGTGGCTGGAAACTTCCATCACCGCGTGGGTGCCGCCCGCCTCCAGGATCTCGCTCAGGAAGGCTTGCAGGTCGGGTGCTTCCGGGGTGGTGCGCGGCTGCTCCATCACGCGGTCCGCGATGCGGTAGTGGATGGTCCCCAGCAGGCCGGTCCGCCGGCCGGACGCCCGGAGGATGGACTCGATCAGGAAGGCGGTGGTGGTCTTGCCGTTCGTCCCCGTCACCCCCACGAGCGACAGCGCGCCGCTCGGGTGGCCGTAGAAGGCGTCCGCGAGCAGCGCCAGGGCCTCCCGGCCCGAGCGGACCATGAGCCGCGGGGCCGTCGCGGGAATCCCCTCCACTTCACGCTCCAGTGCCAGGGCCGCCGCTCCCGCCCTCACCGCCTGGGCGGCGTAGAGGTGGCCGTCCGTCTGGTAGCCGCGCACCGCCACGAACAAGTCCCCCGGAGCCACCCGGCGCGAATCGTAGGCCACCCCGCTCACTTCCAAGCCCTCTCCCCCCCGGACGGAGGCATGGGGGACCGTGCGGGCCAGATCCAGGAATGGGTGCGCTTTCCGATCGGCCATCGTCGCCGGGCTCAATGCCCTCGCTCCTCTGGGGCGGGGAGGGACGGGGAACCGTGGAGAACGTGATGCACCGTCCGGGCCAGCCGGAACGCCCGTTCCCCGAGGGAGGAACCCTTCGGGGAAACGGGGGTCGGGGCCGAAGGCGCCGGTCCGGCGACCTCCAGCACCCGTGCCCCCTCGGGGGGGACCCGCAGATAGCGGAGCGACTGCCAGGCGATGCGGCGCCACACCGGGGCCGCGACCGAGCCGCCCCAGGCGCCCTCCTTCGCGCGCCCCTCGTCGATGGCGACGAGGAGGGCCAGGCGAGGGCTCTTGAAGGGGACAAAGCCCACGAACGACATGACGAACTTGGTGCGGCTGTAGGTCTTGGTCTCGCGGTCGACCTTCTGGGCCGTGCCGGTCTTGCCCGCCGCTCCATAGCCCGGCACCTCGGCCTGGACTCCGCTGCCCTCGGCCACCACCTTCCGCATCGTGTGGGCCAGGAGGGCGGCCGTCCGGGGACTGACCACGCGGCGCGCCTCCTGCCGGGCAGGAAGCCAGACCGGCTGACCCTCCCGCTCCACGTCCTCCACGAGCCGGGGCGCGGGCATCACCCCCCCGTTCGCAATCGCCGCTGCCGCCATCACCATTTGCAGGGGTGTCACGCCCACCTCCTGGCCGATGGAAATCGCCGCCAGCGAGGTGCCGGACCACCGGGCTGGCGGGCGGAGGATCCCCCCCGACTGGCCGGGCAGGCCGAGCTCCATGGCTTCGCCGAAGCCGAAGCGGCGGGCCATCCGGTAGAGCCGCGCGGACCCCACCTCCATGCCCAGCTTATAGGTGCCGATGTTCGAGGAATGGACGATCACCTGTTCGGCGGAGAGCCAGCCAAAACGCTTGTGGTCGCGAAGGGTGTAGCCCCCCCCGAGCCGGAGGAGGCCCTCCTCGCAGAAGAACATTCTGCGCCAATCCCCGCCCGCCTCCAAGTAGGCGGCAGCGGTGACCAGCTTGAAGGTCGAGCCCGGCTCGTAGACCTCCTGCAGGGCGGCCTCCCGCCAGCGTTCGGCCGGGAAGCGCTCGTAGGCATTGGGGTTGAACCCCGGCACGGAGGCCATGGCGAGCACGCGGCCGCTCGCGGGCTCGACCATCACCCCGATCCCCCGGCGTGCCCCGACCTGGGCAACCTGGGCGGCGAGCTCCTTCTCCACGATGAACTGGAGCACCTCGTCGATGGTGAGCCGCACGTCCGCGCCCGCCCGGGGAGACAGGAGGACGCGCGCCTCCGGGTGGATGGACCGGCCCCGGGCGTCGCGCTCGATCTCCACCCGCCCCGCCCGGCCGCCCATCTGGCCCTCGAAGGCGAGCTCCACGCCCGAGAGCCCCTTCTCGTCCACCCCGACGAAGCCCAGCAGCGAGGAGGCAAGCTCCCGCTTGGGGTAGAAGCGCCGGCTCTCGGCCGCGAAACCCAGGCCGTCGATCTCGAGGTCCATGATTTTGCGCTTCTCCTCGGGGGAGATCTTGCGCTGGAGCCAGACGTAGCGCCGGTCCCCGCTCAGCTTGCGCTCGAGCTCGGCTCCGGGGACGCCCAGGATAGGGCTCAGGGAGCGGGCCGCCTCGCGCGGGTTGCCGATCTCCTGAGGGTTGGCGTAGAGAGAGGGGGCCTCCACGCTCACCGCGAGCGGCCTTCCTTGAGCGTCGAGAATCTCCCCCCGCTTCGGGCGCAGGACGAGGGTGCGCCTGAGTTGCCGCTCGGCGTAGCTGACCAGGAAGTCCCGGTCCCGTATCTGGATAAGGAAGAGCTTGACCGAGAGCGCACCGAACCCCAGCCCCACGAGGGCGCCGCATGCGATCAGACGGCGCAGGTGGCCCTTTTTCACGCCACTTCCTGCCAAAGGCGGGGGTAACGATCTACAGCCACTTGCTTACCGCCAGTTCCCCGGCGGGACTTTCAGGTACACGACCTGGTCCGGCGCCGGAAACACCATGTTCAGCTTCGTCCGGGCGATGGCCTCGACGCGGTCCAACTGACGCAGCGAGGCTTCCTCCACCCGGAGCACCCGGCGCTCCTGGACCAGCCGATCCCGCTCGGCATCGAGCCGCGTCAGCTCATAGCCGAGCTTCACCATTTCCAGGTGGGGCCAGACCAGGGCGAGGGCGCTCAGGGCCATCAGCCCCACCCACATCGCGGCCCGGACGAGGGGGAACTCCTTCTCCCCGCTTCGGGACCCGCTCACGGGATGCTCCCTCCGCAGGCGGCCGGCCCTCGCGGCGGGACCCCGGCCCATCGCCTCAGTCCCCGAGCTTCTCGGCCGCGCGCAGCCGGGCGCTGCGGCTGCGGGGGTTGCGCGCCACCTCGGCCTCGGAGGGCCGGACGACTTTCTTGGTCAGGAGCCGCAGCCGGGCCGCTTCCCCCTTCCCGGAGAGGCCGCGCATGACGTTCTTGACGATGCGATCCTCCAGGGAGTGGAAGGCAATGACCACCAGCCTCCCGCCGGGGCGGAGGAGGTCCACGGCGTCGCGCAGGGCCGCCTCCAGGCCGTCCAGCTCGCAGTTCACGGCGATCCGCAGGGCCTGGAAGGTGCGGGTGGCCGGGTGGATCCGCGCCCTACCGCGGCGGCCGCCGCTGCGGGCGGCGGCCGCGACGATCGCCGCGATCTCGTCGCAGCGCTCGATCGCCTTCCTCGCGCGGGCCCGCCCGAGGGCCCGCGCGATGGCGCGGGAGTGGCGCTCTTCGCCGTATCGGTAGATGAGATCGGCCAGCTCGCCTTCCGGAAGATCGTTCACCAGATCGGCGGCCGTGGGGCCGGACCGGCGATCCATCCGCATGTCGAGGAGATCGGGGGAGTCGAAGCGGAAACCCCGCCCCGGGGTGTCGAGCTGGATGGAGGAGATCCCGAGGTCGAACAGCACCCCGTCCACCGCCTCGTGGCCCTCCGCCGCGGCGATCCGCTTGATCTCGCGGAAATGCGCATGGTGGAGGCGGGCGGCGGGGCCGAAGGACGCGAAGCGCCCGCGGCAGAGGTTGACCGCGTCTCCGTCCCGGTCACAGCCGATCAGCACACCCGATGGCTGACTCGCATCCAGCAACGCAAGGCTATGTCCCCCTCCGCCCAAGGTAGAATCTAAGAACACAGCCCCCGGTGCCGGCGCCAGGAAGTGAAGCACTTCCCGAACCATGACCGGAACGTGAGACGCGATCATGTCTCGGCCCGCCCCCCCAGGGCGCCGGCCTGCGCGGGCCGCCGCCTGGAAAGCGAATGCGCGTGGACTCGTCGCGGTGAACAACGGTTGTCCCCCCCCCGGGGCAGCAACGCTAGAACTCGAGTTCGATCAAGCCTTGTTCCGCCGCCTCCTGGGCTTCGCCGGGCTGTCCGTCCGCCTGCTGCTCCCATCGCTCCCGGCTCCAAATCTCAAATTTGTTCTCCAGGCCGACGATGACGGCCTCCTTCTGGATTCCCGCCGCTTCGCGGATGCGGCCAGGCAGGAGGACTCGCCCCTGCTTGTCCAGCTCGCACTGCATCGCCCGCCCATACATCCGCCGGAGATAGCGGCGGACCTCCTCGCGGTAGGTAGGCAGATCCCGAAATTTTTCGCTGAATCTTCGCCTCCACTCTTCGAGCGGGTAGGCGAAGATGCAACTGTCCATGTCGAGTAGCACCAGCTGATCGCCGTACGTGGCGCTCAGGTACTCCCTGAAGCGGGCGGGTATGCTGACGCGCCCCTTCGCGTCCACAGATACGACGTGGGAGCTGATGAGCATGGGAGGCTCCCCCACATTGACCCATTTTCCCCCACTAATAACGTCGTATATACCCTCCCCCCTGAGGGGTGTCAACGGAATTCTTGCTGAATCAAAGGAATTTCAGCGATTTTCCCGAAGAGTCTCAGGCAAAATGTGAGGCCGGTCACACTCATCGAGGGCAGCAAAGAGCGAAAATACTTGCAAAGAGTTCAAGTAAATGATTGATTCGGCTGAATTTACCAGTAGCAGTGGAGGGTGGTGGGAGAATCCGCGAGAGATTTTAGAAAATAGGGAACTAGAAACCGAGATGGCTACCCGCCCCACCATGCGGCGAACAACGCGAGCGCGAGCCCCTCGGTCAGCTCTCCCCCCGCCCCGTAGGCATCTCCCGTCCCTCCCCCCAGCCGGGAGCGGAAAAGGCTCCTCAATCCCGCCGTGAGGGCGGCGGCCCCGGCCGCTGCTATGAAACCCCCCATGCCCCCGAGCACCAGGCAGAACAGGAGCGCCCAGCCGCCCGCGGCGTAGCCCTCACCCGGACTGACCGCCTGGGCGAACGTGGCTCCCGTCCCCCCCTCCGGCCGAGCATAGGGGAGAAAAGCCAGGAGGAGCGCCATCGCGGCACGGGCCAGAATGGGCGCCACCAGAAGCGCCTGCCATCGGCCCGGCCCGTGGAGGGAGACCAGGGCGGCGTATTTCACGAGGAGAACGAGGCCGACCGCCGCGGCCCCCACCGGTCCGCAGGAGGAGTCCTTCATGATCCGGAGGCGGCTCTCGGGGCTGTCTCCCCCGCCCATCCCGTCCGCCCAGTCCGCCAAGCCGTCCAAGTGCAGGCACCCGCTCAGCAGGGCCAGCGCGGCGACCACACCCGCGCTCCGGACCGGCAGCGGAAAGAAGAGCCCCAGCGCCCCATCGAGGAGCACCAGCAGGACGCCCAGCACCAGGCCCGCGAAGGGAAAGCGCGCGACCGCCTTCGCGAAGTCCCCCGCCTCGGGTGCCTCGGGCGCGCCCGGCCAGGGGATCACCGTGAGGAAGCGCACCGCCAGCGCGAAGGCTTTCATGCGCCCCCCTCCTGCCTGTCGCTCACGCCCGCCTCCTCGAATGTGGCCATCTCGCCGAAGACGCGCAAGCCCGCCCGCAGGAGCCCCACCGCGAGCAGCGCTCCGGTGCCCTCCCCCAGCCGCATGGCCATCCGGATGGGCGGCTCCCAGCCCAGGCTCCCGAGCTGGCGGACGTGGCCCGGCTCGGCGGAGAGATGGGACGGGAAACAATATGCCATCGCCCCCGGGCAAAGCGCCCGCGCGAGGAGGGCGGCCGCGGTCGCCACGAAGCCGTCCACGAAGACCGCCGCCCGCGCCGCCGCGCCCCCGAGGATGGCCCCCGCCAGGGCCCCGATCTCCAACCCCCCCACCTCGCGCAGGACTTCCCGTGGCGGCTTCGGGCCGGGGCCCATCCGGCGGAGGGCGCCCTCCACCACCTCGCGCTTGCGGAGGAGGGCCGGGCCCTCCACTCCCGTGCCCGGCCCGACCAGGTCTCGCGCGGGAAGACTCAGCAGGGCCGCCGAGAGGGCCGCCGCCGCCGAGGTGTTCCCAATCCCCATCTCCCCGAGCGCGAGGGCCGTGACGCCTTCCTCCGCCATCTCTTGCGCCGCGTCAAAGCCCGCACGCAGAGCTGCCTCCGCCTCCGCCGCCGTCATGGCGGGTCCCCGCAGGAAATTCCGCGTCCCCCGGGCCACTTTGCGGAGGAGAAGCCCCGGATGAGGCGGAAGATCCCCCCGCACGCCCACGTCCACCACATGGAGCGCGGCCCCCTGCTCCCGGGCCAGGGCGTTCACTGCGGCGCCGCCCCGGAGGAAGTTGAGGACCATCTGGGCCGTCACCTCGGCGGGGTAGGCGCTCACCCCCTCCTCGGTCACTCCGTGATCCCCGGCGAACACCAGGGCGCCCGCGCGCAGGGGCGGGGGCGGGATCTCCCCCCGGATGGCGCAGTAGCGTGCCGCCCACTCCTCGAGCTGTCCCAGGCTGCGCGGGGGCTTGGTCAGGCGGTCCAGCCGGCGCCAGGCTGCCGCCAGGGTCTCGGACGAGGGAGGGACGACGCGGGCCCAGAGGTCAATCAAGGGAAACCTCCGGCGCCGGGGAAAACAGCAAGTCTGCGGCGGGAATCAGAAAGAATGCTCGGGGCCAGGGAAGATGCCCTCGCGCACCTCGCGGCAGAAGCGCTCGAGGGCGGCCTGGGCGGACTCCCCCACGTCGGCGTACACCTTGACGAACTTGGGCCGCATGTCCGGGTAGAGGCCGAGCATGTCGTGAAGGACGAGCACCTGGCCGTCGCAATCGGGCCCGGCGCCGATGCCGATGGTGGGGATGTCAATCTCGCGCGTGATGCGCTCGGCGAGGGCGGCGGGGATGCCTTCGAGGACGATGGAGAAGGCGCCCATCTCCTGGACCGCCACCGCATCCCGCAGCACGCGGTCGGCGTCCTCGCTCTTCTTGCCCTGGATCTTGTACCCGCCGAAGGCGTGGACGCTCTGGGGGGTGAGCCCCACGTGGCCCATGACCGGGATCTGGCAATCCACCACCGCGCGGATGTGCTCGCGCACCCGCACCCCGCCCTCGAGCTTGACCGCCTCCGCGCCCCCCTCCTGGATGAGCCGGCCCGCGTTGCGGATGGTTTCGCGCACGTCCACGCCGTAGGAGAGAAAGGGGAGGTCCGCCGCCAGCAGCGCCATGGGCTTCGCCCGGGCGACCGCCTTGGTGTGGTGGAGCATGTCGCCGAGGGTGACCTTGGTGGTGTCCGGGTAGCCGAGGACCACCATCCCGAGGCTGTCCCCGACGAGGAGGATGTCCACGCCCGCCTCGTCGGCGATCCGGGCCGTGGGGTAGTCATAGGCGGTGACGGAGGTGAGCTTCTCGCCGCCCTTGCCGGCGCGGACGGAGGCGGAGGTAACTTTCCTGCGGTGGGTGGCCGTGACCATGGTCGCTCCCTCGAAGGGTGAACGCCGCAATCCCTTGATCTTCCTTGCGAAACCATCGCCCAGCCGAAGCGGGCTCCCGGCCGGGCGGTCCAGGGCCCATCGGCGTCAGGGCAGAAAAAGACTAGTGGCGGGCACTTCCAGTGTCAACAGGGTCTGGTCATGCGCTCATTCATCCCCCGCCCTTCCCCGCGCGAGGGCGGCCGCCATCTTGAGGGCCTCGACGGCGGCCTTCACGTCGTGGGTGCGGATCACGTCCGCCCCCGCCAGGGCGGCGAAGGCTTCCGCCACCTTGCTCCCGGCCAGGCGCTCCTCGGCCCTCTTCACGCCTGTGATCGCCCCCACGAAGGCTTTTCGCGAAACCCCGACCACGAGGGGCCGCCCCAGCGCCAGGAAGGCCGGAAGGCCCCTGAGAATGTCCAGGTTGTGGTCGAAGGTCTTGCCGAAGCCGATGCCGGGGTCGATCCACACCGAGCGGACTCCCGCGGCCTCGGCTGCGCCCGCCCGCTCCTCCAGGCAGGCGGCTACCTCCCGGACGACATCCTCGTAGATCGGATTCTCTTGCATCGTCCGAGGCTCCCCGCGCATGTGCATGGCGACTGCGGGGGCCCCCGCCCAGGCGGCCTCCTCACGCATGTGCGGGTCGGCGAGCCCCCCCACGTCGTTCAGGATGTGGGCCCCCGCGTCGAGGGCAGTGCGCGCCACCGCGGGCTTTCGCGTGTCGATGGAGAGAAGAGACCCCTTCGATGGGTCGAGCCGCTCCAGCACGGGCATGACGCGCCGGAGCTCCCCCGACTCGTCCACTGGCGCGGAGCCGGGGCGGGTGCTCTCCCCGCCGATGTCGATGATGTCCGCCCCCTCCTCCGTCATCCGGGCCACGGCCTCCAGGGCGTGGGAGAGGTCGAAGAACTTACCGCCGTCCGAAAAGCTGTCCGGCGTGACGTTCAGCACCCCCATGATGCGCACGCGGGTGAAGTCGAGGAGGCGGCCCCGGCAGTCAGCGGCGGGAGGAGGGGTGCGCCGGGCGGGGAGGAAGGAGAGGATTTCCCTCACAGGCCGAGCTCCGGCGGGAAGGCCCGGCCCGTCTCGAGGATGCGGCTCTCGGTAACCCACCGCCTCCTCAGCTCCCCGGCCAGGTAGAGGGAGCCGGCCACGACCACGACATCCCCTTCCCCAGCGTCTGAGAGGGCGGCGTCGAGGGCGCTCCAGGGGTCCATGTGCACCTCCACATGGCGCGCTCCCGCCCGCACCAGCGCCTGACGGAACTTTTCCGGGAGGAGGCCGGGGCGCGGCACCCCGCCGGGGGGGAGAGTCACGAAGAAGCGGTGGCCCGCCGGGGCGAGCACCCGTGCCATGCCGCGGTAGTCCTTGTCCCCCACCGCCCCGAGGACGAACAGCCGCCGCCGCGCGGGCCAGCGATCCATGGCCTCGGCCAGGGCGCGGGCCTTGTCGCGGTTGTGGGCGCCGTCGAGGATGACCGGAGGCCGGCCGGGCATGGCTTCCAGCCGGCAGGGGAGCCGGGCGGCCCAGACCCCCGCCCGCACCGCCTCCTCCCGCAGGCCGAGGAGCCGGCAGGCCCCCGCCGCTAGCCCCGCGTTCAGCGCCTGGTGGGCGCCGCACATCCGGGTGCGCATCCCCTCCCACCGCTCCCCGTCCGCGAAGGCGAGGTCGAAGCGGCAGCCCTCCCCATCCCAGGAGAGGCCCCGCACCTCCGGCGGAGAAAACATCTCCGCCCCCCGCTCCCGGGCGGCGCGGGCCAGCTCGCGGCGGGCGCTCACGTGGCCGGCGCCCGAGATGACCCTCCCACCGCGGGTGATGATCCCCGCCTTGTCCCGGGCGATCCGGGCCACGGTCTCCCCCAGCAGGTCGGTGTGGTCGAGCCCGATCGGAGTCACCACATCGAGGACGGCCGGGGTGAGGGCGTTCGTCGCGTCGTAGGTGCCGCCCAGCCCCGCCTCGAGGAGGATCATCTCGCAGCCCGCCCCCTCCGCCGCGAGGAGGAAGATGCCCAGCGTCGCCTCAAAGTAGGAGGGGGCCCCCAGGGCGGGATCCCTGGCCATCTCGCCCGCGGCCTGGGCGAGGCGGGCGCCGCAGCGCCCGGCCCAGGCGGGGTCGAGGTACCTCCCGCCGACCCAGAACCGCTCGGCGAGGGAGGTCAGGTGGGGGGAGAAGAAGGCCGCCGTCCGGACGCCCGCGGCGTGGAATGCTTCCGCCATCATGAGGACGGTGGAGCCCTTCCCGCTCGTCCCCACGACGTGGACGATCGGGCGCCCCGGGGCGGGCACTTCCAGCCGGTCCAGCAGGGCGTCCACCCGTCGCAGGCCGGGGCCCTCGACGCGGATGCCGCGCGGGTCGGTGCGCGGGCGCCAGGACTTCTTGGGAAGGGCGGCCAGGGCATTGAGGAAGACCTCGAGCCGGCGGAAGGCCTCCGCCGGAGGGACTTCCTCCCCGAGCAGGAGGGCGGCGGCCGATAGGACGTCGGGGCCCATGGGCGGATTAGTGGCGGAAATGACGGCGCCCCGTGAACACCATGGCGATCCCGTGCTCGGCGGCGGCCTGGATCACCTCGTCGTCGCGCACCGACCCGCCGGGCTCGGCGATGGCGGTCACCCCGTACTTGGCGGCCGCGTCGACCCCGTCCCGGAAGGGGAAGAAGGCGTCCGAGGCGAGGACCGTCCCCTTCACGGGGAGCTGGGCGCGATCGGCGGCCAGCCGCACCGAGTCGGCCCGGTTCATCTGGCCCGCGCCCACGCCGACCGTGCCCCGCGCGTCGCAGAGGACGATGGCGTTGCTCTTCACGTGGCGGGCCACCCGCCAGGCGAGGCGCAGGGCCTTCTCCTCATCCGGGGAGGGCGCCCGGGGGGTGACCATCTTCCAGTCGAAGTCCGCCTCGCAGATCCGGTCCCGCTCCTGGAGGAGCACCCCGCCCGGCACCGAGCGCAGATCGAGGCCGCCCGGCGGGACCGCCCCCAGGCCCTGGAGGCGGAGGATGCGGAGGTTCTTCTTTTTGCGGAAGGTCTCGAGGGCATCCGCGTCGTAGTCCGGGGCGACGACGGCCTCGACGAACAGGCTCCGCATGGCCTCGGCTGCGCCTCGGTCCACCTTCCGGTTGAAACCGATGATGCTCCCGAAGGCGGAGATCGGGTCGCAGGCCAGAGCGCGCTCGTAGGCCGCCGCCTGGGTGTCCCCCAGCCCCACCCCGCTCGGGTTGGTGTGCTTGATGATGACGCAGGCGAGCCCCTCCATGTCGGCGACGAGCTCGGCCGCGGCGGCGAGATCGAGATAATTGTTGAAGGAGAGCTCCTTGCCGCCCAGCACCTCGGCGTCCGCGAGGGAGAAGCCCGCAGGTCCCCCCGCGCGGTAGAAGGCGCCGCGCTGGTGAGGGTTCTCCCCGTAGCGGAGGGTGCGCACGCGGTCCAGTTCGAGCACCACCTTCCCGGGCAGGTCGCCGTCCTCCTCCTGGGCGGCGAAGTAGGACGCGATGGCCGCGTCGTAGGCCGCCGTGTGCTGGAAGGCCTTGAGCATGAGACGCCGGAGGAGGGCGGCGGGGAACTTTCCTCCGTCCCGGACGCAGGCGATGACCCCGGGATAGTCCTCCGGATCCACGACGACGGCCACCCGGCCGTGGTTCTTGGCGGCGGCGCGCACCATGCTGGGGCCGCCGATGTCGATCTGCTCGACCGCTTCCTCGTAGGTCACGCCGGGCCTGCTCACAGTCTCCCGGAAGGGGTAGAGGTTCACCGCCACGAGGTCGATCGCCTCGATGCCGTTCGCCTGCATTTCGGCGGCCTGGTCGGCGCGGCCGAGGATGCCCCCCAGCACCTTGGGATGGAGGGTCTTGACCCGCCCGCCCAGGATCTCGGGCTGGCCCGTGTAGCGGCTCACCTCGGTGACTTCAAGACCCGCCTCCCGCAGGACCTTGGCCGTCCCCCCGGTCGAGAGGATCTCCCAGCCCGCGTCGCGCAGGGCGCGGCCCAGCTCGGCGGCCCCCCGCTTGTCGCTGACGCTGATGACGGCGCGGCGCGGCGAACCCATGCCTCAGCTCCCCTCCCGGCGCACTTCGTAGCCCTCGGCCAAAAGGCGCTGGATCAAGGCCTCCAGGTGGTCCCGCCCCCGCACCTCGAGGTAGAGCGTCGAGATGGTGTGGTTGATGGGCACCTGGGTGGACAGGCGGTCGTGCTCGATGTGGATGATGTTCACCCGGCACTCGGCCACGGCCTTCGAGAGCTTGGCCAGGGCGCCGGGGACGTCCTGGAGGGGCACCTGCACCCGGGCATAGCGGTTGGCGAGGGCCAGGCCCTTCCCGATGATGCGGGAGAGGAGGTTCACGTCGAGGTTCCCCCCGCTGACCAGGGCGACCACCTTGCCGCTCACGCGGGCCCGCCGCTCGTTCAGGGCGGCGAGGGGGGCAGCGCCGGCCGCCTCGGCGAGCATTCGCTCGCGCTCAAGCAGGCTCAGGATGGCGTGGGCCATGTGATCGTCCGAGACGGTGACGACCTGATCCACGAGTTGCCGGATCATCGGGAAGCAGAATTCCCCCACCCGCTTGACCGCGATGCCGTCGGCGATGGTCGAGACCGAGGGCGACTCGACGATCTTCCCCGCGTCAAGGGAGCGCGGCAGCGAGGGCACCCCCTGGGCCACCACCCCGATGACGCGGACGTCCGGGCGGCGGGCCTTGACCACCGCGGCGAGGCCCGAGATGAGCCCGCCTCCCCCGACCGAGACGAGGATGGTCCCCACGTCGGGCACCTCGTTGAGGATCTCGATGCCCAGCGTACCCTGGCCCGCGATGACGTCGGGATGGTCGAAGGGGGGGACCATCACCAGGCCGCGCGAGGCCTCGTGCTCCCGGGCGCGGGCGTAGGCCTCGTCGAAGGTGACTCCGTGGAGCTCGACCTCGGCCCCCAGCGCCTTCACCGCGTCGAGCTTGGTGTTGGGGGTGTACTCCGGCATCACGACAAGCGAGCGCACCCCCATCTGCTTGGCCGCGAAGGCGACCCCCTGGGCGTGGTTGCCCGCCGAGGCCGTGACGACGCCCCATTGGCGCTGGGAGGGATTGAGGCGGCTGGTGGCGTAGAAGGCGCCCCGGACCTTGAAGGAACCCGTGCGCTGGAAGTTCTCGGGCTTGAGGTAGACCTCGAGGCCCAGCTGCTCGGAGAAGTGTTCGGAGAGGCGGCAGGGGGTGGGCCGCAGGTAGCGGGAGATCACCTCGGCGGCCCGGGCGGCCTCCTCGGCCACCTTGCCCGCGTCGAGCGGCTTCACCTCATCCGTCGTCCGGGGGGAACTCATCACCTATCCTCGCGGGGCGGGACGCCGCTTATACGCCCCGGAAGACCGGGGGGCGCTTGTTCAGGAAAGCGTCCACGCCCTCCGAGAAATCCTGGCTGCTAAAGCCCGCCAGCCGGAGCGCCCGGGCGCGCCCAGCCTCCTCCGGCGGGAGCGCGTCCGTCTGGATGAGGTTCACCATCTGTTTGGAGTTGCGCACCGAGATGGGGGCGTTCGTGGCGATCACCCGGGCCACCTCGTAGGTCTCCTTCTCCAGCTCCGCCTTGGGGAACACCCGAGTGAGGAAGCCGATGCGCAGCGCCTCCTCGGCCGGGTAGCGGCGGGCCGTCATGAGCATCTCCTTGGTGTTCGCGGGGCCGATGAGGCCCATGATGAGCCGGGTGAGGGGCTCCGGGTAGACGATGCCGAGCCGGGCCGCCGGGACGGCGATGACGGCGTCCTCCGCCGCGTAGCGCAGGTCGCACACGGCGAGGAGCCCCACCGCGCCCCCCATCCCGAAGCCGTGCACCATGGCGATGATGGGGAGCCGGATGGCCGCGATGCGCGCGAGCACCCCGTCGATGAGGCCGCTGTGGGCGCGAGCGGCCTCGGGCGTGGTGGTGTCGCGGAACTCGGTGATGTCCTGGCCCGAGGCGAAGGCCTTCTCGCCCGCCCCGCGGAGGACGATGACGCGGGTCTCGCCGTCTTCCTCCAGCTCCTCGAAGATCTGGGGGATGCACTGCCACATGGCGCGCATGATGGCGTTGTGCTGGCCGGGGCGGTTGATGACGACCGTGGCGACGCCGTCCTGCTTCTGGACCAACAGGGTATCTTCGGTCACCACGAACCCCCACCTGGACGGGAAAATATCGAACCGGAGCGGGCCTGTAAGCCGGGTTCTGTCGCCCGCCCCGAGGGGCGGGCCCGCGACCATCCATCTGGGACGGAGGTTGCCCTCCGCCTCATGCGGCCAACCCGGAGACATCGGGCGGGCCACCCTCGAACGTCTCCTTATTCGGCCTTGCTCCGGGTGGGGTTTGCCGAGCCAGCCCGGTCACCCGGGCTGCTGGTGCGCTCTTACCGCACCGTTTCACCCTTGCCCCGGGCCGAGGCCCGGGGCGGTCTGCTCTCTGTGGCACTTTCCCTGGGGTTGCCCCCGGTGGACGTTATCCACCACCCTGCCCTGCGGAGCCCGGACTTTCCTCCCGCGGCGCGAAGCCGCGAGCGGCCGCGCGGCCCGCTCCGGTCCAAGCCGGATGCTGCTCTCCTCCTTGTGCTCAGGCCCCTGCCCAGGCGCCCGGGGCCGTGTCGATGGCCCGGTTGGCGGCGGTGTCGGCGGCGGCGTTTTCGTCCCGCCGCACGTGCCGCACCACCACCCGCTCGAAGCTCCGGGCGGCCTCCTTGGCCTGCCCGTAGAGTTCCTTCAGCTCCGGATGCTTGACCCGGTACTGGCCGCTCCACTGGCGCGCCAGGAGCTCGGAGTCGGTCACCACCTCGACCTCGGTGGCCCCAAGCTCCCGCGCCCGGCCCAGGCCCAGCAGGAGGCCTTGGTACTCGGCCACGTTGTTGGTGGCCACGCCGAGGTAGCGGGCGGCCTCGCCGACGCACTCGCCCGACTCGTCGTACACCAGGGCGGCGGCGGCGGCCGGCCCCGGGTTGCCCCGGGCGGCTCCGTCGGTGTGGACCCGAAGACGCCGACCGGCCAACAGGCTCACCCGGCCTCTTCCAAGTGAGAGGCCGCGCCGACCGCATCCCTCTCTTTGTAGAAGATGATGCGGCCGCAACTCGAGCAGGTGAAGATGGCGTCCCCGGAGTCGCGGATCTCGAAGAAGCGCTGGAGCGTCTCCGACATCCGGCAGCCCTGGCAGGTCTGGTCGATGATGGGGCACACGGCCAGGCCGCCCCGGATCTTGTAGAACTTGTCGTAGCGCTCCTGCCAGGGGCGGCTGACGGCGGAGGCGGCGGACTGCCGCTCGACGAGGAGGCTCTGGAGGCTCTTCTCCAGGCGCTCCCCCTCGGCCTTGTGGCGGCCCACCGCGCCCTGGACCTGTCCCTTGGCGCGATCGAGCCCGCCCTTTGTCTCGGCCAGCCGTTTCTCGGCGGCGGGGAGGCTTTCCATGATCTCGAGCGCGGCGTCCTCGAGAGAACCGACCCGGCTCTCCAGCTGGGCGATCTCGCTGTTCAGAGCGCGGAACTCGTCGTTGGTCTTGACGAGGGCTTGCTTGCCCCGGGTCTCGCGCAGCCTCTGCTCGGTGGACTGGATCTCGCGCTCGGTGTCGCGCTGGCGCTTCTTGACGCCCTCGACCGCCTTCTGGGCCTCGGCGACAGAGTCCTCGAAGGACGTGAGGAGCCGGTTCTCGGCCTCGATCCGGCCCGGGATGGCCCCGAGCTCCCGCTTCAGGGCGGCGATGCGGTCATCGATGGCTTGAAGCTCAACCAAAGCCCGAAGCTCAGGGTGCACCGGACGGGACTCCTCCTTCGCGAGAGCTGGTGGGCCCACCTGGATTCGAACCAAGGACCAGCCGGTTATGAGCCGGCCGCTCTACCGCTGAGCTATGGGCCCAGATGGAGATGACCGCCGGGGGCCGGGCCGGAAAGGCCCCTCCCCCAGGTCGGCGGACCAGCCCGTTCGACCCGTTGTTATGGCCCTGCCCGGCGGGAGTTGTCAAACCCGAGGGCGGGCCGACGAAGCGGATTTCCCGGCTATTCCTCGATGAAGCTGCGCAGCTTCTTGCTCCGGCTAGGGTGGCGGAGCTTGCGGAGCGCCTTGGCCTCGATCTGGCGGATGCGCTCGCGGGTGACGTCGAAGTCCTGCCCGACCTCCTCGAGGGTGTGCTCGTTCTCGGCCCCAATCCCGAAGCGCTTGCGCAGGACCTTCTCCTCCCGGGGGCTCAGCGTCTGGAGCACCCGGTGGGTAGCCTCCTTCAGGCTGAGGCGGATGACGGAGTCCTGCGGGGACTCGGCCTTCTTGTCCTCGATGAAATCGCCCAGGTGGCTGTCCTCTTCCTCGCCGATGGGAGTTTCGAGGCTGATGGGCTCCTTGGCGATCTTGAGGACCTTGCGCACCTTGTCCACGGGCATGTCCATCCGCACGGCGATCTCCTCCGGGAAGGGCTCGCGCCCGAGCTCCTGGATGAGCTGGCGGGAGGTGCGGACGAGCTTGTTGATCGTCTCGATCATGTGCACGGGGATGCGGATGGTCCGCGCCTGGTCGGCAATGGCGCGCGTGATGGCCTGCCGAATCCACCACGTGGCATAGGTGCTGAACTTGTAGCCGCGCCGGTACTCGAACTTGTCCACCGCCTTCATGAGGCCGATGTTCCCCTCCTGGATGAGGTCGAGGAACTGCAAGCCCCGGTTGGTGTACTTCTTGGCGATGCTCACCACGAGGCGCAGGTTCGCCTCGGCCAGTTCCTTCTTGGCCTGGCGGTCCTTGCGGCGGCCCTGGCGGATCATCTGGAGCGAGCGCTCGAGCTCCTCGCGCGAGGCGCCCGCCTCCTTTTCGGTCAGCTTGATGCGGCGCCGGACGTTCTTGATGCGGCGGTCGTACTCGGCCAGGATACTAAGCGGGATGCGCTTCTCGCCCACGGGCACGGAGCCCGACTTGCTCTTGCTGAGGTCGCGCACGGCGTTCCGCAGCCCCGCCTCGTCCATGCCCACCTGCTCGAGGTAGCCCTTCACCTCCTCCTCGTCCTTGTGGACGGACTGGACCAGGGCCTGCACGCGGTCGGCGATGCGGTCCACCTGCTCGGCCCGGAGGTTCATGTCGCGGATGAGGGCGGCCACCTTCTCAAGGTGCTTCAGGATGGCGGGCCCCTTGGCCCCTCCGCCGTTCTTCTTGTCCGGGGAGCGGAGCTTGCCGAGGGAGCGGATCTGGGCCTTGACCCGGTTCACGAGAGCGAGGACACGCTTCTTGTCCTCCTCGTAGGAGGGCTTCTCCTTGTTGACGTCGTCCTCCTCCGCAGTGGTGTCCGTGCTCACCACCACCATGTCCACGACCGAGAGCTCCCCCTTGCGGAGCCTCTCGCCCAGCTCCAGCACGGCGTTGATGGCCACGGGAGTGCTCACGGTGGCCAGGCTCACCTCGAGCTGGCCCTCCTCAATCCGCTTGGCGATCTCGATCTCGCCCTCCCGGCTGAGGAGAGGAATCTGACCCATCTCGCGGAGGTACATCCGCATGGGGTCGTCCGTCTTGCCGTAGGCGGCGTCGTCGAAGGTGGTGAGGGTCTCCGGGGTCTCGGGCTCCTCGCGCTCCTCCGCCTCGGCGAGCTCCTT
>Ga0156328_1132_pt5 | contig 43888 bp, 42 predicted proteins | sample RifCSPlowO2_12_FD_107976 | JGI IMG/M metagenome (GOLD analysis project Ga0156328, IMG submission 107976) | Candidatus Tectomicrobia bacterium RIFCSPLOWO2_12_FULL_69_37 | reverse complement strand
TTGCCCAGGATGGTGTCGAGGTCGTTGATGACGCCGGGGGGGATGCGGTCCAGCGTGGCCATGCGGTAGGCCACCTCGCCCCGGATCGTCTCGGAGAGGTAGCTGAGCACGTCGCTCGACTTCTCCGGTTCCAGGTGGGCGAGGATGAGCGCGATGGTCTGGGGGTGCTCGTTCTTGAGGAAGTTGGCGATGGTCTTGGCGTCGAGGATGCGCAGGGTCTCGATGCCCGCCTCCTCGGTGGGCACGGAGAGGTTGGAGATCATGCTCTCGGCCTGCTCGGCGCCCAGGGCGGCCTCGAGGAGCTTGCGGACGCTCGCAACGTTCCCCACGTTGAAGCCCCGGCTGGAGCCGCCGGCGAGCCGGACGAGGAACTCCTGGTTCACCTTCTTGGCGGCCTCGGGCGCGACCACCCCGATGCTGGCCATGTAGTTGCCCACGTGCTGGATCTCGTCCTCCGCCATCTTCTGGAGGACCTTGGCCGCGAGCTCCTCGCCGATGTTGAGCAGGAGGATGGCCGCCTTCTCCGACCCGTTCAGCTTGTCTACCGCGGCTGCCCTGACCATGAGACCCTCTCTCCCGTCGTTGTCCGGGGCCGCCCGCGACGCCGGGCGGCCGCGCCGCTACGGCCGCTCCTTGATCCAGCCCCTCAGGACGTCCGCCGTCTTCTCGGGGTTCTCCTCCACGAAGGAGTAGACCTCCTCGTAGATCTTGCGCGCCGCCTCGATCTCGAGCTGCTGCGCCGTCTTCTCGGGCTCCGCCATGGGAGCCTGCAGGGCCGCCATCATCCCGCCGGGCAGGGCCAAGCCCTCGGGCCCGACCGCCAGGCCCTCGCGCGCGGGGCGCGCCCTGAACTCGATCGCGGCGACCCAGGCGAGCAGGGGCCGGATCACGAAGAGGAAGATCAACGCCAGGGCGACCACGCCCAGGACATACTTCACCAGCGTCAGGATGAACTCCTGCTGGGCCGCGGCGCCCAGGTCCGCGCCCTCCGGCACGACCGCCTGGAAGGGCACGGACATGACCCGGATGGTGTCGCCGCGCTGCTGGTTGAAGCCGATGGCCGCGCTCACGAGCTGGGTGAAATTCGTGATCTCGGTCTGGCTGCGGGGCTGGAACTGGGGCGTCCCGCCGGCGGCGGGCGCGGTGTAGATGCCGTCCACCATGACGGCGACCGAGACGCGGCGGAGGTCGCCCGTGGGTTCCACGATCCGTTCGATCGTCTTGTCGATCTCGAAGTTGACGGTCTCGATGACCCGGTTGCTTTTCTGGGTGGCGCGGCCGCCCTGGGCCTGGGCGGTGGGGGAGGACTGCTCGCTGGCGGAGACGTTGGACTGGACGCCGGGCACGCCGCCCGCGCCCGCCTGCCCGCTCTCGGAGCTCTCCTTGGTCCGGCGCTCGCTGCGCACGACCTGCTTCTCGGGGTCGTAGAGCTCGCGCGTCCGCTCCACCCGCCGCATGTTCAGGTCCACATCCACACGGGCGACCGCCCGGCCGGCGCCGACCACCTTGGCCAGCATCGACTCGACGCGGTCCTCCAGCCGGCGCTCGAGCTGGGTCTTGAACTCCATCTGGGAGGCGGTGAGGAACTGCTCATCCGCCTCGGGCCGCCCGCCGGCCAGGATGTTGCCCCGGGCGTCCACCACCGTCACGCTCTTCGACTCCAACCCCTCGATGGCGCTGGCCACCAGATGAACTATAGCCTTCACCTGGTTGGGGGGCAATACCGTCCCTCCGGCCAGCTTGACGATGACCGAGGCGCTGGGCTTGCGCTGCTGCTCGGCGAACAAAGAGCGATCGGGCATCACGACGTGGACCCGGGCCGACTCCACCCCCCGGATCTGGCTGATGGTGCGCGCCAGCTCGCCCTGGAGGGCGCGCTGGAAGTTGACCCGCTGGACGAAGTCGGTCACCCCGAGGGAGGAGCGGTCGAAGATCTCAAAGCCGATCCCGCCGCCCGAGGGAATCCCCTCCTCCGCCAGGGCGAGGCGCGCCTCGTGCACCTGCTCGCCCGGGACCAGGACGGCCGCTCCCCCGGCCTCGAGGCGGAAGGGCACCCGCTTGTCGCGCAACCGCGACACGATGGTGACCGAGTCTGCCTGGGAGAGGCCCGAGTAGAGCACCTGGTACTCGGGCTGGCGGGCCCACATCATGAGGGCGGTCATCGAGGAGATGATCAGCCCCAGGAAGATGAGGACGGCCGTCCGCCGGGAGGCGGGCATGTCCGAGATGAGGCCGCGGAACTGGCCGGCCAAGCGGGCTAGAATCGGTCCCATCGCTGTCTCCTCGTCGCGGGCGTCCGCGCTCCGCTACATCTGCATCCGCTGGACTTCGCGGTAGGCCTCCAGGGCCTTGTTCCGCACCTGGTTGAGGAAGCGGAACGAGACGTTGGCCTTCTCCAGGGCGATCATGGTCTCGTGGATGTTCTTGCTCTCGCCGGAGAGGAGCGCCTGGCTCTGCTCGCTCGCCCGGATTTGAAGATCGTTGGTGGTGGAGAGGAGGTTCGAGAGCATGTCCCCGAAACTTTCGCTCCCCCTCAGGGCGCCTGGCGCGGCGCTCGGGGCGCCGGGAAGGCTGAGCGAGGCGCTCCCGGCCACGGGAGGCTGCGGAACCGGTATGAGATCGATGCGCGCCACGTCCCTCTCCTCCTCTGCTTAGGGGTTATCTCCCGATGGTCAAGGCTTTGTTCACCATGGACTTGCCCGCGTTGATGGCGGTGACGCCCGCCTCGAACGAGCGCTGGGAGTTCATCATGCTGACCATCTCGGAGATGACGGTGATGTTCGGCAGGGCGATGTAGCCGTCTTTGTTGGCGTCGGGGTGGTTGGGGTCGTAGACCAGCCGGGGGGCGCGGGCGTCGCGGACGACTTGGCTCACCTGGACCCCCTGGAGCTGCCGGTCGAGTTCGTCCTCGAAGCGGCCGGCCTCCCGCGGGTAAGAGCGGGCCGAGAGCTCCGAGAGGCCGATGGTCTGGAAGTAGACGTCCTTGCGGCGGAAGGGCCCCCCTTCGGGCGTCTTGGTGGTGTTGGCGTTGGCCAGGTTCGACGCCAGGATGTTCATCCGGATCCGCTGGGCCGTCAGCCCGGAGGCGCTGATCTGCATCGCTTGGAAGAGATCCATCAGATGCTTCCTCCCTCGGTCACGGCGTATCGCAGGCCGGAGAACAGGCGGGCCAGGACATCCGTCTCCGACTGATAGAGCAGGCTGTTCTCGGTGAGCTTGTGCATCTCGGTGTCGACCGAGACCGTGTTCCCGTCGAACGAGGCGATGGGGGACTCCGTCTTGACGATGTCGGGTTCGGCCGTGGTGAGGATGTCCACCCGGCTCCCCCCTTCGATGTGGTTGACGTGGGTCCGGGCGAGGGCGATGCCCCGGTCCTTATCCAAGGCCCGCTGGAGGAGGCTCTCGAAGCGGATGTCCTTGGACTTGAAGCCGGGGGTGTCGGCGTTGGCGATGTTCGTGGTGACGATGTTGTGGCGCATCGAGCGGAAATCGAGCGAGCGCTCGAAGGCGTACATGGTGTCGCTGAACAGGCGTGGCCCTGACATGGCGCTCCTCCGTCAAGCGGCCCGCTCCCCAGGGAGGGGGCTTAGGACGAAGGGCCAAAAAGCAAAACCGGTGCCAATGGAATGCCGAGTGAAATCTAACAATTAACATGAGATATTTCAATTAGATATAAAATATATCTTAACTGATGTCTGAACCATGGAAGGTCAAGGAACCCATCCGTCTGAAAGGGATATCCGTCAGGAAGTTGACTCGTCCCCTACTCCCGGGTGCGGGTTTCATACTCTTTCAGCTTGTTCCGCAGGGTACGGATGCTGATGCCCAGCATCTCGGCCGCCCGAGTGCGGTTGTCGCTCACGTTCTCCAAGGTGGAGAGGATCAGGCGGCGCTCCACCTCCTCGACCGTAAGCCCCACCAGGGAGGCCTGCCCAGGGCTTCCTACCCGTGCAGCCGTGGCGGCCGCAGGAGGCGATTCATCGAGCAAAAGATGTTCCACGCGCAACTCCGCCCCCGGGGCGAGAACCACGGCGCGCTCGATGGCGTTCTCCAGTTCCCGGACGTTACCCTTCCAGGGAAGCCCCCTCAAAACTTCATAAACATCCTTGGAAATTTTTGATATGACTTTATTATTACGAAGGTTATGCTTTCTTACAAAATGCTCGATCAGGGGGGGGATGTCCGACAGCCGCTCCCGGAGGGGGGGGATGTGGAGGGGGATAACGTTTAGGCGGTAGAAGAGATCCTCCCGGAATCTCCCCTCTTCGATGAAGGGCTTGAGGACCCGGTTGGTGGTGGCCACGATCCGGACGTCTACCGGGACGGGGCTCTGCCCCCCGAGCCGGTCCACCGTCTGCTCCTGGAGCACCCGTAAGAGCTTGGCCTGGAGGTGGACATCCATCTCCGAAACTTCGTCGAGGAGGAGCGTCCCCCCGTTGGCCAGCTCGAAGCGCCCCAGCTTCCGGGTGATCGCCCCCGTGAAGGCCCCTTTCTCGTGGCCGAAAAGCTCGCTCTCGAGGAGGCTTTCGGGCAGGGCGGCGCAGTTGACGGCGACGAAGGGCTTCTCCCGCCGGGGGCTCTTCTGGTGGATGTAGCGGGCCAGCATCTCCTTGCCCGTCCCGCTCTCCCCCTGGATGAGGACCGAGACCTTGCCCGCCGCCGCCAGGTCGGCGATGCCGAGCACCTGGAGGAACCTGGGATCGGCGGTGATAAGGGGGAGCCGGCCGTCCTCCTCGGCCTTGGCGGCCCTCCGCTGCGCCGGGGGCTTTCCCAGCAGAAGGGCGAGGCGCCCGGGGTCCAGCGGCCCCTGGAGGACGTCCCAGGCCCCCTCCCGCATGGCCTCGACGGCCACGGCGAGAGAGGGCTCCTCCGAAACCAGCACCACCCGGGCCTGGGGCTGGCGGGAGACGGCCTTGCGCAGCACGTCCACAGCGTCGATCTGGCTTCCACCCGCCTCGACGAGGATGAGGGAGTCCTCCCCTCCCTCCCCCAGCCGCGTCAGGAGCTGGGCGGAGGCTTGGAGCCGGAGGAGTTGGTGCCCTCCCTCGCGGACGGCCGCGTCCAGGCTGCTCGGGAACGCTTTCTCCCGGCCCAAGAGGAAAACCTCAGCCAAGCGACCCCCTTCTCCAGCGTTTCCGTGCGGACTAGTTCCGGGACCTTCCCTTCAGGAGCTGCTCCAGCTTGGAGAGGTTCTTGTCGTCCCACACTCGGCTCTCCGAGCGGATGCGGTTTACATCCCGCCAGAAGGGATCCTCCTCCCGCCCCTGCCCCGAGGCGGGCCGGGGCCGCGAGTCCCCCCGCCCGGCCAGATTCAGCTGATCCTGGATCCGGGCGATCCGGTGCTGGGCCCACCCGACGAGGCGGCTCTGGGGGAACAGCCCGGCCGCGTTCTGATAGGCCACCATCGCGCTCAGCCAGCCACGCCCCTCGTAGAGGATGTCGCCCAGGCGGAAGTGGGCCATCTCCAGGGAGAAGGGTTTCACCTCGCCCGGGACGCGCGAGTGAAGGCTGATGGCCTTGCGCATGGCGTCCGCCGCCTGGGGGTATAGCCCCTCTTGGAAATTCGCCTCGGCCAGGTAGAACAAGGAGCGGGCCCGCAACTCGTCGTCCAGCTCGCCGTTCAGGGCCTGGATGAGGAGGGAGGCGGCGGTTCGGAGGTCGCGATTGCCGAATGCGATTTCCCCCAGGAGCGCCTGCACCGAGCCCCGCAGCGGGCTGCGGGGGAAAGTGGCCAGGAAGCGCCCGGCCACTTCCTTCGCCCGCCCCTTGTCGCCCGATAGGAGGTGGGCGTGAGCGAGGCGGAAGAGGGTCTGATCCCCGATCGTCACCACCGCCTCGGGGTCGGCCAGGACCGTCTCGAACATCTGGCTGGCCTGGCTGTAGAGGCCGAGGCGCATGTAGCTCTCCCCCACCACCACCATGGCCTTGTGGGGGCGGGCCTGGCGGATCACTTGCTCCGGCACGGAGGCCCGGAAGTGGGTGTAGGTTTGGATCGCCCGGAGGAAATAGCCCCGCTCGAAATAAAACGACACCTGTTCCATGTAAGTCTCGGCCTGGAGGAACTGGGCGTTCTGGGTGAGCTGGGAAGCGGGGTACTTCTTGTAAAACTCCTGCAGGGTTTCAAGAGCCTTCTGGAACTCCCCTCTTTTCTTGAGGTAGCCGGCGATCCGGAGGTAGGCCACCTCGGCAAGCTGGTTGGTGGGGGCCAGCTCGATCACCCTCCGGTAGGTGGCCAGGGGGTCCCGGACGTAGGCCATCGGGAAGATGTGCTCACCCTCCAGCTTGAACTCCCCCTCCGAAACCAGATCGCCCAGCCGGATGAGGGAGACCATCGAGCCCTCCGAGAGCGGGTAGCGCCGGATGACGCGCGTATAGACCTTGAGGGCTTCGTCCCGCCTCTTGTCCTGGAGGTAGAGATCGCCCAGCCGGGCGAGCGCCCGGTGGGCGAACTCGGCCGAGGGATCGATGTTGACCATCTGGAGATAGGCCTGCGCGGCCTGGGGGTAGCGCCGCGCCTGGAATAAGGTCTCGGCGTAGTTGTAGAGCGAGCCGGGGTTCACCTTGAGGAAGGTGGGCCACCGCCGGTTGCCGACCTCGTAGCGCACGAGGGCCTGGCTGTAGAGCCCCTGGCTGACCATCGCGTCCGCCACCCCGAAGTGGGCCTCCTGCTCGGCGGGGGAGTTCGGGTAGTTCCGGAGGATTTTCTCGAACTCCACGATGGCGTTCCGCGGGTCGCCCAGCTCCATGAACCGCTTGGCGATCTCCACTTGGGCGCGCGGGGCGAGGGAGCTGTTGGGCACCTTCTGGATCAGGGTGCGGAAGGCGACCTGGGCCTCGGCGGGCTTCTGCTGGGCCTGGTAAGACTGCCCCACGCGGAAGTAGGCCAGCGGCATCTGGGGCGCGTCCGGGTATTTCTTGAGGGCCTCTTCATAGACCTGGACCGCCTTCACGTACTCGGCGGGAACCCCCGTGCTCGCGACGAAGAAATGGGAGTCGGCCAGCATGTAGATGGCGCGCTGGTGCTCGGAGTGCTGCGGGAACTTCTCGACGAAGCGGGCCAGGAGGGGGATTGCCCGGAGGTAGAGGCCGCGCTGGAACTCGCGGATGGCGAAGCGGAAGAGAAGGGTCGGGTCGCTCTCGAGCTGCTGCTCGATCGGAGGCTCGCCGGAACCTGCCGCGGCAGGGGCAGCGGGCGGGGCGGGAGCCGCCCAGGCGGAGAGCGCGGCCAGCGCGCCCGCCACGAGCAGCGCGGCGCATCCCGCGCGAACGCTGCTCTTTTTCCTCCGGCGCATGTTCATGACAGCCTCCCGCCCGCGGCGCCTAAACGAGCTTGGCGCCCTCCAGGTTCTTCTTCTTCAGCTTCTCGACCAAGGTGGTCCGGTTCAAGCCCAGGAGCTGGGCGGCGCGGTTCTTCACCCCTCCGCTCATCTCCAGGGCGCGCTCGATCAATTGGTTCTCGATGCGGTCCATGAACTCCCGGAGGTCGATGCCCTCCTCGGGGATGTCCAGCGAGGAGAGGTCCTTCTCCCCGGCCCCGGCCGCCGCGGAGGACCGGAAGCGCTCGGGCAGGTCCTCCAGGCGGAGCTCGGGCCGCTCGCCCAAGATGGCCATGCGCTCGACGAGGTTCTCGAGCTCCCTCACGTTGCCCGGCCAGGGGTAGGCCGCAAGGGCGGTCATGGCGTCGGCGTGGACGGTCCGCAGCGGGGTGAGGTCCTTCTCCTGAAAGCGGCGGATGAAGGAATGTACGAGGAGGGGCACGTCCTCCTTGCGCTCCCGGAGTGGAGGCAGGTGGACGGGGATGACGTTGAGGCGGTAGTAGAGGTCCTCGCGGAACTTCCCCTCGGCGACGTTCTTCTCGAGGTCCCGGTTGGTGGCCGCGACGATGCGGGAGTCCACGCGGATGGTCTTGTTCCCCCCCACGCGCTCGAACTCGCTCTCCTGGAGGACGCGCAGGAGCTTCACCTGGAGTTTGGGGCTCATCTCGCTCACTTCGTCGAGGAAGATGGTGCCCCCGTCGGCCATCTGGAAGCGGCCCTCGCGGGAGGTGGTGGCGCCGGTGAAGGCCCCCTTCTCGTGGCCGAAGAGCTCGCTCTCGAGGAGCTCCTCGGGGATGGCCCCGCAGTTGACGGGGATGAGGGGGCCCGCCGCGCGCCGGCTGGTCCGGTGGATGGCCCGGCAGACGAGCTCCTTGCCGGTGCCGCTCTCGCCCGTGATGAGGATGGTGCTGGTGGTGGCGCCCACCTTGGAGATGAGGTCAAACACCTTGCGGATGGTGGAACTTCTCCCGAGGATGCCGTGGAACCTGTCCTCCTCGGGTCCGCCCCCGGCCTCCTTGCGGGGGGCGAAATCCTCCAGCCAGCCGAGGAGCTTTGGGGGGGGCGGATCCGAGGCGCCGCTCCACACCGCGAAGTCGCTCACCCCGGCCTTGACCGCCTGGACGATGCGTCCCACGTCGACCCCATCGCAGGTGCAGAAGATGGGCAGCCCCTCGCGCACGATGCGCATCACATGGACGCTCTCCAGGAAGGAGCGGAAGCCCGCCTCAGACCCGTCCGGGAGGGCGCAGATCACGGCGTCCGCCCCCCGTAAGCCGGCCCAGGCCGGATCCAGGCGATCCACCCGTTCCAGCTCGCAGCCCCGTTCTTGGAGCGCGCCTTCCAGAGCCTGAGCGAAGGCCGGAGAAAATGCGCAGACGATCGCCCGCTTGACGCCCATCGACCGGTCGACCTCCAAATTATAATATTAACAACAATACAGCCAACCTCCTGGTATTCCGAATATAGCACGTTTTCGCCCATAGGATGTCAAAAAAATGGCTTCAACGATTTTTCATTCAGCCGATGTTTTCTTTTGATTAAAATTTTAATCGCACAATTTATCAATTATTTATGCAAATTTTCCTCGAATCGATATCCGCTCGCCCCGATCGGCTGCATCTAGAAAAAGCAAACTTCGAGCCAATGCCGTGCGCCATGAAGCCGGCTTAATCCTCGGCAGGATCGTCAAGGAAGCATCTATTTTTCGGCGGCAAGATGCCATCGGCCTCAAGGCACCTCGGGGAGTGCCGGGGCCGCCGCCCCCCAGCCACCCAGCGGAAGGCGGCGCCGACCCCCCTCTCCCGACGCCGCCGGGCCCGCGACTCCGCCGTTCCGCAAAGGGTTTTCCCCTCCTGCCGCTTTCGCCTTGACACTCTGGGAAGGGGTTGGTAGGTTGCGCCCCCGTAACGATGGCCTGGCGGAGCGAGTGGAGGCTTCTCCGTGACCTCTCGCATCCCCCCGGACGACCCAGCCCCCACTCCCAAGGGCTCCGGCGCCCCCCCGGGCGGGAAGGTTGCCGAGCGTCTTCGCCAGCTGCGGGCCGCCTCGCTGGGGTGGAACTTCGTGACCGCCCCCCTGGTGGGGGGGGCGTTGGGCTACGGGGCGGACAAGCTTCTCGGCTCCTACCCCTGGGCGATGGTGGCGGGCATGGCCCTCGGGTTCGCCGCCGCATTCATGGAAATTCTCAGGAGCGCGCGCTGAGTGGAACGGCATCGCTTCTCCCCGGGCCCGGAGCCCCAGCGGACGCTCAAGCGCATTGAAAGGCTCGGCTGGATCCTCCTGGGGGCGCTGACGCTGGCGGCGGCGGGGCTGCTCCCCGCCGGCCAGGCCTGGGGCCTGGGCCTCGGAGGCGCGCTCGCCCTGGGGAACTTCCGCTGCCTGGACCTCTACGTCGCCCGGATGTTCCAAAGAGGGGCTGGCCGCCCCCGCTGGTGGCACCACGCGCTCTACGGCGCCCGCTTCATCGGCCTGCTGGCCGCTGTCGCGGCGGCTGTCGTCTGGCTGAAGGCGTCCGTGGTGGGCGTGGCTGCGGGGCTGTCGGTCCCCCTCATGGCCATCTCGCTCCACGGGGCCGCCGCCGCCCTGCGCCGGAGCGGGAAGGCGGCCTCGGCGGGGATCTAGCGAATGGAAAAATTCCACCCCTATCTCTACCTCGGCTTCATCCCGGGCTTCGGCGAGTACCCGAACGTCCTCTACACCTGGGTGGTGATGGCGTTCCTCATTGCCGCCTCGCTGCTTGTCACCCGGGCGCTCCAGACCATCCCCTACGGCGGGCAGAACGTCTTCGAGACCCTCTTCGAGGCCGTCGCCTCCTTCATGGAAGGCACGCTCGGGCCCGCGGGGAGGCCCTACTTCCCCCTCGTCTTCACCCTGGGTGTCTATCTCTTCTTGAGCAACGTGATGGGCATCCTGCCCGGCTTCATGTCGCCCACGAGCAACATCAACACCAACATCGGCTGCGCCCTCACCGTCTTCCTGGCCACCCACTACGTCGGCTTCAAGCAGAGCGGCTGGGGCTACCTCAAGCACTTCACGGGCCCCATCATCTGGCTGGCCCCCCTGATGGTGCCGATCGAGCTCATCTCCCATTTCGCCCGGCCCCTCTCCCTGACGCTGCGCCTCTTCGGCAACATCACGGGGGAGGACCTCGTCCTCGCCGTCCTCATGCTGCTTTGCCTGCAGGTATACCTCCCCCTCCCCTGGGCCATGCAGATGTTCGCGATCTTCGGAAGCTTCATCCAGGCCTTTGTTTTCGTCCTCCTGACCATGATATACATCGCCGGTTCGCTGGAAGGCCACGAACACGACGAGCATGGGCACGAGGCCGCTCACGCCCATTAGAATCGGCGCCCGGCCGAAAACCTGAACAAGGAGAAGAAGCGAATGAAACGGCTGACGACTCTCGGTCTCGCCCTCACCGCCCTGGCGGCCCTGGCCACCGACGCCCTCGCGGCCGCAGCGGCCGCCGCCCCCGGAGGCGCCAGCGGCGAGGTCCTCAAGTGGAGGATCATCTCCTCCTCCTTCGCCCTGGCCATCGCGGCGGCCGCGGGCGCCGTCTCCCAGGGGCGCACCATCGCGGCCGCCCTCGAGGGAACGGCCCGCAACCCCGGCGCGGGCGGCGATCTGCGCGTCTCGATGATCATCGGCCTCGCCCTCATCGAGTCGCTGGTCATCTACACCTTCGTCATCTGCCTCATCATCATCCTCGGATAGGCGGTTTCTGAGGAGCGGGGGGAGGCGGCCACCGCCTCCACCCGCCTCCCGCCGGCGGCTACCCCCATGGCTGGCAAGCGGAAAGCGGCGCGCCCGGCTCCCTCGGGGCAAGGAACGCCCGCTCCCTCCGCGAGCCCCCGCTCCGGCCGGAAGCCTCCCCCCGACCTCCACGAGCGCCTCGCCCTCTACGCCGCCGCCGCCCGGACCCTCGAAAAAGAAAGGCCCTCCCACGTCCCCGTGGCGGAGCTTGCGCGCCGCGCGGGCCTGAGCGAGGCCCAGGTCGCCGAGGACTTCGGCGCCCCTCCGGCGGCCACGCGGCGGAGGGGATTCCCCTTCCCCGAGCTTATGGAGATTCTCCGGCGCCTGCGAGACCCGAAGGCGAGGATCCCCGCCGTCACGGTCGGCCGCCTCTCCACCTACGCACGGGTGCTCAACCGCCTGGAAGAGGAAGGGAGCCGCGTCGTCTCCTCGGCCGAGCTGGCGCGCCGCTGCGGGCTGAACCCGGCCAAGATCCGGAAGGACCTCGCCTACTTCGGCGAGTTCGGGGTCCGGGGCAAGGGTTACGAGGTCCGCGACCTCAAGGCGAACCTCCGGACCATCCTGGGTGTCACCCGGGTCTGGAAGGTGGCCCTCGTGGGGGCGGGCAACCTGGGGCTGGCGCTGCTCTCCTACCGGGGGTTCCTCGCCCACGGCTTCACCATCGACGCGGTCTTCGACAAGTTCCCGGATCAGGTCGCCCCCCTCAAACCCGGCTGGCCGCCCGTGCGGCCGATGGAGGAGCTCGCGAAGGTGATCCGCGCGATGGACATCCGCATCGGCATCGTGGCCGTGCCGAGCGAGAGCGCCCAGACGGTGGCGAACCGGCTCGTCGAGGCGGGAGTGAAGGGCATCCTCAACTTCGCACCCACCCAGATCACCGCCCCCCCCCACATCAAGGTGCAGACCGTGGAGCTCGGGAGCGAGCTCGAGCGGCTGGCCTTCTACCTCTCCCAGCAGCCCGGAGCCCGCTGAGCCCATGCCCTCCGGCGGCCGCGCCTGGATCCTGGGGATCGACACGTCCGGGGCGGCCGGCGGGCTGGCCCTCCTCGAGCGGGAGGGCGAGACCCTCGCCGGGCGGGCGCTCGATGCGGGCGCCCGCAGCTCGCGCGCCCTCATGCCCGCGCTGGACCTCCTGCTCCGCGAGGCGGGCGTCCGGCGGGAGGACCTCGCCGCCGTGGGCGCGGCCACCGGCCCGGGCACCTTCACGGGGTTGCGGATCGGCCTCTCCACCGCCAAGGGCCTCTCCCTCGCCCTGGGAATCCCGCTCTACAGCGTCTCCTCCCTGGAGGCCCTCGCGCTGTTGGCCTGGCGCCTCCGCCCGAAGGGAGAGCCGCCCGAGTGGATTCTCCCTTTCCGGGACGCCCGCCAAGGGGAGCTCTTCTGGGCGCGTTTCGAGGCCCCTCAAGCGCCCGGGGGCCTCCCCCGCCGGGAGGGCGAGGATGGAGTGGCGGAGCCCTCGCGCATCGCCCTTCCCCGAGGGCGGACCCTGGCCGTCGGCTCGGACGCGGCGCTCCCTCCCGCCTGGGCCGCCTGGGTGGGGGTTTCGCACGTAGCGCTCTCGACAGCGGCTCCGGCCGTTGCCCGCCTGGCCCGGGAGGCCCTCATGCGCCGGGAGCCTCCTGCCCCGCCCGGCCTCGAGCCCCGCTACGGGCGGGAGCCCCGGGCCATGACCCAGTGGGGGGCTCCCCCGGGTGTTGACCACGGCCCATCTTTGACTTAGTTTCAGACCAGGAGTGACGAAATCTCCCCTGTTTAATTGCGGCGGCTATTCCCAGCCCGCCGCCATGACGGTCTTCCTTTCATGGGAGGGTGCAGCATGCAGTCCGGCCAGATGCCAGGGGCTATCGACGAAATCAGCCGCCTCAAGGCCGAGCACCACGAATTGGACGAGAAGCTCAGCCGCCTGGAGAGCGTCCGATTCCCCACCCCCGAGGAAGAACTTGCGATCAAGGCGCTCAAGAAGCAGAAGCTGGCCCTCAAGGATCGGATGCAACACTTGGCCAAGGCCTAAAGTCCTGGCCCAGCGGTCCGAAAAGTTCACGCAGGGAGGGGGGCCTTGACCGCCATCCCCCTGAGATGTAGGATTTTATGCCTGTGAAGGCCGCCCTGGGGGGGGCGTGCGCGACACCCTCTTGCGGCGGGTTTTCTCTTTCCGGAAGGATCAAGGCCACATGGATCCGAAGGCCGTTTCGAGGGTTTGGGGGTCGATCGTAGGGAGGGGATGGAGTGTGGCTGCGCTCCGTCCCCTGATCATCCCCTAGCGCACCGGAACGGTTCCACAGCGGATTCACCCCGACGTCCCCAGGGTCCCCCGGGCCCGGACGTGGAGGAAACGGCCTTGAGCACCAGAGCGAAGCGCCCCATCCCCATCAAGTCGTCCAAGATCTCCGGCGCCGAGATCATCTACCGCAGCCTCGAGCGCGAGGGGGTGAAATACATCTTCGGCCATCCGGGGGCCATCCTCCTCACTCTGCTGGATCTCTTCCTCAAGCGCTCCCAGATCCGGCACATCCTCACCCGCCACGAGCAGTGCGCCGCCCACATGGCCGAGGGCTACGCCCGCGCCAGCGGCACCGTGGGGGTCTGCCTCGTCACCTCGGGGCCGGGGGCCACCAACCTCATCACCGGCATCACCGACGCCTACATGGACTCCATCCCCATCGTCTGCCTGACGGGTCAGGTTTCGACCGCCATGGTGGGCAACGACGCCTTCCAGGAAGCCGACATCGTGGGGATGACCCGCACCGTCACCAAGCACAGCTACCTCGTGAAGAAGACCGACGACCTCCCCCGGGTCCTCCAGGAGGCCTTCTACATCGCCCGCACAGGGCGGCCCGGACCCGTCCTCGTGGACCTCCCCAAGGACGTCATCCTGGGCGAGGCAGCCTTCGAGGTTCCCGAGGAGCCGGATATCCGGGGCTACAAGCCCACCACCCGGGGCCACCCGCGCCAGATCGAGCGCGTGGCGGCGGCCATCGCCGAGGCGAAGCAGCCCATCCTCTACGTGGGCGGCGGGGCCATCCACGCCGAGGCCCACGCCGAGCTCCTCAAGCTCGCCGAGACGGCCGACATTCCCGTCACCTTCACCTTGCTGGGGGCGGGCTCCTTCCCGAGCGCGCACGAGCTCTCCCTCGGCATGCTGGGGATGCACGGAACGGCCTACGCCAACTACGCCGTCTGCGAGTGCGACCTTCTCCTCGCCGTCGGGGCCCGCTTCGACGACCGGGTGACGGGCAAGGTCTCGGAGTTCGCCACCCGGGCCAAGGTCGTCCACATCGACATCGACCCCACGGCCATCGGCAAGAACAAGCAGGCCGACATCCCCGTGGTGGGCGACGCGCGCCTCGTGCTCCACGAGCTCAACAAGCTCGTCAAGGCCCAGAAGCGCCCCCTCTGGCGCAAGCGGGTGGAGAAGCTGAAGGCGGACTTCCCCCTCCTCTTCGACTCCCAGAGCTCGCCCATCAAGCCCCAGGAGGCCATCCTCACCCTGAGCCAGGAGGCGGGCGATCGGGCTATCATCACCACCGAGGTGGGCCAGCACCAGATGTGGGCGGCCCAGTACTATAACTTCACCTTCCCCCGCCAGTTCATCTCCTCGGGGGGGCTCGGCACCATGGGCTTCGGCTTCCCGGCCGCCATCGGGGCCGCCCTCGCGCGGCCCGAGAAGCTGGCCATCGACATCGCCGGGGACGGGAGCTTCCAGATGGTCATGCAGGAGCTGGCCACGGCGATGCAGTACGGCGTTCCGGTCAAGGTCTTCCTCCTGAACAACTACTCCCTGGGCATGGTCCGCCAGTGGCAGGATCTCTTCATGGACCGCCGCTTCAGCGAGGTGGGCCTCGAGGTCTCGCCCGACTACGTGGAGCTGCGCCCCGCCATCCGGAAGATGATCGAGACCCCCGGGCCCTTCATCCTCGACGTGGTGGTGGACCCGGACGAGCTCGTCTTCCCGATGGTGCCCGCCGGCGCGGCGACCAAGGACATGATCGTCCGCGACGACCGCAAGCGCGCCCTCAGCGGCAAGCTCAGCGCCTTGCCGGACAACTAGGAGAGACGGCCATGGAGATGACCGGCGCCCAGATCGCCATCGAGGAGCTCAAGGCGGGCGGGGTCGAGATCGCCTTCGGCATCCCCGGCGGGGCGATCATGCCGTTCTACGACGACCTGCTGAAGGCGAACTTCAAGCACATCCTCACCCGGCACGAGCAGGGGGCGGCCCACATGGCCGACGGCTACGCCCGCGTCAGCGGCAAGGTGGCCGTCGTCGTCGCCACCTCGGGCCCCGGGGCGACGAACCTCATCACCGGCCTCCTCACGGCCCAGATGGACTCCGTCCCCCTCATCGCCGTCACCGGCCAGGTCGCCACCCCGATGATCGGGACGGACGCCTTCCAGGAGGCCGACATCTACGGCTGCTCCATCCCGGTGACGAAGTACAACTGGCTCGTCAAGGACGCGCGCCAGATCCAGGGGGTCATCCGCGAGGCCATCCGCGTGGCCACCACCGGCCGGCCCGGGCCCGTCCTCGTGGACATCCCCAAGGACATCCAGACCGCGCGCACCGACTACAACCCCCAGGCCCCGGCCAAGGGCGCCCTCCCCGCCGTGCGGCAGATGCCCGAGGCGGACGCGAAGGCCATCGAGAAGCTCATGGAAGCCCTGGAGCAGGCCGAGCGGCCCGTCATCCTGGCCGGGGCGGGCATCATCAAGGCGGGGGCCGCGGCCGAGCTCGCCCGGTTCGCCCGGCACGCCAAGATCCCGGTCATCAACACCCTGCTCGGGATGGGCGGCTTCCCGGGGACGGACCCCCTCTTCCTCGGCATGCCCGGCATGCACGGGACGGCCTACGCCAACTTCGCCCTCTGCGAGTGCGACCTGCTCATCAGCCTCGGCGCCCGCTTCGACGACCGCGTCACGGGCAAGGTTTCGAGCTTCTGCCCCAAGGCCGTCATCGCCCACGTGGACATCGACGACGCCGAGATCGGCAAGCGGGTGAAGACCCACATCCCCGTCCTCGGGAACGTGCGGGAGGTGCTGCACACCCTCAACCGGCAGGTGAAGCCCACCGAGCGGCGCGCCTGGCTCGACCAGGTGGAGGCATGGAAGCGCGACTACCCCCTCCAGTACGGCTGGGACGGGAGCATCAAGCCCCAGTACGTCATCGAGCAGATCCAGGAGATCACCGGGGGCGAGGGCATCTACGCCACCGGCGTGGGCCAGCACCAGATGTGGGCGGCCCAGTTCCTGCGCTTCAACGAGCCGCGGGCCTTCATCAGCTCGGGCGGCCTCGGCACCATGGGCTACGGCCTCCCCGCCTCGATCGGGGCCAAGTTCGGCCGGCCGGACAAGGAGGTCTGGCTCATCGACGGGGACGGCAGCTTCGCCATGACCCTGGTCGAGCTCGCCACCGCCTCCATGTACAACGTGCCCATCCGGGTGGCCATCCTGAACAACGCCTTCCTCGGCATGGTGCGACAGTGGCAGGAGCTCTTCTTCGGCAAGCGCTACTCCCACTCGCACTACCCGACGAACCCCGACTTCGCCAAGATCGCCGAGGGCTACGGGGTCAAGGGCTTCTCGGTGCGGGACGTGGACCAGGTGCGGAGCGTGCTCGAGCAGGCGGCCGAGCACGACGGCCCCGTGGTGATGGACTTCCACGTGAACCCCGAGGAGAACGTCTGGCCCATGGTCCCCGCGGGCGCCGGCAACGACGAGATGCAGCTCGCCCCGCCCTCCCCGGAGGACGCCTGATGAGGCAGATCTACTCCATCCTCGTCAACAACCACCCGGGCGTCCTCTCCCACGTGGCGGGGCTGTTCACGCGCCGGGGCTACAACATCGAGAGCATCGCGGCCGGCCCCACCGAGGACAGCGAGGTCACCCGCATCTCCATCGTGGCCTTCGGCGAGCCGCACGAGCTCGAGCAGATCGCTAAGCAGCTGCGCAAGCTCTACGACGTGCGGGACGTCCAGCAGGTGCCCTACAACCGCTCGGTCACGCGGGAGCTCCTGCTCGCCACGATCCTGGCCGGCCCCGAGAAGCGGGGCGAGGTCTTCCAGCTCGCGACCGCCTTCGGGGCCAACGTCGTCAGCATCTCGGACGAGTCCGTCACCCTCGAGGCGAGCGGCAACGACCAGAAGATCCGCACCCTGCTCAAGAGTTTCGAGCGCTACGGCATCGCCCAGGTGGCCCGGACGGGCATGATCGCCCTCCCCTACACCGGCATGCCCTCCGACTGGGAGCCCCTGGCCTGATGAGCCCCGAAGAGAAGAACGGCGGCCCGAGCCATACCATCGCCGTCCTCGTCGAGAACAAGTTCGGCGTCCTGGCCAAGGTGGCGAGCCTCTTCAGCGCCCGGGGCTACAACATCGACAGCCTCTCGGTGGGCGTTACCCAGGACCCGACCGTCTCGCGCATCACCCTCGTGACGCGGGGGGACGAGCGAGTCCTCGAGCAGATCCGCAAGCAGCTCAGCAAGCTCATCGACACCATCAAGGTGATGGACATGGTGAAGGAGGAAACCGTCCAGCGCGAGATGATGCTGGTCAAGGTGTCGGCCCCCCGCAGGGAGCGGGCCGAGATCCTCCAGATCGTCGAGGTCTTCCGGGCGCGCATCGTGGACCTCTCGGCCGAGACCCTCACCATCGAGATCACCGGCGACGACGGGAAGATCGCGGCCTTCCTCGAGCTCCTCGCCCCCTTCGGCGTCAAGGAGATTGCCCGGACGGGCAAGGCCGCCCTCAGCCGCGGCCCACGGACGCTCAAGAGCGTCAAGAGCTGACCGCCGTGGCCCGCCCATCCCGACGCCCCCCTGTGGCCCGCGAGGGCTGGGGCCTCCTCCTCGCCTTCCTCCTCCTCACCCTCCTGAGCGCCTACTGGGAGGGCTGGGCCTGGTCGGCCGTCTTCGGCCTCCTCACCCTCATGATCGCCGGCTTCTTCCGCGACCCGGATCGCACCCCCCCCCAGGAGCCGGGCGCCGTCCTGGCCCCGGCGGACGGGCGGGTGGTCGCCGCTGGCCCGGCGAGGGAGGGCGGGAGCGCCATCCGCATCTTCCTCTCGCCCCTGGACGTCCACATCAACCGCGCCCCCGTCTCGGGCCGGATTACCCGCACCGAGTACACCAAGGGGCGCTTCCTGGCCGCTTACAAGGACGCGGCCTCCGACCTGAATGAAAAGAACGCGCTCGACATCCGGGCCCTCTCGGGGGAGAATTTCCGGGTGGTGCAGATCGCCGGCGTCCTCGCCCGCCGGATCGTGTGCTGGTGCAAGGCGGGGGATGAGCTCCGGGCGGGCGACCGCATCGGGCTCATCCAGTTCGGCTCGCGGACGGACCTGCACCTGCCCTCCGGCTACGAGCCATGCGTCCGCGCCGGGGAGAAAGTGCGTGGAGGAGAGACCGTCGTTGCACGAGCCCTTCCGAAATAGGTTCCGGGGGCGGTTCCGCCGCTCCAGGAGGCGCCGGGGCAGAGGCTCCTTCAAGCGGGGCATCTTCCTCCTGCCGAACCTCCTGACGACGGGGAGCCTCTTCATCGGCTTCTACGCCATCATCGCGTCCATCCACGAGCAGTACTGGCAGGCCTCCCTGGCCATCCTCGCCGCCATCGTGCTCGACGGGATGGACGGCACGGTCGCCCGCCTCACCAAGAGCGCGAGCCCCTTCGGCCTCCAGTACGACTCGCTGTGCGACCTCACCGCCTTCGGCCTGGCGCCGGCCGTCCTCGTCTACAACTGGGCGCTGGCCCCCTTCGGCCGCTTCGGGTGGCTGGCGGCCTTCGTCTTCGTCGCCTGCGGGGCGCTGCGGCTCGCGCGCTTCAACGTGCTTGCCCAGAGCGGTGAGGGCGCGAGCGACTTCCGGGGGCTGCCCATCCCGGCGGCGGCGGGCGTGCTGGCATCGACGGTTTATCTCGCCGAGGACTTCCGCCTCCATGCGTTCTTCCCCCACGCCCTCATCGCGGTGGTCGCCTACCTCCTCGCCTTCCTCATGGTGAGCACCATCCGCTACCGCAGCTTCAAGAACCTGAGCGTCCCCCTGAAACGCCCCTTCCGGGCTCTCGTGGGCGCGGTTCTGGCCCTGTTCGTGGCGGCCGCCGCGCCCCAGGTGGTGGCCTTCGCCGTCATGTGCGGATACGCGGCCTCGGGGCCCCTCCAGCTCCTCCTCCGCGTGCGGCGGCTGAGGGAGCGCCCCCCCCAGGGCGAAGAAGCCTCCCCCCCCGCCCCCTAGCGTTGCGGTCCCCGCGGTCCGGACGCATAATGCGGGCGCTCCACCAATTCGCACCGCCGGCGCGCAAGCACGAAGGCCCGCCCCCCGGACCGGGATCGGAACGTTGCCTGACCGAGCGTCCAAGATGAGGGAAAACCGCCCGCCCGCGCGCCGCGCGCGCCTGGCCGCGCTGGCCCCGCTCCTCGCCGCCCTGTGGGCCGGCTCCGCGGCCGCGCAATTCACTCCGCCCTCTGCGCCCGCCGCCCCGCCCCGCCCCGCCGCCCCCGCCCCCGGCCGGGAGAGCTCCTCCCCGGCCGAGCGGGGACTTCGCTTCCTGCGCGACCCGAGCGCCGCGGCCGCCGTCTCGGCCGACCAGCTCGTCGAGGACCGGGAACGCCAGCGGGTCGTCGGCCGCGGCTTCGCCGACATCCGCTACCTGGACAAGCGCATCCAGGCGGATTACGTCGAGGTCCAGTCCTCCACCCGCGACGGGGTGGCCACCGGCAACATCATCTTCCAGGCGGGGAACGACCGGATCATCGGTACCCGGATCGAGTTCAACCTCGACAGCGAGCGCGTGCTCATCTACGACGCCCGCGGATACCTCGGCGGCACTTACTACATCACGGGCGAGCTCGTGCGGCGCCTCGCGCAGGACCATTACGAGATCGTCGACGGCACCTTCACCAGCTGCGAGGGCGACCGCCCGGACTGGGGCTTCCGCTTCAAGCGCTCCACCTTCCAGATCGAAGGCTACGGCATCATCGAGGGGGCCGCGGTGGAGGTGGCCGGCGTGCCGGCGGCCGTCCTTCCCTTCGCCGTCGTCCCCGTGAAGACCCGGCGGGCGACCGGCTTCCTGATACCCCAGTTCGGCGCTGGCAACCGAAACGGATTCCAGTTCTCCCCCGAATTCTTCTGGGCCATCAACGAGTGGTCCGACGCCACCCTCGGCTTCGACTACCTGAGCAAGCGGGGGTTCCGCTACAAGGGCGAGTACCGGTACATCCTGAGCGACAACACCCGGGGGCGCATCCAGGGCCGCTTCCTCGGGGACAAGCTCGAAAAGACCGACTTCTGGGACCTCAAGGCGGATCACATCAGCAACTTCCCCGCGAGCGACTCCTCCTTCACCGCCTTCATCGATCTGGCCAAGCGGGATATCATCGACCGCTCCCTCGAAACCGATCTCCTCGAGCGGACCCGCCAGGCCACCGACACGCGCATTCAATACATCAAGAACTTCGCCTCGCCGGAGGCTCAACTCCAAGTGGGCATGGAGCGCCGTGAAGGCCTCAACGAAACCGATGGGCAGCTGTTCCAGAAGCTGCCGGAGGTGAAATTCGACATCCTTTCGTCCCGTATCGGAACTTCCGACTTCTACAAGGCCGTCCGAAGCTCCTACACCGCCTTCCGCCGTGATCTCGACCGCAACACTCTCGAGCTGCAGAGAGCGCACTTGGAGCCGCGCCTGTCGCTCCCGCTGCAGACTGTGCCTTGGCTCGGTGTCACCCCCGAGGTCGGTTTTCGGGAGACATACTGGACTGTCCGCAGCGCCGACGAGACCGTGAGCGCGAACCCCACACCCGGGCAGCGCAAGGAGGAGGGGCTCTCCCGCGAGATGTGGTTCGCAGCACTTAGCGTGCTCGGGCCTCGGTTCAGCCGCGTCTTCGAAGGGCAGATAGGCCCGATGCGCGACCTCAAGCACATCATCGGTCTCGAAACGGTCTACAACTACAGTCCGGCCATGGACTCCCAGGACCGGCGCCTCATCATCCCGCTTGACGCGGTCGACTCACTCCAGGACGAGAACAAGGTCACCTATGCGGTCGTCAACCGGTTCCTCACCCGGATAGAAAATGAAGATGGCGGCTTCGAGACCCGCCAGATCGCCCGGGTGGGGATCGGCCAGACTTATGATATCGCCGAGGCGCGGCGGACCCAGGACACCGAGTCCTCCGAACGGCGGCCCTTTGGCAACTTCATCATCGACGTGGAGGCGCGGCCCACCCGCCAAGTGCGGCTCATCCACCAGGCCCAGTATAGCCGCTACGAAAGGGAGATCACCCAGCACACCACGGGCTTCCTGCTCGACGGGGGGCGGAATTGGTTCCTCAACGTCGACCGCGCTTGGAAGCGGCAGCGCAACTCTTTCCCCGCCAGCGCGGGTGAGAGCTTCATCAACTTTTCGGGCGGCGTGGCCATCACCCCGCGCATTTTCGTGGAGTATCTCACGCGCCTCAACAAGGTCGAGCGCGCCACGCTCGAGCAGAGCATCATTCTGCGCTACCAGGGCTGCTGCTGGGGCGTCGCCCTGACCCTGACCGACACCCAGGACAAGAGCGAGGTTTTCGTCACCTTCAGCCTCCTGGGACTCATCGAAGGCGCCAAGACCCCGACCTTCCGCCACGGCCGGACGGTGGCGGAGGAAGGCCGGTTCCTGGGAGGCTCGGGGGGGCTCGCCCCCCTGCGCTTCCCGTCCCCCCTCCCGGAGCCCTGAGGAGGCTTCTTGACAAGGGCGAACGCCTTGCGATATTGCCTTCGCTTTTTGGGGGAAAATCCCCCTGGGCTCATCCTCTGGCGGAAAGGGATTTCACGGGCATGAATATCAGCGTGATCGGCTCCGGCTACGTAGGCCTCGTCACCGGAGCCGTCTTCTCCGACATGGGCAACGACGTCATCTGCGTGGACATCGACGAGAGCCGGGTGCGGATGCTCCAGGGGGGCGAGTGCCCCATCTACGAGCCCCGCCTCCCCGAGATGATCGCCCACAACCGCCGGGAAGGCCGGCTCGAGTTCACCACCTCGACCGCCTTCGCCGTCCGCAGGAGCGAGATCGTCTTCATCTGCGTCGGGACGCCCCCCAAGGAAGACGGCCGGACCGACCTCTCCTACGTCGAGGCCGCCGCCCAGGACATCGCGGGCGCCCTGAACGGCCCCAAGATCATCGTGACCAAGAGCACCGTGCCGGTCGGCACGGGGGACTTCGTCCGCAAGATCATCGAGGCGCACCGCCACGACGGCACCCCCTTCGAGGTCGTGAGCAACCCCGAGTTCCTCCGCGAGGGACAGGCCATCCGCGACACCCTCCAGCCCGACCGAATCGTGATCGGCACTTCTTCGGAGGCGGCGGCGGCGCGTCTCTCGGAGCTCTACCGGCCGATCGAGCGCCCCATCCTCATCACCGACATGCACAGCGCCGAGATCATCAAGTACGCCTCCAACGCCTTCCTCGCCACCAAGATCAGCTTCATCAACTCGGTCGCCAACCTGTGCGAGCGGGCAGGGGCGGACGTGAAGGCCGTGACCAAGGGCATCGGGGCTGACGCGCGGATCGGGCCCGCCTTCCTCGAGGCGGGCCTGGGCTACGGGGGCTCGTGCTTTCCCAAGGACGTGGACTCCCTCATGTACACCTCCCGGGAGTTCGGGACCCCCTTCGAGATCCTCAAGAGCGTCGCGGCGGAGAACGACTCCCGCGTGCCCCGCTTCGCCCAGCGCATCGTGGAGCGCCTGGGGACCGGGGCGCCCGCCCCTCTCGCCGGCAGGCGCATCGCCATCCTCGGCCTCGCCTTCAAGCCCGACACCGACGACATGCGCGAGGCCAAGAGTGTCGAGATCTGCTCCCGCCTGCGGCAAGCAGGCGCCTCCCTGCGCACCTACGACCCGGTGGCCACGGAGAAGGCCCGACCCCTCATCGGCGAGGAGAACGTCGAGTACTGCCGGAACGCCTACGAGGCCGCCCAGGGGGCGGACGCCGCCGTCATCGTCACGGAGTGGCGCGAGTTCATCCAGCTGAACCTCGCCCGGCTGCGCGACGCCATGAGCCAGCCCATCATCTTCGACGGGCGCAACATCTACACCCCCGCGCAGGTCGCCGCCGCCGGCATCGAGTACCACAGCATCGGGCGGCCCTCGGTCGGCCCCAGGGAGACATAAGGTGCGCGCCGTCGTCACCGGCGGGGCGGGCTTCATCGGCTCCCACCTCTCGGACCGCCTCATCGGCTTGGGCCACGAGGTCGTCTGCGTGGACAACTACATCACCGGCAACCCCGCCCACATCGAGGCCCTGCTCGAGAGGGGCCAGGGCCGCTTCTCCCTCCACAAGCACAACATCAGCGAGCACGTGACGATCGAGGGGCCCGTGGACGCCATCTTCCACATGGCCAGCCCGGCCAGCCCGGTGGACTATCTCCAGTACCCCATCCAGACCCTTAAGGTGGGCTCCCTGGGCACCCACAACGCCCTGGGCCTGGCCCTTGCCAAGAAGGCCCGCTTCCTCCTCGCATCGACTTCCGAGGTCTACGGCGATCCCAAGGTCCACCCCCAGAAGGAGGACTACTGGGGGAACGTCAATCCCATCGGCCCCCGGGGGGTGTACGACGAGGCCAAGCGCTTCGCCGAGGCCATCACCATGGCCTACCACCGCGCCCACGGCGTGAGCGTGCACATCGTTCGCATCTTCAACACCTACGGCCCCCGGATGCGCATCGCCGACGGCCGCGCCGTGCCCGCCTTCCTCGCCCAGGCCCTGCGCGGGGAGCCCTTGACCGTCTTCGGGGACGGCTCCCAGACCCGGAGCTTCTGCTACGTCTCGGACCTCGTCGAGGGCCTCATCCGCCTGATGGAGAGCGACTTCCACGAGCCCGTGAACCTCGGGAACCCCCACGAGATGACCATCCTCGAGCTCGCCCAGCGCATCAAGGAGCTGACCGGCTCCAAGTCCCCCATCGTCCACAAGCCCCTCCCCGTGGACGACCCCCTGGTGCGCAAGCCCGACATCACCCGGGCGCGCACCCTCCTGGGCTGGGAGCCCAAGGTGCCCTTCGACGAGGGCATCCGCCTCACCGCCGAGGATTTCCGCCGGCGCATCTTCGGCGAGGTGCCCGTCAGGTGACGGAGGGCCGGCGCCCGATCAAGAACTGGCCGAGCGCCGAACGCCCCCGCGAGCGCCTGATCGAGAAGGGCCCCGGCACCCTCAGCGACGCCCAGCTCCTGGCCATCCTCCTCAGGACCGGCGACGCCTCGCAGTCCGCCCTGGACCTCGCCCTCGCCCTGATCTCCCGCTTCGGCGGCCTGGACGGCCTCGCCGCCGCCTCGGTGGCCGAGCTCTGCGAGGCGAAGGGCGTGGGCCCGGCCAAGGCCGCCCAGATCAAGGCCGGCATCGAGCTCTCCCGCCGCCTTGGGGGCCAGGACGGGGCGGTCCGCCCCGCCTTCCACGGCGGGGGGGACGTCTTCCGCCACCTCGCCCCCGCCATGTCGAGCCTCCCCCACGAGGAGTTCAGGCTTCTCCTCCTCGACACCAAGCATCGCCTGAACCGCGAGCTGACCATTTCCAGGGGCACGCTGGCCGGGACCGCCGTGGACCCCCGCGAGGTCTTCAGCGCCGCCCTCCGGGAGCGGGCCGCCGCCGTCGTCTGCGCCCACAACCACCCAAGCGGTGACCCCGCCCCCTCCCCCGAGGACCGTGCCCTGACCACCCGCCTGCGCCAGAGCGGCCAGCTGGTGGGCGTCCCCCTCCTCGACCACGTCATCCTGGGCCGTGGGGCCTTCTTCAGCTTCGCCGAGGGGGGATGGCCTCCTTGAAATGCCGGGGGCGGATCGGCTAGATTGGCCCGGTCGGATCGCCCGCCTTCATCCTTGCGAACGCATTCGCCCGCCCCAAGCGAGAAAGCGCGAGGAACGCGGTGGATCTCTCCGCACGGGAATTCCTGGCCGACCGCGCCCGCCGCTTCGAGGCCGCGTCGGCGGGCGAGTACCCCCGCCAGGTCGATGCCTTGGCCTCGGCGGCCCTTGCCTGCCTGCGCGGCGGGGGGAAGATCCTCGTCTTCGGCAACGGCGGCAGCGCCTCCCTCGCCCAGCACTTCGCCGGGGAGCTGACCGGGCGCTTCCTCAAGAGCCGCCGCCCCCTCCCCGCCCTCTCCCTCACGGCGGAGACCGCCGCCCTGACCGCCATCGCCAACGACTTCGGTTACGAAAAGGTCTTCGCCCGCCAGCTGGAGGCCCTCGCCCGGCCCGGCGACCTGGCGCTCGGCCTCACCACGAGCGGCAAGTCCCCCAACGTCCTGGCGGCCCTGGAGGGCGCGCGGAGGACGGGCGTGAGGACCGCCGTCCTGACCGGCAGGGAGGGCGGGCCCGCCGCCAAGGCCGCCGAGATCGCCGCCGCTGTCCCCTCGGAGGACACCGATTTCATCCAGGAGGCTCACGAGGCGGCCCTCCACTACCTCTGCCACCGTCTGGACGCCGCCTTCCCGGAAGGGGGCGCGAAGTGAGCGCCCGGCTCTTCGGCGGGAGGCCCTCCCGCGTCCTCGTGGCGGGAGACCTCATGCTCGACCGCTACGTCTGGGGGGATGTGGACCGCATCTCGCCCGAGGCGCCCGTCCAGGTGCTCCGCTGGCGGGCCGAAAACGAGGCCCTGGGCGGCGCCGCGAACGTGGCCCACAACCTCGCGGCCCTGGGCTGCGAGGTGCGCCTGCTGGGCATCGTGGGGGAGGACGCCGAGGGGGAGCGCTTCCTGGCCCTGGCCGGGGAGGCGGGGGTCGACACCCGCTTCGTCCAGCGGCTCGGGGGACGGCCCACCATCTCGAAGACCCGCCTCCTGGCCCGCAGCCAGCACGTCTTGCGGGTGGACAAGGAGGCGGACGCCTTCCCGCCCCCCGCCGCCGAGGAGGCCCTCCTCGCCGCCCTCTCCGGGGCGCTCGAAGGGGTCGAGGGCGTCATCTGCTCGGACTACCTCAAGGGAGTCCTCAGCCCCCGCCTCACCCAGACCCTCCTCGCCCAGGCCAGGGGCCTCAAGCTCTCCGCCGTGGTGGACCCCAAGGGGCGCGACTACGCCAAGTACCGGGGCGCCCGGGCCTTGACCCCCAACCTGGCCGAGGTGGCCCTGGCCTCCGGCCTCCCGGTGGACTCCGAGGAGAACCTGGAAAAGGCCGCCCGGAAGCTCATCGAGGAGACCCGGGCCGAGCTCATCCTGGTGACGCGGGGGGCGGGCGGCATGACCCTCTTCGGCCCCAAGGGCCGTCTCTCCCACGAGCCCGCCCGCGCCCTCGAGGTGTACGATGTGACGGGCGCGGGGGACACCGCCGCCGCCCTCTTCGGGCTCGCCCTCTTCGGGGGCCTTCCGCCCGCCGAGGCCGCCCGCCTCGCCAACCTGGGGGCCGGCATCGCCGTCGGGAAGGTGGGCACCGCCGTCGTCACCCCGGCCGAGCTGGAGGCCGCCCAGGAGGGCCGGCGCGAGGGGGCCGGGGAGAAGGTGCTCTCCCCGGCCGACCTCCTGCGCCGCCTCCACCGCGAGCGCGCCCAGGGGCGGAAGGTCGTGTTCACGAACGGCTGCTTCGACCTCATCCACGTGGGCCACATCCAGTACCTCCAGCAGGCGAGGCGGCTGGGGGATCTTCTGGTGATCGGGCTGAACGACGACGACTCCGTCCGCCGCCTCAAGGGCCCGGGCCGCCCCCTCATCGGCGGGCGCCAGCGGGCCGAACTCCTGGGGGCGCTGGCCTGCGTGGACTTCGTGGTCTTCTTCGGGGAGGACACCCCCCTCAAGCTCATCGAGGCCGTCCGGCCGGACATCCTGGTGAAGGGGGGGGACTACGGCCCCGATCAGGTGGTGGGGAAGGACGCCGTCGAGTCCCACGGGGGCCGGGTAGAGGTGCTCCCCTACGTCGAGGGCTTCTCGACCACCCAGATCGTGGAGACCATCGTGGAGCGCTACGCCCCCGCGAAGGAGAAGCCGTGAGCGGCCCCCTCCTCCTCGTGACGGGCGCGGCCGGCTTCATCGGGGCTCGCTTGGCCGAGCGCCTGATGCGGGAGGGGGAGAAGGTCGCCGCCTGCGACGCCCCCGGGCACTTCGAGGCGCGGCCCGAGATCGCGGCCCTCTACAAGGCCTCCCCGCCCGTGGAGGTGGTGGACCGCGAGAGGCTCGCCGCCTGGCTCGCGGGCCGGGCCCCGGGCTCGGTCGGGGCCATCTTCCACATGGGGGCCTGCACCGACACCACGAACTACGACGAGGCCTACATGGAGCGGATGAACACGGCCTGCACCCGGACGCTGTGGGGGCTCGCCGCCCGGCTCAGGGCCCCCCTCCTCTACGCGAGCAGCGCCGCCGTCTACGGCGACGGCGCCCAGGGCTACGACGACGCCACCCCGCCCGGGGCCTTCTCCCCCCTCAACCCCTACGGCGCCTCGAAGCTGCGCTTCGACGTCTGGGCGCTGGAGGAAGGCCAGGCGGCCAGGCCCCCCCGCTGGGCCGGCTTCCGCTTCTTCAACGTCTATGGCTTCGCCGAGACCCACAAGGCCAAGATGTCGAGCGTCCTCCGCCAAGCATTTGCTCAAATCCAGGAGCGCGGCCGGGTGCGCCTTTTCCGCTCCCACAAGGCGGGCGTCGCGGACGGCCACCAGAAGCGCGACTTCATCCTGGTGGACGACCTCGTGGACGCGCTCCTCCACGCCTGGCGGGAGGGCCTTCCCGACGGCATCTACAACCTGGGGACGGGCCGGGCGCGCACCTTCCTCGACCTGGCCCGCGCGGCCTTCGCCGCCGTGGGGACGGAACCTCGGATCGATTACATCGACACCCCGCCCCAGGTCCGGGAGCGCTACCAGTACTTCACCGAGGCGCGGATGGAGAAGCTCCGCGCGGCGGGCTACCGGAAAGCCTTCACCCCCATCGAGGAAGGCGCGGCGCGCTATTGGGAGCGCCTGCGCCCGGCCCTCGTCCACGGCTGAGGAACCGCGCGTGGAGATCGCCCTTCTCGGGAGCGGCAGCCAGGGGAACGCCGTCCTCGTGCGCTCGGGCGAGGGGGCCTTCCTCATCGACGCCGGCCTCAGCGCCCGCCAGATCGGGGAGCGGATGGCCGGCTTCGGCCTCTCCCCGGGGGAGCTGGCGGGCCTCGTGATCACCCACGAGCACATCGACCACGTGCGCGGCGCGGGGGCCCTCGCCCGCAAGTGGGGCCTCCCCGTCTGGACCAACCGGGCGACGCGCGAGGCGGGGGCCGGGCTCCTGGGGCCCATCGGGCGCTGGCACGAGGTGGAGATCGGGGCGCCCTTCGAGGTGGCGGGGGTGCGGCTCGATCCCTTCAGCGTCCCCCACGACGCGGCGGACCCCTTCGGCCTCCTCATGCAAGGCCGCGAAGGCTACCGGGTGGCCCTCGCGACCGACATGGGCTTCGTCACCCGCCTCGTGCGGGAGCGGGCGAAGGGGGTGCAGGGCCTGATCCTGGAGTTCAACCACGATCTCGACATGCTCCTCTCCGGGCCCTACCCCTGGCCCCTCAAGCAGCGCATCCGGGGGAAGCTCGGCCACCTCTCGAACGAGGACGCGGCCGGCCTCCTCGCCGAGGTGGCGGGGGACGACCTCGAATGGGTGGTCTGCGCCCACATCAGCCAGGAGAACAACGAGGAGCGAATCGTGCTCGAGCGGGCCGCCGCCGCCCTGAACGGGTGCGGCTTCGCCCCCTACGCCGCGAGCCAGGACCGGCCCACCCCCCGGTTCGGGCCGGGCGGCATCCGGGAGGAGCGTCCGTGATCCCCCGCTACACCCGGCCCGAGATGGCCAAGATCTGGGAGGAGCGCGAGCGCCTCCAGAGGATGCTGGAGGTCGAGATCGCCGTCTGCGAGGAGCTGGCCGCGCGCGGGGAGATCCCCAAGGAGGCGGTGGACGAGATCAAGGCCAAGGCCGCCTTCGACCCCGCCCGGGTGCGCGAGATCGAGCGGACCATCAAGCACGACGTCATCGCCTTCCTGACCAACGTAGCCGAGAACGTGGGCCCCGCCTCCCGCTTCATCCACCTTGGGCTCACGAGCAGCGACGCGCTCGACACGGCCCTGGCCCTCCAGCTCATCCGCGCGGCGGACATCATCCTCGCGGACATCGCGCGCCTCCGGGCCGTCCTCAAGCGCCGGGCCCTGGAGCACAAGCGAACCCTCATGGCCGGGCGCACCCACGGGATGCACGCCGAGCCCACCACGCTCGGCCTCAAGATCGCCGTCTGGCACGCCGAGTTCGGCCGGGCCGAGGAGAGGATGCGCCGGGCGCGCGAGGCGGTGCGAGTGGGCAAGATCTCGGGGGCGGTCGGGGCTTGCCCCCACATCCCGCCGGACGTGGAGGAGGCCATCCTCAAGCGCCTGGGCCTCGCGGCCGAGCCCGCGAGCAGCCAGGTCGTCCAGCGCGACCGCCACGCCGAGTACCACTCGGCCCTCGCCCTCGTGGCGGCGAGCGTCGCCCGGGTGGCCACCGAGGTGCGCCACCTCCAGCGGACCGAGGTGGGCGAAGCGGAGGAGTACTTCAGCCCGGGCCAGAAGGGCAGCTCCTCGATGCCCCACAAGCGGAACCCGGTGGTCTCCGAGCAGCTCTGCGGCCTGGCCCGGGTGGTGCAGGGAAACGCGGCGGCGGCGCTTCAGAACGTCCCCCTCTGGCACGAGCGGGACATCAGCCACTCCTCGGTCGAGCGGGTCATCCTGCCGGACAGCACCATCCTGGTGGACTACATGCTCGCCAAGCTGGAGGAGCTGATGGACCGCTGGGTGGTCTACCCCGAGCGGATGAAGGAGAACCTGGAGCGCTCGCGGGGGCTTCTCCTGGGCGAGCACGTCATGCTCGCCCTCATCCGCCGGGGGCTCACCCGGGAGGAGGCCTACGCCCGGATCCAGGGCCATGCCATGGAGACCTGGGCCAAAGGGGGGGATTTTCAGGCCCGGCTACTGGCCGACCCCCAGGTGGGGGGAGTGCTGGGCCTGGAGGCGCTCGCCCGCTGCTTCGACCTCGAAGAGCATTTCCGTCACCTAGAGGACATTTTCCGGCGCGTGTTCGGGCCCGGAGGCGGCTGACCCCCCCCGCCCCGCCTTGTGGTAGGATGAAGCCCTCGCGGGGCCGAACCCTCGGCCCCTCCCTTCCTCCTGCCTGACGCGTGACGGAGACGCCCTGGGGGAACCACCAAGGCCCGCCGAAGGCCCACGGGAGACGCTTCATGGAGCGCAGAGGACAACTGTACGAGGGCAAGGCCAAGATCGTGTACGCGACGGACGACCCGGCCTACTACATCCAATACTTCAAGGACGACGCCACCGCCTTCAACGCCAAGAAGCGCGGCACCATCGTGTCCAAGGGCATCTTCAACAACCACATCTCCTCCAAGCTCTTCCAGGTGGTGGAGAAGGAGGGCGTCCCCACCCACTTCGTCAAGACCCTCTCGGACCGCGAGATGCTCGTCCAGAAGCTCGACATCATCAAGGTCGAGGTGGTGCTGCGGAACGTCGTGGCGGGGAACCTCGCCAAGCGCATGGGGGTGGACGAGGGCCGGCGGCTCCCCCACCCCATCATCGACCTCCACCTCAAGAACGACGCCCTGGACGACCCCATGATCAACGAGGACACCATCTCGGCCTTCGGCCTCGGCACCCGCGAGGAGCTGGCTCAGATGCGCGCCTACGCCCTCAAGGTGAACCAGATCCTGCAAAGCTTCTTCGGCGGGCGGAACGTGGACCTCGTGGACTTCAAGCTCGAGTTCGGCCGCTGCCCGTCCCAGGGCGGGAGGCTCCTCCTCGGGGACGAGATCACCCCGGACGGCTGCCGCCTCTGGGAGAAGGGCACCGGCCGCAAGCTCGACAAGGACCGCTTCCGCCGGGACCTCGGCCAGGTCGAGGAGGCCTACGCCGAGGTGGAGCGCCTCGTCACCCGCTGAGGGCCCGGGCGCGCCCTCCCCAGGAGGCTTGGATGGCGAAGGCCGTCGTCTACGTGACCTACAAGCGCGGCGTCCTCGACCCCCAGGGCGAGGCGGTGCGCGGCGCCCTCTCCTCGCTCGGCTTCCAGGGCGTCGCGGGGGTGCGCGTCGGCAAGTATATCGAGATCGAGCTGGCCAACGGCCGCCCCGAGGAGCAGCGGGCCGCGGTGGAGAAGATGTGCCGCGAGCTCCTCGCCAACCCCGTGCTGGAGGACTTCCGGATCGAGATCGCTCCCGGCCCTTCCGCCCCCAAGTAGGTGGCCGATGCGCTTTGCGGTAATCGTCTTCCCCGGCTCCAACTGCGACCACGACTGCTACCACGCGATCAAGCACGTCGTCGGCGCCGGCGTTCATTTCGTCTGGCACAAGGAGCGCAGCCTCGCCGGGGCCGACGTGGCCGTCGTCCCCGGCGGCTTCAGCTACGGCGACTACCTCCGGGCCGGGGCCATCGCCCGCTTCTCCCCCGTCATGGAGGCGGTGCGCCGCCACTCCGCCCAGGGGCGGCCCGTCCTCGGCATCTGCAACGGCTTCCAGATCCTGACCGAGGCGGGCCTCCTGCCCGGCGCGCTCAGGCGGAACGCCTCGCTGCGCTTCATCTGCGACGACGTCTGGCTGCGCTGCGAGAGCTCCCGCACCCCCTTCACCCAGGGCATCGAGCCCGGTCAGGTGCTGAAGATGCCCATCGCCCACGGCGAGGGGAACTTCTTCTGCGAGCCGGAGGCCCTCGCCGAGCTCGAGGCGAACGGCCAGATCGTCTTCCGCTACTGCGACCCCGGGGGCCAGACGACCCGGGCCGCCAACCTGAACGGCTCGACCGCCCACATCGCGGGGGTGTGCAACCGCGAGGGCAACGTCCTCGGCCTCATGCCCCACCCCGAGCGCGCCAGCGAGCGCGACATGGGGAGCGAGGACGGCCTGCGCCTCTTCCAATCCGCCCTGGCGGTGGCTGCCTCGTGAGCACGGCGGCCCAGTCCCGCGCCACACTCGAAACCGCCCGCGCCCCCAACCTGACCGAGCTGGGCGTCTTCTCCGCCATGTGGAACGAGCACTGCTCCTACAAGAGCAGCCGCATCCACCTGAAGAAGTTCCCCACCAAGGGCCCCCGCGTCCTCCAGGGCCCGGGCGAGAACGCGGGGGTGGTGGACCTGGGCGGGGGCCTCGCCGTCGCCTTCAAGATGGAGAGCCACAACCACCCCTCCTTCATCGAGCCCTACCAGGGGGCGGCGACTGGGGTGGGGGGCATCCTGCGGGACGTCTTCACCATGGGCGCCCGGCCCATCGCCCTCCTCGACAGCCTGCGCTTCGGCGCGGTGGATCACGACCGCACCCCCTGGCTGGCGGGCGGGGTGGTGTCGGGCATCGCGGGCTACGGCAACTGCATCGGGGTCCCGACCGTCGGGGGGGAGACCTATTTCCACCCTTGCTACAACGAGAACATCCTCGTGAACGTGATGTGCGCGGGGACGCTCCGGGCGGACGCCATCTTCCGGGGCACCGCCTCGGGGCTCGGCAACCCCGTCATCTACGTCGGGGCTGCCACGGGGCGGGACGGCATCCACGGGGCCTCGATGGCCTCGGCCGGCTTCGACGAGAAGGCGCTGGAGAAGCGCCCCACCGTCCAGGTGGGGGACCCCTTCCGCGAGAAGCTCCTGCTGGAGGCCTGCCTGGAGCTCATGAAGAAGGGCGCGGTCATCGGCATCCAGGATATGGGGGCGGCGGGCCTCACCTCCTCCTCCGCCGAGATGGCGGGAAGAGCGGGGACGGGTCTCATCCTCCGGCTCGACGCCGTCCCCCGCCGGGAGGAGGAGATGACCCCCTACGAGCTCATGCTCTCGGAGAGCCAGGAGCGGATGCTCCTCGTGGCCCAGCGCGGGCGCGAAGGGGAGGTGAGGGAGATCTTCGCGCGCTGGGACCTCCCCATGGCCGTGGTGGGCGAGGTGACGGGGGACGGCCGCCTGCGGGTCGAGTCCGAGGGCGGGATCGTCGCCGACCTGCCCGTGCGCGCCCTCACGGACGATGCCCCCCTCTACGAGCGGCCCCTGCGGCCCGAGCGGGGGCTGCCCTCGGCCGACCCCATCGGGACCTTGCCCGAGGAGAAGGACCTGGGGCCCTCCCTCCTCGCCCTGGCCGCCCATCCTAACCAGGGGCTCAAGAAGCCCATCTGGCGCCAGTACGACCACATGGTGCGCACGAACACCCTGACGCCCCCGGGCGGGGACGCCGCCCTCCTGCGCCTGAAGGGGACGGCCAAGGCCCTCGCCCTCACGACGGACGGCAACGCCCGCTACTGCATGCTCGACCCCTACGCGGGCGGAATGCTCGCCGTGGCCGAGGCGGCCCGGAACCTGAGCTGCACGGGGGCCCTTCCCCTCGCCATGACGAACTGCCTCAACTTCGGCAACCCCGAGCGGCCCGCCGTGATGGCCCAGTTCGCGGCGGCCATCGAGGGCATGGCCGAGGCCTGCCGGGCGCTGAACGTGCCCGTCGTCAGCGGGAACGTAAGCTTCTATAATGAAACCCAGGGGGTGGACATCTACCCCACCCCCGTCGTGGGGATGGTGGGGCTTCTGGAGGAGGCCGGGCGCCGGGCGGGCCACGGGCTCCAGCGGGAGGGAGACCTCCTTTTCCTCCTCCATCCGGCCCGGGAAGCCCCCCTGCCCCCGGGCGGCGCGCACGAGTACGTGTGGGTGCGTTGCGGCCAGGAGGGTGGCCAGCCTCCGGCGATCTCCCTCGTGGCGGAGGCGGCCGTCCAGGCCCTCTGCCGGGAGGGTATCCTGGGGGGCTTCATCCGCTCGGCGCACGACCTCTCGGAGGGAGGGCTCGGCATGGCCCTGGCGGAGAGTTGCCTAGCGTCTCCTGCCTCCCGGCTGGGGGCGCGAGTGCGCCTGCCGGAAGGGTCCGGGCGGGCGGATGGGAGGCTCTTCGGCGAGTCCGCCTCGCGCATCCTGGTCTCGGTGCCTCCGGCGTCGGAGGGGCGGCTGCGGGAGGCGGCGGAGCGGGCGGGCGTGGGCCTCGCGGCGATCGGGGCGGCGGCGGGCTCCGCCCTGCGGGTGGACGCGCCGGACGGCTTCCCGCTCCTGGACGTGGAGCTGAGCGCGCTTCAGGCCGCGTGGTGCGGCGCCCTGGATGAGGTCTTCGGCACATGACGCCCTTCGACGATCATCCCCACGAGGAGTGCGCCGTCTTCGGGATCTACGGCCATCCCGAGGCGGCCAACCTCACCTACCTGGGCCTCTACGCCCTCCAGCACCGCGGGCAGGAGAGCTCGGGCATCGTGGCCTCGGACGGCGAGCGCGTCCACAGCGAAGTGGGCATGGGCCACGTGGCGGACGTCTTCACCGAGGCGCGCCTCGACAAGCTCAAGGGCCACCTCGCCATCGGCCACAACCGCTACTCCACGGCGGGCCAGTCCCACATCACCAACGCGCAGCCCTTCATGGTCACCTACTCGCGGGGGATCATGGCGCTCGGGCACAACGGCAACCTCGTCAACGCGGGCGACCTGCGCCGCGAGCTCGAGGCGACGGGCTCCATCTTCCGCAGCACGACGGACAGCGAGGTCATCCTCCACCTGGTCGCCCGCTCGCTGGAGCAGGAGACCGAGGGGGCCATCGTGGACGCCCTGAACCGCCTGGAGGGCGCCTTCACCCTGATCATGATGACCCGCGACAAGCTCATCGGGGTGCGGGACCCCTACGGCTTCCGCCCCCTCGTCCTGGGCCGGATGGGGGAGCCGGGCGGCGGCACCATCTGGGTGCTCGCGAGCGAGACGTGCGCCCTGGACCTCATCGAGGCCACCTTCGTCCGCGAGGTGGCTCCGGGGGAGATGATCGTGGTGGACGAGGAGGGGCTGCACAGCCTCTTCCCCTTCCCGCCGGCGACGCCCACCCAGTGCATCTTCGAGTTCATCTATTTCGCCCGGCCCGACAGCTACATCTTCGGCGAGAACGTATATACCGTCCGGCGCCAGCTGGGCGTCGAGCTGGCCCGCGAGAACCCGGTGGAGGCCGACATCGTCATCCCCGTTCCCGACTCGGGGCTGGCCGCCGCCCTGGGCTTCTCGGCCGAGTCCGGCCTCCCCCTGGAGTGGGGCCTGGTGCGGAACCACTACGTCGGGCGCACCTTCATCGAGCCCCAGCAGTCCATCCGGCACTTCGGGGTGAAGGTGAAGCTCAACCCGATGAGGGCCTACCTCGAGGGCAAGCGGGTGGTCGTGGTGGACGACTCCATCGTCCGGGGAACGACGAGCCGCAAGATCGTCGAGATGATCCGCAAGGCCGGGGCCGCCGAGGTGCACATGCGGATCAGTTCCCCGCCCATTACCCATCCCTGCTTCTTCGGCATCGACATGCCCACCCGCAAGGAGCTCATCGCCTCCGCCAAATCGGTGGAGGAGACCCGCCTCCACCTCAACGCCGACAGCCTGGCCTACCTCTCGCTGGAGGGCCTGCTCCGCTGCGTGCACCCTCGGGGAGGCGAGTTCTGCACCGCCTGCTTCACCGGGAGCTATCCGATCCCCGTCCACCGGGTGGAGCCCCAGCTCTGGCTTTTCCAAGAGCTTAAGGCCAGCGAACATCGGGCGTAATTTTTCCAGATGCCCCCCTATTCGAGGATTGCCTCGCACCGGAAAAATTGCTAGGATTCGCCCGCTCTTTTTTTCGCCCGGTTTTATTTTAAGGCTCTTGGCCTTTGTCGCGGCGGATGGTGATGAACCTGAGCACAAGACGGGCGAGTCTGCTCATTTGCGGAGTGTTGGCGGCGGGCTGCGCGGCGGCTCCTCATGGCCTCGTGGGAGGGGAGGATGCCCCCGGCGGGACGAGCCAGGCCCGGGTGGCCCCCCCGCCCGCCGAGGGAACCACCCTTCCCGCCCCTCCCCTTTCCTCGTTCGCTTCCCCGGCCTCACTCCCGACCTTCAATGAGCTGGGCCTCCTGCGCCAGAGGCAGGAGCCGCCCGCGCCTCCGCCCCATGACCTCAACCTGCCAGTGCCCGAGGGAGAGAGCGGCGAGGACACGCCCTCGCCCGCTCCCCCAGCGGCCGGGGCCGGGAAGGCGGTGCTGGGCTTCGCCTTCGATGTGCCCGTCGTCCGCAACGGGACCGTCGAGCGCTGGATCGACTACTTCACCGGCCCGGGCCGCGACCGCTTCGGGGAGTGGCTGCGCCGGAGCGCGCGCTTCCTCCCGGCTTTCCGCAAGATACTGAAAGAGGAAGGCTTGCCCGAGGACCTCGCCTACGTGCCCCTCATCGAGAGCGGATACAGCCTGCGGGCCCGCTCCCGGGCCGGGGCCGTGGGGCCGTGGCAGTTCATGGAAGGCACCGCCCGGCGCGTGGGCCTCCGGGTGGATTCCTACCTCGACGAGCGGCGCGAACCCCTGAAGGCCACCCGGGCGGCCGCCCAATACCTAGCCCAGCTCTACCAGGAGTTCGGCGACTGGCACCTCGCCCTCGCGGCCTACAACGCCGGGGAGAACCGCATCCGGTCGGCCATCCGGGCGTCGGGCCGGAAGACCTATTGGGAGCTGGCGCGGACCCGCCACCTGCCGGTCGAGACCAAGAACTACGTGGGCAAGTACCTGGCGGGCATGATGATTGCGAAGAACCCCGAGGTGTTCAGCTTCGCGGGGCTGGAGTACGAGTCGATGCTCCGCTTCGAGGCGGCGAACTTGCCCCGGCCGGTGTCGCTTAAAACCGTTTCGAAGCTCACCGGCGTCTCCATCGATGAGATCGCCGACCTCAACCCCGAGCTGCGGATGGGCGTCTCCCCGCCGGGCGGCGGCTTCGCCCTGAAGCTCCCGGCCGGCAAGGCTGCCCTCTTCCTCCAGAAGCTGGCCAGGGCCCCCCGGGACGTGCCCCCCTCGCCCGGGCAGTACCGCATCCGCGCGGGCGACACCCTCTCGGCGATTGCCCAGCGCTTCAACGTCCCCCTCCCGCGGGTCCTGGAGCTGAACCTCCACCTGGATCCCCGCCGCCTCCCCGTCGGGGCCCTCGTACGCCTCCCCAGCGAAGAAGGGAAACCCGGAGAGGAGACGCACGCGGCGGCCGCCCGGGGGGAAACCCACCACGTCGTGGAGGCCGGCGAGAGCGTCTGGACCATCTCCCGCCTCTACGGCGTCTCGCCCGAGGATCTCATCCGCTGGAACAGCCTGTCCACGTCGGCCGTCATCTTCCCGGGGGACCGGTTGCGCGTCCGCCGCTAGGCGGCGCCCGATCACGCCTTCCTTGACACCCTGTGGCCTGCTCTCCTAAGATCGCCGTGGTGCCATCGTCCACAGGCCGCTCTTGTTTCTCCTCTCATTTGGCTGATGACTGTCACCTGATGGAGCCCAAGCGCATGCGAAGGCACCCGGCCGCTCTCCTTCTCGCCGCCGCCCTTCTCGCCTCCACCGGGGGCTGCGCCGTCCGCCCCGCCGACAAGGCCTCGCCCGGCGAGCTCATGCTCTTGGGCCAGGAGGATCTGCGCGCAGAGCGCTACGAGAGCGCCCGCCAAGCTTTCCAGCGCCTGCTGCGCGAGTACCCAGACAGCAACCACCGGCGGGAGGCCCTCCTGAACCTGGCCAACTCCTACTACCAGGGGGAGGAGTACATCGAGGCACGGGTGCAGTACGCCGAGTACGTCCAGCTCTACCCGGTCAGCCGGCAGACGCCGCAGGCTTACTACTATCTCGGCATGTCGGACTACAACCGCATCCTGGCCCCGGACCAGGAGCAGGCCGTCACCCGCGACGCGCTGAAGAGCTTCCAGGAGCTGGTCCGGCGCTTCCCCCGCTCCGAGTTCACCGCCCAGGCCAAGGAGAGGATCCAATCCCTGCGGGACCAGCTGGCCCGCCACCACCTCCACATCGCGCGCTTCTACCTCACCAAGGGCAAGCGGGTTTCCGCCATCCCCCGCTTCCAGGAAGTCATCAAGGAGTTCGCCGACCAGCCCGGCCTCCGCGCCGAGGCCATGTTCTTCCTGGCGGAGAGCTACATGCTGGAGGAAAGCTACCAGAAAGCGGGCGAGGCCTACCGGAGCCTGATCAAGGAGTATCCGGCGAACCCTCTCTCCCAGCGCGCCCACCAGCGCCTCGTCAGCCTCTCGGGCACGCGATGAGGCCCGGGTCCCTGGGTTCCTCCCTCCGCCCCCCCGGCAAGGGGACGGCCGCGGGGGTGGTCTGATGGCCAAGAAGCAGGCCGCCTCCGGCTCTCCGAAGCCCCGGCGCAGGGGGCCGAGGAAGCGGGCCCGCGCCGCCGATCCCCCCCTGCCCGAGATCGAGGAAGAGGCGCCGGCCGAGGAGGCGCCCAGGGCCGAGCCTTTTCTCGAGGAGATGGAGCGGGAGACCGTCTCCCTCCCCCCCAGCGAAGACACCCTGGCCATCTACCTCAGGGAGATCGGCCAGTACCCCATCCTCACCCGCGAGCAGGAGCACGAGCTGGCCGTCCGGGCCAAGGCCGGGGAGACGGAGGCCTTCAACCGGCTCGTGCGCTGCAACCTGCGCTACGTCGTGAGCGTCGCGAACCGCTACAAGGGCTTCGGCCTCTCCCTCGAGGACCTCATCAACGAGGGCAACATCGGCCTCATCCACGCCATCCGCCGCTTCGACCCCGACCGCGGCGTGAAGCTCATCACCTATGCCGTCTGGTGGATCCGCCAGGCCATCATGCACGCCATCGCCGACCACACGGGAACCGTCCGCCTCCCGATCAAGCAGGCGGGCCTCATCCACAAGATCGGGCAGGCCTACCAGCGGCTACGCCAGGAGATGGACCGCGAGCCCTCCTCCGAGGAGCTCGCCGAGCGCCTCAGCATGAAGATGGAGGACGTCGAGAACGTCCTCCGCGTCCACCGCAACTACCTCTCCCTCGACACCCCCATCTCGGGGAGCGAGGAGACGAGCTACCTGGACCTCCTCGAGGCGAAGGACGTCATCTCCGCCGAGGAGAACCTGGTGCAGCACTCTCTCGAGGAGGAGATCGAGGACCTCCTCGCGGGCCTCGATCCGCGCGAGCGCGAGATCATCCGCCTTCGCTTCGGCTTCGACGGCGACCCAATGACCCTCGAGGAGATCGGCCAGCGGATCGGCCTCTCGCGCGAGCGCATCCGCCAGATCGAGAAGAAGATCATCCGCCGCTTCCGCGCGCGGGCGAAGAACAAGACCCTGCTCGACTACCTGAGGTAGCCATGGCGCCGGCCGGATCCCGCAACCCCACCCTCGGGGGAGCCTCCCCCGCCTCCCGGCGCACCCGCTGGCGCGGGGCCGCCCTGCGCTTCCTCACCAGCGAAGGCTGGCGCTCCCTCAACCTCGCGAACCGCCTCACCCTGACCCGCATCCTCATGCTGCCCCTGGTGGTCCTCTTCCTGCTCCAAGGCTCCTACCTCTCCCGGGCGATCGCCGCCCTCATCTTCGCCGCCGCCGCCTTCACCGACTGGCTGGACGGCCGCCTGGCAAGGGCCCGGTGCCAGGTCACGCCGGTGGGGGAGATCCTCGACCCCGTGGCGGACAAGCTGCTCATGGTGGCCGCCCTCCTCCCCCTGGTGGCCCTGGGCGAGGTGGACGCGTGGATCGTCGGGGTCATCCTCGGGCGGGAGTTCCTGGTCACGGCGCTGCGGGCGGTGGCGCTTCAGCACGGGAAGGTGGTCCCGGCGAACCGGCTCGGGAAGTGGAAGATGTGCCTCCAGGTCGCGGCCGTCCTCTTCCTGACCCTAGAGCTGCTGCCGCCGGCGGGCACCCTCCTCATCTGGGCGGCGATGATCGTGGCGGTCGTCTCGGGGGCGGACTACTTCCGCCAGCTCCTCCGGGAATTCACGTGAGCCTCTCCATCTTCGCCGTCTTCCTGGCCGCCGCCCTCCTCGGCTCCATCCCCTCCGGGGTCCTCGTGACCCGCCTCCTCGGCCTCGACGACCCGCGCGCCGCCGGGAGCGGGAACATCGGCGCCACCAACGTCATCCGCACGAGCGGCTGGCTGCCCGGCCTCCTGACCCTGGCCGGGGACCTTCTCAAGGGGACCCTCGCCATCGCCTGGATCCCCGCTCTCCTGGCCCCCGGGAGCCCGCTCCTCCCCTTCCACCAGCCCGCCGCCGCCCTGGGCGCGGTCTTCGGCCACATGTTCTCCCCCTTCACCGGCTTCAAGGGCGGCAAGGGGGTCGCCACGGGCCTGGGGGTCTTCCTCTACTGGATGCCCGGCCCGGCGGGGTGGGCCGCCCTGGTCTTCGCGGGGACGGTGGCCGCGACGCGCTACGTCTCGCTGGGCTCGATCCTGGCCGCCTGCGCGCTGCCCCTGGCGGGGGCGGTGATGGGCTACCCCGACCCCGCGGTCGTCACCGCCGCCCTCATCGCCGGCTTCATCGTCCGGCGGCACGCCGGCAACATCCGCCGCCTCCTCCGCGGCGAGGAGAACCGCCTCGGCCGAACGCGCGGAGAGGGGAGCGCCTAGCGGATGATCACCGGCTGCGCTCCCTTCTTCCTCCTCGCCCTCGTGGGCGTCGCCCTGGGGAGCTGGGTCTTCGGGGGCCACATCGCGGCCCGCCTGACGGGCATCGGCGCCCTCGCCCTCTTCCTGCTCTATTTCGCCCTCCTCAACTGGACGGCCCAGGCCCGCGCCCGGCTGCGGGAAGAGGAGAGGTCCGGCGGGGCGGAGGGCCCCGCCGGGGACTCCCGGCAGGAGGCCATGAGCGAGGAGGCCCGCGAGGAGTGGCACCACTTCCTGCGCGCCGAGGGCCAGCTCCTCTGGCTGGGGGTGGGAGTGCTCCTGGCCGTGATCGGCGTGCTCATCTGGCGGGGAAGGTAGGGCCTGGAACCCCGTCCGGGCCGCCCCCTTCCACACCCGCAGAAAGACCGGGATTTCCGCCCCATCTCGTGCTAAAATCGCTCCTCCGCAAGACGCCTGGGAAACGCCGGCCCCTATGATCGACTGCCGCCCCGGACGGGGGCGCCCGCAGGGAGGAGAAGTCATGACGCTCGGACGCGCCGCACAAGGCTTGCTGGCCGCCGTCGCCGCGTGGGGGCTCCTCGCCCCCGCCGTCCCGGAGGCCGCGGACATGCAGGCCGCGAAGAAGGAAGGCGAGGTGATGTGGTACTCCTCGCTCTCCCTCTCCGTCGCCCAGAAGGTCTGCAAGCAGTTCAACGACAAGAAGCTGGGGGTCACCTGCGTCCTCCACCGCGACGGCTCGGGGAAGCTCTACCAGCGCTACCTCCAGGAGGCCAAGGGCGGCGTCTTCAAGGCCGACGTCCTCCACACCTCGAACATCGGCCACTTCGTCAACCTGAAGAAGGACCACCTGCGCCCCTACAAGTTCCAGGGCAGCGAGAAGTTCAACCCCTCCTTCTTCACCCCGGACGGCGCCTGGAACATCCTCCGGGCGAGCGTCTACGTGCTCGCCTACAACACCAAGCTCGTCAAGCCCGAGGACGCTCCCCAGACCTGGACCGACCTCCTCAAGCCCCGCTGGAACGGCCTGCTGGCCCACGCCCACCCGGCCTACAGCGGGGTGATCACGGTGGGGATGCTCTCCATCCTCAAGCTCCACGGGTGGGGCTACTACGACAAGATGGCGGCCCTCAAGCCCAAGATCGTCCAGTCCGCCGTGGCCGTCATCCCGCTGGTCGCCCGCGGCGAAGCCCACGCCGTGGCCGGCACCGCCGCCTACAACACCTTCGGCGACATCAAGAAGGGCGAGCCCATCAAGATGGTCCTCCCCAAGGAGGGCGTGGCCCTCATCTCCTCGCCCCACGCGGTCCTCAAGAAGGCGCCCCACCCGAACGCCGCCCAGGTGTTCACCGACTTCCTCTTCAGCCAGGAGGCCCAGCAGCTGCTCGTGGATCAGGGCCTCCACGTCGGCCACCCGTCGGTCAAGTACCCCGCGGGGCTCCCCTCCCTCGACGGCCTCAAGCTCATCGACTCCACCCCGGACGAGGTGAAGGCGAAGTCGAAGGAGATCCAGGAGATGTTCCGCAAGAAGTTCGGCGTCTAGCCGCCGGCAGCGCTCCAGCCGGGGCGGGGGCCACCCCGCCCCGGCTTTTTTTCATCCCGCCCGCTCGCCCCCGCCCCGCATCCCCGGAGGTCCCCTGTCCTCTCCAGCCCCCCTCCGTCCCCCCTTTGCCCCGCGAAGCGGCTGCCTTTACAATGAAAACCGTTCGGGTTCTAGCACTCCTCCGGAAAGGGCCCCGCCGCCTCAGGCCGTCCCCACCCCATGCGGTGAACCGCGCCGCGAAACGGCCCGCCCGAGGGCTCTCCTTCCCGCTCCCATCCGCCGCCAGAGGAGACACGGACGATGCCGGCGATTCGGCCCCCTTGGCGGGCGGCCTGCGCCGCGGCGCTCGCGCTCGCCTTCCCCCTGATGGCGGCCGCGGCTCCCGCCCCGGCCAAGGAAGGCTCTCCCTCTCGGCAGGAGGTCGAGGCCCTGATCCGGCGAATCGAGAGCCCCGCCGAGCGCGAGGCCCTCGTCCGCCAGCTCAAGCTCCTCCTGGAGGCCCAGAAGGGCCCCTCCGCCTCTCCGGCCGGAGCGCCATCCGCCCTCAACAGCTTCTTCGCCGAGATGATGCGCGCCCTGGGGGAAACCCTCCGGGGCGGCCTGGCTTCCTCCCCCTTCTGGCGGGGGGATCTCCGCGCTCTTCTCCGCTTCCTCACCAAGGCGCTCGCCCTCACTGCTCTCATCCTGGCCGCGGCCCTCATCCTGGTCCGCCTGATCCGCCGGGGCGCGGCGCGGCTCCTTGCCTGGAGCGGGCGCCTCAGGGCCCTGGCCCCCGGCGCCGAGCGGAAGGTGCATCTCTACGCGCCCTTCGCCGTCACCGCCCTCGCCGCCCTCGTGTGGGCCGCGGCCTCCCTCCTCGCGCTGGACGCCTGGGGGCTGCCGGCCCTGGCCGTCCTGCTCTCCGAGGCGGGCCTGGGCCTGCTGAGGAGCCTCCTGGGCATCGCCGTGACGGCTGCCGTGGCCGTGGCCTGCATCGAGGCCGCCCGCGCCGCCGTGGAGTATTTTCTCTTCCGGCGGAAGGACCCGGAGGGCAACCGCCGCGCCCCCACCCCCCAGCAGCGCACCCTCCTGCCCCTGGCGCTGTCGATCTTCCGGTGGGCCGTCATCTCCGCCGCGGGCGTCGGCATCCTCTCCCACCTGGGGGTGAACGTGAGCCCCATCCTGGCCGGCGCCGGGATTCTCGGCCTCGCCGTGGGCTTCGGGGCCCAGTCCCTGGTCAAGGACGTGATCACGGGCGTCTTCATGCTGCTCGAGAACAACATCGCCGTCGGGGACGTGGTGCAGGTGAAGGGCATCGGCGGCCTCGTCGAGGGCTTCAACTTGCGCTCGGTCCGCCTGCGGGACTACGACGGCAACGTCCACGTCATCCCGAACGGGGCCATCGACGTGGTGACCAACCTCACCAAGGAGTTCAGCCAAGCCGTCTTCGAGGTCGGGGTGGCCTACCGGGAGAACGTGGACGAGGTCATCGCCCTCATCCGCGAGGTGGCCGAGGGGATGCGCACGGACCCCGAATGGAGCAGCACGATCCTGGAGCCCGTCGAGATCGCCGGGCTCGACAAGTTCGCCGACTCCGCCGTCGTCATCAAGGGCCGCTTCAAGACCCAGCCCATCAAGCAGTGGTCCGTCCGGCGCGAGTTCCACCGCCGCATCAAGAACGCCTTCGACGCCCGGGGCATCGAGATCCCCTTCCCCCACCGCACCCTCGCCTGGGCCGGGCCCAAGCCCCCCCGGGCCGGCTCTCCACAGGGGGACGGAGCCAAGGCCGGGGAGCCGCCCTTGCCCGGCCAGCCGGAGGGAGCCTAGGGCGCCCCGCCGGGCCGTGGCCTGACCAGTGCAGGGATATTTTTCGGGTATCTTTTCTATTTAATTCCCGTTAATTCGCGTGACAACCTCCTTTCCAGTGTCCGAATCGGGCGTTTTCCCCCTGTAGGGGCGAATCTTGCGTCCGCCCCC
>Ga0156328_1220_pt1 | contig 45288 bp, 34 predicted proteins | sample RifCSPlowO2_12_FD_107976 | JGI IMG/M metagenome (GOLD analysis project Ga0156328, IMG submission 107976) | Candidatus Tectomicrobia bacterium RIFCSPLOWO2_12_FULL_69_37 | reverse complement strand
CCCCATGTCGCAGAAGATCTCGATGCAGTTGCCCGAGGGGTCGGAGATGTAGATGGCGTGGTTCTCGCCCCAGAGGCCGTCGCCCTCGGGGTGGGTGGGGCTGTGGATGGCGCGCTGCCAGACGATCTCGACGCCCTGGGCCTTCAGATAGGCCTCCCAGGCCTCGAGCTCCCGCCGGGAGCCCACCTGGAGGGCGATGTGGTGCATGCCGGGCTCCCAGCGGAACATGGTGCGCTCCTTGGGCGCGGGGCATTCCCCCTCGGGCCAGAAGAAGAGGCTCAGGTCGTGGTGGAGGGCGGTGCAGCGGAGGAAGGCCAGGCCGAGAGGGACGCCGGGCACCCGGCCGGGCGGGTGGATCTCGGTGACGGTGAAGCCGAGCTTCCCGACGTAGAAGTCGAGGGCGGCCTCGATGTCGTGGACCTTGAGGCCGATGTGCTGGAAGCCCAGGAAGGGGGACGGGGGCTGGGGCATGGGGAAATCCTCCGGGACGAAGAAGGTCAGGGGCTCGTGGGGGTTTTCTCCCTCCCCCTCCGGGGGAGGGTAGGGGTGGGGGGAGGCCCGGTCACGAGGGTTCCCTCCCCCAACCCCCTCCCGGAGGGAGGGGGAAAAGCTCACTCCTCTCGGGATGAAGTACGTGGCAAGGCTTCATGGCTAGGGTCTTGCCGGGGCGGAGGGCGCGGCCTCGGGCTCGGCCGGCACGGCGGGGGGGACCTCGGGGAGCGGGGCGATGCGCTGGGAGAGGATCACGCCGCCCGCCAGCGCCAGGCCGATGAGGTCCGTCTTCCACCCCGAGTGGATGAGCAGCAGCGAGGCGGCGCCGGCGGCCAGGCGCTCCCAGGGGCGGAGCGGGCTCAGCAGGAAGCCGTGCAGGCTCGCCGCGAGGAGGACGACTCCGGCGCAGGCGCTCAGCACCGCGAGGATGACCTGGCCCCACTCCCCCACCAGGAGCAGGGCCGGGCCGTACACGAAGAAGAAGGGCACGATGAAGCCCGTCGCCCCCATCCGCAAGGCGGCGATGCCGGTCGCCCAGAGGGGCGTCTTGCCGATGCCGGCCGCGGCGTAGACGGCAAGGGCCACGGGGGGCGTGATGGCCGAGATGATGGCGAAGTAGAAGACGAACAGGTGGGCGGCGATGGGCACGATGCCCAGCTTGATCAGGGCCGGGACGAGGAGGGCGGCCTGCATCACGTAGGCCGCCGTGGTGGGCATCCCCATGCCGAGGATGATGCCCGCCACCATGGTGAGGACGAGGGCCGGGATGAGGGTGTCCGAGGAGAGGGAGAGGATGAAGCTCGTGAACTTGATCCCCAGGCCGGTGTGGGCGATGACGCCGATGACGATGCCGGCCGAGGCGCAGGCGGCGGCCACGCCGACCGAGTTCTGGGCCCCGCTCTGGAGGGCCTCGTACATCCCCCGGAGGTCCAGGCGGGTCCCGGCCCGCAGGGCGGCGATCCCCACCACCAGGAGGGTGGCCCAGAAGGCGGCGAGGAAGGCGGTGTAGCCCTCCCACATCAGCCAGATGAGGGCGGCGATGGGCAGCAGCATGTGGCCGCGCGCGAGGAGCACCCCCCCGAGCGGGGGCGTCTCGTCGGGCCGCAGGCCCCGCAGGCCCGTGCGGCGCGCCTCGAAGTGGATGGCCATGAAGAGCGCCACGTAGTAGAGGAGCGCGGGGATGGCGGCGTGGAGGGCCACCTGGGCGTAGGGGAGGCCCGCCAGCTCGGCCAGGACGAAGGCCGCCGCCCCCATGACGGGGGGCATGATCTGGCCCCCGGTCGAGGCCACCGCCTCGACCGCCGCCGCGACGTGGCCCTTGAAGCCGGTGCGCTTCATGAGGGGGATGGTGAGCCAGCCGTCCACCATCACGTTCGCGACCGCGCTCCCCGAGATGGTTCCGAAGAGCCCGCTCGAGATGCAGGCGATCTTGCCGGGGCCGCCCGGGGAGCGGCCGGCGAGGGCGGAGGCCAGGTCCATGAACAGGGCCCCCGTGTTCGTCCGCTCGAGGAAGGCGCCGAAGATGATGAAGAGGACGACGTAGGTGGCCGAGACCCCGAGGGGGATGCCGAAGATCCCGTCCGGCGAGAGGTAGGCGATGTCCAGCAGGGTCTCCAGGCTCAGCCCGGCGTGGCGCATGGGGCCGGGCAGCCAGGGCCCGGCCAGGGCGTAGAGGATGAAGGTCAGGACGGTCAGGGGGAGCGTGGGCCCCAGGGTGCGGCGCGAGGCCTCGATCACCATGAGGACGAGGAGGACGCCCATGACCATCTCGGCCGGCGCGAGGGAGTCCACGTAGACCATGCGCTGGTTGAGGTGGTCGAGGTTCCAGAAGATGTAGAGGAGGGGGGCGATCGCCGCGGCGAGAAGGAGGAGGTCCCACAGGCGGGGGAGCCTCGCCGCCAGCTTCCCTCCCGAGAGGAAGGTGAGCTCCAGCAGGCGCCCGAGCCCGCCGCCTTCCTTCGGGGCCGAGAGGAAGATGATGCAGAAGACCAGCGCCAGGTGGGTGCCCCGGAGGACGAGGGCCTCCGGGGCGCCCGCCATGGCGATGTAGAGGTGGAAGAGCGACATCCCGGCGGCGGCGATGCCGACCAATGTTCCCGCCGGGCGTCCTCCTCCGTTTTCCAAGGAACGGCCCTCCCCCTAGTTCTTGGCCCCTATCTCCTTGTAGAAGCGCGCCGCGCCCGCGTGCAGGGGCACGCCCACGTCCGAGCCCATCTCCTTGGGGGTAAGGCCCTTGGTCGCGGGCACCACGGCGTTGATGGAGGCCAGGTTCTTGGCGATGGCCTTGGTGAGCTGGTAGACGAGGTCGTTCGAGAGCTTCCCGCTCGCGATCAGGTGGGTGTAGGTGCCGAAGGCGGAGACGTCCTTGTCCTGGCCCTTGTAGGTCCCGGCCGGGATGTTGCGCCGGGCGTAACCGGCGTTGAGCTTGAGGAGCTTCTGGTAGGTGGCGTCGTCCAGGCTCATCAGGACGACCTTGCGGCCCGTGGCCAGGTCCATGACGGCGGGAGCGGGGACGGTGCTCACGAGCATGAAGGCGTCCGCGTGCCCGTCCCGCATGAGGGCCACCGAGTCGTTGTAGGAGCCGTGGCTCACCTTGGCGAGGTCCTTGTAGGCGAGGCCCGCGGTGGCGAGGAAGTGGCGGGCCATCTGCTCGCCCGTGTTGCCCACCGCCTGGGTGGTCATGCGCTTGCCCTTGAGCTGGGCGGGGGTGCGGATGGTGTCCGCTCCCTTGTCGAGCACGATCGGCTGGAAGTACTGGAGGTAGAGCGTCGCCACGTGGCGGACGTTCTGGGTCTTCTTGTCGAAGGGCTTGCGGCCCACGACGGCGTCCGCCGTGGAGACCGAGTTCCCCAGGCCCAGGTCGGCCTTGCCCGCCTCGACGCCCTTGACGTTGCTGATGCCGGCCCCGAGCTGGACGGTGATGTTCACGCCCTTGAGCTCGCGCTTGGCGATCTCGGCGACCGCCCCGCCGAGCGGGTACCAGGAGCCTCCCTGGGGCCCCGTCATCATCTTGAGCTCGGCCGCCTGGGCGGCGGCTCCCAGGCCCAGCAGACCGGCCGCCAGGGCGGCTAGCCCCATCCGAATCGTCATCCTCATGCCCGCGCCCTCCTCCGCGTGTGGGGAACCTCCCGCTTCCGCCGGAGAGGAGAGAGCCTGTCCCGCTCCCCGCGGCAGCGGCGGGCCGATCCAGAAAAAAAGAGCCTGCTCCAAAGGGTTGAATGGTTGGCGAAAGTGTAGTCCAGGCGGGGCGGGGATGCAACGGCCTTCCGCGGAGGGCGACCTGGTTTCGGGCCGCTCAGCCGGCGAGGAGGACAGCTTGATCGGGCTGGAGGCAGAGCGCCACGGCCTCCCCCGGCCCGGCCGGCGTCTCGCCCCGGCGGTGGGGGCCGTCCGCGAGGAGAAGCTGGCCTCCCGCCTCGACGCTGTAGCGGACCGCGCTCCCCAGGAACTCGCGTCCCCGCACCGTCCCCTCCAGGCGCACCGCCCCGGGGGGGACGGGGGCCTCCCGGGGGAGGACGGCAAGGTGCTGGGGCCGCAGGACGAGGCTCGCCGGGCCTTCCCGGGGCGGCGAGGGGAGGGGGAGGCGGATCCCCCCTCCCTGGAACGCCCCGCCCCTGACCTCGCCCTCGATCAGGTTCGCCGTCCCGAGGAAGTGGGCGACGAAGCGGTTCGCGGGCCGGTCGTAGAGCTCGATGGGGGTGCCCACCTGCTGGATGACGCCCTGGTCGAGGACGGCGATGCGGTCGGCGATGGTGTTGGCCTCCTCCTGGTCGTGGGTGACGTAGATGGCGGTCGTGCCGAGCTTGCGCTGGAGGTCGCGCAGCTCCCCGCGCATCTGGACCCGGAGCTTGGCGTCGAGGTTGGAGAGCGGCTCGTCGAGGAGGAGCACCTCGGGCTCGACGACGATGGTGCGCGCGAGGGCCACCCGCTGCTGCTGGCCCCCCGAGAGCTGGGAGGGCCGCCGGCCGCCGTAGTCCGCCAGGCCCACGAGGGCGAGGGCGGCCTCCACCCGGCGGGCGACCTCGGCGCGCGGGAGCCTGCGCTCCTCGAGGCCGAAGGCGACGTTGCGCCGCACGCTCATGTGGGGCCAGAGGGCGTAGTTCTGGAAGACCATCCCGACGTTCCGCCGCCAGGGGGGCACCTGGGTCACGTCCCTCCCCCCGATGAGGACGCGGCCCGCCTGGGCGCGTCCGAAGCCCGCGATGAGGCGCAGGAGCGTCGTCTTGCCCGAGCCCGAGGGGCCCAGGAAGGCGAAGAACTCCCCGGGCCGGACCTCCAGGCTCACGTCCTTGAGGACGCGCACTGGGCCGTAGGCGAGGTCCACCCCCTGGATGGCGACGCCCGCGCTCACGCCGCGGCCCCCCCCGCCGCGCCCACCCCGAGCTTGCCCTGGCCGATGAAGCGGTTCGAGAAGTAGGCCCCCGCCGCCATGAGGGCGACGGCCACGATGCCGAGCGCCGCGCCGGGGCCCCGCCCCGCCGCGCTCTGCATGTAGACGTAGATGCCGTAGGAGAGGGGCGCGTTCGCGTCGGTCGAGACGAGCATGAGGGTGGTCGAGAGCTCCACCGCCGCCGTCACGAAGCTGGCCACGAAGCCCGCGAGGATGCCCCCCGACATGAGGGGCACGGTGATGCGCGCCACCGTCCGCAGCTTGTGCGCCCCCAGGTTCTCGGCGGCCTCCTCGAAGGAGGGGTGCACCTGCTGGAGGGCGGCCACGCAGGCCCGCAGCGCGTAGGGCAGGCGCCGCACCGAGAGGGCCACCACCAGCACGGGCCAGAAGGTGGCGAGGGGCTGGCCGGTCCAGGGGAGGGTCAAACCGTGGAAGGTGCGAAGGTAGCCGATCCCCAGCACCACCCCCGGGATGGCCAGGGAGGACATGGCGACGTAGTCCAGCAGGTGCCGCCCCGGGAGCCGGGTGCGCAGGATGAGGTAGGCGATGGCGGTCCCCACGGCCACGTCGATGCCCGCGGCGAGGGTGCTGTAGAGCAGGGTGTTGGTCATGAACTGGGGGGTCTCGCGGAAGACCTCGGCGTAGTGGGCGAGGGTCGCCCCCTCGGGCAGGACGCTGAAGGACCACACCCGCCCGAACGAGAGCAGGAGAATCCCGAGGTGGGGAGAGAGCACCAGGGCGAGGAGGAGGGCGACGACGGCGTAGCAGCCCGCCTTCTCCCAGGGCCGGAGCGCGCGCTTGGCGAGTCCGCCCGCCCCCTTCTGGACGGTGGCGTACTCCTTGCCCCGGAGGGCCAGCCCGGCCAGGCCCATCGCGAGGAGGGAGAAGGCCACCATGATGACCGAGAGCACGTAGCCCATGGGGTCCTCCACCCCGATGGTGGTGATGCGCAGGTAGGCCTGGGGGCCCATCATCTTCGTCACGTTGAGCAGCAGCGGGGTGCCCAGCTCGTCGAACACCTTGGTGAAGACGAGGAGCGCCCCCGCCACGTAGCCCGGCATGGCGAGGGGGAAGACGATGCGCCGGAAGAGGCGCAGGCCGCTCGCCCCGAGGTTCTGGGCGGACTCCTCCATCGAGCTGTCGATGTTGGCGAGGCTGGCCGAGAGGTTCATCAGCAGGAAGGGGAAGTAGTGCAGGGTCTCGACGAAGATGACCCCGTTCAGCCCCTCCATGAAGGGGACGGTGACGCCGAGCCAGCTCTCCAGCAGCAGGTTCACGCTCCCGCTGCGCCCGAAGACGAGCTGCATGGCCACTGCCCCCACGAAGGGGGGGATGATGAGGGGGATCACCCCCAGGCTCTGGATGAGGATCGCCCCGCCCAGCTCCAGCCGGGTGGTGAAGTAGGCCAGCGGCACCGAGATCGCCGTGGCCAGGAGCATGGACATCAGGGCCACGTAGAGGGAGTTCCAGAAGGACTCGGCGAAGAGGGCGGTGCGGAAGAAGTCCTGGAAGTTCACCAGGGTGAAGCCGCCCCGGCCGTCCGAGAAGGCGACGCGGACGACCTGGAGCACCGGGACCGCGAGGAAGAGGAGGAGGAAGGCCGCGATCCCCAGGGCGGCGAGCGCGCTGCCCGTGTTCCGGCGCATGGAGCCCTCCTTCCTCCTCCTCCGCCGGAAGGCGCGGCGCCGGGCCCGCCGCGGCGGGCCCGGCCCGGGGAGCCTACTTGATCATCGAGGCCGCCTGGGCGGCCAGCTTCTGGGCCTCGGCGTAGTTCCGCTTGGCGAAGGCGTCCCACTCCTTCTCCACCTCGGCCTGGCGCTTGGGCACCTCCTGGCCCTTCTTCTTGGGCCGGAAGATGCCGAGGAACTGCTTGTCCCCCGCCTGCCGGGCGCTCACGGGCGGGGTGCCGGCGAGCTTCTTGGCCTGCTCAAGGATCCCGGCGGCCTGGGCGCTGGGCTTGCCCTTGAGCTTGGCCTCGGCCGCCTGAATGGTCTTCCAGGCCGCCGTCAGCTCCTTCAGGCGGAAGGTGATGATCTGGTCGAACATGGTGTTCACCACGAGGTAGCGCGACTTGGAGACGCCGGTGTCGAACTTCACGGCCGCGCCCATGGAGAGGTCCTTGAAGGGGTTGGGAAGGCCCTTCGCCTTCTCGTAGGCCGAGGGGAGGACGGGGAGGCGCTGGATCTTCTTGTCCAGGAGCAGCGCCTGGCCCTGGGGCGAGAGGAGGAGCTCGATGAAGGCCGCCGCCGCCCTGGGGTTCTTGGCGTTCTTGATCATGCCGATGTTGGCGGGCACGAGGGTGGTCACCTTCGGGTAGGCGAACTCGACCGGAAAGCCGCTCGCCTTGGAGGAGAAGCCGAAGAAGTCGATGACGATGCCGATCCCGAACTGGCCGTTGTTCACCCCCTCGGGCACTCCGAAGCTGCGCTCGGTCACGGTGGCGAAGTTGCCCGCCATCTCGAGGATGGTCCGCCAGCCCTTCTCCCAGCCCTCGCCCTGGAGGATGGTCTCGATGGTGAGGTGGGTGGTGCCCGAGCGCGAGGGGGCGGAGATGGAGACGTGGCCGTGGTAGACGGGCTTCTTCAGGTCGTCCCACTCCCGGGGGTCGGGGAGGTTCTTGGCCTTGAGGTAGCGGGTGTTCCACATGATGCCGTAGCCCGAGGCCGCGAAGCCCTTGTAGAAGCCGTCCGGGTCGTTGATGGGGTAGGCCCCGATCTTGGCCGGGATGCCCCTGGCCTTCTCCTGGTACTTCTGGAGGAGCCCGGCGCCCTTCAGCACCTCGAAGGCGTCCGGCGCCGAGGCCCAGAAGAGGTCGGCGGGGCTGGCGGCCGTCTCGCGCACGTAGGCGATGCCCGCCGAGGTGCCCTTGTTCAGCACCTCCACCTTGGTGCCCGGGTATTTCGTCTCGAAGGCCTTGGCGTAGACGTTGTAGAGGTCCTTGGGGAAGGAGGTGACGATGACGAGCTTGGGCTCCAGCTCCGCGGCCCGGGCGGGCGCGGAGGCCAAGGCCAGAGCGGCGGCCAGGGCGGCGGCGCGGAGCATCAGGCGCAGGGGACGCATGGCGGTTATCCTCCCTCGAAGGTGCATTCCTCTCTCTCCGGCGGGCGCGGGCCGAAGCGCCCCGCGCCTGGGTTCCCGCGAAGGCGGGTGCAGCCGGACTGGCGCTTCATGACGGGCCGGTGGCGCTGGGACGGCCGCCCGGCCCCGCCGGGCGGGGCGGCCCCGGAGCCGGAGAGGAGGCTCTCAGCCGGCCCAGAGGACGGCCTCGGCGATCTTCCTCGCCGCGCGCTCGGCCCGTCCGTCCGGCACCCGGCAGGCGCCGGCCGCGGCGTGCCCCCCGCCGCCGTAGCCGAGCAGGAGCTGGCCGATGTTGCACTTGGCGCCCCGGTTGAAGATGGACTTCCCCACCGAGATCTCGGTGCTGCCCCGCCGGCGGCCGGGCTGGAGCACGATGGAGACCCGGCACTCGGGGAAGAGGGCGTAGATCATGAAGCGGTTGCCCGGCCAGATGGGCTCCTCCTTCCGGAGGTCCAGGGTCACGATGCGGTCGCCGACGGCGGCGCACCGGCGGAGCTGCTCGCGGAACTTCTCCTCGAGGACGAAGTAGCGGTCCGAGCGCTCGGTGATGTCGGGGTCCTTCATCACCCGCCCGATGGGCTGGGTGCGGCACAGGTCGGAGAGCCCGGTCAGCGTCTCCCCGATGGAGAGCCGGAAGTTGCGGAAGCGCTCCAGGCCCGTCCTCGGGTCGAGGAGGAAGTGCAGCAGGGTCCAGCCCTTGGGGTAGAGGACGTCCCTCAGGGTGAAGCGGCCCGCGTCGGCCTTGTCCACGGCGGCCATCATGGCCTGGGTGTAGGCCGGGAAGCGCGCCGGGCCGCCCAGGTGCTTGTAGAGCACCCGGGAGGCGGAGGGGGCGCCCGGCTCGTTGATGTAGCGGGGGCTCCTCGGGACGCGCCGGGCCTCGCTGATGTGGTGGTCCACGGCGAGGTGGGCGCCCTTCACGAAAGGGAGGTTGACGGTGATGTCGTGCTTCGTGACCCGGACCTTGCCCGCCTGCATGTCCTGGGGGTGGACGAAGGCGATCTCGCCGATCAGGTCCCGCTCCTTCAGGAGCACCGCGCTCGCCAGCCCGTCGAAGTCGCCCCGGGTGAGCAGGCGGTAGCGCGGCTTCCGGGGGGGGCGCGTGCGTGCGGGCGGCTTCTCTTCCATGAGTTCCTTTTGCCGGCGCCGGGCGGTCAGGCGGCCACGACGGCCCATTGGTCCCGCCCCAGGTCGCCGAGCCCCTCGCAGCCCGCGGGGGTGACGGCCACCGTGTCCTCGATCTTCATGTAGCCCACCTCAGGGTGGCGGATGTCGGTCTCGATCGAGATGACCATCCCGGCCTCGAGCCTGCGCGGGGCGCCGGCCCCGAAGCGGGGCTGCTCGTGGGAGACCAGGCCCATGCCGTGGATGAGGAACTGGCCGTGCTTCCCGTGGCCCGTCTCCTGGATGGTCTTGCAGCCGAGGCCGTAGATCGCCCCGGCGGGGGCCCCGGGCCGGATGGCGGCGCGCACCTTGTCCTGGGTGGCGAGGCAGGCCTGGAAAAGCTCCTGGGCGAGGGGGGAGGGCTCCCCCCGGCAGCCCATGCGGCAGACATCGGTCAGGTAGCCCGCCTGCTCCCCGCCCGCGTCGAGGTGGAGCACCTCGCCCTCGGCCCACACCTTCTCCGAGGGCGCCCGGAGCATCCCGGGCCCCGCCGCCGTGAAGGCCCAGAGGAAGTGCACGCCCTGGCCAGTCATCTCCTGCTCGAGCCGGGCCGCGATCTGGCGGGTGGTGGCCCCGGGATTGGCGGTCTTGAAGGCGGTCTGGATGGCCAGGGAGTCCGTCTGGGTGATGCGCCGGAAGATGTCGATCTCGTCCGGCCGCTTGATGGCCCGCAGCTCCTCGAGGAGCCCGAGCGCCTCGGCGAAGCGAGCCCCGGGGAGCTCCTTCTGGAGCACGTCCATGGCGCTCACGGGCAGGAAGTCGCGCTCGACGGCGATGGTGCTCCTCCCCAGGTCCCGCTTGCGGATGGCCTGGGCGGCTTCCCGGGCGGCGGCGGCCGGGTGGCGCTCGGTGGGGATGATCTCGGGCACCCAGAGCTTCTCGGCCTTGGCTTGGCCGAACTCCCCGCTCCCCCCGACGAGGAAGGCTTCCCCGGGCTTCCCCCGGGGGATCCCGAGCAGGGGGGTGTACTGGGCCTCCGCGATGGCCTGGAAGCGCTCGTGGAAGTGGTAGTAGTAGCCGCCGCAGAGGTAGCGGATGTTGTGCCGGGTGAAGGCCAGCACGAGGTCCACCCCCGCCTCCTCCATCAGGCGGTCCAGCTTGGCGCCGTCATAAGGAAGGTGCATGGGCCGCTCTCCGAGAAGGGATGACCAGGTCATACAGCGGCCATGTTCCCCCAGCGGGGGGGAGGGGGTCAAGCCGGAGAAAATCGGGGGATCGGCCTGCCCAGTCCGGATAAAAATGCCTCTCCCCGGACCGGCGGCGGGGTCTTCAGGGCAAGGTCATCGCCACGCGGAAGCCTTGCTTTCCGCTGCGGGCATCCAGCTTGCCCGGAATGCGGCGGGCGGCGCGGATGCTCTCCTGCGCGAGCCCCCAGGCGCCCCCGCGCAGGACGCGGAGATCGCATTGCCCGGAGGTCCAGGCCTCGCCGCCGGAGGGGGCCCCGGCGAGGGTGCCGTTCCAGCAATCGGCGGTCCACTCCCAGACGTTGCCGTGCATGTCGAACAGGCCGAAGGGGTTGGGCGGGAACGAGCCCACGGGGGCGGTCTGCCGGGAGGGATTCCTGCCGCACCGGTCGCAGTTCGCTTGGTCGGGCTTCAGTTCCTTCCCCCACCAAAATGAGGCCTGCGAACCCGCGCGCGCCGCGTACTCCCACTCCGCCTCGGAGGGAAGGCGGTAGGTCCGCCCGGTGCGGCGGGTCAGCCATTTGACGTAGTCCTGCGCGTCCTGCCAATGGACGTAGATGGCGGGCATGTTGCCCCGGCCCCAGCCCCTGTCCTGGGGCACGTGGGCGCAGCCGCTGTCGGCCACGCACGCGTCCCATTGGGCGAAAGTCGTCTCGAATCGCGCCATCGCGAACGCCTTGGGGATGGCCACGAGCCTCGCAGGGCCTTCCTCGGGGCGGTGTTCCTTCTCGTCCGGCGCGGAGCCCATGGTGAAGCTCCCCGGCGGGATCACAGCCATCTCGGGGCAGTCCCCGCAATGCCGGAACGTCTTGCCGGAGGAAAGATCGCCGGGGAGGGGCTTCACGGCGAGGCGCGCCCGGAGCTCCCCGGTCAGGCCGGGCTTGGCGGGCGACTCGCGCAGATGGAAGGCCAGGTCGTCCTTCCAAAACCACCACGCCGCGCCCTGGATCAGGAGGACTGCGGCTGTTCCGAGGACCGCTCCCTGCCACACCGTAAGTGCGCGGCGCCTGCGGCGCGGGGCGCGATCCTCCGGGAACACCCGGACGCCGTACACCTCGACCGGCTCGGCGATGTTCTTGACCAGGTACTCGCCCAGGTATTCCAGCTCGCAGTCGAGCTTCTTCCCGACCTGTTCGTAAACCGCCCGGGAGATGCAGATCCCCCTCCCGTCGGCCAGGCCCTCCAGCCGGGCCGCGATGTTGACGCCGTCTCCGTAGAGGGCCCCCTCCTTGACCAGCACGTCGCCCAGGTGGACCCCGATGCGGAACTCCATGCGGCGGTTCTCGGGCAGCCGGTCGTTGCGCTCGGCGAGGGCCTTTTGGATCTCCACGGCGCAGGTCACCGCATCGATCACGCTGGAGAATTCGGCCAGGAGGGCGTCCCCCGGGGCGTTGACCACCCGGCCCCGGTAATGGCCGATCAGGTAGAATTGAAGCTCCCGGTATTCGCTCAGGGTGCGCAGCGTCGCCTCGTCGTCCTCTCCCATGAGGCGGCTGTAACCGGAGACGTCGGCAGAGAGGATGGCGGCCAGTCTGCGCTCAACGGGACGATGCTCCATCTCGGGTTCCCCTGCAGGGGCCATGCCGGCTTCCGAAGGCAATGGTTGGCGTCATTTTAGCACATGCTTTTTTTCCCGGGATTCGTTTCGATTTCCCGGAACCTGCGCGAAATTGAGGTAGGAGCTCTCGGGAGGCGGGGGGTATCCTCTCCGGCGGCGGGGTGGCGGCTCGCCTCGCCTGTAGGGGCGAACCTCGACTTCGGCGAGCCCTCGGCCTGAGCCCGGGCCGAAGGCTCAGCCGAGCCGTATTCGCTCCCTCCCGCCAGCGGCTGGACCGGGCGGACGCGAGGTTCGCCCCCGACATCCCTGGATCGAGGTCCTTGAGGGGATGTCCACCGTTTGAGCGGGCGTTCGCGCGAGAAAAGGCCGCGCCGGCGAAAAGGCCCGGGCGTCTGGGGCTTTCCGGGAATTTCCGGGATATTCCGGCAGGAAAAAGGCGGCGCCCGGGAGGGCGGCGCCAGGGCCGCGGGGCACGGGCCGGGAAGGGGGGGGCCGCGCTTTCCCTGGCGAGGCTTTCCTGCGCGATGGGACGCGAGGGCGTATATTGGCGGAAAGACCTGCCGTGCGCCCGCCCTGAGCGAGAAGGAGACCGATCATGGCCGACCTGATCAAGACGGTGGACTACTTCTACATCACCTCGACCGACAAGCCCGGGGCCGGGGCGAAGATGCTCGACCCCTTCCGCAAGGCGGGGGTGAGCTTCCTCGCCGTCCACGCCTTCCCGGCAGGGAAGAACCGGGTGCAGGTGGACTTCGTGCCGGCCAAGAACTCGGCCTTCCTGCGGGCGGCGCGCGGGGCCCGGCTGCGGGTCAGCGCGAAGAAGAAGGCCTTCCTGGTCCAGGGGAGCGACCGGGCGGGGGCGCTGGCGGGGGTCATGGCCAAGCTGGGCGCGGCCAAGATCAACGTGACGGCCGTGACGGGTCTCTGCGCCGGGAAGCAGCGCTTCGCCCTCATCTTCTGGGTGAAGCCCAAGGACCAGCGGGCGGCGGCCCGGGCCCTGGGGGCGAGGGGCTAGGCCAAGGGGGCGGACGCGGGCCGGGGCGCCGGGACCCCGAGGTCCAGCTCCATGAAGATCTCCCCCGGCTGGCCCCGGTCGTGGTAGGCCGGGATCTCGCGGAAGCCCATGGAGCGGTAGAGGGCGTGGGCCTCCCTCATCCAGGCGAGGGAGTCGAGCCGCATGAGGCGGAAGCCCATCCGCCGGGCCTCCCCGACGAGGCGCTCGGCGAGCCTGCGGCCGATGCCCCGGCCCCGGAAGGCGTCCCGCACGTAGAGGCGCTTCATCTCGCAGACGCCGCCGCCCAGGTCCCGGAGGCCGATGCAGCCGGCGGGCCGGCCCTCCTCCCGGGCGAGGAAGAAGGCGCCCGAGGGGGGGCTGTAGAGCTCCCGCAGCTCGGTCATCTCCTTGTGGTGGCGCCCGGCCCGGTCGAAGCAGGTGAAGACGTCGCGCAGCCGGGCATACTCGCCGAGAAGCTCCCGGGCGGTTTCGAGGTCCGCGCCGCTCGTCATGGGGTCGATCCGGAGCATCCCTTTCCTCCTCGGGGCGGAATATACTCCCTCCCGGCCGCCCTGCCGAGCCCGCCTTCTCCGAGGTGACGCCTTGCCCCTGATGGAGAAACGTCCTCCCCTCCTTCTGGCCTGTGCGCTTCTGGCCGTCTTCGCCTTGAGCGGGGCGGCCGCCGCCCTGGGGGCCGGGGAGGAGAAGCACCCCCTCCTCGGCCGCATCTGGTGGAGGGGAGGGTTCCTGGCCGAGGAGGCCCTCTGGAAGTGGATGGTCCAGGCCCGGGTCGTCTACCTGGGGGAGGTCCACGACAACCCGGTCCACCACCAGCTCCAGGCCAGGACCTACATCGCCCTCCTGGATCGCGGGCGGAGGCCCGCGCTGGGCTTCGAGATGTTCACCACCGACGCGGCCCCCGCCCTCGCCAAGCTCCTGGCCGATCCCCGGGCCGACCTCTCCAAAATCCCCGAGGTGACGGGCTGGCGGCGCCGGGGGTGGCCGGACTGGTCCCTCTACGCCCCGCTCGTCGAGGCCGCCCACCGGGCCGGGCTCCCCGTCCTGGCGACCGACCTCCCGCGCGAGCTGGCGGCGAAGGTGGCCCGGCGGGGGCTGGGGGAGCTTCCGGCCCCCCTCGCCAAGGAGCTGGCCCTCGGGCCCCCCGACCCGGCGCGGCGGGCGGCCATGCTGGAGGAGTTCTACGAGTCCCACTGCCGGGTCATCCCGAAGGAGAGGCTGGGGGGGCTCTACGAGGCCTGGCGGGCCCGGAACCGGATGATAGCCCTCTCCCTCGCCCGCGCCCTGCGGGCCCCGCGGGGAAAGGCGGATGGGGCGGTGCTCATCACGGGGGCGGGCCACGCCGACCGGGCCGCGGGCATCCCGCCCGATCTCGCCTCTCTCATGCCCGAGGCCGGGCAGTTCGCCCTGGCCTTCGCCGAGGTCCGCCCGGAGAAGCGCCGGCCCGAAGCCTACCTGCCCCGCCCGGGGGCCTACGACGCCCTTTGGTTCACCGCCCCCCATCCCCGCGAGGACCCCTGCGTCAAGTTCCGCCGGGGCCTCGAGCGGTTCGGGAGGGGGGAGGAGAAGTAGCCCCCCGCCCCGCCTTTCCCCGGCCCCAAGTTTTTTGCGGGCGGGGCAAAAAACTTAGTGCAAAATCCGTGGTTTGGGCTACATTTGCGCCATCGGCCCCGGAAGGCCGTCCGCCGTGGGGGTCGGACGGTGCGCGGGGCGCGGGGGGAGACGCCCCCCAAGCTCGTTTCCGCCCGTATCCATATGAAGCACGGAGGGGGGGAAAGGAAAGGATGAGCGACAAACCGCCGGCACCAGGAAAGTCCGCCGCTCCCGCCAAGAACGGCAAGCACCGCAAGCGCGCGCTCGGCCCCGTCGCCAACCTGGAGGAGCACGTCCCGCCCGAATGGTGGCGGGGGATCTTCAACTCCTTCTATCTCAAGACCGACTCCGACGTCGTCGCCGACCCGGGCATCACCCGCCAGGAAGTCGAGCATTTCGCCCAAGTTCTCCGGATTTCCCCCGAAGACAGGATCCTCGACCTCTGCTGCGGCCAGGGCCGCCACGCCTTGGAGCTGGCCCGCCGGGGCTTCCGGGGGGTGGAGGGGCTTGACCGCTCCCACTTCCTCATCCAGAAGGCCAAGAGCATCGCCAAGAAGGAGGGCCTCCCGGTCAAGTTCCGCGAGGGGGACGCCCGCAAGTTCTCCTACCCGCCGGACACCTTCGACGCGGCCCTCATCCTGGGCAACAGCTTCGGCTACTTCGAGACCGCCAACGAGGACCTGAAGGTCCTCCAGGGGGTGTGCAGGGTGCTCAAGCCCTGGGGCAAGCTCCTCATCGACGTCTCGGACGGGGAGTACCTCCGGGAGCACTTCCAGCCCCGCTCCTGGGAGTGGCTGGACGACAAGTACTTCGTCTGCCGCGAGCGCGCCCTCTCGGCGGACGGCCACCGGCTCATCTCCCGCGAGGTGGTGACCCACGTCGAGAAGGGGGTGCTGGTGGACCAGTTCTACGCCGAGCGGCTCTACAGCCGGGCGGAGCTGGCCGAGCTGCTCAAGGCGGCCGGGTTCCACGACGCCGTCGTCCACGGGGAGATCGCCACCGGCTCCCAGCGCAACCAGGACCTGGGGATGATGGAGCGGCGCATCATCCTCGCCGCGGTGGCCCGCAAGGAGTGGACCCCCGTCCGCAAGCGCCCCAAGGAGGCCGTCCGCACCGTGGCGGTGGTGATGGGCGACCCGGCCAAGCAGGACATCGTCAAGCCGGCCGCCGTCTTCGACGAGGACGACCTCTACACCATCGACCAGATGAAGGCGGCCCTCCGGGAGCTGAAGGAGTACCACTTCCTCTACCTCTCCAACCACGACTCCCTCATCGGCGAGCTCGGCAAGCTGAAGGGGAAGGCCGACTTCGTGCTGAACCTCTGCGACGAGGGGCTGGGGAACGACCCCCTGAAGGAGCTGCACGTCCCGGCCCTGCTCGAGGCGCTGGGCATCCCCTTCACGGGGGCGGGCCCGCAGTGCCTCGCCTACTGCTACGACAAGTCGCTGGTGCGCGGCATCGCGCAGGAGATGGGCATCCCCGTTCCGGAGGCCTTCTTCATCAGGCCGGGCGAGTCCACCTACGAGATGCCCTTCGCCTTCCCGGCCATCGTAAAGCCCAACTTCGGCGACTCCAGCTTCGGCATCACCCAGCGGAGTGTGGTGCACGACCACGAGGAGCTCCTCAACGTGGTCACCGAGCTCCACCGCAAGTACGGCTACGAGAAGCCCATCCTGGCGGAGGAGTTCCTGGCCGGCTCGGACCTGACGGTGGGCGTCATCGGCAACCCGGGCGTCTCCTACACCGTCTTCCCCGTCAGCGAGGAAGACTACTCGGAGCTGCCCGAGGACCTGCCCCGCATCTGCGGCTACGAGGCCAAGTGGGACCCGGACTCACCCTACGCCCGGCTGCGCTCCATCCCCGCCAGCCTCCCCGACGTCACCGAGAAGCGGATGGTGGACGCCTGCCTCAAGCTCTTCGAGCGGCTGGGCTGCCGGGACTACGCCCGCTTCGACTGGCGCCTGGACGGCGAGGGGAACCCCAAGCTCCTCGAGGTGAACCCCAACCCCGGCTGGTGCTGGGACGGCCACCTGGCCAAGATGGCCAAGTTCGCCGGCGTCCCCTACGCCGGGATGCTCGAGGCCATCCTCCGGGCGGCCGAGCAGCGCCTGGGCCTCGACGCCCTGCCGGCCGAGCGCAAGGAGGAGGCGGCCGGGGAGCTGGTGCCGATGAACGGCAGCGGGCGGTAACCGCCGGAAGACAAACGGCCCGCGGCCGCGGCCCTCCGGGGCCGCGGCCGCTTCGTTTCGGGGCGAATAAATTCCCCCTCCGGGTGTTCCCGCAAGAAGGGACTCGCCGCGGAGGGAGGTGAGATGCGACGTCGGCCGGCCTTGGGGATTCTGGCTTTCTGCCTTGCACTGGCCCCGCCCGCCTGGGCCGTGCCCAAGGCGGAGCTCTGGGAGCGCTGGCTGGCCCATGACCCTGCCTCGGCCGTCCGGGTGGACCACGCCGAGTGGGGAAGGTTCCTCTCCAAGTACCTCGTGCGCGGCGGAGACGGAGTGAACCGGGTGCGCTACGGCGGCGTCGCGCCCGGGGACAGGCAGGCGCTCTCGGGCTACGTCCAGCGCCTGAGCGGGATGGCCGTGAGCCTCCTGAGCCGTCCCGAGCAGCTCGCCTACTGGATCAACCTCTACAACGCCCTGACCGTCCAGGTGATCCTCGGCCACCACCCCGTGAACACCATCCTGCGGATCAACATCTCGCCCGGCTGGTTCGCGGTGGGGCCCTGGGGGAAGAAGCTCGTCCGGGTGGAGGGGGAGGCGCTGAGCCTGGACGACATCGAGCACCGCATCCTGCGGCCCATCTGGCGGGACCCGCGCATCCACTATGCCGTGAACTGCGCCTCGGTCGGCTGCCCCAACCTCGCCCCCGCGCCCTTCACGGCCGGGACGGCGGACGCCATGCTCACCGAGGGGGCGCGGGCCTACGTGAATCATCCCCGGGGCGTCCGCCTGACGGAGTACGGCCCCGTCGTCTCCAGCATCTACCACTGGTACGCGGAGGACTTCGGCGGGAGCGACGCTGGGGTCCTCGCCCACCTGCGCCGCTATGCCTCGCCTCATCTGGCCGCTCGGCTCGCGAAGTTCTCCCGCATCGCGGACCACGGGTACGACTGGGACTTGAACGAGGCGCCCTAGGGCGCAGAAATCCCCCTTGGCTGCCGGTGAGGCCGGAAGACCGAGCCTTTCCTTGGTATCAAAACGGGAGAGCCAACTAAAAAGATAGTACTACCCTGGGTTGGAGAGGGCAACCCGTTTCTCGCGGGTGCATGACGGCCCATCGTGGACACGGGCCGGAGAGGGCTCCCGCGGTTGACCGCTCGGGTGGCTGGGATTACATTGGCCCGCCGTGGGCTCTGTGGGCGCCTTCGCTGGATTCTTCTCGGCCGAGGGAGGGAGGGGATGAGCCGGTTCGCGCGGTTGTGCCAGACCTCCATCGGGGCCAAGCAGGTGATGGCCGTCACCGGCCTCCTCCTGTTCGGCTTCGTGATCGGCCACTTGCTGGGGAACCTCCTCGTGTTCGCCGGCCGGGACTCCCTCAACGGCTACGCCCACAAGCTCCGCGACCTGGGCGCCCTCCTGTGGGTGGTCCGCGTCGTGCTCCTGGTCGTCTTCCTGGCCCACGTGGGCTCGGCGCTCCGGCTCTGGCGGCTGAACCGGGCCGCCCGGCCCGAGCCCTACGCCGTCGAGGCCCATCTCGTGACCACCTACGCCGGCCGCACCATCGTCATGAGCGGCCTCCTGATCCTCGCCTACGTCGTCTACCACCTCATGCACTTCACCCTCGGGGCGACGAACCCCGAGTACCTCAAGCTGATGGATCCGAAGGGCCTGCCGGACGTGTACCGGATGATGGTCCTCGGCTTCTCGAACGCGGCGGTCTCGGGCGTCTACATCGTGGCGATGATTCTCCTCGGGTTCCACCTCAGCCACGGCCTCACGAGCTTCTTCCAGACGGTGGGCCTCAACCATCCGGCCTACAACCCCTGCTTCAAGAGGGTGGGGCCCGTGGCCGGCGTCGTCATCGCGATCGGCTACATCTCCATCCCCCTGGCGGTCCTGGCCGGGCTCGTGAAATAGGAGGAGGCTGACATGAAGCTCGAATCCAAAGTCCCCTCCGGGCCCATCGAGTCGAAGTGGGACAAGCGCCGCAACGAGATGCGGCTGGTCAACCCCGCCAACAAGCGGCGCTACCGGGTCATCGTGGTGGGTTCGGGCCTGGCCGGCGGGGCCGCCGCGGCCACCCTGGGCGAGATGGGCTACCGGGTGGACTGCTTCTGCTTCCAGGACAGCCCCCGCCGCGCCCATAGCATCGCGGCCCAGGGCGGCATCAACGCCGCGAAGAACTACCAGAACGACGGCGACAGCGTCTACCGCCTTTTCTACGACACCATGAAGGGGGGCGACTTCCGCTCCCGCGAGGGGAACGTCTACCGCCTCGCCCAGCTGAGCGCGGCCATCATCGACCAGTGCGTCGCCATGGGCGTGCCCTTCGCCCGCGAGTACGGCGGCCAGCTCGCCAACCGCTCCTTCGGCGGCGCCCAGGTGTCGCGCACCTTCTACGCCCGGGGCCAGACCGGCCAGCAGCTCCTCCTCGGCGTGTACGCGGAGTTGTGCCGCCAGATCGCGGCCAAGACCGTCACGATGCACCCGCGCACCGAGATGCAGGAGCTCGTCGTCGTGGACGGCCACGCCAAGGGCATCGTGACCCGGGATCTGGTGACGGGGGCGATCGAGACCTTCGCCGCCGACGCCGTGGTCCTCGCCACCGGCGGCTACGCGCCCGTGTTCTACCTTTCCACGAACGCGATGGGCAACAACGTCACCGCCATCTACCGCGCCTACCGCAAGGGGGCGCTCTTCGCCAACCCCTGCTTCACCCAGATCCATCCCACCTGCATCCCCGTCACGGGCGAGCACCAGTCGAAGCTCACCCTCATGTCCGAGTCGCTGCGGAACGACGGGCGCATCTGGGTGCCCAAGAGGGCGGGGGACAAGCGGGACCCCCGGCAGGTCCCCGAGGAGGACCGCGACTACTACCTCGAGCGGATCTACCCCGCCTACGGCAACCTGGCCGCCCGCGACGTCTCCTCGCGCGCCGCCAAGCGCATGTGCGACGAGGGGAAGGGAGTGGGCCCGGGAGGCCTGGGCGTCTATCTCGACTTCTCGGACGCCATCAAGCGCCTCGGCGAGGGCGTCATCCGCGAGCGCTACGGCAACCTCTTCGACATGTACGAGCGCATCACCGGCGAGGACGCCTACCAGGTGCCCATGCGCATCTACCCGGCCGTCCACTACGCCATGGGCGGGCTGTGGGTGGACTACGACCTGATGAGCAACGTCCCCGGCCTGTTCGTGCTGGGGGAGGCCAACTTCTCCGACCACGGGGCCAACCGCCTCGGGGCGAGCGCCCTCATGCAGGGGCTGGCGGACGGCTACTTCGTCATCCCCTACACCCTGAGCAACTACCTCGCCGGGCAGAAGTACGGCGCCGTCGCCGCGAGCCGCCCCGAGTTCCGGCAGGCCGGGGAGGAGGCCCAGGAGCGCATCCGCAAACTTCTCTCCGTCAAGGGAAAGCGCTCGGTGACCTCCTTCCACCGCGAGCTGGGCAAGGTCTTGTGGGAGCACTGCGGCATGGAGCGCAGCCGCGGGGGCCTGACCAAGGCCCTCGAGATCGTCCCGGCCATCCGCGAGGAGTTCTGGGAGAACGTCAAGGTTACGGGCGGCGCCAAGGAGCTCAACCCCGAGCTCGAAAAGGCCGGCCGGGTGGCCGACTTCCTCGACCTGGCCGAGCTCATATGCCACGACGCCCTCGCCCGCGAGGAGTCCTGCGGCTGCCACCTCCGGGCCGAGTACCAGACCGAGGAGGGCGAGGCCAAGCGCAACGACAAGGACTATTGCTTCGTGAGCGCCTGGGAGCACAAGGGCCCCGGCCAGAAGCCCGTCCTCCAGAAGGAGCCTCTCGAGTTCGAGACGGTTCATCTTGCCGAGAGGAGCTACAAGTGATGAACCTGACCCTGCGCATCTGGCGGCAGCGGAACGCCCAGGAGAGGGGGAGCCTCGTCAGCTACGAGGCGAAGGACATCAGCCCCGACATGTCCTTCCTCGAGATGCTCGACGTCGTGAACGAGCGCTTGATCGCCAAGGGCGAGGAGCCCGTCGCCTTCGACCACGACTGCCGCGAGGGCATCTGCGGCATGTGCTCGCTCGTCATCAACGGCCTGGCCCACGGCGGCCGCCGCGCCACCACCACCTGCCAGCTCCACATGCGCCACTTCAAGGACGGCGACGTCATCACGGTCGAGCCCTGGCGATCGAGGGCCTTCCCCGTCGTCCGCGACCTGGTGGTGGACCGGACCGCCTTCGACCGCGTCATCCACGCGGGCGGTTTCGTCTCCTCCAACGCGGGTGGCGCCCCCGACGCCAACGCCCTCCCCGTCCCCCGGGACGACGCGGAGAAGGCCATGGACGCCGCCGCCTGCATCGGCTGCGGCGCCTGCGTGGCCTCCTGCCCGAACGGCTCGGCCATGCTCTTCGTGGCGGCCAAGGTCTCCCACCTGGCCCACCTGCCCCAGGGCCATCCCGAGCGGGCCCAGCGCGTCCTCGGCATGGTGCACCAGATGGACCTCGAGGGCTTCGGCAACTGCACCAACCACACCGAGTGCGAGGCCGTCTGCCCCAAGGAGGTCAGCATCAGCCACATCGCGAAGATGAACCGCGAGTTCATCCGCGCCTCGGTGCTGGAGGCCTAGCGGAACCGCGCCGCCGCGAAATGAAACGGCCGGGGGCCCGCGCCCCCGGCCGTTCTTCTCTCAGGCCGCCCGGCCTACCAGTAGCCCAGCACCTTCCACCATAGGCCGCCGACCACCAGCCAGACGATGATGTTGACCACGCTGACCAGCAGCCCCAGCCGCCACCAGGTGGCCAGCGTCACGTAGCCCGAGCCGAAGTACATGGGCGCGGGGCCGGTCCCGTAGTGGGTCATGCTGGAGTGGAGGCTGCTCGCGAAGGCGAGGGTCAGGGCCGCGAACATCGGCGGCGTGCCCGCCGCGATGGAGACCATCAGGAAGGGCGCGTACATGGCCGCGATGTGGGCGGTCATGCTCGCGAACATGTAGTGGGCGTAGAAGTAGACCAGCACCAGCACCATGTGCGCGGTGACCCAGTCGAGCCCCTTGACGCTGCTGGCCATCTGCTTGCTGAACCAGGCGACGACCCCGAGCTTGCCCAGGAAGCTGGCCATCATCACCAGGGCGGCGAACCAGATCAGGGTGTCCCACGCCTTCCGCTCCATCTCGACGTCGCCCCAGGTCAGCACCCCCGCGATGAGCAGGAGGGCCACGCCTGCCAGAGCGGTCGTGGTGGCGTTCAGGTTGCCCAGCAGCGGAGCGAATATCCACATCGCCAGGATGAGGGTGAAGACGCCCATCATCGTCCACTCGCCCGGCTTCACCGGGCCCATCTCCCGCAGCCTGTCCTTCGCGAACGTGACGGCGCCGGGCGTTTCCTTGATCTCAGGCGGGTAGACCTTGTAGAGGAGCCAGGGCACCAGCGCGAGGCTCGCCAGGCCCGGTACGATCCCCGCCAGGGCCCAGCTCACCCAGTCCAGCTTTAGGCCCTGCTGCCCCGCCAGCTTGACCACGAGCGGGTTCGCGGCCATCGCGGTCATGAACATGGCGCTGGTGATGATCGTGGCCTGGAAGGAGTTCTTGACCAGGAAGGCGCCGAGCTTGCGGGCCGTTCCGTTGTCGGGCTCGCTCCCGTAGGCGCGCGCGATGGAGCGCAGCACCGGGTAGACCACGCCCCCCGCGCGGGCGGTGTTGCTCGGCATGGCGGGGGCCAGCACCAAGTCCGTGGCCGCGAGGCTGTAGCCGAGGCCCAGGCTCTTCTTGCCGAAGGCCGCGATGAAGAGGTAGGCGATCCGGCTCCCCAGGCCAGTCTTGATGAAGCCGCGGGCGAACATGAAGGCCGCCACGATCAGCCAGATGGTGGTGTCGGCGAAGCCGCTCAGCGATTCGCCGATGGAGAGGGTGCGCGTCAGGGCGCAGAGGGCGATGCCGATGATGGCCACCGCGCCCATGGGCAGGGGCTGGGAGATGATCCCCACGATGGTCGCCACGAAGATCGCCACCAGGTGCCAGCCCTTCGCGCTGACGCCCGCCGGGGCGGGCGAGAACCAGATCGCCAGCCCGACCGCGATGGGGATCAAGTAGCGGAGCCAAAGGTAGTCCCTGGGCTTCTCCTCTGGGATCGAGGGAGCGGGGGGAGAGGGTTCCCTCCGGGTGACCTTGGGTTCCTTTTCCATGAAAGTCGCCATGGTTGTTCTCCTTCCTGCGGCGAGAGCAGACCTCGGCCGACAAGGGGAGAGACAGCAAAGCATGTGCCGATGGCGAGGAGAAAATTTCTCAGGGAGAGATCCATAAGTTACTGAAAAATAAGAGACTGAATACCGGAAAACCAGAGAGGTTTTGCCGCTATTGCCGTCCCGTGGCGAACTGGCAGGAGGGATTCCGGACCTGTAGGCAGAATGACTCAGCCGGGACCGTTTGGCTCAACCCCCGCCCTGGCCCTGGATCGAGGTGTAGTTGGGCCCCCGGTCGAAGAAGGGGAGCCGCCCCCGCCGCGCGCGCATGAACTGCCGGAAGGCGGAGGTGCCCGGGGGGTCCACCCGCTGGGTGACCGGGTTCAGCACCACGCCGTAGTGGCGCAGGGCCTGGTCCGCGCTCACCTTGCCCGCGAGCACGTCCTCCCGCACCCGCTCGGGCTCGCGCTCGGCGGGGTCGCCCCAGCCGCCCCCGCCCGCGGCCGCGACGCGGAGGAGGTCCCCCTCCCGGAGGAGGAGCCCGGCGCCGAAGGCGGGCGCCTCGCGCGCCACCGGGGTGCCCGGGTTGGAGGTGATGCTGAAGCGCCCTCCCGGCCGGCCCCCGTTCACCCCCCAGGGGGGGAGAAAGGCCCGGTCGGCCAGGGCGAACACCTCGCAGTCGCAGAGCACGCGGACGTCCTTCACCAGGCCGAGCCCGCCCCTCCACCTCCCCGCGCCGCCCGAGTCCTCCGCCAGGGCGAAGCGCTCCACCCGCAGCGGGAACTCCTCCTCCGTCTCCTCCGTCCAGAGGGCCGCGCCGGCGGGGAAGAGGAGCACCCCGTCCGCCCCGTCCCCCTCCGTCCCCGCCCCCGTGCCGCCGCCCAGGGGCTCGCGGAAGAGGAAGAACCGGCCCCGCCGGTCCCGCCCCCTGAGCCCCCACCACGGGGCGCCCTCCTGGTCGGCGGGCGCCCGGCCGCGCGCCGCGAGGCCCAGGGCGCCCAGGAGGAGGCTCCGCAGCCGCTGGAGGGTGAGGAGGCCCATGTTGGTGGCGGCGGGGAAGGCCGGGGTGATGAGGGTCCCGGCATCCGGGAAGAGAATTTCGAGGGCCGGGGCGAAGCCCTCGTTCCAAGCGTCTTCGCTCTTGGCGAGGCGCTGGAGGACGGGAGCGAGCCACATCCGCAGGAAGGCCCCCCCGTCCCGCTGGGCGGGCCAGTTGATAGGCCCCCGCGCCTGCGAGGCCGTGCCCCGCAGGTCGAGCCGAAGCCTCCCGTTCCCCTTCGAGAGCTTGAGCCGCAAGGTGTGGACCCGGCCCGGGTCCACGCCGTCGCTCTCGACGTGGTCCTCCATGCTCCAGGCGCCGTCGGGGAGCGCGGCGAGCGCCTCCTCCGCCGAGCGGCGGGAGCGCTCCAGGAGACCCTCGATCGCTCCCAGGAAGGATTCGGCCCCCAGGCGCTCCATCGCCTCGGCCATCCTCGCCGCCCCGCGGCGGGCGGCGGCGGCCTGGGCCTCGAGGTCGGCCGCCAGGTCCTCCCGCTTGCGGCTGTTGCGGAGGAGGAGCCCCAAGGCCGTCTCGTTCCACCTTCCCTCCTCCCAGAGCTTGAGGGGGGGGATGATAACCCCCTCCTGGAACGCCTGGCTGGCGGTGGCGGAGAAGCTGCCCGCCGAGACACCTCCCAAGTCCTCGTGGTGGGCCGAGAGGAGGAAGAAGCCCGCCAGTTCCCCCCGATGGCGCACCGCCGCGCAGCAGCACACCTCGGCGGGGCGGCCCAGGGAGCCCCCCAGGTAGGCGTCGTTCCAGAAGAGGAGGTTGTCGGCGGCGAGGTCCTTCGCGGCACCGCTCTCGATCAGGGGGAGGACGGAGGCGGCCACCGGGCGGCCGGTCAGCTTCCGCCCCCGGCGGTCGAAGAAGGCGGCGCCGCACAATCCCATCCCCCCGGCATAGCGCGACCGCGACGAGCGCCGCAGGAGGCTTTCCGTCTCCCGCTCGGCGCCCGCCAGGGCGCCCGCCACGAGGTCTTCGAGGAGCCGGGGGTCCTCCTCCCGGGAGGGGAGCTGGATGCGCAGGTTGCCCGCGGCGTCCACCTCGGCGGAGGAGAGGGGGGGGAGCAAGGCCGTCGAACCCGCGTCCTCGATGAAGGCGGGGCCCTCGATCCGATCCCCCGGCGCGAGCTCCTGGCGCTGGTAGATGGCGTAGGAGCGCTTCTCTCCCCGCGCGGCGAAGGCCTCCCGATCCCCAGCGGGCCCGGCCCCGGGGCCCTTCTTCAGGGGAGGCGAGGGGCGGGCGCCGCCCTCCACCTTGCCCAGCGCGGTCAGGCGCAGCCGCGAGATCTCGACGGGGAGCCGGTCCCTCCGGTCGGAGCCGTACTGGTAGCGGAAGACCTCGTGGAAGGCCGTGATCGCCGCTTCCATGGAAGAGGAGAAGGAAGCGGCGGGGGGGAAGTCGATCCTCATCCGCCAGGGGTCGCCTCGGTAATGCATGTCCGCCGCCCGCAGGAAGAGCCAGGAGTCGCGGGGGATGCCCGCCGTCTCCAGATCCTCTTCCGCCTCCCGCTCCAGCTCCCGGAAGCGCCGGTCCAACTCCCCGGCGCTCTCCTCCCGGAGGGTGAGGCCGAGGGGCCGGGCGTACTCGTTCCGGCGGTCCGGGTCGAGGAGCCCCGCCGCCCCGAACCAGGCGGGAAGGGGGGGGACGACCACCTCGGTCATCCCCAGCTCGGCGGCCGCGCCCGGCCCCAGGAGGGGGCCCGCCCCGCCGTAGGCCACGAGGGCGTAGTCGCCCGGATTCTTCCCGGCGCCCGCCGTCGCCTCCCGGATGGCCCCGGCGATGGCCCGCTGGGCGGCCTGGAGAATCTCCCAGGCGGCGGCCTCGGGCGGGCCCGCGCCGAGGGCCCGCAGGCCCTCCTCCGCGAGGGCGCGGTCGAGGGCGAGGGTCCCGCCGGCCAGGGCGCCGGGCAGCCAGCCCAGGACGCAGAGGGCGTCGAGGAGGGAGGCCTCCTTTCCGCCCCGCCCGTAGCAGAGCGGCCCCGTCTCCCCGGGGACGCGGCGCGGCCGCAGGCCGGCGGCCCCTTTCGCGCCCCAGGCGGCGGTGAAGCCCCCGGCGGGCAGGCAGGCGACTTCCACGCCGGGCAGCTTCGTCCCTCCGTCCACCCCCTCCTCGGAGACGAGGAGGAGGACGCCGTCCTCGATCAGGGAGATCTTGGCGGAGGCGCTCCCGGCGTCGAGGGCGACGGCCCGCCGGATGCGGGCCGCGCGGGCAAGCGATGCCGCGGCGAAGAGCCCCCCCGCCGGGCCGGAGAGGGCCGAGGCGAGAGGCTGGCCCAGGCCTTTCCTGGCGGGGATGGCGCTCCCGTCCGAGCGGAGGAGAAGGATGGCGGTGTCCGGCCGGGGGGATTCGGCCGCCCGCACGGCGGCCTCTCCAAGCGCCCGGCGGAGGAGGAGGCCGCAGGCGGCGTCCAGCAGGGCGGCGCGGGCCCGCGCCTGCTCGCGGCCGGGCATCCCCCAGGAGAGGGTGAGGCGGCAGGCGGGATAGGCCTCGCGGAAGATGTCCCGCACCTTCTCCTCGTGGGCGGGGTTGGCGGGGGAGTGAAGGAGGCATACCCCCGCCGCCTCCACCCCCCTCTCCTGGAACTGGCCGGCCGCCGCGCGGACGTCCTCCTCGTCCAGGGGGGCGATTTCCTTCCCCTCGGGGTCCATGCGCCCGCCCACTTCTACCGCCCGGCCGGGGGGGGCCAGGTGGAAGGGGAGGCCGCTTCCCTCGCCGGGCGCCCGGCCGTCCCACTGGGGGAGGAGGGGGAAGCCCGCCGTCACGATGAGGCCGAGGGGGAGCGGCTCTCTCTCCGCGAAGGCGCCCGCCGCGGCGGAGGAGGAGTGGATGAGGGTGGAGATGTCCCCGGGGACGGCCCCGGCCTGCTCCAGCAGACGCTGGATGGCCAGGGCGGAGGCGCGGGCCGGGTCCCCGGCGCCGATGGGGGCCAGGGCGGAGAACAGGGCGCCGTCGCCCGTGCGGAGCGCGAGGGCGTGGACGAATCCTTGGCCGTGGTCCAGGCCGACCCTGAGCGAGCCTTGGGGGGGCATGCGGCGCATGTACTCCCTGTAGAGGGCTTGACTACGCCCTATCACTTTAAGGGAAGCGCGCGGGGATGGAAACGCGAGGGAGGAGCGGAATTCCGTAGGGGCGATGCTTGACTTCGGCGAGCTCAGCCGAGCCGTCATCGCCCTCTCCGGGCTGACGCCCACCCAGGGCGAACACAAGGTTCGCCCCTACAGGCATTCACCATCCGGGCAACGTTAGAGCGAGCCGATCTCGTCCGCCTCCCCGGCCAGGCGCCTCCAGCGCTCGGCCTCCGCGCGCACCTCCCGCGGGGAGAGGGAGCCCTTTTCGGTGACGAAGAAGGTGATGAGATCGGCCGGCACGGGCTCGAAGTAGACGTTCCGGCAGATCCCGGGCGCTTCCGCCCAGACCTCCCGGCCCTCCCCTTCTTCCAGGACGACGCCGGCGGCGGAGAGCTCCCCGCTCACCTTGAAGGTGTCGGCCAGGACGGCGCAGGGCTTCCCGAGGGAGCGCGCGGCGAGGGCGGCGAGGCGGCTGCCCGCCTTGTTCACGGCGGCGGCGTCGCGGCAGACGGTGTCGGCCCCGAGGAGGAGGAGGTCGGCCTCCCCCATGGCGAGGGCGATCTGGGCGTCGGTGATGCAGCGGACGGGCCTCCCCGCCTCCATGAGGCGGCGGAGGAGCGTGCGCCCCTCGTACAGGGGGCGGGACTCGGCGACGATGAGGAGGCAGTCCGCCGGGGCGGCTTGCAGGAGGACGGCCTCGACGCTGGAGGAGCGGCTGAGGGTGAGGAGGGCGCGCCTGCCCTCCAGGATGGGCCTCGCCGCCTGGGCCAGCCGCCCGGGGAGGCCGCGCAGCCTGGCCAGGAGGGCCTCGGCGGCCGCCCGGCCCGCCTCCCGCGGGGAGGGAGGGGAGGAGGCCAGCCGCTCGCGCAGGTCGAGCACGAAGGCGGCGGCCCAGTTGCCGGGCGCTGCCATCGAGGGGCGCAGGGCGCGGATGCGCCGGGCGAGGGCGGCCATCCCGGAGAGGAGGGCCTCCGGGCTCTGGCCGCCGGCCGCGCCGCAGGCCCGGCCCAGGAGCTCCAGGGCGCGCCCGGCGAGCTGGGCCGAGCCGCTCTCGCGGTCGGCCTGGATGGCGGCCAGCTCGCGCTCGATCGGATCCAGGGGGCCTGGCATCGCGTCCGTCCCTCGGAGGAGGCGAGCGCGATCATGGCGTCCGCTGGGGCGGCGATCAAGTCAGGCGGGGCGGATGCCGGTTCCTTTGGAGCCCCTGCGGATGCGCTTGCCGTCTCCGCCGAAGAGGTAGAGGAGGTCGGGATTCACGGAGACGCCGAGGGTGTCCCCTTCCCGGAAGGTCCGCGTGCCCTCGACGACGGCGATGAGGGGCCGCTCGCCCCCGCGGTCGAAGTAGAGGAGGGTGTCCTTCCCCAGGGGCTCGACGAGGCGCACCTCGCCCCGGAAGATCCCCCCGTTCTGGGAGACCGCGAGGTGCTCGGGCCGGAAGCCCAGCGTCGCTTCCCCCGCGGGGGCCTGGGAGAAGGAAGGGGGGAGCTCCACCGTGAGGCCCGGGGCCCGGAACCGCGCCTTGCCCGATTCCTGGGAGAGGGTCCCGGGGATGAGGTTCATCGAGGGGCTCCCGAAGAAGTCGGCCACGAAGTGGCTCACCGGGTCGCCGTAGATTTCGAGGGGCGAGCCCACCTGCTCGATGACCCCGTCCCTCATGACGACGATGCGGTCGGCCAGGGTCATGGCCTCCTCCTGGTCGTGGGTGACGAAGACGAAGGTCTTGCCCAGCCGCTGGTGGAGGCGGTCGATCTCGGCCCGCATCTCGCGGCGCAGCTTGGCGTCCAGGCTCGAGAGGGGCTCGTCGAGGAGGAAGACCGAGGGGTCGGTCACGAGGGTGCGGGCGAGGGCCACGCGCTGGGCCTCGCCGCCCGAGCACTGGCCGGGCAGCTTGTCGAGGAGGTGGGTGATCTTCACCATCTCGGCGGCCTCGCGCACGCGCCTGAGGCGGGTCTCGGGGTCGACCTTCTTCATGCGGGGGCCGAACTCGATGTTCTCGGCCACCGTCTTATGAGGGAAAAGCGCGAGGTTCTGGAACACCATGCCGAGGTTGCGCTGGCCGGGCTCGATGTCGTTGACGAGCCTGCCTTGGATGTAGATCTCGCCGGCGGTGGGTTCCTCGAAGCCGGCGATCATGCGGAGGGTCGTCGTCTTGCCGCAGCCCGAGGGCCCGACGAGGACGAGGAACTCGCCCTCCTCGACGGACAGGTCCAGATTCTTGACCGCCTCGATGTTGCGGCCGAACACCTTGCGGAGGCCTTTCATTTCGATGAGCGTCATCTTGCCTACCTCTTCACCATGCCGAAGGTGAACCCGCGGACCAGGTGCTTCCGGATGAAAATCCCGATGATGATGAGGGGGAAGGTGATCCCCACGGCGAGGGCCGCCTGGTGGCCGTAGACGCGGCCCTCGGTCGAGCCCTCGTACTTGCTGAGCTGGACGGGGAGGGTCACCACGTCCACCTTGGAGAGGATGAAGGAGAGCAGGTACTCGCTCCAGGTCAGGATCAGGATGAAGAGGAAGGTGGCCACCACGCCCGAGCGGATGAGCGGGAAGATGATCTCCCAGATGGTCTGCCAGCGGGAGGCCCCGAGGATCTCGGCGGCCTGCTCCATCTCCCGCGGCACCTCGTCGATGAAGCTCTTCGTCATCCACACGGCGTAGGGCAGGGAGGTGATGAAGTAGACGACGATGAGGCCGGACGCGGTGTCCATCAGCTGCAGGACCGAGTAGTAGAGCGTCAGCGGAGCCGCGACGACGATGGGGGGGATCATCCGCAGGACGAGGAGCTGGAACATCCGGGTGTCGGAGAGAATGCGGTAGCGGGAGACGCCGTAGGCCAGCAGGGTGCCGAAGGCGACCGCGATGGCCGTCGAGGAGAGGGCGATGAGCAAACTGTTCTTCAGGGCGTGCCAGGGCTTGTTGGCGGTGACCGACTCGTGGGCCACCCCGTGGCCCTTCTGGTCCGGGGTGACGAAGATCGAGCCGGTCTGATGGATGGGCCAGACCATCCGGTAGTTGTCCAGGGTGGCGTTCTTGGAGACGTAGACGGGCGGCCACTTGTGCCATTCGTTATCGGGCTTGAACGAGGTCGAGGTGATCCAGAAGATCGGGAAGCCGGCAAGCAGTGCCCAGGCGGTCAGCATGAGGGTCCGGAAAAGCGGGTACCGCCACTTTTTCACGAAGCGCTTCATGCCTCGCCTCCCCCCGCCGGCTTTTCATACAAGGCGTCGAGGGCTTTCTTCTCGCGCCGCAGGACGTAGATCGCCGAGAGGATGATGACGATCATGAGCAGCATGACGAGGTAGGAGGCCGCCGCGCCCTTGGAGACGTTGAACGCCCGCCAGGTCACGATGTAGAGGTAGACGGGGATGGTTTCGGTGGAGGTGCCCGGCCCCCCCTGGAGCAGGCCCCAGGTCTTGGGAAACTCCGCCATGGCCTCGAGGAACCGCAGAATAAGGGCGAGGAAGATGACGGGCCGGAGCAGGGGGATCTGGATCTCCCAGAAGATCCGCAGGCGGCTCGCGCCGAGGATCCGCGCCGCCTCGACGGGCTCGGCCGGCAGGGAGGAGAGGCCCGCCAGCATGATGATGAAGGCGAAGGGCGTCCAGTTCCAGATTTCGAGCATGATGATGGTGAAGATGGCGAAGTTCGGGTTCGCGAGCCAGGTGAAGCGGATCTCCGTGCCGGCCAGGAAGCTCATGATGTCGTTGATCGGGCCCGAGCGGAACAGGAGCATGTCGGCGGTGTAGGAGATGACGATGGGGACGGTGAGCATGGGCAGGATGAAAAGGACGTAAAAGACGGAATGCCCCCGGAAGGGGCGGTACATCAGGAGGGCCAGGCCGAACCCGATGATGAAGCAGCCGACCGTGGAAAGCCCCGCGAAGAGGAACGAGCGCGCGAAGGCCCAGTAGAAGCGGCTCTCCGTCAGGACTTCCCTGAACAGGTCGAAGCCCGCGTAATCCGCGTCCCACCAGCTGGAGAGGTAGATCGTCCACGAATGGAGCGAAAAATACAGCTGGAGCAGGAAGACGGGCATCAGGAAGAAAAAAAGCGAGAACAGGGGTGTCAGGAGGGTCCACTTGAATATCCGGATCCCCCGGCTCCGGCTGCCCCGCGCGGGCGCCGCCCCCGTGCCCGCCGCGGTCTCGGTCGCGCTGGCCGTCATGTCGTCCTCGTTCCCGCCCTGATTCGAACCTATGCCGAAGAAAAATGCCGCCTCGGGGCCGGAGCGGGCCCCGAGGGCCCGCTCCGGCGCGCCGGGCGGAAAAGCCGTCCGCGCCCTAGGTGGGGACGTCCATCTTGGGCATCATGGCCTTGTAGTAGGGGATCTCCTTCTTGATCCGCGCCTTGCCGATCTTCTTGACGATCTTCCCCCACTCCTCCTGGGCGTCCTTGATCGCCTGCTTGCCGCTCTTGCGGCCGGCGTAGGCCTCCGAGAGGTTCTTGTCCACGGCCTCCTTGAACTCCTGGTAGCCGGTCACGTAGGGCGGCGGGGTGGTGACGAGGAGGCTCTTGCGGATGGACTCCATGCCCGCTTTCCCGCCGTAGACCTTCTCCACCTCGGGGGCCGTCATGTGCACGGGGTGCCAGGGGTCGTGGAAGGTCATGGTCGGATGGGCCACGACCTCGGTGCTGTTCTTGGCGGTGGTCATGTAGAGCGACCACATGGCGGCCTGCTTCTTCCGCGGGCTGAGCTTGTTGACGATGAGCCCCATGACCGGCGCGGAGAAGGCGCGCTTGATGAGCCGGCCGGAGAACTTCGAGCCCGGCGGGACCCCGTAGAGCCACTTGCCCGTGGTGGGCGTCGGGGAGCCCTCGATGCGCGCGATGATCCCGTCCCAGTACTGGGCGGAGAAGATCTTCCCCTCGACGATCCGGGGGATCATCTGCGGGGAGCCCCACGCCGCGGCCTCGGGATGGGAAACCTGCTTGCGGGCGAGGAAAGTGTCGGCGGCGTACTCGGCCGCGGGGGTGGTCAGGGTGGGCTCGGCGTCGTCGCTGAAGGGGAACCCGCCCGCGCTGTAGAGGTACATCCAGTACCAGAAGCTGCTGTTCTCCTTGTCGCGCAGCCCGCCGAAGCCGAAGAGCTCCTTGTCCGGCCGGTGGAAGAACTTCATTATCTCCAGCTCATCCTCCCAGGTCTCCGGCCACTTGAGGGGCTTGCCGTGCTTGTCGGCGAAATTCTTCTGCTCGTCCGGGTTCTCGAACAGGTCCTTCCGGATGAACTGCGGGCAGACGTTCCCGTCCGTGGGCAGGGCGTAGGTCACGTCCTGGTACTTCATGAAGCTCGCGAAGTTGCCGACCATCTCGAGCTTGAAGCCCGCCTCCTTCATGTAGCCGTCGAGCGGCTCCACCAGCCCGGCCGCCACGAGGGAGGGGATCATCATCGACTCGACGTGGAAGATGTCGAACTTGCCGGAGCGGCTGATGGCCTCGGCCATCGCCCGCTGGGGGATCAGCAGGTTGGGGACGTCGTTCACCTGGTCCATCGAGATGCCGGTGAGGCCCTTGAACTCGGTGTTGAGGCGCGGGTAGTTGCGCCAGTAGAGCGCCCACATCATCCCGTTCAGGGAGGCCTTGCCGTACTTCTTGGATGCCTTGACGATGCGGTCCTCCTCCGGCCCTGCCTTGGCCCCCCCGGCTCGGAGCAGGGCCGGTGCCGCGACGGCCGTGGCCAGGGCTCCCTTGAGGAACTTTCTGCGGGACACGTGCGCTTTCTTCATGGCGGTGTTCCCCCCTTGGAAGGAAAAGCGCATACGCACGCCGGCGACGAAAGACCACCCCGCGCGTGCCGAGCTCGATAAGTGATGTGGGATATTCTGAAACAGAACGTTCCGCTCGTCAATATGTCATTTTTGCACGGGCCTGCGGTGGGCCCGAGGGGGCGGCACGGGGAGGCTCCGCCGGGGCGGGCGGCCGGTCTGGCCCGGGGGCGAAGCAGGGGGGGGCGGGACGCCGCCCAAGCTACCTCTTCACCATGCCGAAGGTGAACCCGCGGACCAGGTGCTTGCGGATGAAGCAGCCGATGACGATGAGCGGGAGGGTGACCCCCACGGCGAGAGCCGCCTGGTAGCCGTAGACGCGGCCCTCGGTCGTGCCCTCGTACTTGCTGAGCTGGACGGGGAGGGTCACCACGTCCACCTTGGAGAGGATGAGTGCCAGCAGGTACTCGCTCCAGGTCAGGATCAGGATGAAGAGGAAGGTGGCCACCACGCCCGAGCGGATGAGGGGGAAGATGACCTCCCAGATGGTCTGCCAGCGGCTGGCCCCGAGGATCTCGGCGGCCTGCTCCATCTCGTGGGGGATCTCGTCGATGAAGCTCTTGGTCATCCAGACCGTGTAGGGGATAGTGGTGATCACGTAGACGATGACGAGCCCCGTGAGGGTGTCGAGCAGGTTCAAGGCCGAGTAGTAGAGGGTCAGCGGCGCCGCCACCACGATGGGCGGGATCATGCGGAGCATGAGAAGGTTGAACATGCGCCGGTCGGAAAGGATCCGGTAGCGGGAGACGCCGTAGGCGATCAGGGTGCCGAACGCCACCGAGAGGGTGGTGGAGATCAGGGCGAGCGCCAGGCTGTGCTTGAGCGCCTGGAGCGGCTTCTGCATGGTGAAAGCTTCCTGCGCGGTGATCCTGGCCTGGATGCCCAGCCAGACGACGCGGTAATTGTCGAGGGTCCAGTTTTCGGACCAATAGATGGGCGGCCAGGTGAACCATTCGTTGTCCGGCTTGAAGGAGGTGATGATCATCCAGTAGATGGGGAAGCCCACGGCGAACAGGCTCGCCCCCAGGAAGCCGAACCGGAACGCGGCGGCAATCCTGCGCTTCGTCCTCCGGTTCATTCGCCCGCTCCCGGCTTGGCGTGTATCGCGTCGATTGTCTGCTTCTCCCTCCGCAGCAGGCGGATCCCCAGCAGGACGATCAGGATCATGAAGATCAGGACCAGATAGGACATCGCGGCGCCCCTGGAGATGTGGAAGTACTGCCAGGTGGTGAGGAAGAGGTAGACGGGGACGGTCTCGGTGGCCGAGCCGGGTCCGCCCTGGAGGAGGGCCCACGTCTTTGGGAACTCTCCCATGGCCTCCAGGAAGCGCAGGATCAGGGCCAGCATGATGACGGGCCGCAGGAGCGGCAGCTGGACCTCGCTGAAGATGCGCCAGCGGCTCGCGCCCAGGACCTGGGCGGCCTCGTCCAGCTCCGGGGGCAGGGAGGAGAGGCCCGCCAGCATGATGATGAAGACGAAGGGGGTCCAGTTCCAGATCTCCAGCATGATGACCGTGAAGACGGCGATGGGCGGCTGGGCGAGCCAGGTGACGTTCACGTTCGTCATGAGGATCGTGCTCAGGATGCCGTTGATGGGGCCCCGCTGGAAGAGCAGCATCTCGAAGGTGTAGGCGATCACGACCGGGACCGTCAGCATGGGGAGGATGAAAACCGCGTAGAACAAGCTGTGGCCCCGGAAGGGGCGGTGCATCGCCATTGCCAGCGCGAAGCCGGCCACGAAGCAGCCCAGGGTGGACAGGCTGGCGAAGATGAGCGAGCGCAGGGCCGCCCACCAGAAGCGGGAGTCGGTGAGCACATCGCGGAACACGCCCAGGCCAGCGAACTCGGCGTCCCACCAAGAGCCCAGGTAGATCGTCCACGAGTGGAAGCTGAAGTAGAGCTGGAGGAGGAAGGCCGGCAGGATGAAGAGGAGAAGGCCGAAGAGGGGCCCCAGGAGGGTCCACTTGAAGACGAGGAGCCCTCTTCCCGGTTTCCTCGCGATCGTCTGGGCGTTCGCCATCCGGGGGGACCTCGGGCGGGGCGGGCCCCGGAGGGCCCGCCCCGGTGAGGGTTCTTAGCTCGGGAGGTCCACCGTGGGCATGGCGGCCTTGTAGCTGACCAGGTCTTCCTTGAGCCTGGCCTTGCCGATCTGGGCGATGAGCTTGCGCCAGGCTGCCTCGGTCTGGGTGAGCGCCTGCTTGGCCGTGATCTGGCCGATGTAAGCCTCGGCGATGTGCTTGCCCAGGACGTCCTGGAACTCGATGTGCCCCGTCAGGTAGATGGGGGGAGTGGTGATCTGCATGCTCTTCGCGATCGCGTCCATGGCCGGCGCCGAGTAGCGCTCGATCACCTTGGGGTGCGTCATGTGGCCGGCGTGCCAGGGATCATGGAACACCCAGGTGGGATGGGTGACGATCTCGATGCTGTTGCTGAGCGTCCCCCAGTACAGCGTCATGAGGGCGGCTTGGCGCTTCCGGGGGCTGTAGCGGTTCACCAGCACAGCCGCGAGGGGGGAGGAGATGGAGCGGTGGACGAGCTTGCCGCTGAAAGTGGAGCCGGGGACGATGCCGTAGAGGAACTTCCCCTTGACCTTGGACTTCGGGTCGCTCTCTATCTGGCGGGCGGTACCGTCCCAGTATTGGCCCGTGGCGGCGTTGCCCTGGGTGAACTGGGGGATCATCTGGGGCGTCCCCCAGTTCGGGGCCTCGGGGTGGGAGACCTTCTTGTGCCGGAGGTAGATGTCCATGGCGTACTCGCCGGCCGGGGTGTTGATGGTGGGCTCGAGGTCGTCGTTGAAGGGGAAGCCGCCGGCGCTGTAGAAGTTCATGTACCACCACGTCACCCCATTCGCGCGGTTGCGCAGGCCGGCGTAGCCGAGGAGGTTCTTGTCCGGCCGGTGGAAGTGCTCGGCGATCTGGAGGGAGTCCTCCCAGGTCTTCGGGAAGGCGAGGGGCTTGCCGTACTTGTCGGAGAACTTCTTCTGCTCCTCGGGGTTCTCGGCCAGGTCCTTGCGGACGTACTGGATGTGGACGTTCCCGTCCGTGGGGATGCCGTAGGTCTTCCCCTTGTACTTCATGAAGCTCGGGAAGTTCGCCAGCATCTCCAGCTTGTAGCCGACCTCCGCCATGTAGCCGTCCAGGGGCTCGATGAGCCCCGCCGAGGCGAGCGAGGGGATCATGTTCGAGTCGATGTGGAAGAAGTCGATCTTGGGCGAGCGTGAGACGGCCTCCGCCATCGCGCGCTGGGGGATGACGAAGATGCTGAGGTCCTGGATGTCCTTCACCCCGACCCCGGCCTTCTCCTTGAACTCGTCCGAGAGGCGCTTCATGTTCCGGTAGTAGAGGGACCAGATCATGCCGTTCAAGTCGGCCGGCCCGGCCTTCTTGGCCGCGGCGATGATCCGGTCCTCCAGCGGGCCCGCCTCCGCCACGCCGCGGAACCGGAGCACCCACGGTCCCGTGACGGCCGTGGCCATGGCCCCCTTCAGGAACGATCTGCGTGACAGGCGCGCTTTCTTCATGGCGACGTCTCCCCCCTGAATGTTCGGAGAGGCCGCCCTCCCGCCCGCCGGGCGGGGAGGCGCTTCTCTCGCTGGGAAATGCGAAGCTTGCCCGCATTCTGAAGCGAATTCTCGATCCCGTCAACGCAAGCGGGCCCCGGTGGGCGGAGGCGCCGCGGCCTCCGCGGCGCGCGGCGGGCGGGAGGCGGCGCGCCCCTTCGATTGACGCGGCGCGGCGGCGGGTGCATGGTCGGAGCATCGCTCGTATCCGGGAAGGCAAAAGAAGGGTGAAGGCGCGGACCCGCCTCTCCAGCCGTCTCCGGCGGCGGGCCGGGATCTTCCGCGAGGGAGGGCTCACCATGCCGAAAGCGCGGGTCGGGGATGTGGAACTCTACTACGAAGAGCACGGGCGGGGGGTCCCGGTGGTGCTCATCCACGGCCTGGCGGGGGACTGCGGCGCCTGGAAGGCCCAGGTGGAAGTGATGAAGAAGGAGTTCCGCGTCCTCGCCTTCGACAACCGGGGGGCGGGGAGGAGCTCGGCCCCGGACTACCCCTACACCTCCAGGCGCTTCGCCGACGACACCGTGGGCCTCATGGACGCCGTCGGCATCCGCGAGCCCGCCCACGTCATCGGTCGCTCGATGGGGGGCGCCATCGCGCAGGAGATCGCCCTCGGCTACCCGGACCGGGTGCGCAGCATGATCATCACCGCCTCCTTCGGCAAGCTCGACCGCTACGGCCACCAGATCCTCCACAACATCAACGAGGTGGTGAAGGCCCAGGGCTACGCCGCCGCGGCCAAGCACCAGTCCCTGTTCTTTTTCCCCCCCGCCTACTTCAACGCGAACCAGGCGCAGCTCGACGCCTTCGAGGCCGGCCTGGCCAACACCGACCGCCCCATCCGCGGCTACGTGCACTCCACCCACGCCTGCCTCACCCATGACGCCCTGGACCAGCTGCACCAGGTCGGGTGCCCCACCCTGGTCATGGCGGGAGGTCAGGACGTCCTCTGCTCGACGGAAGCCTCCCGCGAAATCGCCCGCCGGATCCCCGGCTGCGAGCTCAAGGTCTACGGGGAGGCCAGCCACTTCTTCCTGATCCAGTGCTACGAGGAGTCTCTCCGGGACATCCTCGAATTCCTGCGGAAGCACTGAGGAGGCTGGCCCCGCGGCTTCGGCCGGGAAGGAGGGTACCGAATGGCCAGGTTCACCGATCCCATCGAGGTGCGGGGGCTGCGGCTGAAGCACCGCATCCTCATGTCCGCCATGACCACCTCGCGGGCGGAGGAGGGCGGAAACCCCTCCGCCTGGACCCTCGCCCACTACGCCGAACGGGCGCGCGGGGGGGCGGCGGTCTGCTTCTCCGAGGCGGCCTACGTCAGCCAAGAGGGCAAAGGCTTCCCCAACCAGCTGGGGGCTCACGAAGACTCGCTCGTCCCCGGCCTCCGGGGGTTGGGGGAGGCGGTGCGGGCGGCGGGGGCCCCGTTCGCCCTCCAGCTCTTTCACGCCGGGCGCACCGCCCTCAGGGCCATCACGGGCATGCCCTGCGCCGGGCCCTCGCCCATCCCCCATCCCACGGAGGAGGAAGTGCCCCGCGAGCTCTCCGCCCGCGAGGTGAAGGAGACCGTCCGGGCCTTCGGAGAGGCCGCGCGCCGGGCCCGGGCGGCCGGGCTGCCGATGCTGGAGATCCACGGCGCCACTTGGTATCTCTGCCAGCAGTTTTTCTCCCCCGCCTCGAACCGGCGGACCGATGAGTACGGCGGCGCCCTCCGCAACCGGATGCGGTTTCCCCTCGAAGTGGCCGAGGCCGTCCGCCGCGGGGCGGGCGGGGAGATGGCGATCTCCTACCGCCTGGGGCTCCTGGAGCCCTGGGAGGGCGGCTTCACCATAGAGGACACCCTCGCGCTCGCCCCCGCCCTGCTGGAGGCGGGGGTGGACATCCTCCACTGCTCGCGCAACGCGCGCGTCGGGGTGCCGGTCGTGCCCGGTCTCTACAATCCGGCCTTCGCCCGGCTCCGGCGGGCGGTCAAGGCGCCCCTCGCCGCCAACGGCGCCGCCTTCGGGCCGGAGCGGGTCCAGGCCTACCTGGATATGGGGGCCGATTTCGTGGCGGTCGCCCGGGGGATGCTCACCGATCCCCACTACGCCGCCAAGGCCCTCGCCGGCCGGGGGGCCGAGATCCTCCGCTGCATCGAGTGCAAGCCGTGCGTCTACATGCGCGACAGCCGCTGCCCGGACGAAGCCTACCCCGGCGGCGTCCCCGACTCCATGAACGTCATCCTTCGGACGGCGGCCGAGATGAAGTCGGGAGGCTACGCCCCCACCGCCAAGAAGCGCGTGCGGGTGGATGATCCCGTGGAGAAGCAGGCGGAGGATTCGTCGGTTTCCTGATCCGGCTCCGGCGGGCCGGCCCCGCCGGGCGCCGGGGCGGGAGGCGCGCCTCAGCCCTGCGGCGGGAAGGGCAGCTCCTGGAAGGCGGGGGGCCTGGCCTCGAGGCAGGAGGGGTCGTCGTTCCTGGGGTGGTTCACCCGGTTGCCCACCGCCCGGGCGATCATCTCATCCCCGGGGAAGGGCCTGAGCAGCGCCTTGAGGAGGCCCGGGTTCCGCTCCCCCGGGGCCAGCCAGCTGGCGAAGGCCAGGCGGGGGAGGATGACCGGCATCCGCGGGTGGATGTTCCGGAGAAAGCGGTTCGCCTCGGTGGTCAGGATGGCGCAGCTCGCGATCTCGCTCCCGTCCGGCCCGGCCCACCGCTCCCACAGCCCCGCGAAGCAGAAGGGCCGGTTCTCTTCCAGGTGGATGAAGTAAGGCTGCCGGACGCTCCCCCGAACGGCCCACTCGTAGAAGCCGTCGGCGGGGATGAGGCAGCGCCGCGCCCGGAAGGCGTCGCGGAAGGCGGGCTTCTCGGCCGCCGAGTCCGCGCGGGCGTTGATCAGGCCCGCGCCGATGGTAGGAGCTTTCGCCCAGCGGGGGACGAGCCCCCACCGCAGGAGGGCGAGCCCTCCGCTTGCCTCGGTGGAGGGGAGGCGGATGGCGGCCACTTCCTGGCCGGGGGCGATGTTGTAGCGGGGGCGCAGTTCAAGCCCCGGGTCCTTGCCCAGGAGCTCGTGCAGCCATGGGGCCGGCTCGATCAGGGCGTAGCGGCCGCACACGGGCCTCCCTCCCCTGGCGCCGGGCCGCCGGCGGGCATGGTCAGTCCTGGGGCCACCGGGTCTTGACGCGGCCCTCCTGGTTATAGAGGGTGATGGCCCCCTCGCGCTTGGGGCTGTCGCCGATCCGGATCTGGCTTTTCCCCTTGGCGTTGTAGGTGGTGACCACCCCCGCCCCCTGGGCCGAGGCGCCGATGGACGCCAGCCGGGTGTCCCCCCCGTCGTAGGTGCTGACGAAGCCCTTGCCGGAGCGGGTCGTGCCCAGCGAGACCAGGGCGCGGCCGAGGGGGTTCGCCACGGCGACGTGGCCGAAGCTCTTGTGCTGTCCCAGGATTACCACGGGCACGCCGTTGTCCCCGATGATCTCCAGGCGCTTGATCCGGAGAAACGGGGGGATGAGCGCCGGTTGCTGCGGCGCGCGGGGCGCCGCCTGGCCCATGAGCACCAGGGCCACGGCCCCCAGGGCCAAGGCCAGGAAGCCGCGCTTCAGCGTCCGGTTCTCGCGCTCGAGCCGCGACAGCCGTTCCTCGATTCCCATCTGAATTCCCTCCTGAGGTTCAGCGGGCCTTCTGCAAGAAGTCGAAATCACAGCCCTGGGGCGCCTGCAAGACGTGCTCCAGGAACAGGCGGCCGTAGCCGCGGTCGTAGGCGGGCGCCTGCGGGCGCCAGGCGGCCCGGCGGCGGGCCAGCTCCTCCTCCGGCACGAGGAGGTCGAGCCGCCGCCCGGGCGCGTCGAGGCGGATGAGGTCCCCCTCCCTGACCAGGGCGAGGGGCCCGCCGACCGCCGCCTCGGGAGAGACGTGGAGCACCGTGGTCCCCCCCGCGGTGCCGCTCATCCGGGCGTCCGACACGCGCACGATGTCCCTCACCCCCTGGGAGAGGAGCTTCTTGGGGATGGGGAGGAAGCCCGCCTCCGGGAAGCCCGGCCCCCCCACCGGCCCCGCGTTCTGGAGGACGAAGACGCTCTCCGCCGTGGCCGGGAGGTCCGGGTCGTCCACCCGCCGTACCATGTCCTCCTGGGAGGCGAAGACCACCGCCTTGCCCGTGTGGACCATCAGGCGGGGGCTCGCCGCCGAAGTCTTGAGGACGGCGCCCTCCGGCGCGAGGCTCCCCCACAGGATCGCGAGGCCGCCCTCGGGCTGGAGGGGCCTCTCCCGGGGGAGGACGACGTCCTGCCAGGCGGGGGCGCGGGTCACGCCGGCCAGGTTCTCGCCCACCGTCTTCCCGGTGACGGTCAGGGCGTCCCGGCGGAGGAGGGCCTCCAGCTCCTTCATCACGACCGGGATGCCGCCCGCCTCGGCGAGGTCGTCCATGAGGTAGGTCTTCCCCGAGGGGCGGATGTTCCCGATGAGGGGGGTGGTGCGCGAGATCTCGTCGAAGAGCGCGAGGGGGAGCTCCACCCCCAGCCGCCCCGCGATGGCGGCGAGGTGGACGACGGCGTTCGTCGAGCCCCCCACCGCCATGAGCACCCGGATGGCGTTCTCGAACGCCCCGCGCGTCATCACCTTCGCGGGGGTGAGGCTCTCCTCCACCATCCGGACGATCCGCCGCCCGCTCTCCTCGGCCAGCCGCAGGCGGCGGGAGTTCACGGCGGGCACCGCCGCCAGGCCCGGCAGCATCATCCCCAGCGCCTCGGTCAGGCAGGCCATGGTGCTCGCCGTCCCCATCACCATGCAGTGGCCCGCCGAGGGGAAGAGCTCGCCCTGGAGCTCCTCCAGGCGGGCCTCGGAGATCTCCCCCGCGCGGTGCTCGGCCCAGAGGCCCCGGCAGTCGGAGCAGGCGCCCAGGCGCTTGCCCTCGAAGCGGCCCCCGATCATGGGCCCCGAGCTCACCGCGATGGCGGGGACCCCGGCGCTCGCCGCCCCCATAAGCTGGGCGGGCAGCGTCTTGTCGCAGCCACCGAGGAGGACGACGCCGTCCAGCGGCTGGCCCCTCACCATCTCCTCGGTGTCCATGGCGAGGAGGTTGCGGTAGAGCATGGCGGTGGGGGAGAGGTAGACCTCCCCGAGCGAGATGGTGGGGAACTCGAGCGGGAGGCCGCCCGCCTGGGTCACCCCGCGTTTGACGGCGTCGGCCACCTCGCGAAGGTTCCGGTGGCAGGGGTTGAGCTCGCTCCAGGTCTGGGCGATCCCGACGATGGGGCGGTCGAGGTCCTCCCCCGTGAGGCCGAAGCCCCGGGCGTAGGCTCCCCGGATGAAGGCGCTGAAGGCGGGGTCGCCGTAATTCGTGAGCCCCTTGCGGTAGCCTTTCATAAGGCCCGTTCCCTCTCTGCGATGGCGTTTCGGGTCGTGCGGCGCGGGTTCGGCCCCCTCCTGCGCATCATTCCCCAGCGGGGGCGGCGGGGCAAGGGGGGCCGGCGGGGGGGGAAAGGGTTTCCCCCGGCGGGGGGACAGGATAGAGTAGAGGACGCCGGGCGCGTCGCCCGGCCGTGGCGAGAGGGGTGTGCCGGTGACACGAAGGGTTGCAGCGGCGGGCGGCGGGCGGGCCCGCCCGTCCCCTTGGGTATGGCTCGCGCTTCTCGCGGCCCTCGCCGCGGGGGGGTGCTCCTCCCGGAGGGGGCCGGAGCCGGAGGCCGTCCGGGAGATGGGAGCGGTCAAGATCCTCTCCGAGCCCCAGGGCGCCGTCATCGACTTCGACGGCACGCCGCGCGGGGAGACGTTCGACGCCAAGCCGGTCGAGATCCGGGGGGTTCCCTACGGCTGGCACACCATCCGGGCCGCCCTGCCCGGCCGGGTTCCCCACGTGGTCGAGTTCAACCTGGAGCGCGGCCAGGCCGAGATCCGCATCCCGTTCTCGGCGGACGGCTTCGGCCGCCTGAACGCCCGCACCTTCCCGCCGGGCGCCGAGGTGTTCGTCGACAGCCGCTACCACGGGAAGGCCGAGCCCCAGATCGCGGTCAACGGGCTCTCCTACGGCGAGCACTCCCTCTGGGTCCGCCTGGACGGCCACCGCCAGGAGCGCCTGAACATCCTCGTGGAGCGGCAGGTCGAGCACTCCTACTACCTGTACCTGACCAAGGAGAAATAGCCTCGGCCGCCCCGCCGCTCATCTGGGCCGGACCCTTGAACGGAGGCGCGCATGGCGGGCGGGGGGCCGGTCATCCTGGCCATCGGCGGGAGCCGGCGGCCCGGCAACAACACGGATAAGGCGCTCCGCCTCGCCGTCGAGGAGTTGAAGGCCGGGGGAGGGCGGGTGGACTGGGTCCATCTGGGGGAGCTGCGGCTCCCTCTCCCGGGCGAGCCCTCGGACTCCCCCGATCCGGAACGCTTCCGCCACAAGGTGCTCGGCGCGGACGGCATCCTCATCGCCACCCCCGAGTACCACGGCAGCATCAGCAGCACCCTCAAGCTCGCCATCGACAACCTGGGCTTCCCCTCCACGCTGGAAGGGAAGACCATCGCCATCCTGGGCGTCGCCATGGGCCCCGGCGCGGACAACGCCCTGGGCCACCTGCGCCACATCCTCACCCACATCGGGGGCAAGGTGATCCCCGAGGAGACCTCGGTCGGCAGCGTCCACAAGAAGTTCGGCGAGGACGGCCGCTGCCTCGAGCCCGAGGCCGAGGCGGGCATCCGCCGCGTGGCCCGGGCGCTCCTGGCCGCCGTCCAGGGGCGGCAGGCCCTCCCGGCGCCGTGAGCGAGGCCCTCCGCTTCCTCGCCGCCCCGGGCGGGGGCCGCCTCGCCTGCCGGCGCCTCGGGGGGAGGAAGCCGGGGGTCCTCTTCCTCGGCGGCTTCCGCTCCGACATGACGGGCACCAAGGCCACCGCCCTGGACGCCCACTGCCGGGCTGTGGGGCGCGCCTTCGTGCGCTTCGACTACTCGGGGCACGGGGAGTCCTCGGGGCGCTTCGAGGAGGGGACGATCGGGGGCTGGCTCGCCGACGCCCTGCGCGTGCTGGACGAGGCCGCGGAGGGCCCCCAGGTGCTGGTGGGATCCAGCATGGGGGGCTGGATCATGCTCCTCGCGGCCCTGGCCCGGCCGGCGCGGGTGCGGGGGCTGGTGGGGGTGGCGGCGGCGCCGGACTTCACTGAGGAGCTCATCTGGGGGCGGCTCACGGAGGAGAGCCGCCGCAGGCTCATGGAGGAGGGTTCCTTGCTCCGCCCCTCGGCCTACGGGGCGGAGCCCTGCCCCATCACCTGCCGCCTCATCGAGGAGGGGCGGGCTCACCTTCTCCTGCGGGGCCCCATCGGGGTGCGGTGCCCGGTGCGGCTCATCCACGGGATGGCGGACGCGGACGTGCCCTGGGAGGTGGCCCTGCGCCTGTGCGGCTGCCTGGAGGGGGCGGACGTGGAGCTCACCCTCGTGAAGGGGGGCGACCACCGCCTCTCCTCGCCCGGCGACATCCGGCGCCTGACCGGGACCGTCGAGGGCCTCTGCCGGCGGGCGGAGGAGGGGGGGGTGAATTCCCCGGCCCGATGACCTTCGATCCCGTAGGGGCGTATTGCAATACGCCCCTATGATATCCAAGGCCAATGCACAGGGGCAGGGTTCAGATCCGCTCTCATGGATTATCGGATGGCGCGGCCGATCCGCAGGGGCGAGGCGGCTCAACTGAGCTCGCCGAAGTCATGCCTCGCCCCACGGAATGGGCTGGACGTGAAATTTCCCCGTGGTTTCTTCCCTGATTATCAGCCGGCCGCGCTTCGCAGGAGCCAGCTCCGCACCCGGGAGCGGAGCTGGGTGGGGGAGAATTTCTTGGTGAGGTAGTCGGAGGCGCCCGCGTCGAAGCACTTCTGGATGTCCTTCTCGTCCAGCCGCTTGCCCGTGACCATCAGGATGGGGATTTTCCGGAAGAGAGAGTCCTTGTCCTTGCGGAGGGTCCGGCACACCTCGATCCCGTCCAGCTTCGGGAGCCCCCAGTCCAGGATGATGAGGGCGGGCCGCTCCTTCATCGCCGCCTTGAGCGCCGCCTCCCCGTCGTGGACGGTCACGAGGCGCATGGCGTTCTCCGCCTCCAGGGACTTCTCCACGAGCCGCACCATGAGGGGGTCGTCGTCCACGACCAGGATGGTTCCCGAGGGTTTCGTCTCGTCGTCCCCGAGCCAGGCCGAGGAGGAGGCCTTGATGGCGGCGCGCTTCTTCGCCCGGCCCTCGGGGATCTCGATCTCGAGTCCTTCCTCCGCGGCGATGACGTCGAGCTTGCGGCCGGTCTTCCGCACGCTCTCCCGCGCCGAGAGGACGATGCGCTCGACGTCCTCGTCGGTGCGCAGGGGATCGTGGTGGAAGAAGGCGAGCCGCTTCGCCCCGCCCGCGAGGGCGTACTCCACGCTCTTCTCGTAGGGGGAGTGCCCCCAGCTCACCTTCGCGGGATACTCCGCGAGGGTGTACTGGGCGTCGTGGACGAGGAAGTCCGCCCCCTTCAGGAACTCCACGTGGCGGCGGTCCTGGACGTGGAGGGGGAGCGAACCGGGCTTGCTGTCGAGCGGGAAGAGGGAGTTCGGCTCGTGGTCGGGGACGTAGACGAAGACGGCGCCGCCCGCCTCGATCCGGAAGGCGAGGGTGAGGGCCGGGTGGTTGGTGTACTGGGTGGTGAGGCGGACGTTCCCGATGTCGAAGGAGCCCTCGCCCAGGTTGTGGTAGTGGACCGAGGAGCCGAACTCCTCGAGCGTGATGGGGAAGTAGCTGTAGGTCATCTGCCCCGCGAGGATGGTCTTGAGCTGCTGGTCCATCCCGCCGGGGCCGTAGATGTGCCATTCGTTGCCGGGGATGAAGAGCGGGGTGAAGAAGGGGAAGCCCTGGATGTGGTCCCAGTGGTAGTGGCTGACCAGGAGGTGGCCCTTGAAGGGGGGCTTGCGGGTGGTCACCAGCTGCTGGCCCAGGCCGTGGACGCCCGTCCCGCAGTCGAGGACGAGGAGGGTGCCGTCCGCGCTCTCGACCTCCACGCACGAGGTGTTCCCGCCGTAGCGGAGGGTGGAGGGGCCGGGCTTGGCGATGGAGCCGCGCGTTCCCCAGAATCGGACCCGCATCCGCCTACCCCCATGAGCGCATGAGTAAAAAAA
>Ga0156328_1055_pt1 | contig 56996 bp, 52 predicted proteins | sample RifCSPlowO2_12_FD_107976 | JGI IMG/M metagenome (GOLD analysis project Ga0156328, IMG submission 107976) | Candidatus Tectomicrobia bacterium RIFCSPLOWO2_12_FULL_69_37 | reverse complement strand
CGAGCTACCCCTCCGAGCTCTCGGGCGGCCAGCAGCAGCGCGTGGCCATCGCCCGCTCCCTCGCCATGCGGCCCAAGGTGATGCTCTTCGACGAGGTCACGAGCGCGCTGGACCCCGAGGTCATCCACGAGGTGCTGAACGTCATGCTCGCCCTCGCCCGCGAGGGCATGACCATGGCGGTCGTCACCCACGAGATGGGCTTCGCCCGCGAGGTGGCCGACCGCGTCGTCTTCATGGACGAGGGCCTCATCCTCGAGGAGGGCGAGCCCAAAGCCTTCTTCGCGAACCCCAGGGAAGACCGCACCAAGAGGTTCCTGGAGAAGATCCTGTAAGGCTTGCCGCCGGCCCATTCCATCCGCACACGCAGGGGAACCCGTAGGGGCGCTCAACTGAACGCCCCTGCATCTGTTTACATGCGTGGAGGGGGATGCGCCCGGCCTAGACCGCCGTGGTGTCCTCGATGACGCCGGGGCGCTGGCCGAGCCGGTGCCCCAGGCGGGAGAGGGAGAAGCAGCAGAGGAAGTAGACCACCGCGATGAAGGTGAAGACCGAGAAAGAGGCGTTCTCCCGGCCGTTGACGATGGTCCCCGAGCGGAAGAACTCGATCACCCCGATGACGAAGGCGAGGGAGGTGTTCTTGAAGAGGGCGACCGAGCGGTTCACCACGGCGGGGGCCATGTTGCGCAGCGCCTGGGGCAGCACGATGTGGCCCATCACCTGGAGGTAGTTGAGGCCCGTCGAGTAGCCCGCCGAGACCTGGCCGCGCGGGATGGAGTTGAGCCCCGCCCGCACCACCTCGGCCCCGTAGGCCCCGTTGTGGATGAGGAGGGCCCAGACCGCCGCCCAGAAGGGGCTCAGGGCGTAGCCCACGAGGGGCTGGCTCAGGAAGTAGACCCACACCACGAACATGATGCCCGGCGTCCCCCGGATAACCTCGATCACCCCGGCGGCCGGGTAGCGCAGCCACCACCGGTCGGAGTGCCGCATCGCGCCGAAGACCACCGCGAAGGTCCAGCACCCCACCCAGGCCAGGGCGAAGAGCACCAGCGTCAGGCGGAAGCCCATCGCGAAGAAGTGCAGGTTCTCGGGGATGACGTGCCACTTCCAGAAGGACTCCACGCCGCGGCCTCCCTAGTGCCCCGACCGCACCTTGAGCCCCGAGAGCCGTTGGAGGTAGTAGATCGCGCCCACGGTCAGCAGGGTCAGGAGGAGGAAGAGGAGGGTCCCCGCCGTGTAGGCCTCGAAGCCGGCGAAGGTTTCCTCCTCGATCTTCTGCGAGAAGAACATCAGGTCGGTGATGGCGATGGTCATGGCGATGGCGGAGTTCTTGATAATGTTGAGCACCTCGCTCGACAGGGGCGGGATGACGATCACGAGGGCCTGGGGGAGGATGACGTGCCGCCAGGTCTGGTAGGCCGTGAGCCCCGTCGAGGCGGCCGCCTCCCACTGGCCCCGGTGGATGGAGCGGATGCCGGAGCGCACCACCTCCCCCATGTAGGCCCCGGTGTAGAGCGAGAGGGCGAGGATGCAGGCGAAGGCGCTCGGCACGAGGATGCGCAGCCCGAAGGGCTCGTTGAGGGCGGCGTTCACGATCTCCTGGAGGCCGAAGTAGGCCCACCACATCTGGACCAGGAGGGGGATGTTGCGGAACACCTCGACGTAGCCCGCCGAGAGCGCCCGCACCCAGCGCACGCTCGTCGTGCGCCCCACCCCGCAGAAGACGCCCAGCACCAGGCTGAAGCCGAGGGACCAGGCGAAGATGTACATCGTGGTCCCGACGCCCCACAGGAGGAAGCGGCGGTAATCCCACACCAGGTGCCAGCGCCAGTTGTAGTCGTACTGCGCGCGGGGGCCGAAGAAGAAGAACCAGAAGAGGACCGCGGCGGCGCCTCCCCAGACGATCAGGAAGGCGTTCCGCTCCCGGGGCGTCTCGAACCACTCCCGGCGCCGGGCCCTCCGCGCCGCCGCCGCCAGCCTGCCCAGGACCGCCTCGGCCACCTCTTCCTCCTCCGGAAGTGAGGGCGCCACCCCCCTCCCGGGAGGGGGAGGCGCCCGCGCGCGTCAGGAAGAAGTCAAACGGTCAAAGCTCACTTGGGGTACCAGGGGATCTCGAACTCGGGATCCTGGCCGAACCACTTGCGGTAGACCTCGTGGTACTTGCGCGAGTCCCAGAGCTCCAGGACGGCGTCGTTCACGGCGTCGCGCCACTTCGAGTCGTTCTCCCGAAGCCCCATGCCGTAGGGCTCGACCGTGTAGAGCTTGCCCACGATCGCGAGCTCAGGGTTGTTCTTGGCCATCCACTGGATGAGCACGTCGTCCGTCACCAGGGCGTCCACCTTCTTCTGCTTGAGCGCGAGGAGGGTCTCGGTGTGCTCCTGGAAGGAGACGATGGTGGCCTTGGGCTGGACCTTGAGCAGGTTGGGGCCCGCGTTCCCGCCCTGCACCGCGCCCACCCGCTTGCCCGCGAGCTGGGAGACGTGGGTGATGCCCGTGTCCTTGCGGGTGATGGGCCGCTGGCCGGTGATGATGTAGTGGATCGAGAAGTCGATCGCCTTCTCCCGATCGCGCTTGTGGGTCATGGTGGCGATGACGAGGTCCACGTTCCCGTTCACGATGAGCGGGATGCGCGTCTTCGAGAGGGCCTGGACGAACTTCACCTTGACGCCGAGCTTCTGGCCGATCTCCCTGGCGAGATCCACCTCGAAGCCGTCCGGCTGGCCCGTGCCCTTGTTGATGAAACCCATCGGCGGGAAGTCGTACTTCGTCCCGACGATCATCTCGCCCCGCTTCTTCACCTTGTCCAGCACGGACTCCGCCGCCCCGGCGTCCAAGGCGCCGAGAACCGCGAACGCGAGAGCCAGCAAGCCGACGAAGATTCTCCGCATGAGCGCACCTCCTCCACGAGAAAAGCCCGGACACGGAAGCCCCGGGCGGCTCAAGCGCCCGGACCCTCCTCCCCAGCGCCCCTCGATTTCCCGCTTGGTCCAATCACTATCGGGGGAGAAACCCCGGGTGTCAAGCCAGCGCATTCCGGGCTTTCCCCCTCCCCGCGCACTTCTTGACGGGGCCGGGCGCAGGGCGTAGGTTCCCCCTGATTCCAGCCCCCGCGTCTCCCGTCAGGAGGGTCACATGGCCCGGCCCGCCGCCTCGCCCAGGCTCCAGGACGCCTACGCCGAAGCCCTGCCCGCCTCGCGGGCGCTGTTCGAGCGCGCGAGCCTCCTCTTCCCGGACGCCGTCACGCACGACGTGCGCCGGATGCAGCCCTTCCCCCTCTACATCGAGCGGGCCGAGGGCCCCCTCAAGTGGGACGCGGACGGCAACCGCTACGTCGACTACTGGATGGGCCACGGCGCCCTCCTCCACGGCCACAACCCGCCCCTCGTGCGCGACGCCGCCCTCGACCAGCTCAGGAAGGGCACCCACTACGGCGCCTCCCACGAGCGGGAGATCGAGTGGGCCGAGTGGGTGTGCCGGCTCGTGCCGAGCGCCCAGCGGGTGCGCTTCACGGCCTCGGGCACCGAGGCCACCCACATGGCGCTGCGCCTCGTGCGCGCCTTCACGGGCAAGCGCCACATCGTCAAGTTCGCGGGCCACTTCCACGGCTGGCACGAGGGCCTGGAGGTCGGGGTGCATCCCCCCTACGACGCCGGGCCCGAGGCGGGCCAGCTCCCCGAGGTGGTGGCGCTCGTCACCGTGCTCCCCCCGAACGACCTCGCCGCCGTGCGGACGCGCCTGGCCAAGGGGGACGTGGCCGCCGTCATCCTCGAGCCCACGGGAGGCCACTTCGGGGTGGTGCCCACGCCGCCCTCCTTCCTCGATGCCCTGCGCGAGGAGACCCGCAAGGCGGGCGCCCTCCTCATCTTCGACGAGGTGGTGACGGGTTTCCGGGTGGCCCCCGGCGGGGCCCAGGAGAAGGCGGGGGTGACGCCGGACGTGACCACCCTGGCCAAGATCCTCTCGGGCGGGCTCCCGGGCGGGGCCGTCGCCGGGCGCGAAGACATCCTCGCCTACCTCGCCACCAAGCCCGACCCCGAGGAGAACCACCGCAAGAAGATCTCCCACCACGGCACCTTCAACGGGAACCCCCTCTCGGCCGCGGCCGGCGTCGCCATGCTGGCCTCGGTGGCGGACGGCTCGGCCATCCGCCTCGCCAACCGGCAGGCCGCCAAGCTGCGCCACGGGATGAACGAGGCGCTCGCCCGGGAGAAGGTGGCCTGGAAGGTCTATGGGGAGCACAGCGACTGGAAAATCTTCTTCGGCGCCGACGCCCCGCCCCGGGACGGCGCGGACGAGGACGTGAGCGGGGTGGACTGGCGGCGCCTCGACGCCCGCCACCCCGCCGAGAGCCGGGCCCTGCGCCAGGCCCTCATCCTGAGCGGGGTGGACTTCAACGGGGGCCGGGCCCTGGTGAGCACCGTCCACACCGACGAGATCGTCGCCGAGACCCTCGCCGCCTTCGAGGCCGCCGTCCGGGCGGTGAAGGAGGAGGGGCTGGCGTAGAGATCACCCACGAGGCGCACAGGTTCCGCAGGGGCGTTCAATTGAACGCCCCTGCCGCAAGCGTGTTCGTTCGGTCCGTAGGGGCGGGTTTGAAACCCGCCCCTACAAATTGACCCCGCATTACCCACGACCTGGGAGACATCCCATGTTCACCGCCCTGAAGGGCCTCCGCAGCCTGGAGACGGGCGAGGTCCTGGACGACGCCAAGCACCCCTTCACCTGCCCCAAGACGGGGGGCGCCCTGGAGGGCGCCTACGACCTCGACTGGGCGCGCCGCCACGTGGACCGGGACGAGCTGGCCCGCCGCCCGCGCGGCATCTGGCGCTGGCACGAGCTCCTGCCCCTGCGCGATCCCGGGAACGTCGTCTCCCTCCGGGAGGGGGACACCCCCCTCATCCACGCCGAGCGCCTGGGGAAGGATTTGGGCCTCAAGCGCCTGTTCATCCTGGACGAGTCGCGGAACCCGACCGGCTCCTTCAAGGACCGGGGGGGCTCGGTCAGCATCAGCAAGTGCCGGGAGGTGGGGGTGCGCGCCGTCATCCTCGCCTCCTCGGGGAACGCCGCCGCCTGCTTCGGGGCCTACTGCGCCCGGGGGGGTATCGAGTACATCGGCTTCGTCCGGGCGGACAGCTCGGCCGTCCACTGCCTCCAGGTGGCGGCCTACGGGGCCTTGACCCTCATCGTCGAGGGGGACCAGGGGGTGAACACCCGGCTGGCCGAGGAGGCCGCCCAGAAGATCGGCGCCCTCCACGCCTCCCTCCCCCGCAACCTCTACCGGGTCGAGGGGAAGAAGACCGCCGCCTACGAGATCGCCGAGGGATTGGGCTGGAAGGCGCCCGACCGGGTCGTCTGCCCCACCGCCGGGGGCACCATGGCCCTCGCCATGGACCAGGGCTTCCGGGAGCTCCTGGCGCTCGGCTGGATCGACCGGATGCCCGCCATCGATATCGTCCAGCCCGAGGGCTGCGCCCCCGTGGCGCGGGCGGTCCGGACGGGAAAGAAGGTGGAGCCCTGGGGGGAGGTGCGCACCCGCTCGGCCGGCCTCACCAGCCCCAACCCGGGGGCGGGCAACCGGGTGGCCGACATCGTCCGCAAGACCGAGGGCCAGGCCGTCATCGTGAGCGACGACCTCAACATCGAGGCCGAGTTCCTGATCGCCCGGCGGGAGGGGCTCTTCCTCCAGCCCGCCTCGGGGGCCTCGGTGGCGAGCCTCATGCCCGGGGCGGACCGCCCCAGGCCCGTCCACCCGGAGGAGACCATCGTCTGCATCGGGACCGGCACCGGGAAGAACGCCACCGAGGTGGCCAGCGCCGCCCTGGGCCCGACCGTGCGCATCAAGCCCGAGCTGGGGGCGTTCATAGGGGCATGGAATGAACGGAAAGGAAAATAGCTAGGCGGGCATTTCGATAGGTTAACCCGAGAATCTCATCTTACCTTAGAATCGGACGCGCCCTCTTCCTCCTGGCAGAGCTCGGCCGCCTCGCGCACCCGCACCATCAGCTCATCGAGCGACTTGGCTTGGGTATGGCAGCCGCGAAGGGCGGGCACGGAAGCCACATAGTAGCCCTCGGCATCCTGCTCGATGATGACGCTGAACTCCCTTGCCATTGGCGCCTCCTACCGCCCGTTTCTAGCCGGCCCGTTCGCCAGAGCTCGCGGAGGCGGCCCACCTCTTCGCCAGAGCAGCCAACTCCGCTTCGCGCTCCGGCCAGTCATGGAGCGTCGCGGGGTCAAAATCAGCCCCATTGGGCCAGACGAGGGTGTGCGCCTCGCCGTCCAGCGACACCGCGTTGAACACCCCGGGATCGCGCAGCGGGCCGTAGAGCTCGCCCTCCAAGACCTGACGAAAGTCAATCTCGCGCGCCAGCCCATCGGCGAACTTGACGCGGAGGCGATAGGGTCCAGCGATCTCGAAAGCCGTCACCTTATGCACCGGGTGGCTCACGAAGCCAACCTCCTAACGAAGCGGCTCAATCTTGAAAGGCGGGCGGCCAGCCTGCAACCGCTCCCAGTCATCAACCAACTCCTGCTGATGAATCTCGGCCCACGCTTCCACGAACCGGCGCTGTGTGCGCGGCAAATCTCCGCCGAGAAGTTCGACCATATCGATGGCGAAGATTCCCACCTCATCCCGGTAATAGGCGTGAAAGTGCGGCCGATGGTGCGGCGCCGCAGGCTCAGCGAACATGCGAATAATGATCCCGAAGAACCGGGCGATTTCGGGCATCCTGCGCAACCCCACGCCGCATTAAGTATACGGCCCAAGTCACCCCCATTGCCACATCTTCCCGCAAACGGCGAACGCCCCTCCCAAAACCCCGCCTCCAGCGCCCCGGGCTTCTCCAGCACCCGCCGCACCTCCTCCCGCGCCTCAGATATACCTCTGGAACAGGATCATCGCCCCGAGGGTGAGGCTCACGAGGAGGCCCACGGCGGGGCGGCTCGCTTTCTCGTAGGCCTCGGGCAGGAGCTCGAGGAAGACCATGAACACCATCGCCCCCGCCGCGAAGCCCAGGCCGTAGGGGAGCACGGGCCGGAAGGCCTCGACGAAGAGGAAGGCGGGCACGGCCATGAGGGGCTGGGGGAGGGAGGAGAAGACGCTCCACAGCGCGCAGGAGAGCACGCCCGCCCCCTTGGGGCGCATGACGGCGCTGATGGCGAGCCCTTCGGGGATGTTGTGGACGGCGATGGCGATGGTGATGAGGGCGGCCAGCGCCTCCCCGCCCCCGAAGGCCACCCCGACCGCCACCCCCTCCGAGAAGGAGTGGACGGTCATCACGGCGATGATGAGGAAGATCTGCTTGGCCCCCGCCCCCGTGATCGTCCCGAAGTCCATGCCGTGGTGGTGCAGCATCCGCCCCGCCACGAGGATGAAGACGACGCCGATCCCCGCCCCCGCCAGGGTCTGGACGGCGCCGTGGCCGCTCCCCTCGATGATGAGGCCGAAGCTCGCCCCCAGCATGAGGCCGGCCGCCACGGCGTTCGCGTAGGCCACCGCCCGCTCAGAGAGGTCCCGCACGAAGAGGAAGGGCAGCGCCCCCAGCCCCGTCGCCAGGGCGGTGATGGAGGAATAGACGAGGACGAGGAGCACCTGCTGCCAGGCCGGCATCATCCCCCCGCAACGTAGGGTCGTATCGCAATACGCCCCTACCAACCCTCCGGCGCGCCCGACCGTAGGGGCGGCCCCCTGTGGCCGCCCTTTTTCGGCGCGGGGCAGGCACGGTGGGCGGACATTGTCCGCCCTGCCCCTACAATCCCTTCGGTGCGTCCATTTGTAGGGGCGGGTTTCAAACCCGCCCCTACAGAATCGCCGCCACCCGCGGAACCCTTCTCCCTACGCGAAAAACCCCTTCAAGAGCACCACCAGCCCCGTCGAGAGGCTCACCGCGGCGGCCACCCAGGTGTGGCTCGCCTGCTTGTAGGAGCCCGGCAGGAGCTCGGTCAGGACGAGGTACACGAGGGCCCCCGCGGCGAAGCCCAGCACCCAGGTCAGCAGACCCCGCGCGGCGCTCACCACGGCGAAGGCGGTGACCGCGAGGAGGATCTGCGGCACGTTCGTGATCACGCACAGCATGGCCGCCTCCCCCATCCGGACCCCTCGCCGCAGGAGGACCGAGGTCAGGGTGGCCGCCTCGGCGATGTTGTGCAGGGCGAGGGAGAGGGCCAGGAAGATCCCCATCCTCAGGCTCACCGCCATCCCGGCCCCGATGGCCACCCCCTCCGAGGCCGAGTGGAGCGAGTTCATGAGCACGATCTTGAACCCCAGCTCGGCGGAGACCTCCCCGCCGGGGATGAACTCCACCTCCTCCGTCCGCGAGAATCTATGGATCCAATAGGTGTAGAGCACTCCCAGGGCCGCGCCGCTCATCAGGACGAAGGCGGATTGGGCGCTGTCCTTGAGCCCCGCCTCCAGCAAGAGGTAGCCCGCCCCCAGCATGAGGCCCGAGGCCAGGGCGTAGGCCAGGCCCAGGGCCCGCATGGGCACCCGCCCCAGGACGGCGAAGGGCACCACCCCGGCCGAGGCCGTGGCGGCCGCGAGGGTGGAGAAGAGCAGGACGACGAGGACGGGATCGGCGGGGATGATGGCTGACCCTCTTGCGTATCCTTCGGGTTCACCCACGGGCCGCGGACGAGACCTTGCCTCTAGATACAACGCGCGGCGCTCCCCCGCCACCCTGGGAATCCACCTCCGGACGTCCCGCCCGGCTTCATCCCGCGGAGCCGGCCCTAACGATCATCTCAACTCATTGATTTTAAAAATGAAATGGACAAATGGAAAATCTGCTTGAATTTCGTTTTATTTTCGCTATCCTGTCGAAGTCCGCCCCCCACAGGAGACGCGCCCATGATCACCGAGAAGACCCTCCACAAGCTGGCCGTCCTGGGCGGCCAGTCCTTCGACGACCGCGAGGGTCTGCCCCGCGCGGGGCTCCCCCGCCGCTTCCCCGGCTCGGACATCCCCGCCGTCTTCCCGGTGGTCCTCGCCCGCGGCCAGGTCATGCCTCTCCTCTCCACCATGATGACCAACGCCTGCAGCTACGACTGCGCCTACTGCCCCATGCGCGCCTCGCGCGAGATGCCCCGCTACGCCCTGGCCCCCGAGGAGCTGGCCGGAGCCTTCATGGCCCTCCACAAGGACGGGCGGGCGGAGGGCCTCTTCCTCACGAGCGGGGTGCCGGGGAGCGGGGTGAAGGGGGTGGACCGGATGATCGCGGCGGCCGAGCTCCTGCGCGGCCGGCACGGCTTCGAGGGCTACATCCACCTCAAGATGCTGCCCGGGGCCGAGGCCGCCCAGATCGAGCGCGCCGCCCAGCTCGCCACCCGGCTCTCGGTCAACCTGGAGGCGGCCACCGAGCCCGGCCTGCGCGCCATGGCCCCCGAGAAGAAGCTGGGGGAAGACCTCCTCCCCGCCCTCCGCCGCATGGGCGGGATGGCCCGGGAGCGCCGCCTGGAGAATCGGGACGCGCAAGGAGGGCGTTACGCCCCTCCCGGCGGGAGCGCCCTCGCCGCGGGGGTGACCACTCAGTTCATCGTCGGGGCGAGCGGGGAGAGCGACGCCCAGGTGCTCCGCGCCTCCCACGCCCTCCAGCGCGAGGGCCTGCTCCACCACGCCCACTTCAGCGCCTTCGTCCCCGTGGAGGAGACCCCCATGGAGGGCCGGGCCGCCGAGCCCAAGCTGCGCGAGCACCGGCTCTACCAGGCCGAGCACCTGCTGCGGGAGTACAAGTTCCCCTTCGAGGACCTGCCGGTGGGGGAGCGGGGGGACCTCCCCCTGGACGAGGACCCCAAGATGGCCTGGGCCCGGCGCCACCCGGAGCTCTTCCCGGTCGAGATCACCACGGCGGGCTACGAGGCGCTGCTCCGGGTGCCGGGGGTGGGGCCGGTCTGGGCCAAGCGGCTGGTGGAGGCGCGGCGGAAGGTACACCTGCGGGGCTTCGAGGACCTGGCGCGGCTGGGGACCATCCGCCGGAGCGCCGCCGGCTGGCTCACCCTCCGGGGCAGGCGCCTGGGCCCGCCCCCCGCCCGGGAGGTGCAGATGCCCCTCCTCATGCCGGCCGAGCGCAGGCTTCCCCGCCCCTCCCAGCGGGATCTCCCCCCCTGCGCGTTTAGGTGAGGGCTACTTCACCGGCACCTTCAGGCGGTCGAAGACGCGGCCGAAGCGCCAGCGGTGGAACTCGGGGTTCTCGTAGACGCCCTCCTTGCAGAAGGGAAGGCCCTGGAAGAAAGCCTTGGCCGCGTCCAGGCCCGGGAAGTCGAGGAGCATGACGGTCCCGATCTCGCGCTCGCCGTCGTCCGAGAGGAGAGGCCCCCGCGCCATGAAGTTGCCCTCGAACTGCTTGAAGTACTGCCGGTTCTCGGGCTGGACCTTCTCGCGCAGCTTCCGGCTGCCCGGCCCGTCGAGGGCGTGGAGGTAGAACTGCTGGTTGCCTTCCTTGCGGGGGCAGTCCCGCCAGGTGTAGGGCAGGCCCGGCCGCCAGCGGTGGATGGCGGGGCGCTCCTGCACCCCGCCGATAATGAAGGGCTCATCCGCCACGTGCTTCTCGGTGGCGGCGCGGTCCGGGAAGTCCAGCAGGCGCATGCTGCCCAGCTCGGTCGCGTTGTCCTCGGCGAGGAAGGGCCCGGCGAAGATGGTCTTCCCGTCAAACGACTTGAGGTAGTCGAGATGGGCCTTCCGGTGGATGTCCCGCAGGGGCTGGGAACCAGGCTTGTCGTAGATCTTGATCGAGAACATCATGACGGCGGATCCTCCCCTCCGGCGGCCCCTTCCCTACTTCGCCGGCACCTTGAGGCGGTCGAAGACCCGGCCGAAGCGCCAGCGGTAGAACTCGACCTGGCCCCAGAGGCCTTCCCGGTTGTAGGGCGCGCCCTGGAGGAAGGCCCGGGCGGCGGCCATGCCCGGGAAGTCGAGGAGCATGGTGGTGCCGATCTCGCCCTTCCCGTCGTCGGAGAGCAGCGGCCCGCGCACCATGACGTTCTTGGTGAAGCCCCCAACGTAATTTCGGTTCACGTCCTTGAGCCTGGCGCGCAGGGCCATGCTCCCCGGCTTGTCGAGGACGAAGACGTAGAACTGCTCGTTCCCCTCCGTGCGGGGGCAGTCACGCCAGGTGTGGGGCACGCCCGGCCGCCAGCGGTGGACGGCGGGGCGCTCCTGTACCCCGCCGATGATGAAGGGCTCGTCCGCCACGTGTTTCTCGGCGGCGGCGCGGCCGGGGAAGTCGAGCAGGCGCATGCTCCCCAGCTCGGTCTCGTTGTCCTCGGCGAGGAATGGGCCGGCGAAGAGGGTCTTCGCGTCGAACGACTTGAGGTAGTCCAGGTGGGCCTGGCGGTGGATGTCCCGGAGTTTCTGGGAGCCCTTGATATCGTAGATCTTGATGGAGAACATCATGGCGGCGGACCCTCCTTTTCTCACCGGCCTCTCGGGCCAGGCGGCGGCCCGGGGGCCGGCTGCCGTCTCAGATGCGTGACGGAATTTCCCTCACCTTGGACGAGAGGGGCGCGCGGCGTCAACCGGCGCGGCGCCCCCCATTGTGCTATCATGCGGCCATTGACGCCGACCCGGTGCCGGGGTTCCGCCAGCGGAGGCGAGGGAGGCCCACCCCCATGACGACGGCCACCCCCCTGCCGGCCGCCCAGCGAGCGGCGGCGGACCCGGGCATCCGCTTCTCCATCTTCCTCCTCGAGCTGACCAGCCACTGCAACATGTGCTGCGACTTCTGCCCGGACGGGATCATGAAGCGCCCCCGCGGCCTGATGGACGTGGGCCTCGCCAAGAAGGTCATGCGGGAGCTGGCCGACAAGCGGATGGCCGAGCGGGTGTTCTTCCACGTCATGGGCGAGCCCCTCCTCCACCCCAAGTTCGACGAGCTCGCCCGCCACGCCCACGGGTGCGGCCTGAAGCTCAGCCTCTACACCAACTCCTCCCTCCTCACCGAGAAGCACATCGAGCGGATCCTCTCCGTCCCGGTCGACAACCTGACCTTGAGCATCCAGAGCATCGACCAGGACTCCTTCGTCCTTCGCCGCGCCGGGCGCTTGACCTACGACAACTACGTAGGGGGGGTGGAGCGCTTCCTGCGGATGAAGGTCGAGCGGCGCCATCCCGGCAAGGTGACCATGCACTACATGGTGGGCAACGTGAAGCCGGGCTCGCCGGGCGACCTCCTGATCGTGAGCCGGGAGCAGGCCGAGGAGATCATCGGCAAGTGGCGGGCCTTCTTCCGCGGGCTCGACCCCGAGGGCGCGGCCCGGGTCAGCCCCCCTCCCGTCAGCCTGGCCGACGTGGAGCGCGACTACCCCGTCTACCCGGGCGTGACCCTCTTCCTCAAGGCCGCCCACCACTGGGCGGGCGCGATGGTGCAGCTGGGCTACGAGTTCCGGCCGAGCGCGGCCGGCTACTGCGCCGCCATCAACGGCGGGCCGGCGGCGGGCACCTTCGCGGTGCTCTGGAACGGGACGGCCACCTATTGCTGCAACGACTACGAGGGCACCCTCGCCCTCGGCAACGCGAACGAGCAGTCCATCGAGGAGATCTTCAACGGCCCGAAGGCCGCGTCCATCCGGAAGAACGCCGCCGGCGGGAGGCTCATCCACCCCACCTGCCAGAAGTGCATGGGCCAACTCGTGAAGATCGAGACGGGGAAGAAAGTGCCGAAGTACAACAACCCCCTCACCCTCCTCCACCTCTCCTCGAACTACTACAAGAGGCACGGCCTCCGGCAGACCGTCCTCAAGAGCCTCGACTACCTCCGCAAGTCGTTCTGACCTAGCCCCGCACCATCAGGCGGCTCCCCGCCCGGCGCAGCCCCCGCTTCAGGCCCTCCAAGTCCGAGGCCTCCACCATCAGGTCGCAGTGGGGGGCGTAGGCCCGGAGGTCGGAGTCCCCCGTCCCCCACAGCCGGTAGGGCTCGGGCACCAGCCAGACCACCTTGCGCGCCCTCGCCCGCATGGCTTCGAGCGCCCAGGCGCAGGGGTCGAGGCCGTTGTTGCGCCCGTCCCCGAGGATGAGGACCAGGGTGTCCCGCCGCAGCGCCCGCTCCTCCCACCCGAGCACCTGGTAGAGCGCCCGGCCCATGTCGCTCAGCGCGTGAAGGTTCAGGCCGGGGATCTGGGAGGCCGCCCGCTCCAGCGCGGCCCGGGTGGGGCGCTCGCGGAGGAAGCCCGGGAGGAGCTCCGCCGCCTCGTGGGCGCCGTCCACGTAGAAGTAGACGGCGATCTTCCGGAAGGACTCCCCTAGCCGCGCCGCCAGGGCGAGGAAGGAGGCCGCCGCCCGCGCCGCCGAGCCCGAGACGTCCACCAGGAGGAGGAGCCGCGGCTCCCGCCGGCCGGGGCGCCGCCGCGGGAGGCGCATGGGCACCCCGTCCGTCCCCACCGAGAGGCGGAGCGCCCGCTGCACCCAGAGCGTCCCCCGCCGGGCCAGGCGCTTCCGGCGCACCCGGCGCATCCGCAGGCGCAGGAGCTCGCGCTCGACCTCATCGGCGAGCGCCCGCTCCTCCTCCGCCATCCAGTCCCCCCGCAGGTCCTTCCGCTCGACGGCGGGCCGAAGGGCAGAGGGGCGCCGCTCGGCGGGCCGCCGCTCCGCGCGGAGGACGGGGCAGCCGAACCTCTCCTTCCCCTTCCTCTCAGCCTCTTCCCCATCCCCTTTCCGCTCCAGCAGGGACTCGGCGAGGGCAGCGGCGGCTTCCTCGGGCGTGGGAGGGTGCTCGTTGCTCTCCTCGCTCGCCTCTTGGCTCGGCTGCGAGGACGGCGTCTCGGGCCGCAAGGGACGCGGGAGGCGCAGCTTGCTGAGGCGCTGGGCGGGAGAGAGGGAGCCCGCGGAGGGGGCTCCGGCGGGCGTGGAGGCGCGGCCCTTGCCCCCTTCCCCTCCTTGAGCTGCCCGGCCCTTGCGGCGCCTGCGCTTCTTCTCCTCGGCCCTGCCGCCGGGCGTGGCGAAGTGGACCTCGAAGGCCGCGTCGAAGCGCGCGAAATCGCTGCGCCGCTTCACCAGGGCGAGGCGGAGCGCCTCGCGGAGCCTCTCCTTATCGGCGAGGCCGCCCGCGCGCTCATCCGCCAGGAGGACGCGCGCCGCGTCCAGCATCTCCCCCGTCGAGACGCGCAGCCCCTCCCGGCGGAGGCGGCGGGCGAAGCGGGCGAGGCCCTTCTGCATGGATCGCCCCGGCTAGACTGCGGGGGGGCGGAGGGCGCCGAGGTTGTCGAGCACCTGCTTCAGGTCCTCGCGGTGCTTGAGGAGGGCGCCCAGGGTTTCCTCCAGGGCTGGCCTTCCCAAATCTTCGGCGCCCACGGCGGCCAGGGCGAGCGCCCAGTCGATGGACTCGGCCACGCCCGGGGCCTTGCGGAGCCCGGCCCGGCGCAGGCGGCCCACGAAGGCCGCGAGCTGGCGGCGCAGCGCCTCGGGGAGGCCCGGGGCGCGCGCGGCGAGGATGGCCGCCTCCTCCTCCACGCCCGGGTAGTCGATGTAGAGGTAGAGGCAGCGGCGGCGCAGGGCATCGGCCAGCTCGCGCGTGTCGTTGCTCGTGAGGACCACGCGCGGCCGGTGGACGGCCTTCACCGTCCCCAGCTCGGGGACGCTCACCTGGAAATCCTGCAACATCTCGAGGAGGAAGGCCTCGAACTCCTCGTCGCTCCGGTCGATCTCGTCCACCAGCAAGACCGCCCGCTCCGGCGAGAGCAGCGCGCGCAGCAGGGGGCGGGGAAGGAGGAAGTCCATCGAGAAGAAGACGTCCGCCTGGCCCTTGAGGCGCGCGACCGCTTCCTCCAGCGAGGGCGCCCCGCCCAGCACCTCCCCCACCTTCTCCCGCAGGAGCTGGCTGTAGAGGATCTGCTTGCCGTAGGACCACTCGTAGAGCGCCCGCGCCTCGTCCAGCCCCTCGTAGCACTGGAGGCGCACCAGCGGGCTCCCGGTCGCCCGGGCCCAGAGGCGGGCGATCTCGGTCTTCCCCACTCCCGGGGGGCCTTCGAGGAGGAGGGGCTTCTCCAGCGCGTCCGCCAGGGCCAGGGCGCGCGCCGCCGGGCGCGAGAGCACGAAGCCCTCCACCGCGAAGCGGCTGACGAGCTCCTGGGCGGAGGGGGCGCCCTTCCCCTCTCCCTTTCGTGGCGCCTTCATGCCCGCCTCCCGGCGAAAAAAGCCCCCGCGGCCGCCCCGCGCCGCAGGGGGCAATCTACCCGTTTGAGGATTCCGGGAAAAGGGCGGGCAGGTTGACTCTGCCCGAGGGAGGGGCTACATTCCGGCCCCTGGAGAGAGGGATTTTTCCTTTCTTCCTCAGCGCAAAGCCTTTTGCTGGCCCCTTCGTCTAGCGGTCAGGACACCGGCCTCTCACGCCGGTAACAGGGGTTCGAGTCCCCTAGGGGTCACCACGATTTCATCCGATACAAGGAAACCCGCCCGGGCAGCCGGGCGGGGGTTTCATTCCGCCAGCCGGACCGGACCTCCCTCCTCCCCGGCGGGGAGGGACTTTCGTGGTAAATTGGCTCCCCGCGCGAGGAATCGCCGGTCCGGGTTTTTTCGCCTCCAGGCGGAGCCACCATCGTGATATCCATCATCGTCCCCGTGCTGAATGAGGCGAAGGCCATCGCCTCGCTGATTGCGGACGTCGAAGGCCAGCCGGGCGCGAAGGAACTGATCGTCGTCGACGGCGGAAGCACGGACGGGACGGCCGAGATGCTGGACGGGCGCGGCCGCCTCATGCGTTCCGGGCCCGGCCGCGCGAAGCAGATGAACCTCGGGGCATCCGCCGCGAAGGGGGACATTCTTCTCTTCCTCCATTGCGACACGCGCCTTCCGCCCGGCGCGCTCGCGAGAATCCAGGAGGCGATGCGGGACCCGAAGGTTGCCGGCGGGGCCTTCACCCACCGCTTCGACAAGGACGGCTGGTACAGCCGCTTCATCAGCCTGAGCGCCAACACCAGGGGAAGGTTGTTCAAGCTGTTCCTCGGCGATCAGGCGATCTTCGTCCGGAGGGAAACGTTCCGGGCGGTCGGAGGCTACCGGGAACTCCCGATCTTCGAGGATCTGGATCTCAGCAGCCGGCTCCGCGCCGCCGGGAGGTTGACGATGCTCGATGACGCGATCAGGACGAGCGCGAGGCGGATCGAGAGATGGGGGAAGGGGAAAAGCTTCCAGATCTGGTGGGGACTGAGCGCACTTTACATGCTGGGAGTACCCCCCTCCAAGCTGTCGCGCTACTACAACGACGTCCGCTGACGGCGCATCCGCTCCCCGTGGCGGCCTTCCCGGCCGGCGCGCCCTATTTCTTCTTCGTATTCCCCGGCAGCGCGCGGTAGTGGATCATCCATCTGACCGGATGGGACCACATCGAGAGGGCGGGGTTCCGCGGGCTCCGGTAGCGCGGGCCGGTGGGGGACTTGGGGTTCACTCCCCCCCACCTCCCGGCGTAGGAAGCCCAATCCGTTTCATCGTCAATCCGGGAGAGCTGGTAGACCTCCGGGTGCGTCCACCGGATACCGGCCGCAGCCAGGTCATTCCCCAACGGGATGACCATCCCGTTGTCCAAATAGCTGGGGTGAAGGCCCTCGGCAAAATGCGGGGCATGCCCCCCATATGAAACGTAAACCGCGGGATGGCCGTCTTCCTTCCTGACCTTTTCCCAGCCTTGCACCCGCGCGTAAAAATGCTGGGAATAGGCGGCATACCTCGGGCGCAGGGAAGAATCGAGAAAATAGGAAACGGTTTCCCAGTCCCCTTCGTGGTAGACAAATTCCGTCGAGCCCACCCCGCTCAAGAGGTGGAAGAACCAGTATTGGACAACGGTGAAGTCCTCCCCCCCGAAGGAATCCCGCACGACGCGGCCGTAAACGATTTTCTTGTATCTCCTCTCGATCGACCGGGCCAGCCGTTTCCGGGAGGTGAACCAGCCGTCGCTCAAATCGAGGTAAGTGCCGGTCCCGGAGTGCGCCTTCAGCGCCTCGGCGGTGACCGGGCGCCGCGCCAGAAGGCGGTCCCCGATCCGGAAGAAGAAGCCGGCGTCGCGGCGCAAATCGCTGTTCTCGAGCATCGCCCGGACCTCGACCGGGAAGGAATATTCCCCTTCGACGAAGTAGAGGACCGGCGCGTATTTCTCCAGCAGAGCGTCCGCCACGGCCCGCTCGGGGCCGGCCAGCACCCGGGCTTGAGCGGACACCCGCTCATCGGTCCCGAGCCAGAAGAAGAGCTTGGCGAAAACCACCGCGTATATGAACAAAAGCGCGGCCCTTCTTCCCCAGGCGGGAACGAACGCCTGAACGGGGTCCGCCATCACGCGGGAAAGGGGATGGGAAATTTGGAAGAACTCGGCCAGCAGGTAGGAAGCCGATGACAGGAGAAGGAAGACGACCGAGAGCCACGTGAACACCGCCCGGCCATACGCGAACTCGATGAAATAGGACACCGTCAGCGACACCAGGAACGTGAACGTCCATTTCCCGGTCAGATTCGAGGAAGGGACCGCTCCCCTCCCGCCCGGCGGGGAGAAGCGCTGCCGCACCGACACGTAGACGCCCGCCAGGAGGATGGCCAGATCCCGCCCGATGATGAGGACCGCCAGCCAGAAGGGAAAATCCCGGGTGAACACGAGGATGACGACCGCGGGGGCGATCAGCAGCTTGTCCGAGACGGGGTCCAGTATCTTCCCGAGCTCGCTGACCTGCCGGAACCTCCGCGCCAGGAAGCCGTCCAGGAAGTCGGAGAGCCCGGCGGCCGTCATGAGGAGCGCCGTGAAAACGACCGACAGGGTGTCCTCCCGGAACAGGCCGATGCAGATGAACGGGATCAGCGCGAGCCGGGCGATCGAAACGAGATTCGGCGGGAGCAAGGCCTGGCGCAGAAGGGACAAGGTGTCTCCCATCCGTCAGAAGTTCATGCGGGTCTTGATGAAATCGACGGCGATGGGCAGCAGGATCGGGAAGACGATGGTGCCGGAGACGAAGGAGAACGTCCGCATGTTCAGCGGCCAGGTGGGCAAGGAAGAGACGCGGTCATAATAGGCTTGCAGCATGGCCACTTGCTGGCCCAGAGGGGAGGCGGCGGCTTCCGCGCCGGAGAGATTCCGGAAGGATTCGAACTTGCCCTGGATGTCGCCGGCCAGATCCTTCAAAATCCCGTCCTTCGCGGATTTCATCGCGCGGCTGGCCGCGAACAAAGGCGCGAGAAACAAGACCGGTGCCGCGATCAGGTACAGAAATAGACTGATCATGTGGTGGACGCCGACCGCCAGGATGGACATATGGCGGACTTGCATCGCGACCACGAGTGAAGAGGGCGATGGCAATCCCCGTCGCGAACACGATCCAATTCATTCGCGAGCCCACCCGCCCGAGCGCCCCCAAGCCCGCGAAGCCATCCCGGTTGCTGGCGTCAGGCTTCAGCTCCAACTCGACGGCTATCCCGCCCCGCAGCCTCACCCCTCCCTGGCACGCGCGGAACATTTTATGCAATCCGTATATCGTGATAATGCCTTTCCAGTAGAGATTCACGACCATCCACCCCAGGATGACGCCGTTCCCCAGAAGAAAATGATAATAAAAGGCCCAGGAATTCCACCGGGGATCCAGGAATTCGTACCTATTGTTCTCATAAAAATTCACGGCGTTGTACATCAGAAAAATCACGACGGCCACAAGCGACAGGGTGACATCCAGCCGCCGATTATAGAGCCGCTCCATGTACCGGACAAACTTTCTGGGCGCCTCGGCATCACTCTTGCCCTGGATGATGCCCGCCCCAAACAGCGACTCATACATTTTCGGGACCGTGCGGTAATACAAAACCATCAGGCCAATCACCACGGGAAAGAAGAAAACCCTCATGATGTAGCCGGCCCAGTCGTGGAGGTAGAACAACCCGACGAGAGCATACCCGTACATTTCATCCACGATGACGGCCTTCCGGCTTTCCTTCTTCTGGGCCTCCTCCTTCTCGTGATTCTCGGCCTCCCTCATTCTCTTCTCGGCATCCTCTATCTTGTAATCCACGTACCGCGACCTCAGTTTCGGCAAAGACTCGTCATACAGGAAGCGGTCCAGTCTCTCCGGAAGCGGCTCCCCCCCGGCCGATCTTCCCGCTCCGGAATCGATCCGCCGCCTCCGGTCCAGCAACGCCTTTACCAATTCTTCGCGCGGCATGGCATCCGCTTTCTCCCACACGAAAGCGGCGTAAATTTCGAGGAGGCCCTTTTCATCGATTCTCTTGAGCCTTTCGCGCTCGTTCTTCCGGATCCGCTCCACATCGATGGTGCCCGTGGGGGTCTTCCCACCGGCGGCCCCTGGGATCAATTTGTCCAAATGACGCAACAGGTCGGCGTTCGCTTTATCGATTCGAATGACCTGGTCGGAGGCGGTCAGCAGCGTTTCCCGGACGGAGAATCCGGGGACCGTGTGGGTCCCGTCGATGTACGCCATGAGGCCTTCGCCGCCCCAGTTGACGAGAAGCACCAGGACGGCCGCACCCAGCGGCGACAGCTTCAAGCGGTCAATGAGAAGCACCGCGAAGGGATCGTTCTTGCAGATCTTCACATGATCCCCCGAGCGTCCTGGCTACGGCGAGGGAACGCTCCTCCCCTACTTCAGGCTCTTGCCTCTTTCTTCCTTCCCCCCTCCGGCCTCCCAGAGGCGGTATTTCAGGATGATACCGCCAAAGATGAGGACGAGCATCAGGCTGAACACGTGCGCGGCCCGGAAGGGGCCGATCCATTCGCTGTCCGCCCGGAGACCCTCCACCGCTCCCCGCCCCAGGGAATAGAGCACGAAGTACAGGCAGAAGAGAAAACCCGGCTTGTGGGGCCGCAGGCGCAGCCGCATCAGGATGCCGAACCAGAGCAGATTCAACGCGAGCTCGTACAGCATCACCGGATGGGTGGGCGTGCCGGGAAATTCCCGGCCCGCGACGCTTCCGGGCGGAAACACCACTCCCCAGGGCAGGCGGGTCGGCACCCCGTGGGCGTCCCCATTCATGAAATTTCCGAAGCGGCCGAAGGCCTGGCCGAGAATGACCGCGGGCACGACCGCATCCGCGAAGGGCCAGAGGGGAAGCCGGAGGCGGCGGATGTAGAGGAATCCGGCGATGACCCCCGCGAACAGCCCGCCGTGGATCGCGAGCCCGCCGTGCCAGAGCTGGGGGATCTCCCATGGATTTTGGCCGTAGAAATCCCAATGGAAGGCGACATAGTAAATCCGCCCCCCCAGAAGCCCGGAAAAGACGCAGAGGACGGCGAAATTCATGATCTCGTCGGCCGTGATGGGAAGCCGCTTCCGCTCCGCCTCGCGCCGGACGAGCCAGGCGCCAACGAGCGCGGCCGTCACGTACATCAGCCCGTACCAGCGGAGGGCGAGGGGTCCGACTTGAAAGATTATCGGGCTCACGCGCCGATCTCCCGTCTCGGTTTCGCCATCAATGACCCGCCGCCACGCTCATCGGCGCAGAAGCCGCCCGGACGGGGGTTTCATTCCGCCGGCCTGCCCGGGCCTCTCCTACCGCCACCCCGGCCCCGTGATGTAGCCCCGCAGGTAGCACACCTGGCCTGAGTGCTGGACGAAGTCGGTGGTCATGCCGGCGAGGAGGTCGCCCATCTTGACCTTCTCGTTCGTCCGGATGGGGTGGCTGATCTCGCGGCCGAAGTCGGCGGAGGTGAGGCCCGAGGCCACGCTCTTGGCCTTCTCGAGCACGGCGTCGAGGTAGCCGGAGAGCGCCGCCTTCGGGAAGTTCATGGCCATCACCTGCTCCATGGTGTCCCCGAGGCCCGTCTTCTTGGGGTCGGCGGGGGCGCCGGGGAACTTCACGCTCCAGTTTCCCTCGGCCCAGGCCTGGGTCTTCCCGCCGGCGTGGCTGAGCACCAGGTCGGCGAAGCGGGCTTGGTGCCAGACGAGCCAGCCGGCGGGGTTGGCCTTCACCTGATCGGGGGTCATGCGCAGGTCGGCGTCGCTGAGGGCATCGAGGGCCTTCTGCACCTGCTGGACGTTACGGGTCAGCACGTTCACGAGAAACGCGGGCGATTCCATCGGGCCACATCCTCCCCTTCGGTGTTCGTTGCGCCCCACCCTGCCGGGCGCGGCCTCAGAGCATGAACTCCTTGAGCTCCACCGCCTTCCCCGCGCGCGAGCTCTCCGCCGCCGCGTAGACCACGGCCAGGGCCTCGTAGGCCGCCCGGCCGTCTACCTCGGGGGCGCGGTCCTCCCGCACGCAGGCGGCGAAGTCCTCCAGCGCGTCGCGGAACATGTCCCCCTCGGGCATGTCGTGCACGGTGTCTTTCCCGAGCGGGTCGCGGTCGACGCGCAGCCGGATGGGCTCGGGGGCCTTGGAGGGGTCGCGCCACTGCTGGCCCGTGATGCGGAAGTGGGCCACCCCCTTGGTGCCGTGGACGTTCATGTGGAAGGCCCAGGGGCAGGCCCAGCCGCCCCCCACGTAGGAGAGCACGCCGTTCGCGTGCTCCATCACGATCATCGAGGTGTCCTCGACGTCGGCGGTGGCGTGCATGCGTTTCAGGCACCCGATGACGGTGCGGACGGGGCCGTTCAGGTAGCGCAGGGTGTCGACGTGGTGGATGGAGAGCTGGATGACGACGCCCGTCGGGTTGAGCTCCCCGCTCGCGCGCCACATGGCGGGGTTGAGCTCCAGGCCGCGCTCGGTGCAGAAATTGCTCTCGCACATGGAGACCTTGCCGATCTCCCCCGCCTCGATAAGCTCCTTGAGCTTGCGCGAGGGGGCGAGGCGCCGGGCGCTGTGGCCGATGGCGAGCTTGACCCCCGCCCGCTCCACCGCCTGGACGATCTTGCGGGCGTGCTCCAGGCTGTGGGCGATGGGCTTCTCGCAGTAGACGTGCTTGCCCGCGGCGGCGAGGGCCTCGATGTTCTCCATGTGGTTGTGGTTCGGGGTGGTGAGGATGACCGCCTCGATCTCGGGGTCCTCGAGGAACTCCTCGAAGGTCCCCGCCTCGCGGGCGCCGTAGCGCCGGCTGAACTCCCGGCGCTTCTCGGCGGTGCGGCTGAAGCACGAGACGAGGCGGATCCTCCCTCCCCGCAGGGCGGCGTCGGCCAGGACGTTGGCCCACCTTCCCAGGCCCATGGACGCGGTGCGGACGGGCTCGAACGCCATCCTTCTCTCCTCAGGCATGGAGACGGCACAAGGGATTGCGCGGATGACCCGGCGGCTGGGACCATACCACCCCGCACCCGGCGGGAAAAGTCACTTCGAGGCCGCGGCGGCCTCCGCGCGGGCGAGCAGCCCGGCGCGCTTGAGGTCGGCCCGGAGATCCTCCTTCTCCTCCCGGGTGAGCGGAAGGACGGGAGGCCGGACCGGGCCCCCGGCCATGCCGATGAGCCCCTCCCAGTGCTTGAGGGCGGCGACGGGCATCCGCCCCTGACCCCAGGGGCCCATGATCCAGCGCGTGTTCGCCGTCCGCAGGGGGGCGAGGCTGGCCGAGACCTCGGTGGCGCGCTTCAAGTCCCCGGCGAATGCCAGTTCGGTGTACTCCTTGAGCGGGAGCCAGCCCGGCACCTGATAGGTGTGGGGGGTGTAGGTGATGAGCCAGCGGTGGCCGATCTGGGTCATGTTGTGGAGCCAGACGGCCTCCTCCGCCACGCTGATCACGATCTGGTCCCCCACCGCCTCTTCGAGCAGGATGGTGGCGTGGGGGTTCCAGTCCGCCTGCTTCATGCCGCAGACGTTGGGCAGGGCGGCGAGCCTCCGCGCGAGATCCGGCCCGATCGGGTGGCAGGCGCCTGGAGAGTTGAAGATGACGATCCCGATGTCCACCCGCTCGGCGACGTAGGTCATGTACTCCGCCACGGCGTCGTCGTTCCGCGCGGCGATGAAGGGAGTGAGGATGATGACGAAGTCGTAGCCGATGTCCTGGGCGTGGCGCGCCATCTCCACCGCGCTCCCGGCCGACTGGTCGTGCACCCCGGCCATCATGGGGATGCGCCCGGCCGCGGCCTCCAGGAACACCTCGTGGACCCGCTTGCGCTCCGCGGTGGAGAGCGACCAGAACTCGGCCACGTTGCCCGAGCAGTAGTGGCCGTCCACGCGGAGTCCCTCGATGACGTGGTCCATGTTCCGGCGGATGCCGGCCTCGTCCACCTCCCCCCCGGGGGTGAAGGGCGTGGAGAGGGAGTCCCAGATGCCCCGGAACGCCCCCCTGGCGTATTCCTTGGCCTCATGCTTGCGGTACTTCATGCGGGGCTCCTCCCTGGGCTAGTAGCCGCTCCCGGCGGGCTTCTCTTCCTGCTTGGGCAGCTTGTCCGGGGAGCCAAAGAAGAAGTCGTTCCCCTCCGCCAGCCTGTGGCAGTTGATGCAGTACTGCACGTTCCCCGCGTAGCCCTCGAAGATCCGCCCCTCCCACTTGAGGACGCGGAAGTCCGGAGTGGCGATGGCCCAGTACCAGTCCCCCGCGTCGGGCTTGGCGTTGGCCGCCTCCTTGCGCATGACGAAGAGGTAGGCCCGCGCGCCCGGCTTGCCGTTCAGGTTCTCCCAGGAGTCCTTCACGATGAGGCTGCCCGGCGGGAAGGCGAGGAGCTTGGCCTGGGAGCCCTCGGGGGCCTTCTGGTAGCGCTGCCACTCGGCCCAGGCGGGGGGGTTCATGTAGGTCCGCACCAGCCGCTTCCCGTGGGTGGCGCTGAAGACGGGATCCCGATAGAGGGCGCTCCACTTCAGGTAGTCCTGGATGAAATCGAGCTTCTTCAGCTCCTGCCCCCGGGCGGAGGGCGCCAGGGCGGCCGAGGCCGCGAGGAGCAGGGCGGCCACCCGCATGATCCGCGGGCCGCTCGGGAACCGCATGCGCATGGCGTCCTCCCGGGCGGGCGCCCTCGGGAACTCCAGCCGATGGGATCGCATCCGAGAAGATGATGGCCGCGCCGGGCCGGAATATCAAGCGGGTGGAACGCCCGCCCTAGGGCTCGTAGGTGATGCGGTAGACCGCCCCCGCCCGGTCGTCCGAGACGAGGAGCGAGCCGTCCGCCAGCTCCTGGACGTCCACCGGCCGGCCCCAGGCCGCCCTTCCCTGGAGCCAGCCGTGGGCGAATGGAGTGTACGCGACGGCGCGGTTCCCCTCGAGACGCACCAGGCTCACCCGGTAGCCGATGGGGGTGCTGCGGTTCCAGGAGCCGTGCTCGGCGATGAAGATCTGGTTGCGGTACTGCGCGGGGAACATCCTCCCCGTGTAGAAGCGCATGCCGAGGGAGGCGACGTGAGGCCCCAGCTCCTGGGCGGGCGGGGTGAAGCGGGCGCAGTCCCCTGCCTTGCCGAACTCGGGGTCCAGGATGGATTTCCCGTGGCAGCGGGGGTAGCCGAAGTGCAGGCCTGCCCTCGGCGCGTGGTTGAGCTCGTCGGGGGGCTGGTCGTTCCCCATCCAGTCGCGGCCGTTGTCGGTGAACCAGAGATCCTTCGTGACGGGGTGCCAGTCGAAGCCCACGGTGTTCCGCACCCCCCGGGCGAAGACATCGAGGCCCGACCCATCCGGCCGCAGCCGGTGGATGGAGGCGTAGGGGTCGCCCGGGCCGCAGATGTTGCAGGGGGCGCCGACCGGCACGTAGAGCCGTCCGTCCGGCCCGAAGCGGATGAACTTCCAGCCGTGGTGCCGGTCGGTGGGCAGCTTGTCGTAGACCACCTCGGGGGCCGGCGGGTCCTTGAGGCGGGACTCGACCCCCCGGTAGCGCAGCACGCGGTGGATCTGCGCCACATAGAGGTCGCCGTCCTTGAAGGCCACTCCGTTGGGGGTGTCCATGCCCTGGACGAGGGTGACCACCTCGTCCGCCCGCCCCTTGCGGTCCTTGTCGGGCAGGGCGTAGACCCGGCCCGCCCCCCGCGAGCCGACGAAGACCGTCCCCGAGGGGCTCAGGGCGAGGGAGCGCGCGCCCGGCACGCCGCGGGCGAAGAGGCGGATGCGGAAGCCGGGCGGGAGCTTGATCTGGTCGAGGGGGAGGTCCTGCGCCCCGGCGGGGGACAACCCGCCCAGCCAGGCGGAAGCGAGCAGGAGAGCGAGCGTGCGGATGCGCACGGCGAGGCTCCTGGGACGGCTAAATGCTCACCGGGAAGCTCGGGAGCCGCACCCGTTCGGTCTCTTCCTTCGGGCCCGTGCAGAGCTCCTCCAGGGTGGTCTCCGAGAGGGTCCGGTCGATCGCGGCTTCGAGCTTCTTCCAGAGCAGGCGGCTCCCGCAGGTCGGAATGCTGGGACAGGGGCCACCCGTTTCGTCGTCGTCCCCGCAGTCCACCGGGCGGATCTCCTCCTCCACGGCCGAGAGCACGCCCTTCATGCTGATCTGGGAGGGAGGCAGCGCCAGGATGTAGCCCCCGCCCGGCCCCCGCGTGCTGGCTGATGGCCAGCCGCCCGGCGATCTGCGGCAGCGGGATGGGGTGGGTCTGCGAGTGCCGGGCGAGCTCGATCATGGCGAGGACGGCGTAGCGTCCCTTCGTCGAGATTCTCATCTTCGTCTTCCCCTCCCCATGGGAGCTCCCGAGGGGCGTCTCAGGAGATGGCCAGCCAGGGCGCAGCCACTTCCGCGGCGCCCGTCCCGCATGCATCGCAACGGGGACCGGGCCGCAGGGGCACCGGCCCCATGGTGTTCCGCCAGAGGTCCGCCGTCAAAAGCGTCCCGCCAGGCCGGGGGCCGGACGAGCCGCGCGGCGGGATTCACGTCCGCTCCACCACGTCCAGATCGCCCGGGAGGAAGTCCCTGCGGGCCGGGTCCCAGCGGAAGACCTTGGCGCCCTTCACCTGGCCCTCCCGCACGCTCAGCACGACGTGGGCGGCCTCGGGATAGGAGGGCACGTCCCCGAAAGGCACCGCCGCGTCCCGGTCCTCCTGGGAGAAGTAAGCCTCCTCGTCGGGGTGGCTGTGGAAGATTCCCCTCAGCACCTCGCCGCGCGATCTGGCCTCGCGCAGGATGCGCTCCAGCTCGAAGGGGTCGATCAGGAAGGCGCGGCGCGCCGTGCGGGGGTAGGACTGCGGGTCCTTCGCGTGCATCTCGTTCTGGAGGTTCCGCAGAAGGTGCACACGGAGCCTTTGCGGGCCGCCGTTCACCTCCCCGGGGGGAGGACCCACGATGACGCCGCAGCACTCCTCGGGGTAGGCGGCCCGGGCGTGCCCGTGCATCATCTCCGCCTGATCCCTGGTGAGCCGCAACGCCCCTCCTCCTCAGCGGATCTCGCTCAGGTAGCGGTCGCCCCCGTCCGGGAGGACGACGACGATGACGCCGCCCCGCACCCGCTTGGCCACCTCCCGCGCCCCCACCAAGGCCGCGCCGGAGGAGTGGCCCACGAACATCCCCTCCTCGCGCGCCAAGCGCTCGGCCAGCTGGTAGCTCTCCTCCGTCCCGGCCAGGAACAGATGGTCTTGCACCGATTCATCGTAGATCCCGGGCCGGATCGCCGTGGGGATGTGCTTCATGCCCTCCAGGCCGTGGAAGGACTCCGCCGGCATGACGGCGCACACCTTGACGCCCGCCTTGCGCTTCTTGAGCCCGCGTCCCGTCCCGACGAGAGTACCCGTCGTGCCGAGCCCGGCCACGAAGTGGGTGATGCGCCCCTCCGTCTGCTCCAGGATCTCGACCGCCGTCCCGTTCTCGTGGGCGAGCGGATTGGCCGGGTTGTCGTACTGGTTGGGGAGGAAATAGAGGTCCGGGTCCGCCTCGCAGATCTTCCGGGCGAGGCGCTGGGCGCCGTCCGAGCCCTCGAGCGCGCTCGAGAAGACCATCTCCGCCCCGTACGCCTTCAGCGTGGCCTTGCGCTCCGGGCTCGCGTTCGCCGGCAGCACGAGCTTCACGGAGACCCCGATGGCGGCCCCGATCATGGCGTAGGCGATGCCGGTGTTCCCGCTCGTGGAGTCGAGGAGGGTCACCCCCGGCCGCAGGAGGCCCCGCTCAAGACCGTCCTTCACCATGGCGAGGGCGGGCCGGTCCTTCACCGAGCCGCCGGGATTGAACCACTCCGCCTTGGCCCAGACCTCGACGTGGGGGAACTCCTCCTCCAGGAGGCGGACGCGCACGAGGGGGGTGTTCCCGATGAGGCCGAGGATCGGGGCCTCCTCGATCGGGCCGAAGGAACGGGCAGGAGCCTCAACCATGCTCTCCACCATCACCGTCGTCCCCTATGGCGAATAGCTGCGCGCGCTTCCACGGAAGCGCCCGCGGAGAAATCCCGAACCTCACGCCAGACCGGCCCTGCCCCTCAGCGGCCACCCGCGATGGCGGGCACGATCGACACCTCGTCCCCGCCCTTTACCTTGGTGCCCTCTCCCTGGAGGAAGCGGATGTCCTCCTGGTTCACGTAGATGTTGACGAAGCGGCGGAGCTTGCCCTGCTCGTCGTAGAGGCGCTGGCGGATGCCCGTGCACTTCTTGTCCAGGCTCGCCAGCACGTCCTTGACCGTCTCGCCCTCCACCTCCACGGCATCCTTCTGCTGCGAGAACTCCTGCAAGGGGGTAGGAATCCGGACCACAACCGCCATCTTGCTCTCCCTTTCGATGGCCGCCCCGCGCCTCCCGCGCTCCGGGGCGGCGGCTGAAATGATGCACCTCTCAGCGGAAATAGGGCTCCAGGCTGAAATACCTCTCGGCGCCGTCGGGCAGCACCACGACCACGTTCTCCTCCGGCGACATCTCGCGGGCCACGCGCAGCGCCGCGCAGACGGCCGCCCCGGCGGAGATCCCCGCCGCGATCCCCTCCTGCCGGCTGAGGGCCTTGGAATGGTCGTAGGCCTCTTGGTCCGCGACCACTTCGATCTGGTCGATCACCGAGCGGTTCAGCACCCGGGGGACGAAGCCGGCCCCGATCCCCTGGATCTGGTGCGGGCCGGCCTTCCCGCCCGAGAGGACGGCGCAGCCGGCCGGCTCGACGGCCACGACGCGGGTCTCGGCGCGCTTGGCCTTGAGCACCTCGCCCACGCCGGTGATCGTCCCCCCCGTGCCGACCCCGGCCACGAAGGCGTCCACGGACTGGGCGCCCATGTCCCGCAGAACCTCGCGAGCGGTGGTGCGGCGGTGGATCTCGGGGTTGGCCGGGTTGTTGAACTGCTGGGGCATGAAATAGTCCGGGTGCTCGGCCAGGATCTCCTCGGCCTTGACCACCGAGCCCATCATGCCCTCCTCCCCCGAGCTGAAAACCACCTCCGCCCCGTAGCTCGTCAGGAGGGAGTGGCGCTCGTGGCTCATGCTCTCGCTGAGGACGATGATCACGCGGTAGCCCCGCACGGCCCCCACCATGGCCAGGCCGATGCCCGTGTTGCCGCTCGTGGGCTCGAGGATGGTGCCCCCGGGCTTGAGCAGACCGCGCCGCTCGGCGTCGAGGACCATGCTCAGGGCGATGCGGTCCTTGACGCTGCCTCCCGGGTTGAACTGCTCAAGCTTGGCATAGACGCGCGCGCCCTTGGGGTCCGGCAGCCGCCCCAGCCGGACCAAGGGGGTGCCGCCGACCTGGGCCAGGATGTCGGGCTGGGCCCGGAGAATCTGGGAAGGGCGCCCGCGCGTACCCAATGCCATAGCGGATTTCCCTCTTTTTCTTGGCTCGCCCCTGAGCATCACCGGCCAGAAGGATAAAAATCCCGAACAAATTTGTCAAGAATAAAGACCCAAAATTAAAGCCCTCCGGGCGCCCGCCCTGCCCTCTCCCAAGGAAATGAGAACATTCCTTCTTTTTTCCCAAGGTGATACATTGTCGGGATTGGGGAAACGGCGGACGCTTACGGGCGGAAATTGCTGGGCTTCCCCTGAGGTGTTGGTTTTCGCGTTTTCGGAAAGGACACCGGCCTTGCCTCTCCCTCCCGGCACCCAGCTGCCCCCCGTTGTGCTGACCATCGCCGGTTCCGACTCGGGGGGAGGAGCCGGAATCCAGGCCGACCTGAAAACCTTCTGCGCCCTGGGCGTCTATGGCGCCTCGGTTCTGACCGCCCTCACCGCCCAGAACACGCTCGGGGTGCAGGGCGTGCACGCGGTGCCCCCCGGCTTCATCGCCCAGCAGTTCGACTCCGTGTGCTCGGATCTCCCGGTGGCGGCGGCCAAGGTGGGGATGCTGGCGACCTCGGAGGTGATACGAGTCGTCGCGGAGAAAATCCGCCAGCACCGCCTGGAGCGTCTGGTCGTGGACCCGGTGATGGTGGCCAAGAGCGGCGACCGCCTCCTCGCCCCAGAGGCGCGGGAGGCCCTCGTCCGCCAGCTCCTGCCCCTGGCCGAGGTGCTCACGCCCAACACCGAGGAGGCCCGCGACCTTCTCGGCGGCCGATCCATCCAGACCCTCGACGACATGAAGGAGGCGGCGCGCGCCCTTCACCGGCTGGGCCCGCGCCACGTGCTCGTGAAGGGCGGCCACATCACCCTGGGAGCGGCAGACGTGCTCTTCGACGGGCGAGAGCTCGCCGTCTTCGAGGGCAGGCGGGTGGACACCCCTCACACCCACGGGACCGGCTGCACCCTCTCCGCCGCCATCGCCGCGGGCCTGGCTCTGGGCCAGCCCGTCCGGGAGGCGGTGTCGGCCGCCAAGGAGTTCATCCAGGGGGCCATCGAGAACGCCCTCCCCCTCGGCAGGGGACGCGGACCGCTGAACCACATGTACCGTTCATGCCAAAGGGTGGATGCATGATCCAATCCAAGTATCTCGTGCGCCCCGGCGAGGCCGTCTCCGGGCCCCTGCCGGTTTCCGGCGGGCACAGCCTCTTCCGGATCCTGCTCGACGACCAGACCGTCGGGGCCCGCAAGTTCGCCCTCCTCTTCAACGAGTTCGGGCCGGGGCTGACCTCGGCGGCGCACAAGCACGACGGGGAGGAACACGCATTCTACATCCTGAGCGGATCGGGCCGGATCGTGATCGAGGGCGAGACCATCCCCTTCGGGGAGGGAGACGCAATCTTCGTCCCCCCCGGCGCTATGCACCAGATCAGCAGCGGGCCGGGCAAGCCGCTCAAGTACATCGTCATCTACTCCCCGCCGGGACCCAACGTCGCGCTTCGGGAGAAGGGCGCCTACGGCCTCGCGGGGGGGAAGCCATAGTTCCTTGGGCCGTCCCGGCGGCGCCCGGCGGCATCCTCTAACGAGAACGGAAGGGCCATGAACACCGTCATCCCGTTCCAAGTCGTCCCCACCCTCCCGGCCCAGCTCAAGGACCTGGAGGAGATCGCCTACAACATCGCCTTCGACTGGAGCGCCCGGGCCCGGGCCCTCTTCGCCCAGATCGGAGGGGACGAATGGGACGCGTCCCAGCACAACCCCGTCCGGATGCTCGGCCGCCTCTCCCAGAAGACGCTGAACGAGGCCGCGAAGGACGAAGGCATCCTCAGCGAGCTCCAGAGCGTGCTGCAGGAGCTGCGCACCTACATGACCGAGCCGCGCTGGTACCAGAAGAGCTTCGGCGAGAGCGGCATCCCCGACCTGCGAATCGCCTACTTCAGCATGGAGTTCGGCCTGACGGAGTCCATCCCAAACTACTCGGGCGGCCTCGGCCTCCTCGCCGGCGATCACATGAAGTCGGCGAGCGACCTGGGGCTTCCCCTGGTGGGCGTGGGCCTGCTCTACCAGCAAGGCTATTTCCGCCAGTACCTCAGCGCCGACGGCTGGCAGCAGGAGCGCTACCCGGACAACGATTTCCACAACATGTGCCTTCGCCTGGTGCGGGACCCGCAGGGCCACCCCGTCACGGTCGAGGTGGAGTTCCCCGACGGCGTGCTCAAGGCGCAGATCTGGAAGGTCCAGGTCGGGCGTGTCCCCATCTTCCTCATGGACGCCAACCTCCCCGAAAACACCCCTCCGATGCGCGAAGTCACCTTGGCCCTCTACGGCGGGGACATGGAGACCCGCATCCGCCAGGAGATCCTCCTCGGCGTGGGCGGCGTGCGCATGCTCCACAAGCTGAACCTGCCACCCGTGGTCTGCCACATGAACGAGGGCCACTCGGCCTTCCTCGCGCTGGAGCGGATCCGGGTGTCGATGGAGAAGTTCGGTATCGACTTCCGGACGGCGCGGGAGATGACCTCTGCCGGCAACGTCTTCACAACCCACACCCCCGTCCCGGCCGGGATCGACATCTTCCCGCCCGGCCTGATGGAGAAATACTTCCGCTCTCAAGCGGCCTCGCTGGGGGTGAGCTGGGAGGAATTCATGGGCTTCGGGCGGTCCAACCCCGCCAACATGGAGGAGCCCTTCAACGTCGCCATCCTGGCGTTGCGCCACTCCTCCGGCGCGAACGGGGTGAGCCGTCTCCACGGGGATGTCTCGCGGCGGATGTGGACCAACCTCTGGGCGAACCTCCCGGCGGACGAGGTCCCCATCTCCTCGATCACGAACGGCGTCCACCTGCCGACCTGGGTCTCACCCGAGATGAAGAACCTCCTCAACCGCTACCTCGGTCCCCGCTGGATGAGCGAGCCCGACCACCCGGAGACCTGGGAGCGCGTGGACCGCATCCCGGCCACCGAGCTCTGGCTCACCCAGGAGCGGGCGCGCGAGAGCCTCGTCAGCTTCTGCCGCCAGCACCTTCACCAGCGGTGGAAGGGCCGGGGCCTCTCCCACGGCCATCTCGACCTGGCCTCCGAGATCCTCGAGCCGAGCACCCTCACCATCGGCTTCGCCCGGCGCTTCGCCACTTACAAGCGGGCCACCCTCCTCCTCCAGCAGCCCGACCGGCTGATCGCCCTCCTCACGAACAAGGAGCGGCCCCTCCAGCTCATCTTCGCCGGGAAGGCCCACCCGCGCGACACTGAGGGAAAGTCCTTCATCCGCGACCTCATCAACTTCGCCCGCCAGCCCGCCGTCCGGCGGCGGGTGGTCTTCCTCGAGGACTACGACATTGAAGTCGCGCGCCACCTCGTCCAGGGCGTGGACCTGTGGCTCAACAACCCGAGGCGCCCCCAGGAGGCCAGCGGCACGAGCGGCATGAAAGTGGCCGCCAACGCCGCGCTGAACCTGAGCGTCCTGGACGGCTGGTGGGCCGAGGGCTACCGCAGCGACCGCGGGTGGTCCATCGGGGCGGGCGAGGAGTACCAGGACGCCGGCTACCAGGACAAGGTGGAGTGCGACAACCTCTTCGACCGGCTGGAGCAGGAGATCGTCCCGCTCTTCTACGACCGCTCCTCGGACGGGATTCCCCGGGGATGGGTGGAGATGATGCGCGCCTCCCTGAAGAGCTTGGCGCCGGTCTTCAACACGAACCGCATGGTGCGCGAGTACGCGGAACGCTTCTACCTCCCCCTCGCCCGGCACCGCTCCTACCTCATCAGCGACAACCTCGCGCCGGCCCGCTCGCTCGCCGTGTGGAAGGCGAAGGTCCGGGAAGCCTGGCCGCGGGTCCAGGTGCGTAACATCACGGTGGACCGCAACGGCGTTGTGTCGGTGGGGACGCCCCTGCAGGTGGGGGCGGACGTGGAGATCGGCCCCCTGGGCCCCACCGACGTCCGCGTGGAGGTCTACCACGGCTCCATCGACTCCTCCCACCGGATCACCGAGGGGAAGACCACCCCCATGACGGTCGCCGGCGACCTGGGCAACGGCACCTACCGGTTCCAGGGAGAGTTCACCTGCGACACTGCCGGTTCGCGCGGGGTCGCGGTCCGGGTGCTCCCGAACAACCCCGACCTTCCCCAGCCCCTGGACCTGCACCTTCTCACCTGGGGCTAGCGCCGGGGCGCGCGAAAGAGGATTCGCGGCGATGAACGAGAATCCAGGTCACGTGATGGAAGTCGGCGAGGGGGGGCGCATCCACCTACCCAAGGAGGTGATGAAGGCGCTCGGGGTGGGCCCCGGAAACCAGATCAAGATCGAGATCCGGGGCGACCTCGTCTCCATCGCGCGCCACCAGGTGCGGGACCCTTTCGCCGAGGCCGCCAAGAAGAAAACACCGGGTCTCAAGGAGCTCATGGCCCAGCAGGAGGCCCGGAGGAAGGAAACCGCCAAGGAATTCGACAAACGGATCCAGGAGAAGCACGAGGTGCGGCCCGAGGACCGCGAGGACTTTTGGCGCTAGCCGCTCCGCGGCGCTTTCCGAATCAGCCGTCCGAACGCGATCAGAGGCTGAACCCGCTCTCCAGGCGGAGCTTGGCCGCCTGGCGGAGCCCTTCCAGGTGCCGCAGGAAGAGAAGGCGCTGCCTCTCCTGGAGCAGCTGCTCGCGGATCGAGCCCTTCTCCCGGGAAAATTTCGCCATGTCGAGGGAGGCGGGCTCCAGGCATTGGACGAGAAGGACGTTCCGCCCGGCGAAGACGCGCTCCGCCTCGCGCTTGCGGAGGCGGAAGATTGACCGCACCGCCTCTGTTCCGGCGTTCAGCTCCTGCGGGACGCCGGGGCGGGCGAACGGCTCGGGCGTGATGAGCTTGGCCTTCAGCACCTTGGCCAGGCTCTCGAGAGTCCGCTTGCCCTCCTTGATCTCCCGCAGCCAGCCCTCGGCCCTGGCGCGGGCGATTTGAACGGTTTTCCCCTCCAACCAGCTTTTCCGGACTTCCGCGGCAACCTCATCGAACGCGGGGACGCGGGCGCCGCGCGTGTCCACCAGCCGGGCGAACAGCCAGCCCTTCTCTCCCTCGGCCTCGGAGGAGATGTCCCCCTTTTTCCCGATCCGGAAGACGATCTCGGCCATTCTTTCCCTTTCGGGCAAAGCCGAGGGCGGGGAATCCTGGGCGAAGAAGCCGGACTCTCCCGCGCCGAGACCCGGGATGGCCGGAGCGGGCTTCTTGTCCTCGACGGCGTAGCGCACCTTCCGCAGCTCGTCACGGGCCAGAGCCTTGGCCTTCACCTGGCGCAGCTCCTTCTCCACCTCGGCCCGGGCCTCCTCGAAGGGACGCTGGCGGGCGTCCTGACGCTCCCGGACGAGGACGAGATGATAGCCGAAGGCGGTGCGCACGGGGCCGCTCACCTCCCCCTTCTTGAGAGCGAAGACGACCTTCTCCAGATCGGGAATCATCTCTCCCCGCTTGAAAGTGCCCATGTCGCCGCCCTTGGAGGCGGAGGGGTCCTGCGAGTTCGCCTTGGCGAGGGCGGCGAAATCGGCCCCCTTGCGGACCTGATCCCGGAGCCCCTGGAGCTTCTTCCTCGCCGCCTCGGCCTGCTCCGGCTTCCCGTCGGGGGGAAGTTTGAGGAAGATCTGGCTCAGCGTCACCTGCTCGGCCAGGGCGTAGCGCGAGCGCGTCTGCTCGTGGCGCTCCTTGAGATCCCGATCCGAGAAGGCCACGCGGGGGAGCACGGCCTCAAAGGAGAGATACCACCACTGCGCCTTGCGCTGGGGCCCGATGCGGAACTTCTCCTTGTCCTTCTCGTAGTGCTCGCGGAGGTCCTTTTCCGACGCCTGGGCGGCCGCCTCCTTCTCGAAGCTCTCCGGCGAGACGGAAAGGGCCGCTACCTTGATCCGCTCGTTGAGCAGGCGGTAAGCCTCGCGCACTTCGACCTCGCTCACCGAGGCCGCCATGCCGATGTAGCGGCGCAGCCGATCGGTGATGATGTCGCTGCGCTGCGCCTCCTCGAACTGCCGGGGGCTCAGGCGGTTCGCCTCGAGCATCTGGCGGTAGATGGCGGGGTCGAAGCGCCCGCCGCGCTGGAAGGCCGCCACCTCCTGGATGCGCAGGGCGACCTCCGCATCGCTCACTCGGATGCCGAGCCGCCCGGCCTCCTGAAGCTGAAGCTTCTCCGAGACCAGGCTCGCCAGCACCTGCTGGCGGACCCCGAGCTGCTGGATCAGTTCATCCTTGAATTGCGCCCCGAGCTGGCGGCGCAGCGCCTCCACCTGGCGGTAATAGGTCCCGTCGTACTCCTGCTGGCTGATGGGGGTGTCGTTCACCCAAGCCACCACCTTTCCGCCTACGGCGGCAGGACCCTGGACCAGGGTGAATCCGCCCCAGGAGATGAAGGTGAGCGCCACCAGGCCCAACAAACCCTTGAGAATCCAACTGTTTCCCCGTTCCCGGAAAAAGCGCAGCATGCCGAAGTCATCTCCCAAGCAATCCAGCAGGGAAAGCTCTACTTCCCGGCGGCGAGAGCGGGCTACGATAGCCCACCTTCCGGCCCCCCGCAACCCCGCAGGTGGCCCCTTCCCCCTCTCGCTCACGGCCCGCCCGGGGAGAGCGGGCGGCGGCCTCTTTTCCCCTAAATATTGGTTTTACTTGATTTTTTCACCCCTGAGTGTTACAAGCGGTGGTTGTATTTATTTGGGATTGGCTCCTCCTCCTCCGTCCGCCCCGCGGAGCTGTACCCGACATGGTTCTCAACCCCATCCTGGGACTTTTCTCGAACGACCTGGCCATCGACCTCGGCACGGCGAACACCCTGGTCTACGTGAAGGGCAAGGGCATCGTCCTGCGGGAGCCCTCGGTCGTCACCGTCCACAGGGACACCAAGCAAATCCTCGCGGTCGGGAGCGAGGCCAAGGCCATGCTCGGCCGCACCCCCGGAAACATCATCGCCATCCGGCCGATGAAGGACGGCGTGATCGCCAACTTCGACATCACCGAGGCGATGCTTCGCTACTTCACCCAAAAGGTGCACAACCGCAAGACCCTGGTGCGGCCGCGGATGGTCATCAGCGTCCCGTCGGGCATCACCCAGGTGGAGAAGCGCGCGGTGCGCGACAGCGCCGAGAGCGCCGGCGCGCGCGAGGTGTACCTGATCGAGGAGCCGATGGCAGCGGCGATCGGGGTGGGGCTCCCGATCGAAGAGCCGGGCGGGAGCATGATCGTGGACATTGGCGGCGGGACGACGGAGGTGGCGGTCATCTCGCTCGCGGGCATCGTCTACTCGCAATCGGTCCGGGTCGGCGGAGACGAGATGGACGAGGCCATCATCAGCTACATCAAGCGCAACTACAACCTCCTCATCGGGGAGCGGACGGCCGAGCAGATCAAGATCGAGATTGGCTCCGCCTACTCCGTTGGCGAGCGGCGCACCATCGAGATCAAGGGACGCGATCTGGTGGCCGCCATCCCCAAGACCATCGTGGTGAGTGACGAGGAAGTCCGCGAGTCCCTCTCGGAGCCCGTCAACGCCATCGTCGAGGCCGTCCGGAGCGCCCTCGAGAGCACGCCGCCCGAGCTGGCGGCGGACATCGTGGACCGCGGCATCGTCCTTGCGGGCGGGGGCAGCCTGCTTCGGGGCCTCGACGTCCTGCTCCGCGAGGAGACCGGGCTTCCTGTCACCGTCGCCGAGGATCCCCTCTCGGCCGTCGTCATGGGCACCGGGAAGGTGCTGGACGAGCTGGACCTGCTGGCCAAGCTGGCGGTCTGAGGATCCGCGGCTCAACTCCTTCCGCCCGCGCCGGGCGTGAGGCCGTCCGCTCCCGCCGGCGGAGAATGCGCAAAGGGGCATGTTCCAGCTCATTCTCGAACGGCGCAGCGCAACGCTGCTCACGTCTCTCTTTCTCATCTGCTTCACGCTGATGACCCTGAGCGTGCGCCGCCAGGGAAGCATCACCCTCATCGAGCGGGGAGCGCTCTCCATCGCAGGGCCCCTGCTCGAGGCGGCTGGCGCCCCCAAGCGCTGGATGCGCGATCTCGGGCGCCAGTACCTCCTCCTGCGCGACATGCGCGAGGAAAACCTCGTCCTGAAGAAGCAGATCACCGCCATGCGCGGCCTCTCCTTCCAGCTGCGGGAGCTGGAGGCCAAGGTCCGCCGCCTCGAAAGCCAGCTGACCGCGAGCCGCGGCCTCTCCGTCCCCGTCCGGCTCGCCCACATCTTGGGGCAGGACGCCAGCCCCTTCGGGCAGACCCTCCTGGTGGATCTCGGAACCTCCCATGGGGTGAGGCACGGCATGCCGGTGGTGAATCAGGCGGGCGTGGTGGGGCGCATCTCCCGCGCGGGGCAAACGGCGAGCCGGGTCCTCCTCCTCACGGACTCACGCAGCGCCGTGGACGTGATCGTCCAAAGGACCCGGGCCCAGGGGATTTTCTCCATGGCCCCCGGCGGCAAGGGCGAGGTCCGCTACCTGGCGACCGACAGCGACGTGCAGGAGGGCGACCTGCTCATCGCCTCGGGCCTGGGCGGGGTCTTCCCCAAGGGCCTGCCCGTCGCCTGGGTCACCAAGGTGGGCCCCAAGGGCGAGCGGCTCTTCCGCCAGGTGGAGGCGCGGCCCGCGGTGGACTTCAACAGCCTCGAAGAGGTGCTGATCATGATCGCACCCGAGCAGGAGGCCGGCCGGCCATGATCGTGATCTTCTACTGCCTGGTCGGTGCGGGGGCGATCGTGTTCCAATCGACCGTCTCCGAGTACTTCAAGGCGTGGCTCGGCGCGCGGCCGGACGCCATGACGCTCATCGTCGTGTACCTCGGCCTGCAACGGGGCCAGGAAACCGGCCTCATCGGGGGATTCTTCCTTGGCCTGCTCCAGGACGTCCTGACGGGAGGGCTGCTCGGGGCGAACGCCCTCTCCAAGGGGCTCATCGGGCACGCGACGGGGAGCCTCAGGCGGAACGTGTCCGGTCGGGAGGCGCTCTTCCACGCGCTCCTGGCCTTTTTCGCTTCGGTCTTCAACTCCACCCTCATGGTCACGCTGCTCTTCGTGTTCCTGCCCGATGTGCAGATCCATCCCCAATACTGGCTGGAGGCGGGCAAGACGACCCTGCTGAACACCTTCCTCGCCCCCCTGCTCGTTGGGCTTCTCGTCGGCGCCGAGGAGCGGATCTTCCCCGCCGCCGCCGGCACCCCTTATCCGGAGAGGTCCTGAGCCGTGTTCCGGCGCGGCTTCGGCAGGATGGGGGGCGAGACGCCAGACAAGATGCGCCGGCGGATGCAGTGGCTGGCGCTCGCCTTCAGCCTCTTCCTCATGGTGCTCTTCGTGCGGCTGTGGCACCTTCAAGTGCTGCAAGGCGAAAAGTTCCGCGCCCTGTCGGAGAACAACCGCATCGCCTACCGCGTCGTGCGCAGCCCCCGAGGCCTCATTTACGACAGCTCGGGACGCCTCCTCGCCGACAACCGCGCCTCGTTCAACCTCTACCTGGTCAAGGAGAACTCGACCGACCTGGACGAGGCTGTCCGCCACCTCGCCCGGATGACCGACCAGCCCTACGACGAGCTGCGCGAAAAGGTGCGGCGCGCCAACCCCTTCCGGCCCTTCCTCATCAAGGCCGACGTGGACCGGAACACCGTCGCCTTCTTCGAGGAGCACCGGCCGGACTTCCCGGGGGTTTATACCCAGATCGCACCCCTGCGAAACTACCGGACCGAGCGCCGGGGCGGGCATGTGCTGGGCTACCTCGGGGAGGTGGACGGCCAGCAGCTCCAGGAGCTCACCGAGTTCAACTACCGCCAGGGGGATCTCCTGGGCAAGTACGGCGTGGAGCGCTCCTTCGAGAACTACCTGCGGGGAGAGACCGGGTTCAAGCAGGTCGAGGTGGACGCCTACGGGCGCGAGCTGCGGGTGGTGCGTCCCTTCGTCGAAAAGCCGGGGAGCAACCTGCACCTCACCATCAACGACGGCCTCCAGGCCAAGGCGGAGGAGCTATTCCGGGACTTCGAGGGGGGCATCGTCGCCCTCGACCCGAACGACGGGGCCATCCTGGCCATGGTCAGCAACCCGCCCATCGACCCGAACCAGTTCGCCGGCGGCATCCGCAGCCAGGCGTGGCGCAGCCTCATGAGCGACCCCCTCAAGCCCCTCGAGAACCGCTCCACCCGCGGGCAGTACCCGCCCGGCTCGATCTTCAAGATCGTCATGGCCTTCGCGACCCTGAACGAGAAAGTCATGCGCCCCGACGAGAAGGTCTACTGCAGCGGCTCCTTCCCCTTCGGGAAGCGCGTCTTCGCCGACTGGAAGGAGGGCGGGCACGGCCCCATTGACATGGTCCAGTCTCTCGCCCAGAGCTGCGACGTGTACTACTACACCGCCGGCAACAAGCTGGGGATCGAGCGGATCGCCCGCTACTCCCACATGTTCGGCCTGGGAGAGCCCACCGGGTACGACCCGGCGGAGAAGGGCGGCCTCGTCCCCTCGGACGAATGGAAGCGCAGGCGCTTCAAGGAAAAATGGTACCCGGGCGAAACCATCAGCGTCTCCATTGGCCAGGGCTTCAACCTCATCACCCCCATGCAGGCCGCGAACCTCATCGCCACGGTCGCCAACGGCGGAACCTTGTGGAAACCCTTCGTCGTGCGCCGGGTGACTTCCCCGGTGGGAGAGGTCATCCACGAGCATCTGCCCACCCCCATCCGCCGGATCCCCATCGGGAAAGAAGTCTTCGACATCGTGCGGGAGGGGCTCCGCGAGGTGGTGAACGGCCCCCGGGGCACCGCCAAGAAAGCCGCCCTCGCCGACGTGATCGTCTCGGGGAAGACGGGGACGGCCCAGACCGTCCGCCTGAACCTCACGGGGAGGAAGGCCAAGCCCGAGGACCTCCCGCGGAAATTCCGCGACCACGGCTGGTTCGTGGCCTTCGCGCCCTTTGACGACCCTAAGATCGCCATCGCCATCCTGGGCGAGCACACGGGGAAGGCTGGCTCCTCCTTCGCACCCCTCGCCCGCGACCTCATCGCCTTCTACCTGGGCGTTCCCGTGCAGCCGCCCCAGACGGTAGCCTCGGCCCCCGGGAGGACCCGGCCGGCTCAAGCCGCCGCCACCCGCCAGGAGGAAAACCTCCTTGAGGACTAGTGCGCCTCTCCTCAAGACCCTCTCGCCCTTCCGGCGGGCCCTCGGCCAGGTGGACTGGCTCCTGGTGGGAACGACCCTCCTCCTCTCGGTCGTGGGCGTCCTCATGATCTACAGCGCCGTCCACTCCAACCCGGACCTCCTGGCCAACGGCCTCCACTGGAAACAGGCCCTATGGTCCACCCTCGGCCTCGTGGTGCTGGCGTTCATCCTCCTCTTCGACTACCACCACTTCACCCGGACGGCCTATTTCATCTTCGGCCTCGTCATCCTCCTACTGATCATGGTCCTGGTCGCGGGGCGGGTGGTGTACGGGGCCAAGCGGTGGCTCGTTCTGGGCCCCATGCGGCTGCAGCCGTCCGAGGTGGCCCGCCTCGCCATCATCCTGCTCCTCGCGCGCATCTTCGGTTCACGGGACAGCACCGAGCCCCTCCGGCTGGGCGAGCTCCTTTATCCCTTCGGCCTGGTCATGATCCCGGTGGTCCTGATCGCCAAGCAGCCCGACCTCGGCACGGCCTTCACCATCTTCCTCACCGCCGCCGTCATGGTGTTCACCGTGGGGGTGCAGCGGCGGCTCCTCTACGTGATCGGCGCGGGGCTCCTGGTCATGGCTCCGGTGGGCTGGGTTTTCCTGAAGGACTACCAGCGGAACCGCATTTTCACCCTCTTCAACCCGGACGCCGACCCCCTCGGCACCGGCTACCAAAGCATGCAGAGCAAGATCGCCGTCGGGAGCGGGGAGTTCTGGGGAAAGGGCCTGCTCCAGGGGACACAGAGCCGCCTCCACTTCCTGCCCGAGAAACACACCGACTTCATCTTCTCGGTCCTGAGCGAGGAGCTGGGCTTCGTGGGAGCGACCCTCCTTCTCGTGGTCTTCTTGATCTTCATCCACCGCTGCATGCTGGCCGCCCTGAACGCCGGAGACAAGGAGGGCGCCCTCATCGCCACCGGGGTGGCCACCTCCTTCTTCCTCTACTCGGCCTTCAACATCGGCATGACCCTGGGCCTCATTCCCATCGTGGGCATCCCCCTTCCCCTGGTCAGCTACGGCGGGAGCGCCTCCCTCGCCTCTTTCATCGCTGTGGGCCTAGTCGTCAACGTGCGGATGCGCCGCAAGGGGTTCACCGCGTTCTGAACCGGCCGCCTTAATATTCTCCCACCGGAACAAGACTTTCATATCCGAAATCGCGCCCAGTTGAAAAATCGGCCTGATTCCCGCACTATGACCAGCAGCCGCCCCGCTCGCGCCTCGAGCGCCGGGAGGGGCGCTCACGGCGTAGATTCCCTTTCCGGGTATTCCGGGAAGGATGAAGATCGCAGGTACAGAACATGACGCTGGATTATGCGCGGGACGTCTTTCCCTTCGTCCAGAAGCCGTCGCGCTACCTGGGCAACGAGGTCAACGCCGTCCGCAAGGACCTCTCCCGGGTGCGCAACCGGGTCGCCCTGGCCTTCCCGGACACCTACGAAGTGGGGATGTCCCACAACGGCATCCGCATCCTCTACCACCTCCTGAACGCGCGGGACGACATCGCCGCCGAGCGCGTCTTCCTCCCTTGGAGCGACTTCGAGCGCATCCTGCGGGAGAAGGGCTCGCCCCTGGCCACCCTGGAGAGCCGTACCCCGGTGCGGGAGTTCCACATCCTGGGGGTCTCCCTCCTCTACGAGCTGGCCGCCAGCAACGTCGTCCTCCTCCTGGACCTGGCCGGCATCCCGCGCCGCGCCGCCCAGCGCCGCCGCGAGGATCCGCTCGTCGTGGCGGGCGGGCCGGTCGTCTTCAACGTCGAGCCCGTCGCCCCCTTCTTCGACGCCGTGGCTCTCGGGGACGGCGAGGAAGTGTTCCCCGAGATAGTGGAAGCCCACGAAGCTTGGCGCCGCTCCGGAGAATCCCGCGAGGCGCTCCTCGACCGCTTGGAGCGCCTCCGGGGCATCTACGTCCCCGGCCGCTACGCCGTCGAGCACGATCCTTCCGGCAGCGTCCGGGGCTTCCGCCACGCGAGCGGCCACCGGCGGCCCGTCCTCGCCCGCCGGCTCGAAGACCTGAACCGATCTCCTCACCCGACCGCCCCCATCGTCCCCTACACCCAGGTGGTGCACGACCGCGTCACCTTGGAGGTGCAGCGGGGCTGCACCCGGGGCTGCCGCTTCTGCCACGCGGGGATGGTGTACCGTCCCGTGCGGGACCGGGACCCCCACAAGGTCATGGAGCTGGCTGAGGAATCGCTGCGCAACACCGGCTACGAGGAGCTCAGCCTCTCCTCCCTCTGCATCGCCGACTACCAGCCCCTCAAGGGCCTCGTGCCCCGGCTGATGGAGCGGCTCGCCCCGATGCAGACCTCCATCTCTCTGCCCTCTCTCCGGGTGGGGGCCATGAGCCCGGACCTCCTCGCCCAGATCGCCCGGGTGCGGCGCACCGGCTTCACCCTCGTCCCCGAAGCGGGGAGCGAGCGGCTGCGCAACGTCATCAACAAGGTGCTCACCGAGGCCGACCTGCGGCGCAACCTCCAGGACATCCTCGACGCCGGCTGGCCGGGCGTGAAGTTCTACTTCATGCTCGGGCTCCCGACCGAAACCTTCGAGGACCTCCGCCAGCTGTGCGACATGCTCATGGCCTGCGGTCAGATGCGCTCGGGGGAGACGGGCGAACGCTTCCGCTTCATCAACGCGAGCCTCTCCACCTTCGTCCCCAAGCCCCACACCCCCTTCCAGTGGTTCCCCCAGAACCGCCGGGAGGAGATCAAGGCGAAGCTCGACTTCATCAAGCGCCGCGTGCCCGACCGGCGAATCAAGCTCCACTGGTCCGACCCCGCCCACAGCTTCCTCGAAGCCGTCCTCTCGAAGGGCGACCGCCGCCTAGCGGGCGTCATCGAGACGGCGGTGGGCCTGGGCTGCAAGTTCGACGGGTGGAAGGAGTTCTTCGACGTCGCCAAGTGGACGGCCGCTTTCGCCGCCCACGGGCTCGACCCGGAGTGGTACGCCTACCGGGAGATTCCCGTCGAGGAGCCCCTCGCCTGGGATCACCTCGACTGCGGCGTCACGAAGGATTACCAGCTCGCCGACTGGCACCGCGCCCTGCGCGAGATCACCATCGGCGACTGCCGTTACGAGTCTTGCGGCCAGTGCGGCATCCTCGATAAGTACAAGGGCATCAAGTATCACTACGAGAAGCCCCTGCCGCCCGCCGAGGGGCCGCTGCCCCTGTTCTCCCCCAAGGCCGAGGAAGGAAACTCCTGCGCCGCGCCCCAGGCCGCCGACCTCCCCCTGGGCGCGGACCTAGCCCCGCCCGAGCCCGTGGAGCTTGCCCTGGCCAAGCAGTCCGCCCGCCGCCGCGAGCGGCGGCGCCCCACCCCGCGGGAGGACGGCCCCGTGCCCCTGGGCTTCGAGGGGGCCGGAGAGGACAACCCCGGCCTCGCGGCCGAGCCGCCGGACCTCCCGGTTAGGCGTTTCCGCTTCGTCTTCGAGAAGCGGGGGGACCTGCGCTTCCTCAGCCACCTGGAGGTGTTGCGCACCTTCAACCGCGCCATCCAGCGGGCCGGCTACCGGATGGAGCACTCCCGAGGCTTCAACCCCCATCCCAAGATCGTCTTCTCCCCCGCCCTGCCGGTCGGGGTGGAGAGCCGGGCCGAGGTGGTGGACATCCCCCTGCTCGAAACCGCGAGCCCCCTGCGGCTGGGCGAGGCATTCCGCCGCCTGAAGGCTTCCCTGCCCGAAGGGCTGCGGCCGCTGGCGGGCTGGGAACTCCCCGCCGGAGATCCCTCCGCCGCGAACGCTCTCGCGGCTTCTCTATATGAGATTTACCTGCCCGCGGAGGACGGGTTGGACCGCGCCGCGCTGGAGCGGGGCGTCGGGCGCGCCCTCGCCTCTCCCACCCTGATGATAGAGCGCGAGCGGAAGGGCCGGACCGTCCGGTTCGACGCCCGGCCCTCCATCGCCCGCCTCGAAGTCGCGCAGGGGCTTCGCTTGCGCCTCGCCCTGCGGAGCGGGGAGGGGGCCACCCCCAAGGTCGCCGAACTCCTCGTCGCGTGCCTGGGCCTCTCCCCCGAGGATTGCCTGCGCGCCCGCGTGCGGAAGGTCGGCGTCCGCTGGAGGGCGGGAAACGCCCGCCCGGTCGCCTATGTCCTCTGAGATCGTCGTCAACGCCGAGCCCTTCCAGACCCGCGTGGCCCTCATCGAGAACGGGGTCGCCATCGAGCTCTACATCGAGCGCGAGACCGAGAAGAGCATCGTCGGGAACATCTACAAAGGCCGGGTGACCAAGGTGCTCCCCGGCATGCAGGCCGCCTTCGTGGACATCGGCCTGGACAAGGCGGGCTTCCTCTACGTGAGCGACGTGGACACCATCGAGTCCATCGAGAACTACCGCAAGCTCGCGGCCGAGGAGATCGAGGACGACGAAGAAGAGGACCTGGACTTCGAATCCAACGGGGACGAGGAGGGCCGGGGGGCCCTCTCTCGCCCGCGGGCCAGCCGCCGACCCCGCCGCGGGGAGAAGGCACAGACCATCCAAGACCTCCTCAAGGAGAACCAGGAGGTGATCGTGCAGGTCAGCAAGGAGCCCCTCGGCACGAAGGGCTCCCGCCTCACGAGCTACGTCACCCTTCCCGGCCGCTACGTCGTCTACATGCCGACCATCAATCAGATCGGGATCAGCCGCCGGATCGAGGACGACACGGAACGCCGCCGCCTGCGCAAGCTCGTGCGCAAGAACCGGCAGCCGGGTGCGGGCTACATCGTCCGCACCGCCAGCGAGGGCATGCCCGCCGAAGACATCGAGGCGAACGTCGGCTTCCTCCACGCCCTGTGGGAGGACGTCCTGCTCAAGAACGAGCGAGCGGGGGCTCCTTCCCTGCTCCACTACAACCTCAATCTCATCCAGCGGACCGTCCGGGATCTGTTCAATTCCTCCGTGGACCGCATGGTCATCGACGACGAAGAGGAGTACGCCCGCTGCCGCTCCTTCCTGGAGAGCTACTACCCTCACCTCCTTCCCCGGCTCCAGCACTACGCGGAGGAGGAGCCCATCTTCGACCACTACGGCATCGAGCTCGAGATCGAGCGGGCGCTGGGCCAGCGGGTATGGCTCCGCAGCGGAGGCTACATCGTGATCGACCAGACCGAGGCCCTCACCACCATCGACGTGAACACGGGGCGCTTCGTGGGCAAGCGGAATCCCGAGGAGACCATCCTCCAGACCAACCTCGAGGCCGTGCGCGAGATCGTCACCCAGCTCCGCCTCCGCAACCTGGGCGGGATCATCATCGTGGACTTCATCGACATGGAGCGGGAGGAGAGCAAGGAGAAGGTCTACAACGCCTTCAAGGAAGAGCTCCGCAAGGACCGCTCCCGTACCAACATCCTCAAGATCAGCGACCTGGGCCTGGTCGAGATGACCCGCAAGCGCGTGCGGGACAGCCTCCAGCGCACCCTCTGCGCGCCCTGCCCCTACTGCGAGGGGCGCGGGCGGGTGAAATCTCCCGCCTCGGTCGGCTACGAGGCCCTGCGGGAGGTGAGCCGGGCGCGGCACGCCCACCGGAAGAGCCGGAAGTTCCTCCTCAACGTCCACCCGGACGTGGGGAGCCGCCTCCTGGAGGACGAGCGGCGGCACGTCGAAGAGGTGGAGAAGCGCCTCGGCGTCCAGCTCGTCATCAAGCCCGACCCCGAGCTGCACATGGAGGGCTTCGAGGTCATCCCCGTCTGAGCCTGCGGTTGACACCCCCGCCCCTGCGCCATTAGGCTCTGCCCGATCGTTGCAAGGAGAGGTTGAATGCGCCGGAGCCTCGTCGTCCTACTGCTGCTGAGCTCCGCGGGCTGCGCGGGCTTCCCGCAGTCCGGGCAGGATGTACCCGCTCCCTCCTCGGCCGAGGAGAAACCGAACATCCTTCAACGTCAGATCGTGGCCGCGCAGGAGCGGAGCGCCCGCCTCGAAGTCCAAACCAACCAGCTCGCCAATCAGGTGAAAACCCTTGGGAACGTGGTCCGCGAACTCCAGGGGCAGCAGAGCCGCATGGAGGAGCAGATCGAGAAGCTGCGGCGGGAGATGATGGCGGCGAAGCCGATGCCCCCCTCCCCGCCCGCTCCTCCTTCGCCGCTCGCTCCCCGCCCCCCCGCCGCCGGAGGAGGCACTCCGCCCAGCGGACCCTCCCGGCTGGCCTCCCTCCCGCCGGAAGACGCCTACAACCTGGCCTATCGAGCGGTGCGTCAGCGGCAAAGCCGCGAAGCGGTTTCGCTCTTCCAGGAATTCCTGCGGAGGCATCCCACAAACCCTCTCGTGGCCAACGCCCGTTACTGGTTGGGGGAAAGCCACTACGATTTGAGCGAGTACACCCCGGCCCTCGAGGCGTTCGAGAAGGTACTGGGCCTCCATCCCTCGAGCCGCAAGGTTCCGGACGCTATCTACATGCGGGGCCTGACTTTTCTCCGCCTGAAGAAGCCCCGGGAGGCCGCCCTGGAGTTTGAAAAACTGATCGAGCGTTTCCCCCGCCACCCTCTCACCGAGCGGGCGAAACGCCAGCTCCGGACCCTCAATCTTTCGGGGAACAACGTCCAGCGCTAGCACGGGCCAATCGGTTCCAGACCGTCGAGCGTCGAAAAAACGAAAATCCTTGCCCTCCCCCTCCCTCAAATTCCGCGCCCTTGACACGGGTCGCACCCTCCGTGGTATGGAACCAGTGCCCCGAAAGGGGGGAGTGACACTATTTGAGGTACGGGGATGGAAGGATTAATCGAGGGAATCCGCCGCTCCTGGAATTCCGGGGCTCCCTCCATTTCGGACGCCTGGCTGGTTCTTCAGGTGCTGCCCGGCATGACCCCCGAGCGGCTCCACCGCCTTCTGGAGGCCCTGGGAGGCCCCCGGGAGGCCCTGGCCGCCCCGGCGGAGGACTTCGCCCGGTTTGCTGGCCCGAAGGCCGCGGAGGCCCTCCAGCGCGAGGCCCCGTCCGACCTGGCCGCTCGTCTCCGGCGGGAGGCAGAGGCCCGAGGGGCCGGGATCGTGACCCGGGACCAAGCGGCCTTCCCCGAACTCCTCCAGCCCATCTTCGGGCCCCCCGGCGCTCTCTATGTTGAGGGAAAGCTGGAGGCCGGGCCCGCCCTCTCCCTCGTGGGGACGCGCTACCCGAGCGAGTACGGGCGCCGGATGGCCCGCGAGCTGGCCGGTGCCCTCGCCGGCCAGGGTTTCACCATTGTCAGCGGGATGGCCCACGGAATCGACGCCGAGGCCCACCTTGGCACCCTCGAGGCGGGCGGCCGCACCATGGCCGTCCTGGGGTGCGGCCTGGGGGTGCAGTACCCCTCCGATCATCAGGAGCTGCGGGCGAAGATTGCGTCCCAGGGCTCCGTGATCTCGGAGTTTCCGTGGGAGGCCACCCCCTACCCGGCGAATTTTCCCCGCCGCAACCGCGTCATCAGCGGGCTCTCGGCGGCCACCATCGTCATCGAGGCCGCCCACCGGAGCGGCGCCCTCCTCACCGCCAGACTGGCGGCCGAGCAGGGACGCGAGGTCATGGCCTTGCCCGGCCCGGTCCACACGGGCAAGAGCGGCGGCTGCCACCGCCTGATCAAAGAAGGCGCCCAGCTGGTGGAGGGCGTGGAGGACATCCTGGCCGCCCTGCCCTCCTTCGTGCGGAGCCAGGCCGCCACCCAGCCCCAGGCCCGGCCGGAATCTCATTCGGCCGCACCGGAGGCGGAGGACCCCTCCCTCCCGGAGGCGGAGCGCGCGCTGCTGGCCCGGCTCGGAGCGGGGGAGGATTCCATCGAGGGCCTCAGCCGCTCTCTTGGAATGCGGCCCGAAGAGGTGTCCGGCGCCCTCCTCCAGCTCGAGATCCGGGGGAGAGTCCGGCGGACGGGCGGGGGCCTGTACCGAAGGGCGTGAGCCGTCGGGGAGTACGCGCATGCGGGACAAACTGTTCGCCATGATGCGGCTGCTGGTAGACAAGGCGATGGAGGGAAGCTCCATCCTCCAGGACGAGCGCGAGATCTCCAACTTCCTTGCCAGCCGGGGCTTCCAGCAGGAAGACATCTACGACGCCCTCTCCTGGCTCCAGCAACTCCCCATGGACCGGCGCGAGGGCGGGGACGCCTTCGCCCAGAGCCGGAAGGGGCGGGCGGTGCGCGTGCTGCACCCGGAGGAGCACCTGGCCTTCTCCCCCGCGGCACAGGGGATCATCCACCGTCTCTACAACGCCGGAGCCATCGACGACTGGCTCCGCGAGGAGCTCATCCAGCGGTGCATCGATCTCAGCGAGGAGGAGATCGGGCTCTCCGAGGTCCGGACGGTCGCGCTCCTGGTCCTTCTCCGGGAGCGCCGTGACGCACTGAGGCCCGGCGTGTTACAGATGCTCCAGGATGACAATGTCCGCCTGTCGAACTGAGGAAGCATGACCGAGAACAAGACCAAGGCCCTCCCGAGGGCCAAGATGACCCAGCGCAAGACCCGGAGCACGGGAGCCGCGGCCGCGCCGAAGCTTCTCATCGTCGAGTCGCCGGCGAAGGTGAAGACGATCCAGAAGATCCTGGGGCCAGAGTTCGCCATCATGGCCTCCAGGGGTCACGTGCGCGATCTCCAGAAGACTGGCGAGCGGCGAATGGGGATCGACATCCGGCACGACTTCCGCGCCGACTACGGCGAGATCCCCGCCAAGAAGAAGGCCATCGAGGAGCTGCGCCGCGCCGCCAAAGCGGCCCGGGAGATCTACCTCGCCCCCGACCCCGACCGCGAAGGCGAGGCCATCGCCTGGCACGTCAAGGAGATCCTCGGGGACGGCCGCCGCGAGGACTCCATCTACCGCGTCTCGTTCAACGAGATCACCTCCCGCGCCGTGAAGGAGGCGCTCCAGCATCCGGGGCGAATCGACCAGAAGAAGGTGGACGCCCAGGAAACCCGCCGCAAGCTGGACCGCATCGTGGGCTTCAAGCTTTCGGGCGAGATTCTGTGGAACAAGGTGGCCTTCGGCCTGAGCGCGGGCCGGGTGCAGTCCGTCGCCCTGCGCCTCATCTGCGACCGCGAGGACCAGATCGAGGCCTTCCAGCCGAAGGAGTACTGGACCATCACCGCCTTCCTCCAGAAGGAAGGCGCCCCTCTCCCCTTCGAGGCCAGGCTCCACCGGATCGGGGACAAAGAGGCAGAGATCGCCGAGGAGGCGGAAGCGCGCGCCCTCGCCGGCCGGATCGAGCGGGCGGACTTGCGGGTCTCCAAGGTCGAGCGCCGCGAGCGCCGCCGCCGTCCCCCCGCCCCCTTCATCACGAGCACCCTTCAGCAGGAGAGCTCCAACAAGCTCCGCTACAGCGCCAAGCGCACCATGAGCATCGCCCAGACCCTCTACGAGGGCGTGGACCTGGGCCGCGAGCTGGGCACTGTCGGCCTCATCACCTACATGCGGACCGACTCCGTCCGCCTGGCCCCCGAAGCCGTGGACGCCGCCCGGGCCTACATTCGGGAGAACTTCAGCACCGCTCACCTCCCCGACAAGCCCCCCGTCTACAAGACCGGGGAGATGGCCCAGGACGCCCACGAGGCCATCCGGCCCACCGACCTCCGCCTGCACCCGGACCGGGTCGCCAGCCGCCTCAAGCCCGAGCAGATGGCCCTCTACACCCTCATCTGGAGGCGCTTCATCGCCAGCCAGATGGCCCCCGCCGTCTACGACCAGACGAGCGTGGACATCTCGGCGGAGGAGCTCCTCCTCCGCGCGGCCGGGTCGGTGCTCAAGTTCCCGGGCTTCCTCGACGTCTACCAGGACCGCACGGAAGAAGCTTCCGATCCCCCGCAGGAAACCAACGAAGAGGAGAATGGCCGCGCGGCGAACGGGCGCGACCGGCTGCTGCCCCCCCTCGAAGAAAGCGACCCGCTGCGCCTGCGCGGGACGGAGGCGGCCTCCACCGGGGTCCTGCCCGAGCAGCACTTCACCCAGCCGCCGCCCCGCTACACCGAGGCAACCCTGGTCAAGGAGTTGGAGGAGGACGGGGTGGGCCGCCCCAGCACCTACGCCAGCATCCTGGACACCCTGGAGAAGCGGAAGTACGTCCTCATCGAGCGGCGCAAGCGCCAGTTCACCCCCACCTCCCTCGGCCGGGAGGTGAACAAGCTGCTCGTGCAGGGCTTCCCCGAAGTGATGGACGTCAAGTTCACCGCCAAGATGGAGAGCGACCTCGACGACATCGAGAAGGGGAGCTCCCCCTGGCTGCCCATCCTCCGCTCCTTCTACGACAAGTTCGACGAGACCGTGCAGGCGGCGAAGAAGGCCCTGCCCAACCTCAAGACCCACACCGAGCTGGTCGAGCGGGCGTGCCCCTCGTGCGGCCAGCCCCTCGTCAAGCGCTTCAGCAAGAACGGCTGGTTCATCTCCTGCTCGGCCTACCCGGAGTGCAAGTTTGCCGAGAGTCTCCCGGCGGAGGGCGCGAGCCCGGAGGAGGACGGGGAGATCGCCCTCATCGAGGAGAAGGCCCCTCCCTGCGACGAGTGCGGGGCGCCCATGCAGGCCCGGCGCGGCCCGTTCGGACCCTACCTCGTCTGCTCGGCCTCCCCCAAGGAACACAAGACTCGCAAGATCCTCCCCGGTGGGGCGGCCGCCGCCGCCCCAGTGCCCACGGGCGTGGCATGCGGCCGGCCCGGGTGCGAGGGCGAGCTGGTGATGCGGCGCTCCCGGAAGTCGGGGAAGCCCTTCTACGGCTGCAACACCTTTCCCGCGTGCAAATACGTGGCCTGGGACCGGCCCATCGCCCGGCCCTGCCCGGACTGCAGCCATCCCCTCATGACGATCAAGGTCACGAAGAAGAGCGGCGTCCAACTCGTCTGCCCCGTCAAGTCCTGCGGGCACGCCGAGCCCGCCCCGCCCGGCCTCCTGGCCGATCTGGGGGGCGGCGGCCCCAGCGGGCTTGAGAGGGAGCAGGAGGTCCCGGCGTGAGCGCCCGGCTGCGCGTCATCGGCGGCGGCCTCGCGGGGAGCGAGGCCGCCTGGCAGGCGGCCAAGCGGGGGGTCGAGGTGGACCTCTACGAGATGCGCCCGGTGGTTCCCACCCCGGCCCACCAGTCGGACGCCCTGGCCGAGCTGGTCTGCTCGAACTCCCTGCGCTCCAACTCGCTGGAGAACGCCTCGGGGCTGCTCAAGGAGGAGATGCGGCGGCTCGACTCCCTCATCCTCCAGGCGGCGGACGCGAGCCGCGTCCCCGCTGGCACGGCCCTGGCCGTGGACCGCGCCGCATTCAGCCGCCGGGTCACCGAGGCGACCCTGGCGGAGCCGCGCGTCCGGCTCCACCGGGAGGAGGTCACCTCCCTCGGGGAGGACGCCCCCACCATCCTCGCCACCGGGCCCCTCACCAGCCCGGCGCTCGCGGCCGAGGTGGCCCGGCTGACCCAGGGGAAGTACCTCTATTTCTACGACGCCATCTCCCCCATCCTCTACGGCGAGAGCATCGACACATCGGTGGCCTTCCAGGCCTCCCGCTACGGGAAGGACATGGAGGAGGAGAGCGAGGGCGACTACCTGAACATCGGCCTGAGCGAGGCGGAGTACAACCGCTTCATCGACATGGTCCTGGAGGGGGAGAAGATCCCCTTGCGCGACTTTGAGAAGGCCGTCTACTTCGAGGGATGCCTGCCCATCGAGGAGATGGCCGCCCGGGGGCGCGACACCCTGGCCTTCGGGCCCATGAAGCCCGTGGGCATCGAGCACCCCGGGACCGGCCAGACCTACCACGCCGTCGTCCAGCTCCGCCGCGAGGACCTGACCGGGGAGTTCTTCTCCATGGTGGGGTTCCAGACCCGCCTCCGCTACCCGGAGCAGAAGCGCATCTTCGCCGCCCTCCCCAGCCTCCAGAACGGGCGGTTCCTCCGCTACGGGAGCCTCCACCGCAACACCTACATCAACGCCCCCCGCCTCATGCGGGTCACCCTCCAGCTCAAGCGCCACCCGCACCTCTTCGTGGCGGGCCAGATCGCGGGGGTGGAGGGCTATCTCGAGTCCGCCGCCATCGGCCTCCTCGCGGGGCTGAACGCGGCGGCGCTGCTCCGCGGGGAGCCCATCACCCCTCCTCCCCCGACCACGGCGCTGGGGGCGCTCAACCGCTACATCGTCGAGGCCGATCCCAAGAACTTCCAGCCGATGAACGTCAACTTCGGCCTCTTCCCGCCCCTGGAGAAGCGGGTCCCGCGCAAGGAGCGCAAGCGGCACATCGTCGAGCGCGCCCTGCGGGACCTCAAGCCATGGATCGAGCGGATGATGCCCCAAGTCGCCTGACCGGCGGCCTGGTCCAGGCGCTCAAGCGCTTCGAGGATCACCTCCGCGATGAGCGGAACGCCTCGGCGCACACCCTGCGGGCCTACCTCTCGGACCTGGCCGGCTTCGACCTCTTCCTGCGGGAGTGGGCGGGGGCGCCCGTGACGCCCCGCCGGGTGGACGCCCTGGCCGTGCGCGCCTACCTCGGCCACTTGCACCGCCGGAAAGCGGACGCGGCCACCGTGAACCGCCACTTGTCGAGCCTCCGCACCTTCTTCCGCTTCCTCCGGCGGGAGGGCCTCGCGGGGGGGAACCCGGCCGAGGACCTCCCCTCCCCCAAGCAGTCCCGCAAGCTCCCGGCCTTCCTTCCGGTGGACGACGCCGCGCGGTTGATGGAGCTGCCCGACGCGGCCACCCCCGAGGGCCGGCGGGACCGGGCCCTGCTGGAAGTGCTCTACGGCTCGGGCCTCCGCGTCGGGGAGCTGGCCGCCCTGAACGACGGGGACGTGGACACGCGCGAGCGCCTCATCCGGGTGAAGGGCAAGGGGAGGAAGGAGCGCATCGTCCCGATGACCGCGAAGGCCGCCCGCGCGGTCGAATCCTACTGCGCGGACCGCCCCGCCCTCTCCCCCGCGGAAGGGAGGCAGGCGGAGGCCAGCCCCCTCTTCCGCAACTCCCGGGGCAAGCGGCTCACCACGGGCCGGGCGCGGGCCATCCTGCGCGGCTATGAATCCCGGGGCGGGTTCGGCTATCATTTCACCCCGCACGCGCTGCGCCACAGCGCCGCGACCCACCTGCTGGAGATGGGGGCGGACCTGCGGTCCATCCAGGAGCTCCTGGGCCACGCGAGCCTGTCCACTACCCAGCGCTACACCCAGGTGGACTTCGATCACCTCCGAGCCGTCTACGACGCCTCGCATCCCCGGGCCAGGGCCGGGAGCGGAGGGGGAAGGAAGCGGGAGAAGCGCCCATGAGCGACCCTAACGTGAAATTCCGCTCCACCACCATCCTCGCCGTCCGCTACCGGGGCCAGACGGCCATGGGCGGGGACGGCCAGGTGACCATGGGCCAGACCGCCGTGAAGCTCGGGGCGATCAAGATCCGCCGCCTGAGCGGAGGCAAGGTGCTGGCCGGCTTCGCGGGCTCGGCCTCAGACGCCATCGCGCTCTTCGAGCGCTTCGAGGGGAAGCTCGAGGAGTACCGGGGCAACCTCGCCCGGGCGGCCGTCGAGATGGGAAAGGACTGGCGCACGGACCGGGTTCTCCGCCGCCTGGAGGCCCTCCTCGCCGTGGCCAACCAGGAGACCACCCTCATCCTCTCCGGCACCGGTGACATCATCGAGCCGGACGACGGCGTGCTCGGCATCGGGAGCGGCGGGCCCATCGCCACCGCGGCGGCGCGCGGGCTCCTGAGCCTGGAGCCCGACCTCACCGCCGCCGAGGTCGTGCGCAGGTCCCTCGACATCACGGCCGACATCTGCATCTACACCAACCACAAGATCACGGTTGAAACCCTCTGATGGAAGAGCTCGTCCCCGCCCGGATCGTCGAGGAGCTCGACCGCTACGTCATCGGACAGGCCGAGGCGAAGCGCGCCGTGGCCATCGCCCTGCGCAACCGCTGGCGGCGCCAGCAGCTTCCCCCCGAGATCGGCGACGACGTGGCCCCGAAGAACATCATCATGATCGGCCCCACGGGGGTAGGGAAGACCGAGATCGCCCGCCGCCTCGCCCGCCTCGCCAACAGCCCCTTCATCAAGGTGGAGGCCAGCAAGTTCACCGAGGTGGGCTACGTCGGGAGGGACGTGGAGAGCATCATCCGCGACCTCATCGAGCTGGCCCGGAGCATGGTCCGCGAGGAGCTGCGCGAGACCAATAAGGCGCGCGCCCAGGAGCTGGCCGAGGAGCGGCTCCTCGACCTCCTCCTGCCGCGCCCGGCGGGCTTCGCCGCCGTGGACGAGCGGGGGCAGCTCCGCGACCCCCTCGGCGAGGAAAGCTACAAGCGGACGCGGGAGAAGTTCCGGGCTCTCCTCTTGGAAGGCAAGCTGGACGACCGCGAGGTGGAGATGCAGGTGACTGACAAGGGGCCCGAGGTCCACCTCCTCGGCGGCCCCGAGCTCGAGCAGATGGGGCTGAACCTGAAGGAGATCATGGGCGGCCTCTTCCCTCCCCGGAACCGGGTGCGCCGCATGCGCGTGCCGGAAGCCTTCAAGCTCCTCTCCCAGGAGGAGGCCGACAAGCTCATCGACCCGGACAAGGTGAACTCCGAGGCCGTCCACCGCACCGAGCAGTCGGGCATCGTCTTCCTCGACGAGATCGACAAGATCGCCTCCAGCTCGGGCGGCCGCCACGGCCCCGACGTCTCCCGCGAGGGGGTGCAGCGCGACCTGCTCCCCATCGTCGAAGGATCGACCGTCCAGACCAAGTACGGCCCGGTGCGGACGGACCACATCCTCTTCATCGCGGCGGGCGCCTTCCACATGGCCAAGCCCTCGGACCTCCTGCCCGAGCTCCAGGGCCGCTTCCCCATCCGGGTGGAGCTCAAGCCCCTGGGCCGGGAAGATTTCGTGCGAATCCTCCAGGAGCCCGAGAACGCCCTCGTGCGCCAGTACCCGGCCCTCCTCGCGACGGAGGGGGTGAAGGTCGCCTTCACCGAGGACGCCGTCCGCGAGGTGGCGGGCTTCGCCGCCCGCATCAACGAGCAGACGGAGAACATCGGCGCCCGGCGCCTCCACACCATCATGGAGCGCCTCCTGGAGGACATCTCCTTCTCGGCACCGGACATGGCCGGGCAGGAGATTTCCATCGACGCCGCCTACGTCCGCGAAAAGCTCCAGGGCATCGTCGAGAACCTGGACCTCAGCCGCTACATCCTCTAGATCCGCCCTGCGCGGGCCCTTCCCCTCCCCTTGGCCCCGCCCTCCCCCCGGTGTATATTTCCCGCCCTGCTGGTGGGACTTCCCCCGCCCCGGCAGAGCGGGAGCAGAGCCGATGGACCCCAGAGACCGGGCGGCCACCCTGATCGAAGCGCTCCCTTACATCCAGCGCTTCGCCGGGAAGACCGTGGTGATCAAGTACGGTGGAGCGGCGCAGGTGGAGAAGCCTCTCCAGTCCCCCTTCGCCCAGGACGTCGTGCTGCTCAAGTACGTGGGCATCAACGTGGTGGTCGTCCACGGGGGCGGGCCCCAGATCGGGGACCTCCTCAAGCGGATCGGCAAGGCGACCGAGTTCATCGAGGGCCTCCGGGTCACGGACGAAGAGACGGTCGGGGTGGTGGAGATGGTGCTCTCCGGCTCGACCAACAAGGGCATCGTCCGGCTCATCAACCGCCACGGCGGGGCCGCCGTGGGCCTCTCGGGCTCGGACGCCGGCCTCACCCAGGCCCGGAAGCTCACCCTGAGCCGCAAGAACGCGGAGGGGACGGACGAGGTCATCGACCTCGGCCACGTGGGCGAGGTGACGAAGGTCCAGCCCGACATCATCCACCACCTGACCCGGGGCCACTACATCCCCGTCATCGCCCCCCTCGGGGTGGACGACGCCGGGAACGTCTACAACATCAACGCCGACTCGGCCGCCGGGGCCATCGCGGGAGCCCTGTGCGCCGAGAAGTTCATCCTCCTGACCGACGTCCCCGGCCTCCTCGACAAAGCGGGGAAGCTCATCAGCACCCTGCGGTCCTCCGACGTGCAGCGCCTCCGGGAGGAGGGCATCATCCGGGGCGGGATGATCCCCAAGGTCGAAGCCTGCCTGGATGCCCTGGCGTCCGGCGTCACGAAGACGCACATCGTGGACGGCCGCGTCCCTCACGCCGTTCTCCTCGAAGTGTTCACGGACCAAGGCGTCGGCACCCAGATCGTCCGCTGATCCGCGGCGCGCCTGAGAGAGGAACCCCCATGACGAACGCCGAGCTCGTTTCCCTGGCCGCCCAGCACGTGGCCCCCACCTACGGACGGTATCCCATCGCCCTCGTCCGCGGGCAGGGCTGCCGCGTGTGGGACGCGGACGGGAAGGAGTACCTCGACTTCGTCGCGGGGCTGGCGGTGTGCAACCTGGGCCACTGCCATCCGGCCGTGGTGGCGGCGCTGCGGGAGCAGGCGGGGAAGCTCCTCCACGTCTCGAACCTCTACCACATCGAGCCCCAGATCCGCCTCGCCGAGCGCCTCACCAAGCACTCCTTCGGGGACAAGGCCTTCTTCTGCAACAGCGGCACCGAGGCGGTCGAGGCGGCCATCAAGCTGGCCCGGAAGTACTCCTACAAGCACCACGGGGAAGGGCGCGGCGAGATTCTCAGCTTCGACATGAGCTTCCACGGGCGCACCTACGCCGCCATGACGGCGACGGGTCAGGCGAAGTTCCACAAGGGCTACCACCCCCTCGTACCCGGCTTCCGCTACCTGCCCTTCGGGGACATGGAGTCGGTCTCGGCTGCCGTGAACGAGAAGACCTGCGCCATCCTGGTCGAGCCCATCCAGGGCGAAGGCGGCGTCAACGTCCCGCCCGGGGGCTTCCTCCAGGGGCTCCGCGAGATCTGCGACGCGAACAACCTCCTCCTCCTCTTCGACGAGGTCCAGGTCGGGATGGGCCGCACCGGGAAGCTCTGGGCCCACGAGCACTACGGCGTGACTCCCGACGCCATGAGCCTGGCCAAGGGCTTGGCCGGCGGGACCGCCATCGGCGCGCTGGTGGCGACCGACAAGGCCATGGCCTTCGAGCCGGGGGATCACGCGGCCACCTTCGGGGGGAACCCCCTGGCCACGGCGGCCGGCTGCGCGGCCATGGACGTCACCCTCGCGCCGGGCTTCCTCGGCCGGGTGACCGAGATGGGGGAGTACGCCCTCAAGGGCCTCCAGGCGCTGGCCGCTCGCCACCCCATCGTCAAGCAGGTGCGGGGCAAGGGCCTCATCCTCGGGATGGAGGTGGACCGCGACGCCGCCTCCGTCGTGACCAAGGGGCTCGCGGCGGGCTTCCTCCTGAACGTGGCCGTGGGCAAGGTCATCCGCCTCATCCCCCCCCTGGTGGTGGAGCGGGAGATGATCGACAGGCTGCTCGGCTTCCTCGACGGCGCCCTGAAGGAACTGGCGGCATGAGCAAGCGGGACTATCTCGACGGGACCGAGCTCTCCGCCGCCCAGACGCGCGGGCTCCTCAAAGAGGCGCAGGCCCGCAAGCAGGGCGGAAAGGCCGGGTCCGCCTCGCTGGCCGGGAAGACCCTGGCGCTCCTGTTCGAGAAGCACTCGACGCGCACCCGGGTCTCCTTCGAGGCGGGCATCGCCCA
>Ga0156328_1039_pt1 | contig 64199 bp, 60 predicted proteins | sample RifCSPlowO2_12_FD_107976 | JGI IMG/M metagenome (GOLD analysis project Ga0156328, IMG submission 107976) | Candidatus Tectomicrobia bacterium RIFCSPLOWO2_12_FULL_69_37 | reverse complement strand
GCCTCGGAGGACTCGCGCACCTCGACGGGGATGTCGGTCAGGCCCGTGTAGGTGTTCCGGACGATGGGGAGGAGGCTGTAGAGGAAGAGGGCCACCACCGCGGGGGGCCCCCCGATCCCCAGGAAGGGGATCATGAACACGAGCAGGGCCAGGGAGGGGATGGTCTGGACGATCCCCACCCCCGCCAGGATGGCCTGGCCCGCTGCGGGCCGCTTGGCGGCCAGGACGCCCAGGGGCAGGGCCACCAGCACCGCCGCGCCGAGCGAGACGGCCACGAGGAGGAGGTGCTCGCGCGTGTGGCGCAGGAAGCGGCCCCAGGCCGTCTCGACCTCGGCCCTGGACTGGACGCCCATCTTCTGCGCGAGGAAGCGAACGGCCACCACCTCCTCGGGGGCGCGCTCGATCTTGGCCTGGGCGTTCATGCGGATCATGTCGGCCTCGGCGATCTTCCCTTCGAGGGAGAGCATGGCGCGCACCGTCGCGGGGGCGCGCCGCTCCAGGCCGGCCCGGTACAGCAGCACGGCGCGGTAGGCCGGGAAGTGGCTCAGGTCGTCTGCGAGCACCCGGAGCCTGTGCTCGAGGATCTCGGCGTCGGTCGAGTAGAGGTCCGTCGCCTGGATGCTGCCCGTCTCGAGGGCGCGGTAGGCCAGGTCGTGGTCCAGCCCCCGCACGGCGGCGTGGGGGAGCCGGTAGCGCTCGCGCAGGCTGGGCCAGCCGTCCTTGCGGTCCATGAACTCGTTGGTGAGGAAGAGCCTGAGCCCGGGGTGGCTCCGCAGGTCCGAGATGGCTCGGATGCCCAGGCGCCGGGCGGTCTCCTCCTTCATCCCGATGGCGTAGGTGTTGTTGAAGCCCAGGGAGCGGCTCATGCGGACCCCCGCCCGCTCCAGGGCGGCGCGGATCTGGTCCTCGGTCGTCAGCCCCTGGCCCGCGAGCAGCTCCTGGGAGATGGTGCCCGTGTACTCGGGGTAGGCGTCGATCTCGCCCGAGAGGAGGGCGTTCCAGAGCACCCGGGTGCCGCCCACCTCCTTGCGGTGGGTGGGCTGGTCCCCGGCGTGGCGGGAGAGGTGGGTGATGATCTCCCCGAGGATGACCGACTCGGTGAACTTCTTGGAGCCGATCCGCAGGGTGGCGCCCCCGGCGGGCGCCGCGAAGGCGAGCGCGGCGGCCCCGGCGAGCGCGAGGAGGAGGCGGGGGATCACGGCGCCCCCTCGGCCGGGCGGAGGCTCTCCAGGGGGCTCCGCTGGGCGTTGATGAAATGGGTGACGAAGGGGTGCCGGGGCCGCAGCACCAGGTCCTCCAGGGTGCCGCCCTGGAGGACGGCGCCATCCTTCAGCAGGAAGATGAGGTCGGCGAGGAAGCCCGCCTCCCCGATGTCGTGGGTCACGATGATCACGGTCTTCTTGAGCCGCGCGAAGATCTCCTTCAGGTCCTTCTGGAGGTCGGAGCGGATGAGGGGGTCGAGGGCGCCGAAGGGCTCGTCGAGGAGGAGCATGTGGGGGTCGAGCATGAGGGCCCGCATCAGGCTCACGCGCTGGCGCTGGCCGCCCGAGACCTGGGCCGGGTAGCGGTCCAGCCCCTCCGCGGGGAACTTGGTGAGCTCCACGAGCTCTTCCACCCGCCGCGCCGTCCGGTCGGGGGGCCAGCCCAGGTACCTCGCCATGAAGGTGATGTTGCCGCGCACGGTCAGGTGGGGGAAGAGGCCGCCGCTCTGGATGACGTAGCCCATCCTGCGGCGCGCCTCGAGCACGTTCTCGGGGAGGACGGGCCGGTCCTCGAAGAGGACCTCGCCCGCGTCCGCCCGCACGAGGCCGATCATCACGCGGAGGAGGGTGCTCTTGCCGCAGCCGCTCGGGCCGATGAGGGCGGCCGTCTTGCCGGCGGGGATCTGGAGGCTGGTGGGCTGGAGGGCCACCGTGCCGCCGAACCGCTTGGAGACGCTGCGTAGCTCCAGCATCTGGGGCGCCCCCTGAAGGCATGGATGGGCGGGACGCCCCTATCTTACCTCATCCGGCGGGGCCGCCTAAAATGCCGAAACCGTGCCCTGGGCGTAGGCGCTGGCGGTGCGCAGCCGCAGGACCTGGTTGGTGCCGTCGGAGTGGAGGAAGGTGCTCGCGTCGCGCATCAGCTTCTCCATGGGGGCCTCCTGCATGATGCCCGCCCCGCCGAAGATCTCCATGCCCCAGCGGGCGCAGTTGAAGGCGGTCTCGGAGGCGAAGATCTTGGCCTTCCAGCCCAGGGTGAAGTCGTAGGGCTTCTGGTGGTTCACCGCCCAGGCGCACCGCCAGACGAAGCTCCGGGCGAGGTCGAGGCCGATCGCCATGTCGGCCAGCATGGCGGCGACGGCCTGGTGCTCCGCGATGGGCTTGCCGCCCTGGACGCGCTCGCGGGCGTGGGCGAGCGCCCGCTCGAAGGCGGCCCGCCCGACTCCCACGCAGTTGGCCGCCGCCTCGGGCTTGCCGCAGGCGAGGAGCCGCCCCCGGATCTCCCAGAACTTGCCGGCGCCGAGGATGACGTTCTCCTCGTTCACTTCGGCGTCCTTGAAGAGGAGCTCGGAGTTCATGGAGAGGCGCTGGCCGATCTTCTCGTGGACCTTCCCGACGGCGAGGCCGGCCGTCTCGCGGGGGACGAGGAAGCCGGTGAGCCCGTCGCGCAGCTTCTTGGACATGTCCGTCCGGGCGCCGACCACGTAGAGGGAGGCGACGGGGCCGTTGCTGATGTAGTGCTTCATGCCGTTGATGGCCCAGCGGCCGTTCCGCCGCTCGGCGCGGGTGTAGAAGGCGATGGAGGGGTCGTCGTAGTAGCCCTGGTGGTCGCTCCCCACGCCGGGCTCGGTGATGGAGATGGCGGTCAGGAAGCGGGGCTCGGCGCACAGGCGGCGCAGCCAATGGTCCTTCAGCTGGGGGGCCATGTGGTCGAGGATGTGAGCGAGCTTCCAGGTCTGGTCCAGGTTGACGGCCATCCCCAGGTCGCCCACCGCCAGCTCCTCGCCCGCCAGGCAGCAGGTGAGGACATCGGCGCCGCCCCCGCCGTATTCCTCCGGGTAGGGGAGCTGGCGCAGGCCCACGGCGCTCGCCTTCTCCACCAGCGCCCAGGGCATCCGCTTCTTCCAATCGGGCTCGCGGTCGAGCTCCGCCGCGGCGGGCTCGATCTCCCGCCGGGCGAAGTCGCGCGCCAGCTCTTGAACAGCCCTCTGTTCTTCGGTCAGGGTGAATTCCATGATCGCCAATCCTCCAGGTGGTATGAGGCCGGGGCCGGGTTTGAAATGGGGGAGTTCCACATGCCGATACCGCCGTCCGGCCCCTTGCCGTTTCTTGTAGAGGAAGCCGTTCCCCCCGTAAAGGCAGGGGGGCGTTCTGCGGGAGAGGGTGGCCCGCCGCCGGCGTTTACCCGCGGTTCGTCTCGTGCTATGGGTAGGGACAACTTGGCCCGATCCAGCTCTCGCGCTCGAGAGTTCCCCCCTCTTGATGTGGGCCCCGCCGGGGCGGCCCTGGAGGCTTGTCCGGAATGAGCGAGTCTCGGGTCAAGATCCGGGCCGCGGGTGTCTCCAAGACCTACATCTCCCCGGGCGGGGAATCCGTCCTGGCCATCGATGGGGTGGACCTCGAGGTGCGGGAGAACGAGTTCCTCTCGATCGTCGGGCCCAGCGGGTGCGGCAAGAGCACTTTCCTCTACCTCGTGGCGGGGGTCCTGGAGGTCACTGGCGGAGAGCTGGTGAAGGACGGGGCCGCCATCCGGGGCCCGGGGCCGGACCGGGGGCTGGTGTTCCAGCACTTCGCCCTCTTCCCCTGGCGGACGGTGATGGGGAACGTGTGCTACGGGCTGGAGGAGCAGGGGCTTCCCCGGCCTGAGCGGACCGGCCGGGCGAGGGAGCTCATCCAGCGCGTCGGCCTCAAGGGCTTCGAGAACGTCTACCCCAACCAGCTCTCGGGCGGGATGAAGCAGCGGGTGGCGCTGGCGCGGACCCTGGCCTACGATCCCGAGGTGCTGCTGATGGACGAGCCCTTCGGCGCCCTCGACGCCCAGACCCGGCTGCTCATGCAGGAGGAGCTGCTGGAGCTCTGGAGCGAGAGGAAGAAGACGGTCATCTTCATCACCCACGACGTGCGCGAGGCGGTCTACCTCTCGGACCGCGTGGCGGTCATGACGGCGCGGCCGGGCCGGATCAAGAGGATCGTGGAGACGAGGGCGCCCGGCTCCTCCGCGGGGCGCGAGCACGTCGAGACCCAGGAGTTCGTCGAGAAGGTGAACGAGATATGGTCGCTGGTGCGGGACGAAGTGGTCATCTCGTAGGCGAGCGGCGCAGCCCGGCGCAGGTCCTCTTCCTCGGGAAGTATTCGCCCCTCGCCTACATGATCGCGGCCTGGGAGCTGGCCACTGCGGCGGGCCTCATCCCGGAGCTGCTACTGCCGCGCTTCTCCGACGTCATGGCGGCCTGGGCCCGGATGATGCTCTCGGGCGAGCTGCCCGAGCACGCGCTGTCCTCCATCTGGCGGGAGGCGGCGGGCTTCTCCTCGAGCGTGGTGTTCGGGATCACGGTGGGCATCGCGATGGCCCGCTTCCGGGTGCTGCGCGACCTCTTCGAGCCGCTGCTCAGGCTCTTGTTCCCCCTGCCCAAGTCCGCCCTGATCCCCATCCTCATCGTGTGGCTGGGCATCGGCCACCTCTCCAAGATCGCCGTGATCTTCCTCGGGTGCATCCTCCCCGTGATCGTGAGCTCGTTCAACGGGGCCCGGGGGGTGGACCGCCACCTCGTCTGGTCGGCGCTCATCATGGGGACGGGGAAGCGGAAGCTCCTGTGGCGGGTGATCATCCCGGGCGCCCTGCCGGACATCCTGAGCGGGACGAGGCTGGCCCTGGCGGTCTCCTTTGTCCTCCTCGTGGGCTCGGAGATGCTGGCCGGGAACACCGGCCTGGGGTTCCTCACCTATTTCCTGAGCGAGGCGGGGGACCTGGCGGGCATGTTCGCCGCCATCTTCACGCTGACGCTGCTTGGCTTTCTCGCCGACCGGCTCTACCTCCGCTTCATGCGGCGGATCCTCATCTGGCAGCGGGAAGACCAGGAGTAGGCGGCCTCCGGAGGAGAGGAATGACCCGCGCGCGGCGGTACGGCTCGGTGCTGTTCTTCCTCCTGGCGTGGGAGGCGGCCAGCCAACTGAAGCTGGTGCCCGAATTCTTCCTCCCCTCCTGGGTGTCCATCGGCCAGCAGGCGTGGGTGGATACCGCCTCGGGCCAGCTCCCCATGGACATCGCGCTCTCCATGTTCCGCGCCCTGACGGGCCTTTCGATGGCCGTCCTCGTGGGGGTGCCCCTGGGCGCGGCGATGGGGAGGGTGAAGGCCGTGCGCTGGTTCCTCGACCCCCTCGTCTCGATCTGGCTGCCGGCGCCGAAGGTTACCTTCTTCCCCCTCTTCGTCATCTGGTTCGGTTTCGGCAGTGCGTCGAAGATCGCCCTCATCTTCGTGGCCTGCACGTTTCCGCTCATCAACATGACGTATCTCGGGACGGTCGGCATCGACCGTTATCTCATCTGGTCGGCGCGGAACATGGGCACGGGGGAGCGGAAGATCCTCTGGAAGGTCGTGCTGCCGGCGGCGCTGCCCCAGATCTTCAACGGCCTCCAGATCGCCTTCCCCGTCTCGCTCATCGTGACGTCGGTGACGGAGATGCTGGGAGGGGGAGGGGGCGTGGGGGCCTCCATGATGGAGAGCGCGCGCTTCGCGCTGATGCCGCGCGTCTTCGTCTACCTGATCGTGCTGGCCGTCGTCGGGGCCTTCTCGATGAGCCTCATGGCCCAGTTGAGGCGGCTGCTCCTGCAATGGCATGAGGAGGCGCAGGCGGGCCGCTAGGGCCCGCCCGCGCCTCCCCGGCGGGCCTAGTTCTTTGCGGCCATGACGCGCCGGCGTGCCTCCGCGGCGATGGAGGTGTCGGCGAACTTGGAGATGTCGAGCCGCTCCTTGAGGTAGCCCATCTGGTGCATCACGTCGAGGTTGCCCTGGAGGACCTTGATGTCGACCTGGGCGTAGGGGTCGCGGTAGGAGTCCTTGTCCCTCGTCAGAGCCCATTCATAGGCCGCGCGGGGGCGCTTGGTGAACTTGGCGGCGATGTTCAGCGCCTCCTCGCGGTTCGCCGGGGTCAAGAACCAGCGCCAGGCGCGGACGTAGTCTTCCGCCATGTCCTGGACGGCGGCCCGGTTCTTCGCCAGGAAATCTCCCCGGACGGCGTGCATCAGGGCCTGGATCTTCCCCATGGCGGCCTCGGCGCCGAAGACCTTCCTGACCTTCGAGGAGATCTTCGGGTCGTAGATGAACGGGGTCGTGATGGCCGCGATGTCCACCTTCCCCTGGCTCAGCATGGCGAACATGTTGGGGAAGTTGACCTCGACGGGGGTGTAATCCTTGTTCGCCTCCAGCCCCGCCTTCTTGAGCGCGATCCGGGCCGCGATGTCGAGCGCGGTGCCGAAGGCGGGGACGGCGATCCGCTTCCCCTTGACGTCCTTGATGGACTTGATGGGGGATTCCTTCATCACGGACCAGTACGAGGTGAAGTGCCCCGGCTCTCCGTAGGAGAGGATGTCCAGGATGAGCTTGAGGTCGAGCTTCGCGTTCATGACGGCGGCCGCGAAGCTGGAGTAGGCGGTCCAGGTGATGTCGATCTCCTTCGCGGCCAGCATCGGGATCTGCGCCGAGGTGTTGGCGACGTAGATGAGCTGCACCTCGTAGGTTTTCCCGTAGTTTTTCAAGAGCTCCTTCTTCTGGAAGAGAAGGGGGGTCAGGTGGGCGGGGGGGATGCCGTGGGCGATGCGGATCTTGACGGGCGCGGCGGCCGCCTCCGGATGGGGGACGGCCAGCGCCGCCAGGAACGCGATCGACAATGCCATGAAAGTCAGCTTCTTGCCCGCAATGTGTCTCATCAAGGTTCCTCCGGCCGGAAGGTGATGCCTGCGCTGATTGCTGCCGTCAGGCGAGGCCGCGGGGGGCGGCGCCGTTCCCTCCCTGCGGAGTCACGTCCGGCGCTGGCACCGCCCACCCGTTCATGGGAGAATGAAGCGCCGGAATCTTAGCACCGACCTTTTTTCGTCCACAAGCAGCCGGACCCCGCGCGCCCCGCGCCGGGGGGGAGGGATCTCTGTGGAGAGGAAGCGCGTGGCCGTGGAGACCACGGCCGAGGCCTATCTCACCCTGCTCGCCGAGCGCGGGGTCGAGTATTTCTTCGGCAACGGCGGCACGGACTTCCCTTCCATCATCGAAGCCTTGGCGAAGCTCAAGGCGGAGAAACGCCCCTCCCCCATCCCCATCCTGGCCCCGCACGAGATGACGGCGGTGAGCATGGCCCACGGCTACGCCATGGTGACGGGCCGGCCCCAGCTGGTGATGGTCCACGTCTCGGTGGGCACGGCCAACTCCCTCCTGGGCCTCATCAACGCCAACCGCCTCAACATACCCATGCTCTTCACCGCGGGCCGCACCCCCCTCACCGAGAGCGGCCTGCGGGGGAGCCGCAGCGTCTACATCCACTGGGCCCAGGAGTCCTTCGACCAGGGGGCCATGGTGCGCGAGTTCGTGAAGTGGGACTACGAGCTGCGCGCCTTCGAGCAGGTGGAGACCGTGGTGGACCGCGCCCTGGGCATCGCCACCTCCCACCCCCAGGGCCCCGTCTACCTCACCCTCCCGCGCGAGGTGCTGGCCGCGCCCCAGAAGGAGTTCACCTACTGGGCGGAGCCCCGCACCACCCGCCCCGCCCGCCTCTACCCGGACCTCGGGGCGGTCGGGCGCGCGGCCGATCTGATCGCGGGGGCGCTGCACCCCGTCCTCCACGTGGGCGCCATGGGCCACGACCCGGCGGCGGTGCCCGAGCTCGTCGCCCTGGCCGAACTGGGCGCCTTTCCCGTGGTGGAGGACCGCTTCCGCGAGTTCGTGAACTTCCCCTCGAACCATCCCCTCCACCAGGGCTACGCGCTGTGGGATCACTTCAAGGAGGCGGACGTCGTCCTCACCATCGAGTCCTGCGTGCCCTGGATCCCCGCCCAGGTGCAGCCGCGCCCGGAGACCATGTTCATCCAGCTCGCGGTCGACCCGAACTTCTCGCGCTACCCCGTGCGCGGTTTCCCCTCGGACCTTCCCATCCAGTCCGAGCCCGGCCCCGCCTTGGCGGCGCTGCGAGAGGCCCTCAAGCCCCGCCTCGCGGGCAAGGAGAAGGAGATCGCCAGGCGGCGCGAGGCCCTGGAGAAGTCCCACAAGGCCATGCGCGCGCGGTGGAAGGAGGAGGCCGAAAAGGCCTCCACGAGCATGCCCATCGAGTACGTCTGGCTCTCCAAGTGCATCGCCGAGGTGCTGGGGGAGGACGACATCCTGGTGAACGAGTACGACATGGTGGGCACCCAGCTCGTCCGCACCAAGCCCGGGACCTACTTCGACCACCCGCCCGCGGCCGGCCTCGGCTGGGGCTTCGGGGCGGCGCTCGGCGCCAAGCTGGCCGCCAAGGGCCGCACCGTCTTCGTCACCCTGGGGGACGGCTCCTACATCTTCAGCAACCCGGCCGCCTGCCACTTCGCCTCGAACGCCCACAAGCTCCCCGTCCTGGTGGTGGTCTTCAACAACCGCACCTGGGGCTCGGTGAAGCGCAACGCCCGGGCCCTCCACCCGGACGGCTGGGCCGTCGGGCAGAACGACTTCGCCTTCACCGCCCTCGAGCCCTCGCCCGCCTTCGAGAAGATCTGCGAGTCCTGCGGCGGCTACGGCGAGAGGGTGGAGGACCCGGACCAGATCCGGCCCGCCCTCCAGCGGGCCCTGCGCGCCGTGCGCGAGGAGGGGCGCCAGGCCCTCCTCAACGTGATCTGCCAGAAGCCCTGACCTCGTTCCGGGCTCCGGTCCCCTCCCCCACGGGGCCTTCCGCCGGGCGGAAGACCCCTCTTTTTTTCTCCTTCGCGCGGGGGGCGCGGCCGCATCCCGCATATTGGGACGGCCTTCGTCTCCGGGGCGAGACGCGCGCGAGGAAAAGATTCCGCCCGGCGGGATTCGCAAGGACTTTCGGTTGCAGGCGATGTGATATGTGATTAAATATAATAGGTATCCAAACAGTCGACTCGCCGGCTCGGCCAAGATCGTCCAGCACACGGGAGCGGAATCCGGGATGGAGAGGGCGCTGGGGGGCGTGTTCGCCTACAAGACCAAGAAGGACTTGGTGTACGAGCGGCTGCGCGCGGAGATCGTCTCCGGCGCCGTCCGGCCCGGCGAGAGGCTCATCCTCCGCGAGGTGGCCGCCCGGCTGGGCACAAGCCTCCTGCCCGTGCGAGAGGCCATCCAGCGGCTCGAGGGGGAGGGCTTCGTCATCTCCTCGCCCCACGTCGGCGCCCGGATCGTCTTCCCGGACCTGGAGCGCATCACCGAGACCCTCACCATCCGGGCCTGCCTTGAGTCGCTCGCCCTCCGCTTGTCCGCCCCCGAGATGGCGGAGGAGGACTTCCGGGCGCTCGAACGGATCATCCGGGACTCCGAGGACGCCTGCGCGCGAGGGGAGACGCCGGAGCTGAACCGCCTGAACCGGATGTTTCACCTCCGCCTCTTCGATCCCTGCCCGCTGCCCCGCCTGAAGAAGATGATCCTGGACCTTTGGGACGAGTCCTCCATGAGCAGCAACCTGCTCTACTTCTTCGACCCCAGCCGGGCTGCCCAGAACCTCTCGGAGCACCGCCGGCTCGTGGGCCACCTCCGGAAGGGCGATCTCAAGCGGGCGGAGAGGATGCTGGTCGTCCAGCGGGAGAACGCCGAGCGCTCTCTCCGCAGGCAGTTCAAGTCCAGGACGTGGACCGGCCAGGATTGGGCGAGACTTTTCCCCGCCCCGGAGGAGCAAGGACGGGGCGTGAGACGGATCGGGGCGCCCGAGGGCAGGCGGCGGAAGCGGGCGGCGGGACTTCGGTAGGGGGTTTCCATGTATCTGAATGCGGAACGCGCGCGCGGCCTCATGAAGGACTTCGGCATCGACGCCCTCGTGGCGAGCACGCCCGAGAACGTCACCTACCTGGCGGGCACGGTGGGGTGGTCGAACAAGGTGTACGTTTACTCCGTCCACATGTTCGCCGTCTTCCCCCAAGACGCGAACCGGCCCCCGGCCCTCGTCGTCCCCGGCCAGGAGGTCACCTACGTCTCCATGCAGCAGTCCTGGATCAAGGAGCACTACACCTTCGGCGGGAGGAGCGCCCTCATCATCCCCCCGGGCGCCAAGGCCCAGACGCCCGAGGAGGAGACCTACCTCGGCATGTACAACAACGACGCCCGCCGGGCCAAGAGCGCGGGGGCGGCGGTAGGGCAGGCGCTCCGCGAGCGGGGGCTGGACAAGGGCAAAATCGCCCTGGACCAGGAGCGCGTCATGCCGGAGGTGCGCAGGCAGATCGGGGAGGCGCTCCCCCAGGCGACGATCGTGGATGGGGCCGACCTTTTCCGCCTGATCCGGATGGTGAAGACCCCCGACGAGCTCAAGGCCATGCGGGCGGCGGCCGAGCTGAACGAGCGGGCCTGCTCGTGCGCCTCGCTGGCGGTCCGCGAGGGGGCGACCGAGAACGAGGTCTCCTCGGTGTTCCGCGCCGAGGTGGGCAGGGGCGGAGGCATGTGGCAGTGGTTCCACTTCTGCTCGGGCCGGCGCGCGACGGGCATCTTCCCGCCCACCGGCAAGAAGATCGCCAAGGGCGAGATGTGGAAGTTCGACGCGGGCGTGGTGCTGGGCAACTACCAGGCCGACACGGGCTGGGGAGGAGTGCTGGGCGAGCCCGCGAAGCAGCAGCTCGACATGTGGAAGGCGACCGAGGCGGGCTTCGATGCCGCGATGGCGGAGGTGAAGGCGGGCGTCATGGGCTCCAAGATCTACCGCGCCATGCTCGACGCCACCAAGGCCCTCCTGCCCGGGCACAACGGCAACTTCGCGGGCCACGCCATCGGCCTCGAGCAGCGGGAGGTGCCCTACGTGCTGGCCGACCCCGCGCCGATCAAGAGCCAGTTCCTGCCGCCCTCGAGCGACTTCCCGCTCGAGGCGGGGACGACGATCTGCGTGGAGAACCCCACCCAGATCTTCGGGGTGGGAGGCACCCAGATCGAGAAGACGGTGGTGGTGACCCGCAACGGCTGGGAGCCCATCTATCCCCAGGAGCGCAAGCTCTGGGTGAGGCCGGCCTAGCGGGGCGAGGGGAGTCTTTCCTGGCCGGAGGTTTCCCGGCTCGCCGAAGAGGATCCGCATCATGTGCGCCATCCGATGCATCGACCTGAGCACCCCCATGGCCAACGGCGCCCACGAGCCGAGGCCCCCCGACATCTACTACATGGACCACAAGGAGTTCGGCGCCAAGACGGCCGCGGGCTGGGGCATCAAGCCGGAGGAGCTGCACGACGGGGTGGGCAGCCAGACGGAGTTCGTCAAGGTCTCCACCCACTCGGCCACCCACATGGACGCCCCCCTGCACTACGGCCCCACCGTGGCGGGGAAGCCCTCCCGCTCCATCGACCAGGTGCCGCTCGAGTGGTGCTTCGCCGACGGGGTGGTGCTCGACCTGCGCCACAAGAAGACGGGGGACTCCATCACCGCCGCCGACGTCGAGGCCTGCCTGAAGAAGATCGGCTACCAAATCAAGGCGGGGGACATCGTCCTCCTCTGGACGGGGACGGACGAGAAGCGGCCGGACCCCAACTACCCCGAGCTGCACCCGGGCATGAGCATCGAGGCGACCGAGTACCTCCTGGACCGGGGGGTCCGGATCATCGGCATCGACGCCTTCGGCTACGACCGCCCCTTCAGCTTCCAGATCCCCGAGTTCAAGGCGGGGAACCGCCGGGCCCTCATGCCCTGCCACCACATCCTGGGGCGCCGGCGCGAGTACCTCCAGATCGAGCAGATGGCCAACTTCGGGAAGATCCCCAGGGCGCACGGCTTCAAGATCGCCTGCTTCCCGATCAACGTCGAGAAGGCGTCCGGCGCGTGGGTGCGGCCGGTGGCGATCGTGGACGACGGCAGGTGAGAGGATAGGGACGGGCCATGGACTTCAGCCTCACCGAAACCCAGCTTTCGCTCCAGCGGCTGGCGCACGAGTTCGCCGAGAAGGAGATCCGCCCCGTCGCCCGGGAGCGGGAGCGGATCCGGGACCCGAAGGAGCGCTTCCCCTGGGAGATCCTCGAGAAGGGCAGCCGGCTCGGGCTGCGGACGCTCTCCTTGCCGGAGGAGAGGGGCGGGGCCGGGGCGACCATCCTCGACTTGTGCGTCGTGGGGGAGGAGCTGGCCTGGGGCGACCTGGGCGTGGCCGTCACCTTCGACCAGACCTGGAAGATCAGCCACTTCCTCGACCGCATGTGGAATGAGGAGCAGCGCGGCCGCTTCCTCCAGGCCTTCCTCGAGGATCACCGCTTCCACCTCGCCGTGGGGATGACCGAGCCGGACGCCGGCTCGGAGAACTTCATCCCCGCCGACCGGGCGGACCACGGCGTCCGGCTGCGGGCGGTCCGGGACGGCGACGGCTGGGTCCTGAACGGGATGAAGCACTTCATCAGCAATGGGGGGATCGCGAAGCTCTACGTCCTCGTCACGCGGACGGACCCCAAGGTAGCGGCCTTGAAGGGGATGACCTACTTCATGGTCGCCCCGGGCACGAAGGGGTTCACCATCGGCGAGGTCCACGACAAGATGGGCCAGCGCCTCTCCCAGAACGCCGAGCTCATCTTCGAGAACTGCCGCGTCCCGGACAGGGACCGGATCACCGAGGTGGGCGGCGGGGCCAGGGCCCGCGCGGGCTCTTTCTCGCGCGGTTCGGTCATCGAGTCCGCGGCGACGGCCCTGGGGCCGGCCCGGGCGGCCTACGAGGACGCTGTCGAGTACGCCAAGAACCGCGTCCAGGGCGGCAAGCCCATCATCCAGCACCAGGCGATCGGCTTCGCGCTGGCCGACTGCTACATCGAGTACGTCTCCGCGCGCCAGACCCTGCACTACGCCGCCTGGATGGCCATGAAGGACGAGGGCTACGACCCCAAGCTCGGCTACATGGCGAAGGCCTACGCCTCGGAGGCCTGCTTCCGCATCGCCAAGCGCGCCCTGGAGGTCTGGGGCGGGATGGGCTACATGACCGAGGCCCCGATGGAGAAATACCTGCGCGACGTGACGAGCTTCCTGCACTCGGCGGGCACGAACGAGGCCCAGCACGTCCGCTCGATGCCGTATCTTTAGGCGGGGGAGCCGGAGGGGACAAAGGGCGCCCTGCGGGGGTTTTCTCCGCGCGCGTGGCCGTTCGATGGTCCGCGGGCCTGGGGATCTGGGGAAAGATGGCGGGTTTCGCCGCGTCATGCCTCTCTAGCGAAGGGGGACGGCCATGAAGCCTTTGCGGGTGTGGTTGGGAGCACTGATGTGCCTTCTGTTCGTTGCGGCGGGGGCCTGGCCCGCTCTCGGGGCTCCGAAGAAGCTGACCCCGATCAAGGTGACCCTCGCGAATCCCATTTTCAACCCCGGCATCTCGTTCCTCTGGATCGGCAGCTTCATGGGCTGGTTCGAGGAAGAGGGGGTGGACGCCCAGTTCGTCGGTGCCCAGGGCGAGGGCCAGTCGCTGGGGTGGGCGGTGGCCGGACGGACGGACATCGCCATGCCCCGGCCCTTCCCGATCCTGTTCCGGGCGGCCCGGGGCGAGGACGTGGGGGTGACAGGGGTGTACGTGTTCAACAACCAGCCGATTTATGAAGGGGTCGCCGTGCCGCCGAACAGCCCTATCAAGACGCTCTGCGACCTCAAGGGGAAGAAGGTCGGTATCCTGGCTCCCAACGACGCAGGCATCGCCTTCGTCGCCCGCGCCCTCAAGGACTGCGGCCTGAAGGCCCAGGACGTGACCTTCCTCCCCACGGGGGTGGCCGACAAGTCCGCCGCCGCCATGAGGCTGGGGCGGGTGGACGCCTGGGCGTCGGTGGATGTCCAATTCTCGCTCGCCAAGGCGCGGGGCTTCGAGTTCCGAGTGATCCCCTACGGGAATTTCCTCGGCGATCTGTTCGGAAATACCATATGGGTCAACCGGCAGTATTTCGGGAACAACCGCGGGGCAGTTGTCGGCTTCCTCAGGGGCCTGGCCAAGGGGAGCATTTTTTTCTACAGTAATCTCGACGCGGCCCTCGAGATCCACTGGGTGCTCTACCCCGAATCCCTCCCCAAGGGGATGAGCAAGGAAAACGCGACCAAGCTCTTCCGGCAGGTGCTGGAGTCACGCGCCCCCAAGCTCCGGAAGGACAAGAACGCCACGCGCTTCGGTGAGTTCTCTCCGAAGAAATGGGAGGCGTACGTCCGGTTCCTCGGCCTCGAGAAAGAGCTCCCGGTGGGCAAGGTGAACGCGCTTTGGACGAACGATCTGATCTCCGAGGTGAACAACTTCGACCCCAAGGAGGTCGAGAATCAGGCCAGGAAATTCAACTTCGAGGCCGAGCTCAAGAAATTCAAGGCCCGCATGGCGGCAAGGGGCAAATAGGCGGGCGGCGGCTCAAGGGCGGCGGGGAGGATCGCGTCATGATCGGCGAAGGAATCCGGGGGGCGCTCCAGGAGGCGCGGCTGGATCCAGCGGGCTTCCTCCGCGCCCACCGCAGGTACGTGGTGTTCCCGATCTCGTTCGTGATCTTCGTGGGCGCGTGGGAATGGTTCGTGCGCGCCTTCGAAGTTCCCTCGTTCATCCTGCCCGCACCCTCGGCGGTGGGGGTGGCCCTCCTGCAGGGCCTCTTCTTTCTCGGGGCGGGAGGAGGGGTGGGCTCCGTCGACTTCTTCGGGGCCATGCAGAACAGCTACTACCTGCACATCGCCCACACCTTCATCGAGGCTCTCATCGGGTTCCTGATCGGGAGCTTCATCGGCTTCGGGCTCGGGCTCCTCTTCATGCAGTCGGAGGTCATCGAGGAGATCGTCCTCCCCTACGTCGTGGCGTTCCAGACCCTGCCCAAGCTGGCGATCGCCCCCCTGTTCGTGATCTGGTTCGGCTACGAGATCGAGTCGAAGGTGCTGCTGGCGGGGCTGGTGGCCTTCTTCCCGCTGCTGGTCAACACGATGGTCGGCCTCAAGTCCGCCCAGGCCGATCAGCTGGACCTGCTGCGCTCCCTCTCGGCCTCGCGCTGGCAGATGTTCTGGAAGCTCCAGTTCCCGAACGCCATGCCCTTCATCTTCGCGGGCATCGAGCTCGCCGTCGTCTTCAGCCTGCTGGGGGCGCTCCTGGGCGAGTTCGTGGGCGCGGGCCAGTGCATGTGGGGGGGGAGGGGGCAGTGCGGGCTGGGCGTCCTCCTCATGCAGATGAGCTTCAGCAGCGACACCACCGGCACCTTCGCCGTCCTGATCATCCTGGCGGTGATGGGGGTGGCGATGCACAGGGCGGTCAAGGTCCTGAGGCGGAAGGTCTTGTTCTGGTCGCCCGAAACCAGCCGGACTTTCGGGACGTAGAGCAGGGGATTTTGCAGCCTGCGCGCCGTCCCGCCGGGGAGGGAGTGGGATCCTCCGGGCGGGGCGGGCCAATCATGGGAAAGGAGGGAAACGATGAAGCTCGTGCGAAAAGCCGGAACCGCGCTGTTGGCCGCTTGCCTGGCCCTGGCGCTGGCCTCTCCCGTTCAGGCCCAGCCCAAGTCCATCACCCTGAGCGCGGGCGCCATCGGCCAGAACTGGTACATGCTGGCCGCGCTGCTGGGCGAGAACCTGAAGAAGATGTACGGCGGCACCCAGATCACGGTCATGGCGGGCGGCGGGGTCGCGAACGTCAACCTGCTGGACCAGGGGACCATCGACTTCGGCCTCACCTCGACCGATCTGTACGTAGCCGCCCTCAAGGGGGCCGCTCCCTACAAGAAGCCGCACAAGAGCGTTCTGGGCGTGGCGAATATACAATCGGTGAGCGTCTACTACTTCATGGTCGACAAGGCAAAGGGCATAAAGTCGATCAAGGAGTACGCGGAGAAGAAGATGCCCCTGCGGTTCTGCACCTTCCGCAAGGCCGGCCCCCCCGCCGTCTCGGCGCTGCGCCTCTTCGAGGAGTACGGCGTCAAGGAGGCGGACATCTCCGCGTGGGGCGGGAAGATCAACTACATGGATTGGGCGAACTGCGTCTCCCTCGCGCGCGACGGCCATGTGGACGCCATCATCGGGGGGACAGGCCTGCCCTCGCCCTTCCACGCTGAGGTGGCGAGCGCCCGCAGCGTGGACCTGCTGCCCGTTCCCGGGCCGATGATCAAGAAGATGGTCGATAAGTACGGCTACATTCCCGTGACCATCCCCAAGGGGACCTACAACGTCGCGAAGGAAGACCTCCCGTCGTTCGGGTGGTCGGGCTACATCCTGACCCGGGCACAAACCCCGGCCCAGATCGTGTACGACATGACGAAGAGCCTCTACGAGAACGCCGGTCGCATCCGGAAGCTGCATTCCTCACTGGCCAGCTATGACGTGAAGAAGCTGATTTCCGACGTCCCCGGGCCCTTCCATCCGGGCGCGGTCCGCTTCTACAAGGAGAAGGGTCTGCTGAAGTAGCTGCAAGGGCCCAGACTGCCAATCGTCATCGGGGGAAGGGATGCGGAAGCGTCTCGCGGGGGTCGCTGTTGTCATTTCGATCGCGCTCTCGCTGTTCCATCTGTATACCGGCTACTTCGGCGTGCTCGTGGCGCTGCTGCAGCGTTCCGTCCATCTCCTGCTCACGATGGTGCTGGTGTTCCTGCTCTACCCGGCGTCCAAGCGCCATGAGGACCACCCCGCCGTGGTGGCGCTGGATGTGCTGCTCGCGCTGGGCTCCGTCGTCTGTATCGGTTACGTCGCCGGCAACTACGACTACGTCGTGAACCGGGAGGGATTGGCGAGCCCCGTCTCGGATGGCGAGCTTCTCCTCGGGATGGCGACATTCGCCCTGATCCTGGAGGGCCTCCGGCGGGTGGCGGGCTGGCCCCTCGTGCTGGTAACCCTGAGCGCGCTGGTCTACACCTGGGCGGGGCCCTACCTGCCCGGGCTCTTGGCGCACCGCGGGTGGAGCTGGAGGCTCATCGTCGCCTCCATGTACCTGGATCAGGACGCCATCTTCGGGGTGCCCCTGGGCGTCTCGGCCACCTACGCGGCGCTGTTCATCCTCTTTGGCTCGTTCCTGAACATCACGGGGGCGGGCAGGTTCTTTATCGACCTGGCGTGCTCCGTCGCGGGAGGGACCCGCGGGGGACCGGCGAAGATCGCTGTGCTCTCGAGCGCGCTCTTCGGCTCGGTCTCGGGCTCCCCGGTCGCCAACGTGTACGGGACGGGGAGCTTCACCATCCCCATGATGATCCGCCTGGGCTACAAGCGGGCGTTCTCCGCGGCGGTCGAGGCGGCCGCTTCCACCGGAGGGGCCATCATGCCCCCCGTCATGGGGGCGGTCGCGTTCCTCATGGCGGACATCACGGGCATCCCCTACGCGTCCATCGCCCTGTCCGCGGCCCTCCCGGCCGTCCTCTATTATTTCGCCGTCGGCCTGATGGTCCATTATGAGGCGGTGAAGGAGGACTTGAAAGGCCTCCCTCCGGAGGAGATCCCGAGCGGCCGCCAGGTGATGCGCAACCTATACCTCGCCATTCCTCTGGTCGGGCTCGTCTACACCTTGTCATCGGGATTTACGGCTTTCCGGGCCGCCTTCATCGCGGTGGTGCTGTCCATCGCGGTGAGCTTCATCCGCAAGGAAACCCGCCTGACGCCGGGCAAGGCCCTGGAGGCGCTCGACCAGGGCGGGAAAGACATGGTGCTGATCGCCCTGACGACGGCCGCCTCCGGCATCATCATCGGTATGGTTGCTCTGACCGGCCTCGCCCTGCGCTTCACCTCGCTCGTCCTCTCCTTCTCCGGCGCGGGGCTCATCTTCCCCATGGGGCTGACGATGGTGGCTTGCCTGATCCTGGGGATGGGCATGCCCGCGGCCCCGGCCTACATCATCGTGGCGGCGCTGGCCATTCCGTCCCTGATCGAACTAGGCGTCTCCACGCTGGCGGCGCACATGTTCGCCTTCTATTTCGCCGTCCTCTCGAACGTGACCCCGCCGGTCGCGATGGCCGCCTACGCCGCGGCGAGCATCGCGGGGAGCCCCATGCTCCGCACGGGAATGATCGCCTCCAAGCTGGCCTTCACCGGCTTTCTGGTCCCGTTCCTCTTCGTGTATGGCCCCGCGCTGCTTCTCAAGGGAAGCGTCCCGGAGATCATTTGGGCCTCCCTGACGTCAGTCCTGGGAGTGATATGCCTGGCCTCCGGGCTGCAAGGGTGGATGCTGGGTCCGGCGACGTGGCTGGAGCGGGCGATCCTGGTCGGGGCCGCGTTCGCCCTGATCAAGCCGGGCCTGGTCACCGATGCGCTGGGGCTGGCCGGCTTCGCCCTGGTCTATGCCTTGCAGTGGATGAGGTTCAAGGGAAAGCGAGCCGCATGAGCCTTCAGCGCCCGGGAAGGGGAGCCCGGGCCGACCGGCGGGAACCGCTGTGATGAACCCCTGCATCACGCTGGAAGAAGTCGAGAAGATCTACCTCACCACCCGGCGCGAGAAGGTCTACGCCCTGGCCCCGGTCAGCCTGGAGGTGGGGGTGGGCGAGTTCGTCAGCGTGGTGGGGCCGAGCGGCTGCGGGAAGAGCACCCTCCTCAAGATCCTGGGGGGCCTCCTCCCCCGGTCGTCGGGGAAGGTGTCGATCATGGGCACCCCGATCGAGGGCCCCCGCGGCGACGTGGGCATCGTCTTCCAGGATCCCGTCCTGCTGGGCTGGCGGACGGTGCTCCAGAACACCCTGCTCCCCGCCGAGATCCTGCGCCTCGACCGGAGGGCCTCGGAGGCGCGCGCGCGTGATCTGATCAAGCTGGTCGGCCTCGATGGGTTCGAGGACAAGTACCCGATGGAGCTCTCGGGAGGCATGCGCCAGCGCAACGCGATCATCCGGGCGCTCATCCACGATCCCGCCGTGCTCCTGATGGATGAGCCGTTCGGGGCGCTCGACGCCATGACCCGCGAGCAGATGAACCTGGAGCTCCAGCGCATCTGGCTCGAGAGCCGGAAGACCGTCTTTTTCATCACCCACAGCATCCCCGAGGCGGTCTTCCTCGCCGACCGCGTCGTCGTGATGACGGCGCGGCCCGGGCGGATCCGCGAGGTCATCCCCGTCGGCCTTCCCCGCCCGCGCTCCATGGCCACCATGGGGGATCCCAAGTTCGTGGAATACAACCAGCGCATCCGGCGCCTGCTCTACTCGGAGGGGAGCCTGGACTAATCCGGGGCGGCGACGCCCCCAGGGGAGAACGAATGGACAAGCTCATCATCACCACCTGCGCAGCGGACACCTCGATGCACGCCGGCGTTCCCCCCCGCTTCAAGGAGTCGGAGCCCCTCGCCGTCTCCGTCGAGAAGGCTTGGAAGGCGGGGGCCGCCATCGCCCACATCCACGCCCCCCCGGCCGACTTCAAGGCGTGGGAGAGCCACTCCAAGGCCATCCGCGGCCGGTCGGGCGTCATGCTCCAGTACGGGATCTCCACCCAGACCCTGGACCAGCGCCGCGAGGTGGTGAAGAACCGGCCCGAGATGATGTCGGTGGCGGCCGGGGCCCACAACATGGCCTTCCTGGAGCGGGACATGATGATGCTCCACCCCCGCCAGGAGATCGCCGACATGATGCGCCTGTGCGCGGACTACGGGGTGAAGCCCGAGTTCGAGGTCTTTTCGATAGGCGAGCTCTGGCTGATCGACGACGTGATGCAGAAAGGTCTCCTCAAGCCTCCCGTCCTCATGACCTGCTTCTTCGGCCGGCCCGGCGGGGCGTGGTCCCCTCCCACGATGAAGGAGTTCCTGCACCGGGTGGAGGCGCTCCCGCCGCACGCGGTATATGTCACGAGCTGCACCGGCCCCACCCACATCGCGCTGGAGACCATGGCCGTCATGCAGGGCGGCCACGTCCGCGTGGGGACGGAGGACGAGCCCTATCTCTACCCTGGCGTGCTGGGAGACAACGTGGACCACGTCTCCCGCATCGCCCGCATCGCGAAGGAAGTGGGCCGGGAGGTCGCCTCGGTGGAAGAGGCCCGGGCGAAGCTCCAGATCCCGGCCCGGTGACGGGCCGCGGGGAGCGGCGGAGGACCTGAAGCGGGCGCGCCTTCGCGCGGAATCATTCTGGGAGGATCGGAAAGTGCCGAAGATGAGCGGAGCGGAATACGTGTCGCGGGCGCTGAAGGCGTACGGGGTGACCCATATCTTCTTCGTGCCCACCGTGCTGAGCCGGGCCCTCGCGGTGATGGATCTCGAGGGGACGGGCATCTCGCGCGTCATCACCCACGGCGAGAAGGCGGCCGTCTACATGGCCGACGGTTTCGCCCGGGCCTCCGGCCGCCCTGGGATCACCATGGCCCAGATCGTGGGCGGGCTGAACCTGGCCGCCGGCCTGCGGGACGCCCATCTGGCGGGCTCGCCGGTCATCGCCTTCACGGGCGGATACGACCCCATGTACCGCTACCGCCACGACTACCAGGAGGCGGAGGACTTCGACGCCTTCGAGAGCGTGACCAAGTTCAACGCCTATATCGACGACGTGCGGCGCTTCCCCGACCTCATCCGCCAGGCCTTCCGGACGGCCACGACGGGCAATCCGGGGCCGGTGCACCTGCGCCTCCGCGGCAAGCTCGGCCAGATCGAGGAGGAGGCGGCCGACCTCGAGGTCTTGGCCGAGGAGCAGTTCAGCCGCTACCCCCCCTTCCGGCCGGAGCCCCAGCCGGAGCACGTCCGGCAGGTGGCCAAGGCGCTGGCGGGGGCGAAGAAGCCCATCATCGTGGCGGGCGGCGGGGTGCGGAGCTCGGGCGCGAAGCGAGAGCTGGTGGAGCTGGCGGAGAAGCTCCAGATCCCGGTGGCCACCTCCCTGACCGGCAAGGAGCTCATCCCGGGCAACCATCCGCTCTCGCTCGGCGTGGTGGGGACCTACTCCCGCCGGAGCGCGAACGTGCTGGTGGGGCAGGCGGACCTGGTGTTCTTCGCCGGCACGCGGGCGGGAGGCATGACGACGCACACATGGCGCGTGCCGAAGATTGGAGTTCCCGCCGTCCAGCTGGACATCAACCCCGAGGATCTGGGGCGCAACTATCCCCTCCGGGGGAGCATCCTGGGGGACGCCAAGGTTTCGCTCCGCAAGCTCATCGAAGCGGCGGACGCCTCGACGGCGGCCTCCCGCAAGGAGTGGGTGGCCCACTGCCAGAAGATGGTGGCGGACTGGCGGGCGGAGTTCGCCCCCCTCTACCACTCGGACAGCTCCCCCATCCACCCCGTCCGCATCATCAAGGAGCTGAGCGACAACCTGCCTCCCGACGCCTTCGTGGTCTCGGACACCGGGCACTCGGGCATGTGGACCGGGGGTTACCTCGACCTCAACCACCCGGGCCAGGGCTACATCCGCTGCGCCGGGCACCTGGGGTGGGGCTTCCCGGCCACGCTCGGCGCCAAGTGCGCCCTGCCAGACCGGCCGGTGGTCCTCTTCTCGGGGGACGCGGGCTTCTGGTACCACATCGGGGAGCTCGAGACGGCCGTCCGCTGGAACATCAACGCGATCATCGTGGTGAACAACAACTGCGCCCAGAACCAGGAGACCAACATCTACTCCCGGGCCTACGGCGGGAAGCAGCAGGCGAACTCGCGCCAGCTCTGGACCTTCAAGCAGACGAACCTCTCCAAGGTGGCCGAGTCCATGGGCGCGGCGGCCATCCGCGTGGAGAAGCCGGGCGAGCTGAAGGGCGCCCTCCAGAAGGCCCTCTCCATCAAGGGCGGCCCCGTGGTGGTGGAGGTGGTTTCCGACATCGAGGCCCTGGCGCCGGGGGCTTACGCCGAGTAGGGCGGGGGGGGCCTCAGGGTGCCTCGTTCGGTTCGACCGGCTGGCCTTTGAGGAAGACCGCGCCGTGGAGCGGGACCTGCTGGACCACCAAGTTCTCCGCGAAGCAGCCCCCCTTGGCGTTCCGGACCAGGGCGGCTATCTTCGCGGCGGGCTCCTCCGAGTCGATGTCGAGGCGGGTGGAAACCCCCTTCCAAGTGGTCTTGACGGTGCCTTTGAGGACCGACCCGGAAAGCATGTAGTCGAACTCCACGTGGCAGCTGGCCTTTTTGACCTTCAGCTTCATCATGGACGCGTACCGCGCCACCTGGGTGAGCAGTCAGAAGCCGATGCCCATGGCGAGGTAGCTCATCGGCGGAGGGAACTTGTTGGTCCCGCCGATGTGCGGCGGCTCGTCCGAGTAGACCTCGAAGCCCCGGGACTTCCCCAGCTTGAGGTGGGCCTCCCCCTCGATGGTCTCGGCGTCGGCCACGAGGTGCATGGCGAACCCCTGGCGGGGCAGCTCCGGCTTGTCGGTGATGCGCTCGCCGGCGACGGTGCTTTGTTCGAAGGGGTTCAAGGGTTTTTCTTCCATCGTGGGATCTCCTGATGGCTGCCCGGGCGGCACAAGGCACCTGGCGTCAGCCGCAATTGGGGGCCGCCTCGATGGTATGGCCTTCCGGCGGATCCGGCAATGGGATTCGGCCGTCCCGCCCTGCGGAGTGTCTTCGCCTGGAGCCTGGGACGCGCGGGGAAAGGAGGCCGCACGGCTCCCTTGGTTCCACGAGCCCGTGATAGGATGGTTGACTCCTTTCCGAAGCGCGCCGCAGTTTGAGGAGAAACATGATCATCGATTTCCATGCGCATATCCTGCCGGAGACGTGCCTGGGCGTGATCCGCAGCGGCCGTTTCGCCCCGCACGTGACGGTTCAGCCTGGCAGGAAGAGGGGCGAGGAGGTCGTCGCGAACATCACCGTCCTCGGCAAGCGGACGGTCATGCGGAACCGGCTGCCGGAGGAGCTCATCAACCTCGACCTCCGCCTGACCCACATGCGGAACATGGGGGTGGACCGGCAGATCCTCTCCGCGATCACGAACATGACCTTCTACGGCCTCGACGCCGGGCTCAACCGGGAGATCTCGGCGATGTACAACGACGAGATCGCCGCCGTGGCGGAGAGGATGCCGGACAAGTTCCACTGCATGTGCAACGTGCCCCTTCAGGATCCCGGGGCGGCCGCGGCCGAGCTGGAGCGCTCGGTGAGGCGGGGCCACATCGGGGTGAAGATCGGCACGAACGTGGCAGGCGTCAACCTGAGCGACCCGGCGCTGGACGCCTTCTGGGCCCAGGCGGAGTCGCTGGACGTGCCGGTCTTCATCCACCCGGGGGACATCATCGGGGCCGGGGACCGGATGAAGGATTTCTACATGCACAACTTGATCGCCAACCCGCTCGACACCACCATCGCGGCGGCCTGCCTCATCTTCGGCGGGGTGCTCGACCGGTTCCCGAGGCTCAAGGTTGTCCTCGCCCACCTGGGCGGCTTCACCCCCTGGATCCGGGGGCGCTGGCAGCACGGCTACGGGGTGCGGGAGGAGACCCGCGTGCGAGGGGCCAAGGCCCCGGACGCTTACCTGGGGAAGCTGTACTACGACACCGTCATCCACAACGCGGACTGCCTGGAGTTCGCCGTGAAGACGCTCGGCGCGGACGCCATCCTCTACGGGACGGATTACCCCTGGGACGTGGGCCTCTTGGGCCGGGCGGCGGAGATTCCCGGCCTCTCCCGCTTGTCCAGGGGGGATCAGGAGAAGATACTCTCCGGCAACGCGAGGCGCGTTTACAAGATTTAGCTCCAGCCACCGGACCAGACAGGAGGCTTCCCGTGCGTCAACTCACCGAGCATCTGTACGCGGAGACGGCATACGACTGGGCGAACGTCGGAGCGGCGGTGACCGACCTGGGCCTCGTGCTGATCGACTGCCCGGTGCGCCCCTCCGACTCCCAGCACTGGCAGAAGGACATCCGGGCGCTCAGCCCGAAGGGCTTCAAGTACCTCATCGGGACGGACTATCACGGGGATCACACCACCGGCTCCGCCTTCGTCGGGGACGTGACCTTCATCGCTCCCCAGCGGGTGTACGAGGAGATTTCCCGCACCGCGGGCAAGCATCCCTTCGCCAAGGCCCTCTTCGTGAACACCCTCCGCGACCAGGGCCACACGAAGGAAGCGGACCAGATCGAGGCGGCGGTGGTGCCCGCCCCCCAGATCTGCTTCGAGGAAAGCATGATCCTCCATCTGCCGCCGCTGACCTTCGAGATCCGCCGGCTGGGGGGGCACTCGCCCGCCTGCAGCGTGGTCTACGTGCCCGAGGAGAACGTGCTCTTCTCGGGCGACGTGGTGATGGACAGCCCCACCCCCGGGATGAGGGACGCCAACGTCAGGCAGTGGCTCGCCGCGCTGGACTGGGTGGAGAAGCTGAACCCCAGCCGCATCGTCCCCGGCCACGGCGAGCTCTGCGGGGTGGAGGTCGTCCGCAAGCTCAGGAACTACCTCCAGGACATGGGCGGCGTCATGGAGAAAATCGTGCGCGCGGGCCGCTCGATGGAAGAGGCGATCAAGGATCCCGCGTTCGACAGGTTCTTCTGGGCCGACGCCACCAAGGGCGCGTTCTGGACCCAGGAGCGGAAGGAGACTTTCCGCAAGGGCCTGGAGACCGTCTACAAGGAAGCGAAGGCCGCCATGGCGGGCTGAGGGGAGCCGTCCGCATTCCCCGGATCAATTCTCCATAGCCGGAGGGGACGAGATGCAAGCGACGGAACGGAAGCTGGGCCGGGTGTTCCACCTGCGGTTCGAGGCGGGAGACGACTTCTACGGGGAGTTCAACCGCTTCCTGAAGGAGAAGAGCATCCGGGGGGGGTCGGTCTTCGTCTTCGGGGCGATGAACCAGATGGACATGATCTCCGGCTTCAAGAGCATGAAGGGCTACGACGTGGACCGCCGCCATTTCGGCGACTGGCGGGAGCTGGTGGGCCTGGGGAACATCTCCTGGCCGGACAAGCCCCCCGCGGCCCTCGGCGAGGGAGTGACCTGGACCGAGCCCCAGCCCTACGTCCACATCCACATGGCCATGAGCGGAGCGCCGGGGAGGAACGAAGAGGTGCTCACGGGGCACCTGAGCGGGGGGCTCGTGAAAGGGATGTTCGCCGACGTCTACGAGCTGGTCTAGGGGTTGTTCAAGCGCTGGGCATGAAGGCCAACTGAGGGGCGAAAAAAAGGCCGCCGCCGGTCCCCCGGCGGCGGCTGGGGCGTCAGGCGTTAATTCTTCGCGGACTTCTCCATGGGCAGCTCCGGCCGGTTGCCCCATTCGATCATCGATCCATCGTAGTTCTTGAGGTTGTTGTAGCCCAGGAGCTTGAGGGCCAGGTAATTGTGGGAGGCCCGCACGCCGGTCAGGCAGTAGATGACGATCTCCTTGTCCTTGCTCACGCCGGCCTTCGCGAAAAGCTTGGCGAGGGCGTCGGCGCTCTTGAAAACCTTGACCCCGCCCGAGGAAGCGAGCACCAGATCGGAGTCAACGTTCACCGACCCGGGGATCTTGCCTGCGCGCTTCACGCCACCACTGGCCACCGCGCCGGTCCACTCGCGGGCGCTCCGCGAATCCAGGAGCACGGTTGCGGGCTTTTTCATGCTCGCCTGGACATACTTGGCGTCCGCGACCTTGCTCTTGTCCGGCTTGGCCTTGTAGGCAGCGGCGGTGACCGGGGGGACTTCCTTGCTGATGGTGCGCTTCTCCTTGGCCCACTTGCTCATGCCGCCGTTCAGGACCCGGATCTTGGCATGGCCCAGGACGTCGGCCGTCCAGAACACGCGGGCCACTTCCCGAGATGCCGACTCGTCATAGAGGACCAGGGTGTCGGTGGGCTTGATTCCGAGCTTGCCGAAGATTTCCTCCATCTTCTCGACGGGCGCCATGAGCGCCGGGACGCCCCCCGCCGTGTACTGGGTGGACGGCCGGGGCATGGAGAGCGCCCCCGGGATGTGCCCGGCTTTATAGGCGTCCGCGGCTCGGACATCGACGATCTTAATCCCCGGCTGGCTCGCGAGCTTCGCCAGCTCCTCGGTCGAGATCAGAAGCTCCGGCCGGGCGTAGCCCGCCGCCGCGGCGGGCCCTGCCCACCCGATGATCGCGAACAGCGCCAGTGCGAGGATCCATCCTCTTTGCGTTCCTCTCGTCTTGCTCATCTTTATCTTCTCCTTATTTCGTGAGTTTCGGCGGCACCCGGGGGACCGCCACCTTGAGATTGGCCTTCGGATAGCGTGGATCGAGGTTCTCTTTCAGGAGGAACAAACCTTCGTTTCCGTGGCAGCCGTCGCACGTCTTGTTCTGGGGCGTGATCCGCTGGATGTTGTGCGGGAAAGTCGCCAGCCATGTGGGGTTGTCGTCGTAGTTGGGCAGCGCGTCGGGCACCTTGGCGCTCAGCATCTCCCTCGTCGTAGGGATGTGGCGGACGAGGTTGTAGGCGTAAGGACGGTCCTTCCGCTGGTTCAGGCCGATGCGGAAGTCCAGCTCGGGCTCTGCCCCTTTTCCCAGATGGCAGCCGTAGCAATTGGTGTACTTGACCGAGTGGCAGACGTTGCACTGCAGCTTGTCCCCGTGGACGTTGTGGGCCAAGAGGGGCGACTTGCCCGGAGCCGCCTGCGGGTGGCAATCCACGCAGCGCGGCTGGGTGGTGCGGTCCAGCCGGTAAGGATAGGCCGTTCCGTCGCCGTGGAGGTCCTTCACTTGGTGGCAGGCCATGCAATCCATCTTGGCCTTCTTCCAATGGACGTCGGCCGGCTGGTCCGTGTTCCAGCCGAAATAGTCGGCGCTGACCCGGCCGCTGTGACAGCCGTTGCAGGTGGATTCGGCGGGAGGCTTTTTCACGAAGAGGTGGCCGTTCAGGAGCCCGCCTCCGGCCGGCTTGGGCCAGCGCACGTGGCAGTCGCCGCAGCTCGCGTGGCAGGTGTGGCAGGCCTGCTGCACGATCGGGTGGACCTCCGGCCACTTGGCGCCGCTCTTGGCCTTCATGACCGTATCGTAGCCGCGGGTCGTGAAGTGGAGGGATGTCTTGTAGAGCTTCACGGTTTCCGCATGGCAGGTGCCGCATTGCTTCTCCATCGCCTCGGAAGGGCGGGAGATCCGCTTGGCGTGGGCCTTCTCCTTATCCGCCGCGGCGGGGTCGCCGCCGTGGCAATTGCTGCAGCCGAGCTTCCCGTGGGTCGACTGCACGAACTCGCTCTTCACGAGGAACCGCTCCCAGAGCTCCCCCGACCGGGGGATGGGGGCCGCTCAGCTCGATCCTTCCTCTTCGGCGGTTTCGGCAGGGGCCTGGACCAGCGCCTTGAGCTTGGCGGCGTCGGTATGGCACGCCACGCACTGGCCCGCGGCTTGACCCGTCTGGGGCCAGGCAAGCAGCAAGAAGGCTGCTAAGGGGAACCAGAACACTCGCCGCATCGGATGGTGCCCTCCCCGCGGAATGAATACCGGCCCTTGCATCACTCAACTCCTATGGGCCGATTTCGTCAGCGTCCTCCAACCGGCCTCCGGAGGACGGTGGAAAAGCTTCGGTAACGGGAGGGCCGGATCACAAAGAGCGGGAAGGGCCAGCTTCGTCACTTGAGTGAAAGCAATCCCCATGCCAGATATGCGAGCGAGTTATTATGTATTACAGTAATTAAAACAATTAGTTGTAAGGTTTATTGCTTTGCTGAGATAATGCCCTGGGGCAAAATGACAAACATGTACGCACATTGGGAAATTTTGGCGCACGGGAACTTGCGAAGCAGGCTAAGGCTGACTTTCCACCCCCGTGCATCAACCGAGCTTGGGTGACTCAGCTCTCCCCGCCGGCCATGCCCGCGAATCCCTGCGGCTAGCTACCTGCGCCCGTTGCGCAGTCCTCACGCGGGAACCAGGACGATCTTTCCCAAGAAATCCCCGCTGCGGGCGAGGGCATGGGCGGCCTCCGCGTCGGCGAAGGAGAAAGCCCGATCCACATAGATTTTCAATCGGTTCTGGCGTAGCAGCGGCACGAGGCGGCGGACGTACTCGGGCATTCTGGGGACGAGATTGACCCCCGTGATCCCGAAGACCTGCGCGTCCTTCGTCATCAGGGCGGGCACGGGCAGGGCGGCCGCTCCTTCCCCCCGCCCCGCGGCCATGACCACGATGCGGCCGTTCACGCAGAGGGCGTCGAGGTCTTTCCCGAGGTTCTCGCGCCCGGAGACTTCAACGATGACCTCCACCCCCCGGCCGCCCGTCAGCTCCTTGCAGCGGGCCGCGAAGTCCTCCGTGCGGTAGTTGATCACCACGTCCGCGCCCATGTCCCGGCAGAAGGCCGCCTTCTCGTCCGAGCTCGCCGTGGCGAATACGCGGCAGCCCGTCAGCTTGGCCAGCTGGATGGCCGCCATCCCGACGCCCCCGGCCCCTCCCTGGACGAGCACCGTCTCGCCCGGGCCCGCGTGCGCCTTGAAGAAGAGGGCGTTCCAGGCCGTCCGGAACGGCAGGGTGATCCCGGCGCCCTCTCGGTAGCTGTAGGGCTCGGGCAGCACGGCGGCGGTCCCCGCGTCCATCCGGACGAGCTCGGCGTAGGATCCTCCCGCGCAGCGGCCGAAGACGCGCTGCCCGGCGCGGAACTCCTTTACGCCCTCCCCCAGGCCCACCACCTCGCCCGCCGCCTCGAGGCCGGGGATATAGGGGAGCCCGCCCCCGGCGTGAACGTGAGTCCCCATCCGCGTGGCCACGTCGGAGGGGTTCACGCCCGCGGCGCCGAGCTTCACCAGCAGTTCGCCGGGCCCGGGCCGGGCATCTTCCACTTCGTCGAGGTGCATCGGGACATCCAAGCCCAACTGATGCACGCGCACTGCCTTCATCGCACAGATCCTCCCATTCGCGAGGCATTGAAGTCCGCTGCCACGGGGCCGCCGGGCGTCACTTTCCCGGCAGGCAGCTCTCTCCTTCGTCTCGTATGATACTTTCCTCCGGGCTTCTCGCGAGGACGACGGCCTCCGGCGGCTTGTGGCCGCTTTTTTCGCTCCGCCAGCAATGAAACCGGATGTTCGGGGGATACCCGTCCAGCTTCATGGATTCGTAGAAGGAGCCGGGGACCTCTCCGGGGCGGCAGGGGTTCGGGCTGGTCTCCTCTTGGACGGGAGCGGGGTCGAGCCGGCCGCTCTCAGGCCAGGAGGGATATCAGGGTCCGGATATCCGCGAGCTTCTCCAGGCCGGCCAGCTGCTCGATGACCGCCTCCGTCTTCACGGGGCCGAGGCGGGCGCCGGCGCAGTCGCGGAATTTGGCGCGCAGCTCCTCGTCCGTCAGCGGCCAGGCGGCGTTTCCGCGCGAGCCTTGCCTGCGCTTCTGGAGGGTGCGGCCGTCCCTCGTGCGGACGGTGACGAGGGCCGGCCGGCCGGTGCCCTGGGCCCATTCGAGGTTTTCGGCGACGCGGACGTGAATCCTTTTCATCAGGCCCTGGATATGGGAGTCGCTCACGGCGGCGTCGGTGAAGGTGCTCAAGCGCAGCTCTCCATCCACCATCAGGCGGGAGAGGATGTATTCGCCCGAGAACTTCCCCTCGAGCCCCGTCTTGGGCTGGTGGTAGCTCAAGTTGAGGACGTTCGGCTCGGGAAGCTCCACGTCGATGCGCTCGACATCCTCGGCGGCGAAGCCGGAACCTGCCATCAGGTCCCGCAGGGTATCGACCGCGGCATGGGCCGACATGCAGCAGGGATAGGGCTTGATGTTGTTTCCCGGGGACTCCAGAACGAAGGGCCGCCCCAACCCCTCCACGGCCTCTCCGATGCGGTGCTTCCCGGCCCCGCTGAAGGTGTCGCCGAAGCCGCTGGGAGCCTCCAGCACTTGGCGGTTGGCCGATATTCCGGCCGCGGCCAGGGCGGCCGAGCGGACGCCGGACTCGGCGGCGAGGCCGGCGTGCATGGGCTTCATCATCGTTCCGAAGTTGGCCCGGATCCCCGAGGCGTGCGAGGCGGCGCAGCCCAGGGCAACGCGCGTCCGCTCGACGTCGAGCCCACGGAGGCGGGCGGCGGCGGCCGTGGCCCCCATGGCGCCCAGCGCCGCGGTGGGGTGCCAGCCGTTGTAGTACAAGCCCATGTTCATCCCGGCCCCGAGCTTCGAAGAGACTTCGAAGCCGATGACGTAGGCTTCGAGCGCCTCTCCGCCGGATGCTCCCTGGGCCTCGGCCTGGGCCAGGACCGCGGGTAGGACGCCCACGCTGGCGTGGCCGTTGAGCGACCAGTTCGAGTCGTCGAAGTCGAGGGCGTGCCCCTGGGCGCCGTTGGCCAGGGCGGCCAAGGGCGGGGAGGTCTTGAGCCCGGCCGCCAGGATGGTCGCATCGCCGGCGGCTCCCATGCCGCGGACATACTCGACGATCGTCCGCCCCACCGGCTCCGAGGCGCCCGCCACGGTGACGCCCAAGGTGTCCAGGATCGCCCGCTTCGCCGAGGCGATCACCGCGTCCGGAATGCGCTCCAGACGGGTCGTCACTATGAACTCCGCCATCCGCTCGGTCGCGTTCATCTCAGTTCACCCCAACGGTGTGAGCGGGATCGAAAATCCGCTCGGATCGAATGATGATTGCCCGGACGATCCTGGAATGATTCCAGTCTCCCGTGCGGCGCTCGCTCCGGATGGGACGTGCCGGCCAGCGGCCCTCTCTGGGCCGCCGATATTGACGCTCCCGCCGCGGCGGCGTAAGAATATATTATAACTCCTGCGGCTTTTTTTGGCTGGGTGATCCTCCCGCACCGTTTCTCCCGGGAGGGGTGAATCCCCAGTGGCGTCCACCACGAACGATCATCTGGAGGGAGGCGAAATGAGGTCCCCAGCCCGAACCGCCTTGCTCGCCTGTGCGGCATTCTCCTTGGCCCTGAGCCTGGGTGCTTCCCCCGCCGCCTCGGCACAGAAGAAGGTGATTTTCACTGCGGGTGCCGACGCCCAGAGCCTCGACCCGTCCCTTCACCCCACCGGGACGTATGACGCCTTGGTCCACGTGGACCTTTACGACACCCTGGTGTTCCAGACGCCGGATGGGAAGATCGAGCCGAATCTCGCCACCTCCTGGAAATTCAAGGACGACACCACCCTGGTGTTCACCCTCCGCAAGGGCGTCCGGTACCATGACGGGACGCCCTTCAAGGCGGAGGACGTGAAGTTCAACTTCGAGCGCGTCATCAACAACAAGGCCGCCCGCTGGGCCGGCTACATCCGGATGATCAAATCCGTCAAGGTGCTCGACGACCAGACGGTTGAGATCAAGCTCAAGAACCCCTACGGCCCCATCCTGGCGAACCTGGCCATCCCGGTGGCGGCGATGGCCAGCCCGGCGGCCGTCAAGAAGCACGGCAAGGACTTCCGCCGCCGTCCCGTGGGGACGGGGCCCTTCATCTTCAAGAAATGGGAGCCGGGCGAGTACATGCAGTTCGAGGCCAATCCCAACTATTGGGGCGGCAGACCCGCCATCGATCAACTGGAGTTCCGCGTGATCCCCGAGGACACCACGCGGGTGCTCCAGCTCCGGGCCGGCCAGTCCCATTTGGCGATGTACCTGCCTCCCGCGCAGATGCAGGAGGTGGAGAAGGATCCAAAGCTGGACCTGGTGAGCGCGCCTTTGTTCCGGGTCGTGTATATCGGGATGAACAACCTGATCAAGCCCTTCGACAATCCGCTCGTCCGCCGGGCCATGAACTACGCCATCGACACCCAGGTCATCGTGGACAAGCTGATGATGAAGACGGGCAAGCATCTCCGGGGGCCCTTCGGGCCAGCCACCTGGGGGTACGACCCCGAATTCGAAAAGATGGGCTACAGCTACGACCCTGAGAAAGCCAAGAGGCTTCTCAAGGAGGCAGGCTTCCCCAGCGGCTTCGAGACCGATCTCTGGCATCCCACGGGGAAGTACACCGCCGACAAGATCGCCGCCGAGGCCATCCAGGCCCAGCTGGCGAAGGTGGGCGTCAAGGCGAAGCTCCGGACGGGAGACTGGGGCTTGGTCGCCCCGACCATCCGCAACGGCAAGGCGCCGGTCTACTTCTACGGCTGGGGCGTGATGTCGGGCGACGCCGACATGGCCATGTACTTCAAGTTCCACTCTTCCATGTGGGGCGCCCAGGGCAACTACGACCGCTACAAGAACCCTGTGGTTGACAAGCTGCTCGAGCAGGCCCGCTCGACGGTCGACGCCGGGAAGCGCAAGGCGCTCTACAAGGAAGCGGTCAAGGTCGTCATCCAGGACGCGCCCTGGGTCTTCCTGAAGCAGGAGGTGATGCTGGTCGGGAAGTCGAAGAAGCTGCACGGCGTGATCTTGCATCCGTCCGAGCGCGTTTATTTCCACAAGGCGCGCCTGGACGACTGATCAATCCTCTGCGGCGAGGGGCGCCCTAGATCCGCTTCAGGCGCGGGTCTAGGGCGTCCCGGAGCCCGTCCCCCAGCAGGTTGAACGAGAGAACCACCATCATCAGGGCCGAGCCCGGAATGGTGAGCAGATGGGGCGCGAGCGCCATGTAGCTCCGCGCGTCGGCCAGCATGGCTCCCCATTCCGGGGTGGGCGGCGTCACCCCGATGCCGAGGAAGCTCAAGCCGGACGCCACGCGGATGGAAGTGGCCATCAGGAAGGTGGATTGCACCACGATGGGCCCCAGCGTCCCGGGGAAGATGTGGTGGAGCAAGATGCGCCGGTGGCCGTTGCCGATGGCCCGCGCTGCTTCCACGAACTCGGTCTCCTTCAGGGCGAGCACGGAGCTGCGCACGAGCCGGGCGAAGGTGGGGACGGAGAAGAGGCCCACCGCCAGCATGATGTTCTGCGTTCCGCTGCCGACGATGGCGATGAGGAGGATGGCCAGCAAGATTCGGGGGAAGGTGAGCGCCACGTCCACCACCCGCATGATGGCATTGTCGAGCGTGCCTCCGAAATAGCCTCCGACGAGCCCCAGCAGGATCCCCCCCACGGCCCCGATCAGCACCGCCACGACCCCGATGACCAGCGAAGTGCGGGCTCCGAAGATGATCCGGCTCAGGACATCCCGCCCGAAGTGGTCCGTCCCGAGCCAATGGGCGAGCGACGGCTTTTTCAGGGTGGCGTGCAGATTGGTTTCGAGGGGATCGTAGGGCGAGAGCAAGGGTGCCAGGAGGGCGGCGAGGATGAAGATCAAGATGCACACGCCCCCGGCGAGAGCCACCCGGTGGCGGCAAAGGCGGTTCCAGCCGACGGCCCACAAGCCAAGCGAGGGCTCCGCTTCTTCCTGCGGGGGGGCAGCGGCCGCCTCAAGCGCCCGGCTCACCGGCCTCCCCTCCCGACGCGGATCCGCGGGTTGATCACGGCGTACAGGAGGTCCACGGCCAGGTTCACGAGGGCGAAGCTCAGCGCGAAGACGAGGAGCGAGCCTTGGACCACCGGGTAGTCTCGCAGCTTGATGGCGTCCACGATGAGCCGTCCGAGGCCCGGCCAGGCGAAGACGGACTCGGTGATGACCGATCCGCCGAGCAGGTAGCCGGACTGGAGGCCGATGACGGTCACCACGGGCAGGAGGGCGTTTCTCAAGGCGTGGACGTAGTGGACCGCCGGATCCGCCAGGCCCTTTGCCCGGGCGGTGATGATGTACTCGCTGTGGATGATCTCCAGCATCGAATTGCGCGTCATGCGTGCCACGAGGCCGGCCGCCGTCGCCCCGAGGGTGAAGACGGGCATGACCAGATGAGCCACCGTGCCCTTGCCTCCCGCGGGAAGCCAGCCGAGCTGAACCGAAAAAAACCAGATGAGGATGAGGCCGAGCCAGAAGGAGGGCATGGAGATTCCGAGGAGCGCCCCCGTCATGCTGCCGTAGTCGAACTTGGAGTAGGGACGCGTGGCTGAGATCACCCCGGCGATGAGGCCCAGCAAGGTGGCGAGGAGCATGGACCATAGCGCGAGGTGGAGGGTGTTGATGAAGCGCGCGAGCACTTCGTCCAGCACCGGCCGGTCGGATCGGATGGAGCGGCCCAAGTCCCCCCGCGCCAGGCGGCGGAGGAAAACGAGGTATTGGACATGGATGGGCTTGTCCAGGCCGTACTCGCGGCGGATTTCCTCGACGTACTCCGGGGTGGCGTACTCCCCGGCCAGGGCCTCGGCGGGGTCTCCCGGGATCAGGCGGATGGAGAGGAAGATGACGAGCGAAACGCCGAAGAGGACGGGCGCGAGCCAAAGCAGCCGTTTGAGGACATAGATGGCCACGACCCACCTCGCACGCTGGCTGACGTGTTGGGGATTTCAGGATGCCCGGGTTCACCCGGACCGTCAATCTGGACGCGCGCGGAGGGAGGTCCGCGGGCTTCCCCGGCTCCTCTTTCTGCGCCGCGTCCCCCCGGGAATGGGCGGCCCGATTTTTGTCGGGATGTCCCCTCCCTCCTTCCAGGGGGCGGATCCGGGGCGGAGAAGCGCGCGCGGAGGACGGGCAGCGTTGACATTGGCCGCCGCGGGGCCGAACATACGGTTGTCACAAACCGCGTAATGATCCGCTTTCCGGGTGTGTGGGGCTTTCCATTTCGAGATGGGAGGAACACGGCCATGGCGCCTGAAACGCGCGAGGAGCGGGTCCGCCGGATCACCGAGAGGATTCACCGAGACCGGGGCTTCGTCTATGACGTGCTGGGTTTTGGCGCGCAGTTGGACCCCGACTACTTCGAGGTGTACGCCCAGATGCATTGGGGTTTCTTCAAGGAGGAGCCGCGCCACCTGGATCCCAAGACCCGGGAATTGATCGAGCTGGGGATCCTGGCGTTCAAGGGGATGAAGCACGAGGTCTATACTCACGCGAAGAAGGCCCTGCGCTTGGGGGCCACCATGGAGGAAGTCCTGGAGGCGTTCGAGGTGGCGAGCATCGGCGGGGGCGCCCCCGTGCTCATGGAGGGCCTCTACGCACTGAAACGGATCGCGGACGAGCAGGCGCAAGGGAAGGGCAAGGCGTGAGGTTGCGCGCCGCATGACGACTTGTGAGCCGGCGGGCGCGAGATGTCCCGAATCCCAGGAGTCCCGGAGGAGGAAGCCGGGGGCGGTATGAAGCGCTTTTACGCGAGCGCCGAGAAGATGCTCGGGGCGGGTCCCCAACTCCTGGCGGGTGATGGCCCACGCGCCCTACGCCGCGCGGGTGCTGCTTCCCTTCACGGTGACCCTGATGCGGGAAGGGCTCGGGTCTGTCCTGAAGACGAAGCTCAAGGAGATGGCCGTCATCAAGACGAGCCAGGTGAACGGGTGCAACTACTGACTCGCCCACAACACGGCGCTCGGCCGGGCGGCCGGGATCACGGACGAGCAGATCCAGGTCATCGGCACGGACCGCTACATGGATTCGCCGCTCCTCTCTCCCCGGGAGAAGGCCGCAGTCCTCTGGGCCGGGCACGTCACCCGGAACACGGCCAAGTCGCGGGATGACGTGTTCGCGGAGGTGAGCCGGCGTTTCTCGCGGCCCGAACTCGTCGAGCTGACCATGGTGATCACCTACTTCAACATGCGGAACCGGTTTCAGGACTCCCTCCGGATACCGCTCGAGGCGCAGGAGAGCATCGACCGCGCCAAGGACAGCCGACGGCAGGACGCGGGGGACCTGGTGCGCTATCTCTCCGGCCTCGTGGAGAGCTGGCCCCGGACGTTCCCCGGGCCGGCGGAATAGGGCGGGGCCCGGGACGGGCCAAGGGGGCTGGATGGGCGGGAAGCGGTTGGGGATCGCGGTAGTCGGGTCCGGCCGGATCGGCACCCTCCGGGCGGGGATGGCGGCTTCCCATCCCTCGGTGGATTTCCTCGCCGTCTCCGACAAGGACCCGGTTCGGGCTTCCGTCCTGGCGGAGAGCGTGGCCGCGAATTTCAGCTCGGGCGACAACCTGGAGGTCATCTCCCGGCCCGAGGTGAACGCGGTCATCGTCTCCAGCAGCGAGCCCGAGCACGCCCTCCCCGTGATCCAGGCCCTGGAGGCGGGGAAGCCCGTGCTGGTGGAGAAGCCCATCGCCCTTCGCCTCCGGGACGCCGACGAGATGCTCGCCGCCGCCAAACGTACCGGCGTGGACCTCCGGGTGGGCTACAGCATCCGCTTCCAGCGCCGCTACCTCCTGACGAAAGATCAGATCGCGCAGGGCAAGCTCGGGCGGATCGTCGGCGGGACGGGAAGGCTCTACAACACCCGGGCGCACGGCGTCCAAATTCTCAAGCGCTCCCTCGACGCCACCTTTGTCCGGGACGCCCTGACCTATCTCGTGGACCTCTTCGGCTGGTACCTGGAGGGGAACCTCCCCGTGGAGGTTTATGCGCGGAGCCACGGAGTGGTGTACCGGGGCTTAGGCTACGAGGCGGACGAGGTCACCTGGGCCATCGTGACTTTCGCCGACGGGGCCTCGGTGAGCCTCGGGGTGGGCTATGCGCTCCCTCCGAAGTACCCCATCCACGGAAGGGCGGTGCGGGTGGAGGTCCTGGGGGAGAAGGGAGTGGCGCTCCTCGACGAGGACCACAAGGAGAACATCCTCTACACGGAGGAGGGGTTCCCGCACGCCTACGTGCCGGGCATCGGCCTGGAGATGGTCTTCCTGACCAGCAACGCCTCGGGGAACGCGGCCCTCGGGGGCTATTGGGGGCCCCTCGGGGAGGAGACGCGCTCCTGGCTCGACCACCTCGCGACGGGGAGGCCGTGCCCCCACACGACGGCCGCGCAAGCCCGGCAGACGCTCGAGGTCACGATGGCGATCGAGCGCTCCGCCCGGGCCGGGAAGGCGGTGAGGCTGCCGCTCTCGGACGAGGCGTAAGGCGGGCGGGAGGGGAGCGGTGAGGAACAAGCAGATCGGGATCGCGGTCGTCGGCTCGGGGCGGATCGGCACGCTCCGGGCCCACATGGCGGCCCGGCATCCCTCGGTCCGCTTTCTCGCCGTCTCGGACAAGGACCCGGCGCGCGCCTCCGCCTTGGCCGAGAGCGTCGCGGCGAACTTCTCCTCGGGGGACAACGAGGAGGTCGTCTCCCGCCCGGAGGTGGACGCCGTCTTCGTCTCCACCCCGGAGCACGACCACGCCGGGCCTATCCTCCAGGCGCTGCGGCTGGGCAAGCCCGTCTTCGTGGAGAAGCCCATCGCCCTAACCCTGGAGGACGCGGACCGCATCGTGGCCGCGGCGGAGGCGGCGGGGGTGGACCTCCGTATCGGCTACTCCCGGCGCCACGACCGGCGCTGGATGCTCGCCAAGGAGCAGATCGTCCGGGGCCGTCTGGGCCGCATCCTGGGGGCGACCGCCAGGGTCTACAACACGCGCGCCCAGATGCTCCAGATCCTCGAGCGCTCCCCCGAGGCGACGCCCATCCTGGACGTCCTCACCTACTATGTGGACATGGCCTGCTGGTTCCTGGAGGGCATCCGGCCGGTAGAGGTGGTTGCCCGCGGTAACTCCCTCATTTTCAAGGAGATGGGGTACTCCGCCCAGGACGTGACCTGGGCCATCGTCACCTTCGAGGATGGCGCCGTGGTGAACCTGGGCGTCTGCTACGCCCTGCCCGCGAAGTATCCCTCCCACGGCCAGAGCGCCCGGTTCGAGGTGCTGGGGACGGACGGGGTCATCCTTCTCGATCAGGACAACAAGGACAGCATCCTGTTCACCGACGCCGGGATACCCCACGCCTACGTCCCCGGGCACACGGCCAACATGGTGTTCATGCAGACCAACTCCTCGGGCGATTGGGCGATGGGGGACTTCTGGGGCCCCATCGCCAACGAGACCCGCTCGTGGCTGGATCACCTCGCGACGGGGCGGCCGTGCCCCCACACCACGGCCCGGGAGGGCCGGCGGACGCTCGCGGTCACGCTCGCCATCGAGGAGTCGGCCCGCACGAGCAGGGCGGTCCGACTCGAAGGCTAAGGCATCCGTCAGGCCCCGGCCGGGCGGGGGCCGCCGGCAGGGAGGCAGACATGCAATACTTCTACGATCTGGCCAAGGTCGACGCGCAGGACATGCCAGGGCGGAAGCGGAGGCTCGTGGTCGGCAAGAACGTCATGATGGTCTACGTCGAGCGCGAGGGGGGGACCACCCAGAGCCACAGCCACGACAACGAGCAGCTGGTCTATCTCCAGAAGGGGAAGGCCCGCTTCACGGTGGCGGGAGAGAGCCGGGAGATCGAGGCGGGGCAGGTGGTGCACATCCCGGCGGGGGTGCCCCATCAGCTCGAGGCCCACACTCCCATCACCTACATCGGCATCTACAGCCCGCCGCGCGAGGCCGTCATCAAGGCCGAGGCGTAGGACGCCGGATTAGACAATAGAAGGGGGGCCATCTTTCGATGGCCCCCCTTTTGCGTCCAGCGGCCGTGAAGGCGGGTCAGAAGCGCCAGCGGGCGAACATGGCCACGGTGTGGGCCTCGTAGTTGTCCAGCCGGTCGCCGAGGGAGTACACCCGCGTGCTGATCTGCGAGGGCACGACTACGTCCACCCACCGCTGCGTGAAGTCGTCGAGGGTGTAGCGCTCGTAGTTGTAGCCCGCGCCGATGGAGAAGTGCTTGCTCAGGTGGTAGTCCACCCGGGTGAACACCCCCCACAGCTTGGCCTTGATGTCGGGCCAGTTCTCGGTGGCAACAACGGTAGAAGCGGGGTCGTCCTTGGAGTTCCTCGTCTCCCCGCTGCTGTAGGCGTAGGACATCTCGGCCCGGGCGGTGACCTTCCGGCCCTTCTCCTTGTTCTCGTAGAGGAGGAGGTCGAAGCCCGCGCGGATGACGTCGTAGTCGTCCGTGAACTTCATCGTCCAGGCGTCCACGTCGAAGAAGGTATCCACGCCGCCGACGCGGCTGTTCTGGACCGAGTGGATCTTGCCGAAAACCCTCTCGTGGGTGTAGCTCGCGAACATGTTGAGCCAGTCGACGGGGGTCACCGCCACCTCGACGGAGGCGTTCCACACGTAGCCCTCGTCCAGGCCGTACTTGGCGTTGTAGTCCTCGGTCCCGAGGCCGCCCTCGAAGGTGATGGAGAACCTGTCGGAGGGCATGATCCGGGCCATCAGCTTGCCCTCGTGCCGCTCGCGCTCGGCCAGGTTGAACTCCCGCCGCTCCGCCTGCGTGGGGAGGCTCTGGGCCACGTAGCCCGAGACGCTCCGGTCGGAGTAGATGTAGGCGGGCCGGATCATGAGCCAGTTGTTGGCCTTGATATCCAGGCTGACCTTGGCCCGGTCCTCTTGGTTCTCCTTGGCGTGGAGCTCGTGGTAGTCCGCTTTCCTCCACTCGTAGCCGCCGCTCAGCTTGAGGTTGTTGCTGAGGCGGTAGCTCAGGTCCACGCCCGCGTTCTGGCGGGTGTACTCGATGCGGGAGTTCTCCAGGGTCGAGGTGGTCACCTGGCTCACGTCGCCCACGGTGTGGCCCGGGAACTCGATGTGCTTGGTGTTGTTCTCCAGGTCGTAGTAGCGGTAGCGGCCCGTGATGGTGAGGTTGTGGATCGCCCGGTTGGTCAGGACGAGGTTGACGAGGGTCGGGTTGAGCTCCCCGTCCAGGCTGTTCCGGGGGAGGGTGAGGGTCGAGCTGGTGAGGGCGGTGTTGATGGTGTGGGGGACGAAGGTCTCGTCCTGGGTCAGCCAGCCGTAGGAGAAGGTGCCCATCAGGCGGGTCTCGGCCGGCAGGTTGAAGGCGCCGTGGACGTTGAGGTAGTGGGCCTGGTTGTCCGGGTCCAGGGCGAAGCGGCCCCGGGCGGGGGTGCTGGAGGCATCCGTCCCCCGGAAGGGGTTGCTGAAGGTCACGCTGCCGTAGCGGTTTTCGAAGAAGGAGCCCTCGTAGCCCACCTCGAGGGAGTTGCCGTTCCGGGCCCACTCGAGAGCGAGACGGACCACGTCGTGGCGGTAGTCCACGGGCATCGGGAGCTCGATGAACGGGCGGCCGCCGGGGCTGCTGCCGAACAGCATATTGATGGGCCGGGTGCCGTCCCAGCGCTCGTTCTTGTAATACGTCTTGACGGTGAAGTCCGGCGCCAGCATGGTCCTGAACTTCACCTCGGCCCGGTCGCGGTCGAAACCGATGACCTCCCTGTGCCCGCTTCGGAAGAGGCTGTCCACGCTGGTGATCTGCGCGGAGCTGCTTTGGCCCTGAATCACCGTCCGGACGGCGGAGTCGATCGTGAGGTCGCTCCCCCCCACGCCGGAGTAGGGGGTGATGGCCTGGTTCTTGAACATGTGCTGGAGCTCGTTCCACTCCACGTCCAGGCGGTAGAGGCCCGGCGACCCCAGCGAGAAGCGGAGGGACTGATCGTTCTCCAGCAGGTCCTCGGCCCGGAGCTCGTAATAGTAGCCGGGCTTGCCGACGTCCAGCCGGAGGCCGGGGAAGAACAGCCCCTGGGGGATTTCCCGGAACTCGTTGAACCGGCTGTCCCGGCGCTCGCCGTAGAGCTGGCGGACGCCGCCTTCCAAGTCACCCGAGATCGTGTAGTCGCCGAGCTTGAGCTCTTGCGCGTCGGCCGGTGCGGCGAGCAGGGCAATCGCCGCCACGAGCAGCCCAAGCATGAATGGTGTCCTCGCCGCCCTCGGCATCATCTTCATGTCTCCTTACGGCTGGGGCGTCCCCAAATGAATCCGGCTGAAGTCCCTTACCTCAGGAAGAAGTTCCCCGAGGGATGATTCGACCCGTGGACACGGCTGTGGCAGTTCAGGCAGGAGGCCCCGAACGTGTAGACCGTATTGGCCAGGCCCGCCGAGGAGGGATGGCGCCCCTCCACGTGGCACGATTGGCACAGCCGGGGCCGCCGCATCTTCAGGAGGTTGTCGTTGAGGGTGCCGTGGGGCTCGTGGCAGTTGGTGCAGCTCTCGCGCACGGGGGCGTGCTCGAAGATGAAGGGCCCCCGCTTCTCGGGATGGCAGTTGTAGCAGTTCTCGTTGACGGAGTTGCCCTTCAGGAGCTTCTCGGTGGGCGAGCCGTGCGGGGCGTGGCAGTTGGAGCACTGCGTCGCCCCCTCCCGCGCGGCCATGTGGGCGTTGCGGAAGCTCTGGGCCTTCCGGACGAGGTGGCACTGGGCGCAGGTGTCGTTCTGGGTGGGCTTGGCGAGGGCGAAGCGGTCCGAGACGTTCTCCATCAGCTTGTGGCAGCTGACGCAGGAGACGTCGCGCGAGTCGTGGGCGCTCGACTTCCAGTAGCGCCGCTCGTCGCTCTCGTGGCACTTGAGGCACGGCTGGTTCTGGACCGCGGCCAGCTCGATGCCGCTGCGGAAGGTGACCAGGATCCCCTTCCCTTTCCCGCCGCCGGCGGCGACGTGGGCCGAGGCGGGCCCATGGCAGGACTCGCAGTCCACCCGCTGGACGCCGGGCCGGGCCGGGCCGCTCAGGGTCTTGCCCATGAGGGTCTTGGCGTATTTCTCGGCGGCGTCCTTGTGGCAGGCGATGCAGGCTCTGTCACCCACATACTGGGCGGAGGCGGCCTGCGCGCGGGCCTGGGTTGCCGTCGTGCGGGAAGCGGCTGCGGCTGCGGCGGGCGGGGCTTTGGCGGCGGGGGCTCGGTCACCGGAGGAGCAGCCGCCCGCGGCCAGAAGGGCAACGAAAGCAAGTACAAGGAAAACCATCTGCTTTCCCTTTCGCTGGTGCTTCTGTGTCGCCCCCATGAAGCTCTCCGAGAGATGTGAGTTTCGCAATGAGATATCAGATTCTCCCGCGCCCGTTGACCGCGAGCGCAGAAGAACTTCTGGCCCCAACCCACGAAAGGGGCCTCAAAGACACGCTTCGGAGATCTGCCGGAAATTCAGGGAGGGCCGATGAATCTTCAAGTGTTGATAATCACCACGCCATAAAAGATAGGGGATTATGATATCCAATGCAACAGTTTTTTGACCGGCATCCGATATTCTCTCGGTCCCTGCGCCCGCAAGGTGGCCAAATTGTCAAAGTTCTCACCAACCTGAGAGTGTTAAGCAATACTTAACTTTTGGGTGGTTCCTTCGGATGCAATCTTGGCCTCAAGCGGGGGTTTTCTCGTTGACAGGGGCTGGGAACCGTTTCATATTACGACTTGGCCCTCCGTTGAAATTCTCAACTCAGACGTGTGCTTCTTGCCTTTATCGGCAAGGCACGTGATGTGATTGCCGTTTCGGGGGACCCCCGTTCCCCGGCTTGGCTGGCAGCCGCAGAGGGAAAAGCGAGGTTCGTGGGGTCCCGTCCGCCCGGATGGGGCCGTCTCGCGTCGGGAATGGCCGCTTTCCCTTGGGGTGGTGCAGCGCCAAGAATAGAATGTTGCCGTGGAGAGACTTGAAGGAGGGGGTATTCCGAATGGCATCGGAAAGCCGGTTCTCGCTGACCCGAAGGAGCGTCCTGGATTACTTCCTGGGGGGCGGCATCCTGGCCCTCCTGGGCACCATGGTGTACCCAGTTTTCCGCTTTCTTCTCCCTTCGCGCTTTGCCGTCGCGCATGTGGACACCGTCCGGGTGGCCTCGACATCCGAGATCAAGCCCAATACCGCGAAGCTGTTCCGCTTCGGCGGGTCGATCGGCATCCTGGTCCGGACGCCCGGGGGCGAGTACCGCGCCTTCAGCGCCACGTGCACCCATCTGTCCTGCACCGTCCAATACCGGGCCGACCTGGAGCACATCTGGTGCGCCTGCCACAACGGCCACTTCGATCTGTTCGGCCGCAACATCGCGGGCCCTCCCCCCACGCCGCTGGCGGCCTATGATGTGGCGGTCCGCGGCGAGGAAATCTTCGTCTCCGCGCGGAAGGTTTGACGCAAATGGCCCAATCCCCCGGGAACAGGTCCGAGCGGCTCGCTTCCTGGCTGGAGAGCCGAGCCCCTCTCTCCGGCGTCGTCGAGTTCCTCCGCCACAAAGAGGTTCCCTGGCACAAGGGCACTTTCTTCTATCTTTTCGGCGGGGTCGCCCTGTTGCTGTTTTGCGTGCAGGTGATGACGGGAATCCTGCTCATGTTCTACTACGTCCCCGCGCCGGAGGGGGCGTACGAGAGCGTGCTCCTCATCTCGGCCAAGGTTCCCTTCGGCTGGCTGATCCGATCCATCCACAGCTGGTCGGCCAATCTGATGATCCTGGCGCTGTTCATCCACATGTTCAGCGTCTACTTCATGCGCGCCTACCGCCCCCCCCGCGAGCTGGTCTGGGTGACGGGGTTCGTCCTCCTCGTGCTGTCCATGACGTTCGGCTTCTCCGGCTATCTCCTCCCCTGGACGAAGCTTTCCTATTTCGCCACCAAGATCGGGACCGACGTCACGAAGGTCATCCCCGTCGTGGGCGAGGGGATGCGCAACTTCCTCCTCGGCGCGAGCGAGATCAGCGGGCCCACCCTCACCCGGTTCTTCGCGCTTCATGTCGCGATCCTTCCCCCCATCTTCACGATTTTCCTGGGGCTTCATCTGCTCCTGATTCAGCTCCTGGGGATGAGCCAGCCCCTCGGCCAGCAGAAAGCGAGGGGAATTCCCTTCATCCCGAACTTCGTCCTGCGGGAAGGCATCGTGTGGGTGGTCGTCCTCGGCCTGCTCGCCGTGCTCTCGGTGTACCTCCCCTGGGAGGTGGGCGAGAAGGCCGATCCGCTCGCCTCCGCCCCGGCGGGGATCCGCCCCGAATGGTTCTTCACGTTCATGTCCCAGTCGCTCAAGTACATCCCGGCCAAGGTCATGGGGATGGAGGGGGAGGCCCTGGGGGTGTACGCCATCGGGGCGGGCGGGCTGATCTTCTTCCTGGTACCCTTCTGGGACCGCTGGTCGAGGGAGGGGAGGCGGCACTGGCTGGTGACGGCGTATGGAGTGGCGGTGATCGTCTTTTTGGCCACCATGACATCGCTGGCCTACTTCAAACCTTATTGAGGTCTGCGGTGCGCGGAAATTCTTGGCGGCGGATGGTGTTTTCGGCCCTGGGGGCGGCGGCCGTGTTTCTCCTCGCGGCTCCGGAGAGCCGGGCGGCGGCGCCCCAGCCCGACTCCTGCGTTCAGTGCCACCGCGCGCTGCCGGGGAAGCTGGGCGCCCCCGCGAAGATGCTGGAGGCCGACATCCATGCGCAGAAGGGCTTCTCCTGCGTGAATTGCCACGGCGGGGATCCCGCCTCCTTCGACGTCAAAGTCTCTATGTCCAAGGAGAAGGGCTACACCGGCGTGCCCAAGCCGGCCGAGATCCCCGCCCTGTGCGACAAGTGCCACGGGGATCTCGCCTTCATGCGCCGGTTCAGCCCGTCCATCGCGGTCGATCAGCACAAGGCCTACCAGACGAGCGTGCACGGGCAGCGCCTTGCGAAAGGGGACGTGAAGGTCGCGACTTGCGCGAGCTGCCATAACGCGCACGGCATCCTCCCCGCCGCGCATGCCAATTCCACCGTCTACGCGCCGAAGGTGGCCGGCACTTGCTCCAAGTGCCACGCGGACAAGGCATACATGAAGGATTACAAGATCCCGACCAATCAGCTCGAGAACTACCTCCAGAGCGTCCATGCCGATCTCTTGATCAAGAAGCGGGAGCTCTCGGCCCCCACCTGCAACGACTGCCACGGCAACCACGGCGCTTTCCCCCCGGCCGTGAGTTCGGTGAGCGGGATGTGCGGGCAGTGCCACGTGAACAACCGGGATCTCTTCGTGAAGAGCCCGCATAAGCCGGCGTTCGAGCGGATGAAGCTTCCCGAGTGCGTGGTCTGCCACTCGAACCACAAGGTGGTGCGCGTATCCGAGGCCATGATCGGCGACAAGTCCCCGGCGGTGTGTGTCAGCTGCCACGCCGCGGGGTCGCCGCAGTTGCGGGTGGCCGCCGGGATGCGCAAGCAGATCGAGGATCTCAAGAGCCTGATCCACCGCGCGACGGAAGAGCTGGAGAAGGCCGAGCGGCTGGGCATGGAAGTCTCGGAGGCCAAGTTCAGCATGAAGGAGGCCCGCACGATGCTCATCAAGGTGCGCACTCAGGTCCATTCCTTCGCGCTGAAGGAGGTTGAGAAAGAGGCTCAGATTGGCAATAAAGTGGCCCAGGGAGCCCTGCAAACGGCGCTTGGCGCCCTGAAGGAGTTTGAGGCCCGCAGGAGGTGGGTCATTCTTCCGATTGTGCTGACCGTTGTTCTGGCGTTGCTTCTTTTCCTGAAGCTCCGGGAGATGGAGAGGAAGTCCCCGGGCGGGGTTTAGGGCATCCGCCGGGTTCTCGGGGGCGGTTTTGGGCCGTCCCAAGAAAAAGGAGGTAGCACATGATGGCATTTTTTCATCGAGATGCTGGACCTGTTGCTGAACAGCGCCTGGGTCGGGGCCTGGCCTCTTTCGTGCTTGCCCTCGTGAGTACGGCGGTCCTTCTGCTAGGTGCGGCTCCATCCTGGGCGGCCGCGAGAAGTGAGGTCAAGCCGGAGATCCCGACGTTTCAGCCTAAGGATGTCCCCGTGAAATGGGAAGGTATCCCGGCGAGGAGCATCCGTCTCTTCTACCCCGGCCAAGCCTCCTGGGATCGCCTGGTGAACCCCCAGAAGGACTTTACGCATCTGGGCGGGCCGGTGGTCAAGACGGGCGTCGCCTGCCGCACCTGCCATGTGACGGGAGGAGCGGGGCCGGACGAAGAGGCGCTCGGCAAGAAGCTCGTCCCCAAGGGGCCCGCCGAGGACAAGCCGATCCCCGGCAAGCGCCCCACCGTCGACCTCGCCGTCAAGGCCGCCTACGACGCCCAGAACATGTACTTCTGGCTCCAGTGGGAGAGCGAGGAGCCCGGCGCCTACCACAACGCGATGCGCTTCGACGGCAAGAAGTGGGTGGGCTACGGCGGGTTCAAGCCCGATAAGTCCCCCGGGCTCTATGAGGACCGGCTCACCTTCCTCCTCGGCTACAAGCAGGGCGCCCCCGGCCACGTCCCGGCGGACGCGGGCACCCCCGCCGGCTTCCAGTCGGCCGGCTGCTTCATCACCTGCCACAACAGCATGCGGGACATGCCCTACGACGCGCTCAACAACAAGGGCGTGAAATCGGTCTTCCCGAAGCAGAGCGACATCCGGAAGTACCTCCTCGCCACCCGCAACGCGGCCCAGGCGGGCGACCCCAAGGAGAAGAAGGGCGCGACCGAGGCCGAGGGGCGCTGGTCGCTCCTCAAGGGCAAGGAAGAGCTGGCCGGGATGCGGAAGAAGGGCCAGTTCCTCGACATGTGGATGTGGCGGGCCGCGCGCGCAGGCCACATCGGCTACGCCGACGACATGTGGATCTTCGATTACCGGAACGGCGACAGGGGGAAGGGCCTCTGGCAGATGCAGCGGCCCGCGGACCTGAACGCGACCCCCCCCAAGGGCTTCATGTTCAATCCCCAGGCGGTTCCCTCCGGCCGGCTGGGCGGGGGCGAGTATGCCATCCAGGGCGGGAAGAACCCCCTGCCGGTGATCAAGGACCAGGAGACCATCGCCTTCCTCACGACCCTGGGCAAGAATGCGGTTCCCTATGATCCCAAGGTCTACAAGCCCAAGGAGGGAGACATCCTCTACCAGCGCGTCCTCCGGGCGCCGGACGGGAGCCGGGGCGACATCCAGGCCTACGGGGTCTTCTTGAGGAAGGCCGGCGAGAAGATGGGCAAATATACCCTCATCCTCAAGCGCAAGCTCGACACGGGCCATCCCGAGGATGACGTGATCCTGAAGGACGGGGAGACCTATCCCATCGCCTTCGCTATCCACGACGATCACGTAACCACCCGCCGCCACCACGTCTCCTTCGAGTACACGCTGGGGCTGGGCACGAAGGCGGATATCGAGGCGAAGAAAGTTCGATAGGACGATTGGCGCTGGCGGTCGTTCCCGGTTGCAGACGGGCTTGGGTTGAGTATCATGGCGCCGAAGTTCTCTCGTCTCAGGAGAGCCGAGGCTGCAGGGTCTGGGGTTGTGTCTCTCGGGAACAAGGAGAAGGAGCTTTGAACATGGGCAAATGGACGCGATGGGGTTTGGCGGCGGCGGCCGTTCTGGCGGTCACCTTGAGCGCGGTGTGGGCCTACTCGCAGATGCCGGTTCCCGAGGACATCAAGTACACGCAGACCAAGGACCAGACGCCCGTCACCTTCAGCCATAAGACGCACCAGGCGAAAAACCCGGAGTGCACGGCCTGTCATGTCCAGATCTTCCAGATGAAGAAGGGCGCGACCACCGAGGGGAAGCCAATCATGGTCGCCGACCTCCTCGCGGGGAAATACTGCGGCGCCTGTCACAACGGGCAGAAGGCCTTCCCAATCACCGAATGCGTGAAGTGCCATCCCGCGAAGAAATAGACGCTTATCGGGGGACCCGGTCTGCTTGCCCCTCGTCCGGCTCGAGAAGGCGCTGGACGAGGGGCCTTTTTCTTCGTATGGAGTTGCACGGGGGATTTTCTTGCCGCCCGGAGGCGGGGGACGCATTGGCCAAGTTTCCCGATGAGAAGAGGGTTTCCCTCCTTCGCCGGCGCGGCCTCGCCTGCCTCCTCGCCCTGGCGTTCTGGCCCTCTGTGTCCGCCTCGGCCGCGCCGGTGGATTTGAGGCTCGCGAAGGAGAAGTTCCAGCAGTTGTGCGCCGTTTGCCACGGCCCCTCGGGCAGGGGGGATGGGCCGGCCGCCGCCGCCCTGAATCCCAAGCCGCGCAATTACTCGGACAAGGCGTTCGCCAGCCGGATCACGGACGCGGCGATGTTCGAGATCATCAAGCGAGGAGGGGCCGCGGTCCAGAAGTCCCCCGCCATGCCCGCCTGGGGAGAGGCCCTCAGCGAAGACGAGGTCCGGTCCCTGGTCGCCTATATCCGCACCCTGATGCCTCCCCGGGAGAAGTGAGCGGGGGGGGGTTCTAGAGGCTTCCCCTCTTCGGGCTTCCCGTCTGCTCCAAAAATAATCCAGCTCCTTGGACACACGCTTTGGAGGACAAGCCCCGGACGCCCGGCGCACTGCTCAAGACGTGCCGGTGAAGCTGGGCCCCGCCCAGAAAAGAGGCGGCCCGGCAGCTGGAGGTGGACCTGGCGAGGCGGGAAGGGAGCTGTCGCAAGGGAGGATTCAAGATGTGGTTTGCACGATCGCTGGGCCGGAAAGAGGAGATCGGGGGAAAGCCGGGTTTCGGTGATTGGTTCTTCATGAGCGATGGGGGAGCGCGTGGCAGCAAACTTGCATGACAAGGCTGTGATGGAGTGGAGGGAAGTTCTCTGGCGGCTTGCGGAAAGGACGACTTGGCAAGCCCGCAGCGATTGATGGATGGCAACATGGACTTTACTATCTACCGCTATGCGAATGGAGTTTTCTCACCCGCCAAGATTCCCGTGGTGCGCGAAATCGCCTTCCGCATTTTGGTGGAGAACAAGGAGCTTGCGACGTTGATGTGCACCCCGCTGAAGCTCCGGGAGCTGGCTCTGGGCTTTCTTGCCTTCGAGCGGGTCATTGATTCGCTTGGCGATGTGAAGAGCCTTGAGGTGGACGAGAATGAATTCGAGGCCCATGTCGAGCTGAATCGGCCTCTCCCGTCATCGAGGCCGCGGATTTTGACCTCGGGCTGCGCCGGCGGAGTGACGTTCCACCTGGATGTTCGGGATTATGCTCCCATCCGCGCCGAAGGCGTCCTAAACCCGGATGCGGTGCCGTCGCTGATGCATCAGCTGATCGAAGCGGCCGAACTCTACCACCAATCTCGCGGAATCCACGCGGCGGCGCTCTTCGACGGAGAAGGGCTGATCGCGGTGGCAGAGGATATCGGTCGTCACAACACCCTGGACAAGCTCCGCGGGGAAGTGCTCGTGAGGGGAATTGATCCGCGCGAGCATATCCTGGCGAGCAGCGGGCGCATTTCTTCAGAAATGCTCCGGAAAGCGGCGCAGATGAAGGTTCCCTTCGTGATTTCCCGGACCTCGCCGACCAGCTTGTCGATCGACTTGGCGAAGCGCCTAGGGATCACCCTCATCGGCTATGTGACACATGACCAATTTACTGTCTACGCCCACCCCGAGGGTCTCGCCTCCGGCACGGGTTCGTGCTGGGAAGGGAAAACCGCCTGGGCATGCTCGGACGCCTCATCCCTTAATTTTGGTTGTACCAAGGAGAGGAGCGTCCGGTAAGGAGAGAACCAGAAATTCGCTCGTCCCGGGGTCGAAGGAGATGTGGCATTCAGTCCCGGGGAAGGGATTTTTTGTCTCATCTTCCCGCGCGGGTTGCAGGAGCGTGGGGTATTTACCACGGGCAGCGGCTCGCTTTCTTGGGGGACATGGCTGGGCTGCGTGGCAAGGAAATTGCTCCTCCCAAGGGTGGTTTTGGCGGTTTTCAGGGAGCCGGCCCCTCCCGAAGGGGGCAGAGCCCATGAAAGCCCCACCGCGCAACGATTCTTCCCTCGAGAAAGGCCTTTCCGCCTTCCCACCGATTCATGCGGAAATAGGAAATTTTCTTCAGGAATTCCGCAGCGCCTCCCTGTTTGAATCCCAGCCTCCTCAGGAATTTCCCGATTCAATCGCCGGTTTTCTGGAAAGCGGACGCTCTGTTCTTCGCGCCTCAGAATATCGATTCGCTCCCAAAGCTTGCAAAGAAGTTGCATCGGTCTTGCTGGACCTGCTGAGAAAGCGTCTGCCTGACCGCGAGGACGCCCTCGGACGGATCCAAGGGGCATTCGCGGCGGGGGAAATCCCGCCGAAAGATTTCGTCTCGCTTGTGTTCCGTGGTCGGTCTGAGGAGATTCTCGGGGCAGCGAAGAGACTGGGCGTGGATGAAGGTTTGCTCACTTTCATTGCGGTCTACCTGGCGCGTCCATTCCGCGCGCAGGCGGCCCTGGAGCTGACCCGGGAGGTGGACCTGGGGAAGTGGCACCGGGGCCATTGCCCGGTGTGCGGGAATTGGCCGGCCTTGGCGCACATCCAGTCGGTGGAGGGCCGCCGGACGCTGTGGTGCCTGCTCTGCGGGACGCACTGGCCCTACGGCCGACTTCAGTGCCCTTATTGCCTCAACGAGGACCAGGAAGCGCTTAATTTGATCAGCGCAGAGGCCGAGCCGTCCTTCCGCGCGCACACCTGCGCCCGCTGCGGGAAATACATCAAGGAGGTCATGTCCGCCTTATCGGCCGAAGCATTTTCCTTTGATGTGTTCTACTTGGGGACCCGCGCGCTCGACCTCCTCGCGGCGAGCGCCGGATTTGCCCCGCATCCGCTCCTCGCGGCCGCTTCGGTGGACCCCTGAGGGGGAAAGGAGGCGCACGGGCCTGGGGCGCGGATGACGCAGGTGAGGATGAATCGCTGCAAGCGAAGACGGTGCCAGGTGAATCGTGACTGGAGGGGAGGGCGATGAAGATTTCGCGGCGTACCTTTTTGGGGGCAACGGGCGGAAGCGCACTGGGGACGGCCGTCTCTCTTTTCGGCCCTCAAAAAGGGAGGGCCCACGCCGCCCAAACACCCCCGATGAAGACGGTTCGCACCAAGCAGTCGACGACCATATGCCCGTACTGCGGGGTGGGGTGCGGGCTCATCGTCTCTGCCAGGGACGGGAAGGTGGTCAGCATCGAAGGCGACCCCGATCACCCCATCAACGAAGGCTCGCTCTGCTCCAAGGGCATGGCCCTCTATCAGGTGGCGGTGAACGAGCGGCGCCTGCGGAGCGTCCTCTACCGGGCCCCGGGGGGTAGCCGCTGGGAGGAGAAGACCTGGGAGTGGGCCGTCCCGGAGATCGCCAAGCGCATCAAGCGCACCCGCGACGCCACCTTCCGCCGCGAGGAGGGGGGCAGGACCGTGAACCGAACCGAGGGCATCGCGTGCCTCGGCGGCGCGGCGCTGGACAACGAGGAGTGCTACCTCTACTCGAAGCTCGCCCGGGCGCTGGGGGTCGCCTACCTGGAGCACCAGGCGCGGATATGACACAGCTCCACCGTCGCCAGTTTGGCGGCGACCTTCGGGCGGGGCGCGATGACCAATCACTGGAGCGACATGGTCCACGCCGACGTGATCATGATCATGGGCTCGAACGCGGCGGAGAACCATCCCATCGCCACGAAATGGATAACACGCGCGAAAGAGAAGGGGGCCATCGTCGTCAGTGCGGATCCGCGCTACACCCGTACCTCTTCCTTCGCCGACGTCTACTGCAAGTTCCGTAGCGGCACCGACATCGCTTTCGTGGGCGGGATGATCAACTATGCTCTCCAGAACGATTTCGTCCAGAAGGACTACGTCCTCAACTACACGAATGCCTCGTTCATCATCTCTGAAAAGTACGGATTCGATGACGGCCTGTTCACGGGCTACAACCCGGCGTCTCGCAGCTACGACAAGTCCCACTGGGCGTACGAGCTCGATGGGAAAGGCATGCCGGTGCGGGACATGACCCTCCAACACCCCCGCTGCGCGTTCCAGCTGTTGAAGAAACATTTTCAGCGCTATGACGTGGACACGGTGTGCAACATCACCGGCGCGCCGCGGGATGTCTATCTCCAGGTCTGCCGCCATTACACCTCGACCTGGGCGCCCGACCGCGTGGGCACCTGGCTTTACGCCATGGGGGCGACCCAGCACACGCACGGGACCCAGAACATCCGGACCTACGCGATCCTCCAGCTCCTCCTGGGCAACGTCGGCTTGGCGGGCGGGGGGGTGAACGCCCTCCGGGGCGAGTCCAACGTGCAGGGCTCCACCGACATGGCCCTGCTCTTCCACATCCTGCCGGGCTACCTGGCCTCGCCCACCGCCGCCGACCAATCGCTCGCGGCCTACCTGGCGAGCAACACACCCAGGACGAACGACCCGAAATCGGCCAACTGGTGGGGTAACTATCCGAAGTACATCGTCTCGCTGCTCAAAGCCTGGTACGGCGGCCACGCCGCTCGGGAGAACGACTTCGCGTTCAGCTACATCCCCAAGCGCAGCGGCGACTACTCGTGGATATCGCTGTTCGAGGCGATGTATGCAGGCCAGATCAAGGGTCTCATGCTCTTCGGTCAGAACCCGGCGGTCGGCGGGCCGAACACGAACAAGGAGATCAAGGCGCTGGAGAAGCTCGATTGGATGGTGGCCGTCGATCTCTGGGAGACGGAGACGGCATCGATCTGGAAGCGCCCGGGCGTGAAGCCCGCCGACATCAAGACCGAGATATTCCTCCTACCGTCGGCGTCTTCGGTGGAGAAAGAAGGGAGCATCACGAACAGCGCCCGCTGGGCGCAGTGGCGCTACGCGGCGGTCCATCCGGTGGGGAACTCCCGGTCCGACCTGTGGATCCTGGACGCCCTGTGCAAGGCGGTGAAGAAGGAGTACGCGGCGGGCGGCGTCTTCCCCGAGCCCATCACCCGCCTCGCCTGGGACTACGGCACGGGCGAGGAGGTCGACGTCCGCAAGGAGCCCGACGTGCACCGGGTGGCGAAGGAAATCAACGGCTACTTCACCCAGGAGAAGACCGTCGGCGGCAGACAGTACAAGAAGGGCGAGCAGGTTCCCGGCTTCGCCCTGCTGCAGGACGACGGCTCCACCTGCTCTGGCAACTGGCTCTACTGCAACAGCTACGCCGGCCCGGAGAAGAAGGACAACAAGATGGCCCGGCGGAGCAAACGGGACGCCATGAACGGGATCGGCCTCTACCCCGATTGGGCGTGGTGCTGGCCGGTCAACCGGCGGATCCTCTACAACCGCGCCTCGGTCGACCCCACCGGCAAGCCCTGGAACCCCAAGCGGTGGGTCATCCGCTGGAACGCCGGGAAAAAACAGTGGGAGGGCGACGTGCCTGACGGCCCGTGGCCGCCGGGGGAGAAGCATCCCTTCATCATGAAGCCGGACGGCCACGCGTGGCTCTTCGCTGGCAACCTCAACGACGGGCCTCTGCCCGAGCACTATGAGCCCTTGGAGAGCCCGCTGCCGAACATGATGTCGCGGCAGCAGGTCAACCCGGCCATCAAGCTCTGGCACAAGGACGCACCCGAGATGAACGCCGTCGGGACCGCCGACCGCTTCCCGATCGTGGGGACGACCTACCGCGTGAGCGAGCACTGGCAGGCCGGGGCGATGACGCGCAACCTGCCCTGGCTGGCGGAGCTGGTGCCGGATGTCTTCGTCGAGATGGGAGTGGACCTCGCCCGGCAGAAGGGCGTTCAGAACGGAGACCGCGTCACCCTGGAGACGGCGCGGGGCAAGATGAGCGGCTACGCCCTGGTGACGCGCCGCTTCGAGCCCTTCCGGCACAACGGGAAGATCGTCCACGAGGTCGGCGTTATCTGGCACTTCGGCTACCAAGGCATCGTCAAGGGCGACAGCGCGAACGTCCTGACGCCGCACGTGGGGGACGCCAACACCATGATCCCGGAGTACAAGGCGTTCCTCTGCAACGTCTATAAGGCGAAGGGAGGTGCGTCGTGAAAGCGCTCCTCATCGACGTGACGCGCTGCGTCGGCTGCCGGGGCTGCCAGGTGGCCTGCAAGGAGTGGAACGAGCTTCCGGCCGAGAAGACCCGCTTCTTCGCGTCCCCCAAGGGGTATCAAAACCCGCGGGATCTTTCGTCGAAGACGTGGCGGGTCGTGACCTACAACGAAGCGCAGACCAACGGGCGCTTCGAGTGGGTGTTCGGCCATCTTCAGTGCTTCCACTGCATTGAGCCTTCGTGCGCCACGGCATGTCCTGTGTCCGCGTTGCAGAAGACCAAGGAGGGTCCCGTCGTTTACGACCCGGATCGGTGTCTCGGCTGCCGCTACTGCCAGCTTGCCTGCCCGTTCCTGGTCCCGCGCTTCGAGTGGGACAAGGCCATCCCCAAAATCACCAAGTGCACCATGTGCGCCGACCGGGTGGCGGCGGGGGAGGAGCCGGCCTGCGCGAAGGTCTGCCCGACGGACGCCATCGTCTTCGGCGAGCGGGAGGATCTCATCGCAGAGGCCGAGAACCGGATCCACCGCAACCCGCGAGGGTACGTCCACCACATCTATGGGAAGGACGAGGTCGGCGGGACCTGCGTGCTTCACCTGTCCAACGTGCCGTTCGAGGTGCTGGGCTACCGCACCGACCTCCCGAAGATTTCGCTGCGCGAGTACACCAAGACGGCCATGCAGGTGGTGCCCCACGTCAAGATCGGGCTGGCAGTCGCTTTGGGGGCCGTTTCGTGGGTCATCCAGCGGCGGATCCGAAATGGACGCGATGAGAAGAACGGCTCCTCCTCGGGAGGTGAATCATGAAAGCCAAATCGCTGAATCTCCTCTCCGGGCAAAGCGTGATTTGGTTTTTGGCGGTCTTGGGACTTGTCCTGATCGTCTACCGGTTCGTGATGGGGCTCGGCGCCGTGACGAACTTGAGCGACGGGTACCCGTGGGGCATTTGGATCGGGCTTGATATCCTCGCGGGGATCGCGCTGGCGGCCGGGGGGTTCGTGATGGCCGGCACGGTGTATCTGCTGGGAGGGCAGAGGTTCCACGTCATGGCCCGGACCGCCGTCTTGACGGCCTTCCTGGGGTATCTCCTGTTCATCTTCGGCCTGATCGTCGACCTGGGACGCCCCTGGAACATCTGGAAGCCGGTGTTCAATTGGCAGCACGAGTCCCCGATGTTCGAAGTATCCTGGTGCGTCATGCTCTATACGTTCGTTCTGTTTCTGGAGATGCTCCCGTCGGTCTTTGAGCGATACCGGCTGGAGAAGCTTCATTCCCTCTGGCGGATGATGGTTCCCTGGCTCATCGTGTTTATCCTCGGGCTGTTCACCCTGGCCATGACCCATTCGCCCCAATGGGCGCTGGCCATGGTCGCCGTGCTGCTGGTGTGGGAGGGGCTGATTCGGCTCCGGATCATGCCGCGGCACGCGGAGGTGTCCATCCTGCTGATCGCCGCGGGGGTGATCTTGTCGACGCTGCACCAATCTTCGCTCGGGTCGCTGTTCTTGATCGTGCCCCACAAGTTGCACGCCTTGTGGCACACCCCGATCCTGCCGCTGCTCTTCTTCTTCTCCGCCGTGATGGTCGCTCCAGCGATGGTCATCTTTGAGTCATTGGTGACCGAGCGAACGCTCGGATACAAAGCGCATCTCGACCTGCTCCACGCGGCGGCCAGGGTCATGCCCTATCTGCTGGGGGTGTACCTGTTCCTGAAGCTGGCCGACCTGGTGGGACGCGGCGCTGTCCCCCACGCGCTGGCTCTCACCCCGCAAGCCGTCTCGTGGTGGATGGAGATGGGCATCGGGGCGGTCATCCCGTTGGTACTCTTTATGACCCCTGAGTTGATTCGCAACCGCGCCGGCCTGTTCGGAACCTCAGTCCTGGTGATTGCCGGCGTCGTCTGGAATCGCCTCAATGTGGCGGTGGTCGGGGTCATCGTCCGCCCGTGGGAGACCTATTATCCCTACTGGGCGGAGGTCTTTATCACCGTCGGCATCATATCCGTAGGGCTGCTCGCGTTCCGGTGGGCGATGCGCAACCTGCCCATCCATGTGGAGGGCGAATCGCCTCACCCGGCCTGAGGACGGCTTCCGAAGGGAGATGACCGCTCATAAAGGGGTGTTGTCATGAAGGAGATGACCGCAAGGCTTAGAGAGATGCTGACCATGTTCCTGGTCCTGGTGACCGCGATAGTAGTCGTTTTCGTGGCCCAGCTGACCCTTGAGGTGCGCTCCGAGCTTGTCAGGGTCAAGACGGCGATCCAGGCGATACGAACCGACCCAAAGGCCCGTGAGGCCTCCCTCCAGCCGTTCGCCGTATTCGATGAGAAGTGCGTGAGCTGTCACAGCGACCGCAAGTTCTTGGGAGTCCACGGAACATCCAGCGAATTGCAGGGAATCATTGCCAAGATGGAGAAGCTGCCGGACGTCCATCTTTCCGCCCAGGAGCGGGACAGGGTCCACGCCTCTCTCGAGTTGCTGAAGTGCGTGCGTTGCCATGGTGAGGTCAATCTAAAGAAGCTCGCGCCGATGGGAACGGCGGAGAGGCTGGAAATCATCCGGCGAATGAGGGAGAAGCCGGATTCGGGGATGGCGCCGGAAGAGTCTGCGGAGATTCTCCGGGCGTATCAGAAAATCCAGGGATTCTGAGCTTCGCAGCCTTCCCTGTGGAGGACGCGGGAGGCCGGGTGCTCGCGCCGAAGGCCGCCTGGCTTCCTCCGCCGGTTCGCAGAGCTCACGGCGGCGACGAAGCGTTAAAGGACTGCCTTACCCCGAGGCGCTCACTTCCCCCCCACCGGCCTGTCCAGCTGCCGGTACTGAATCGCCTCCGCGATATGCGCTGGCGTGATGCTCTCCTCTCCCGCCAAATCCGCGATCGTCCTCGCCAGCTTCAGCACCCGGTGGTAGGCCCGGGCCGAGAGCCCCAGCCGCTGGACGGCGAGCTGCATGAGCCGCTTCCCTTCCGCGTCCGTCTTGCAGAACCGCCCGATGAGCCCGGCCCCCATGTGGGCGTTGGAGTGGACGCCCGGGATGCCGGTGAAGCGCGCGCGCTGTTTGGTGCGGGCGGCCTCGACCCGGGCGCGGATGGCTTCTGAGCCCTCTCCCTCGGGCTCCTCGGCGAGCTCCTTCCAGGGGAGCCTCGGCACCTCGATGTGGATGTCGATGCGGTCCAGGAGCGGCCCCGAGATGCGCGAGCGGTGGCGCTCGACGAGCTTCGGAGTGCAGGAGCATGACTTCGCGGTGTCCCCCAGGTGGCCGCAGGGGCAGGGGTTCATTGCCGCCGTGAGCATGAACCGGGCGGGGAAGGCCAGGCTGGCCTGGGCCCGGCTGATGACGATCTTCCCTTCCTCCATCGGGCTCCGCAGGGTTTCCAGGACGTTCTTGCGGAACTCGGGCAGCTCGTCCAGGAAGAGCACCCCGTTGTGGGCGAGGGAAGCCTCCCCGGGCAGGGGCACGGTCCCGCCCCCAACCATCCCGGCGTCGCTGATGGTGTGGTGAGGAGCGCGGAAGGGGCGCTCGGCCATGAGCGAGCGCCCCGGCCCGAGCTTCCCGAGGACGCTCCAGACTTGGCTCGTCTCGATGGCCTCCTCGAGGGTGAGCCGGGGGAGGATGGTGGGCAGGCGGCGCGCCAGCATGCTCTTGCCGCTGCCGGGGGGGCCGATCATGAGGAGGTTGTGGCCCCCCGCCGCCGCCACCTCGAGGGCGCGCTTGGCGTGGTGCTGGCCCCGGATGTCCCGGAAGTCGTCGCACGCGCCGGAGGCGTTCCCCGGGGAGGCCGGGTCTTCCTTCGTGGGCGGGATGGTGAGCTCCCCCCGCAGGAAGCCCACCACCTGGGGCAGGGTGCGGACGGGATAGACGGGGAGCCCTTCCACTACGGCCGCTTCTCCAGCGTTCTCGGCCGGGAGCACCAGGCCCTCGATCTCCAGCTTCTTGGCCAGAACGGCGATGTTGAGCGCCCCGCGCACGGGCTTGAGGGCGCCGTCCAGCGCCAGCTCTCCCAGGAACATCAGCCCCCGCGTCCTCTCCCCGCCCCCGTTCAGGGCGCCGTTCGCGCGCAGGAGCCCCAAGGCGATGGGGAGGTCGAAGGCGCTCCCCTCCTTCCGCATGTCGGCGGGGGAGAGGCTCACCGTGATCCGCCCGAGGGGGTAGATGAAGCCCGTGTTCGAGATGGCCGCCCGGATGCGGTCCTTGCTTTCCTTCACGGCGGCGTCCGGCAGACCCACGGTGGAGTAGTAGGGAAGGCCCGAGGCGAGGTCCACCTCGACCTCGACCGGGTGGGCGTCCACCCCGAGAACCGCCGCCGCCTGCGTCTTGGCCAGCATGGCAGAGCCTCCTGTGAGGACATTTCACGAAGACAAATATAAAGCGAAATATAGCACGAAATAAAGACGAAATTCGAGATCCAGGGGAAATTTTTGGCATGTTTTTTAACCCATTGATTTAAATTGCCTTATTCGGATCTTATGGATGGAGCAAAGGGGCGGAGGAGGACCTCCGCCCCCTTTGCTACTGCGGGGGGCTAGTACTCGAAGACCGTGGGCTCCGTCACGGGCTCGGTCAGGACCTCCAGGGCCTTCTTGGTGGCTTCGAGGCGCCACCGCCGCTCGGAGGCCTCGGGGCGGCTCGGATCCCCGAAGGGATGATGGAAGTGGCCCGCCCGCGTCTTGAGGATGCGGTTGGCCCCCACGTCCTTCGCCACGTCGGGGAGGCAGGTGACCAGCACGGTGGGGATGCCTTCCCTCTCCAGCTCCTTCGCCAGCGTAGCGCCGCTACGCGTGCCCGTCCCTCAGGTGGCGGGCAGGACCACTCCCTCCACCCCGGCGGCGCGGGCCTCCTTGGCCATGGCCTGGCCCACTTGCTTCATGACGTGGACGGGGCCGCCGTTCCCGCAGGTGCTCAGGAACTCCTCGTGGAGCTTCTCGAAGACGCCCTCCCGCTCGAGCTGCTTGAGGGCGTCCAGGGCGAGCATCCGGTCCGGGTCCTCGTTCACGAAGACGGTGTTGAAGCCCCCGTGGATGCAGATGAAGGAGCCCTTGGGGAGCTCCGTCCGCCCCCCGAAGGAGTACTTGTTCCAGTGATGGGTGGAGGCCCGGGAGCCGGGGATGCGGTCGGGGTTCCCGGGGGGCACCATCCCCGCCTCGGTGACCACGGCGATCTTCTTGCCCTTGAGGCCCTTGAGGGGCGCGGGCGGGGCCACCCGGTCGAAGCCCAGGAAGGTGAACTCCGAGGTGAAGGGCTCCCCTCGCACCTTCTTGAGCACCATGTCCACCGCCCGCTGGGCGGCGGGCACCTCGGCGAAAGCGTTGTAGCGGACCCCCCGGGGCAGGTAGCCCTCCTCCTGGGCCGGGCCCAGCTCCTCCCCGCGCGCGAGCTTGAGGCCCAGGCGGACGATCTTGGGAAGGGCTTCTCCCATCCCCCCGGCGGTGTCCCCGGTGGGGACGATGTGCACCTGGCGGCGGCAGGCCGAGACCCCCGGGTTTTCGGGGTACATCCCCGTCACCGCCGCCGTCTTGCCGCCCGCCTTCACGGCGAGGCAGAGGCGGGCGCAGGCCAGGCCGTAGCGGCCCGCGTTAAAGGCGGGCCCGGCCACGAGGAGGTCGGGCGCAAGCCGCTCGATGTGGTCGAGGGCGGCCGCTTCGGCCCCTGGATCGGCGGCGTAGGCGTTGTCCCCGCAGAAGAGGGTGCCGGCCACCTCCCCCTCCGCCCCCAGCAGGCGCTGGAGCAGGAGGCCGGGGCCCACGGGGCCCTCCCTGAAGGTCAGGGGATGGTCCCCCTTCTCCTCCCCTCCCACCCCCGCGAAGAACTGGTTGACGTAGTGGACGACGCGAATCTTCTTGTTCGTGGGCATTCCGGTCTCTCCTGGCTCGCCCAGGGGCGCCTGGGCCTCAGTAGTCCTTCCCGGTGAAGTGGCTGAGCTCCATTCCCCATTCGTCGGCGTAGAGGTCGGCGTTGGTCACCTCGAAGCTCGAAGCCGTGTCGACCAGGGTCCCGCCGTAGGGCTTGAACTTGGGGGAGCCGATCACGCGCTCGACGGCGGGGAGGACGATCGACTGGCCCTGGAGCCCCTTGCTCACGATGGCGTCCGCCTCGGGGACGGTGTAGACGAGGGGGAAGTCCCCGCTCCCCGGGTCTGCCGTCTCGTACATGATGGGCACCGCCTTGACGCCCGCCTGCTCAAGAGCCTGGACGGTCAGGAAGTAGTCCACCGAGGAATTGCCCCCCCCCTCGTGGGCGAGGACGGCGCCGTCCGCCTTGAGGAGCTTGGCCAGCTTGGCCACGTACTGGGCCGAGCGCTCCTTGAGGGCCTGGTTGTCGCGGTGCCCACGGGTGATGATCACCCCGGCGAAGTTCACGTCCTTGCCGTGGCGGCGGTAGAGCTCGAGGAGGACCGGCTTGTTGCAGTGGAGGTAGGTCGGCACCTTCTGGCCGGTCTTGTAGTTCGCCCCGACTACCGCCCCGTCCAGCATCTCGTTGGGGTGGATGAGGGTGGGGAGGGAGTCGTCCAGGTCCTTGCCGTAGACGTAGGTGGCCACCATCACCGCCTGGTGCATCACCTGGTCCACGTACACGATGCGGGGCAGGGTGGGGCCCACCTCGCCGAGCTCGTACACCTCGATCTTCTCGGGTTTCAGGTCCGCGGTGCACCGGGCCAGGCAGGAGGCCCCCCGCAAGGTGGCGAGCCGGATGGCCGCGTCGTGCTCGCCGTTCGAGGCGGTCGGGATGGGCTCGTAGCAGGCGACGAGGTTCGCCGTCTCCGAGGTCGCGCAGTAGAGGGCGCCGGGCCCGCTCATGTCGATGATGCTGTCCCGGAAGGTCATGATGCCCGTCTGGGGGCCGGGGTAGCGGGTGGTGCTGAGAATGCACATCCCGGCGAGCTTGTGGGTGCGGCCCTCTCCCGCGGTCAGGGCGCGCCCCAGGAACCCCGGGAAGGCGCACGAGCGGCCGCTCACCTTGTAGAGGGGCTCGACAGCGTCCACGTTGTGGACGATGCGCACGCTCTCGCCCGGGTGGGCGAGGTCGAAGCGCACGTCCAAAAAGCCGCCCTCGGCCATCATCACTTCCTTGAGCTCCTGGGCGTTGACGGTGAGGGAGCCGTCCCGGTAGCCGGTCCGGCTCCCGAAGGCGACCTTCCTGACCGGGAAGATTCCCATTTCGAGCCGCATGGCCGATCCCCCTCAGCTCCGCTTCGCCTGGGTCTTGCGCAGCCCGGCGAGCGCGTCCTCGATCTGCGCCACGTCGAGCACCATCTCCATGAGCTGCACCTTCTCGGCGTAGATCTCAGCCGGGAGACGCGTGCGGACCCGCTCCTCCAAGATATGGTACACCGGGAGTCCCAACGAGACTCCCGCCAAGGGCCCGGCCCAGCTGGGGTCGCCGGTGGTGAGCGTCTCGGCGGCGATCCGGACGCCCTCCCCGCTCATCCCCAGCACCACCACCAAGTTCTCCGCCCCGTGCGCATCCACGAGCTGCTTGATGGTGGCCTGGTTGTCCAGGTCCATGGCTCCCGCGGAGGTTCAGACGAAGCAGGCCGTCGTCTGGTAGACGACTTCCGTGCCCGCCGCCTGGAGGCACTCGGCCAGGACAGGGCCCGGGATGCCGTCCCTCTCCCCCAGGGCGATCACCTTCTTGCCGTCGAACATCTCGCACCTCCTCTTATGAGGCCGGGCGGGCCGGAACGCCGGCCCCTATGATTCCACCACGATCGACGCCCCGTCCGCCTGCTGGGTCATCCGCCCCAGGAAGAGGCTCCCCTTGGCCACCACCATGGCGCTCTTCATCGTGCCCGCCCGCATGGCGGCGAGGGCGTGGCCCAGGTAGGGGACTCCGGCGGGGATGTGGCCCTGGGTGGGAGCGAAGCCGGGCATCCCGTGGTCGCGGATGAAGGCCGGGATCTCCTCCCGCCCGATCTCGCCGCGGATGACGGCCAGGGCGGCCAGGGTGCGGTAGTTCGTGAGGGGGACGTCCCCCGCCCCGGCGGGGAGGGTCACCTCGGGGTTGTGGAGCTCGACGGCGTACTTGTCGATCTCCCGGAGTTTCCGGCCCGCGCGGGCGAGGGGCTCGCACACGAGGGCTTCCATCATCCCCTGGGGGGTCGAGGGGCGGCCCGAGGGGTGACGGCCCGCCATCTCCAGGTTCAGCCGGGGGCTCTCGCCGTCGTCCGGGCCGACCCAGAAGGCCACTCCGCCCAGCACGTCCTCCAGCACGGGCATCCGCTTCTCGATGTGGCGGTGGGACTTCATCCCGAGCTTGGCAAGGGAGCCGCCCCCCACGACCACGGCGTTGCGCACCACCCCGGCCTGGACGAGCGCCGCCGCGTGCACGAGGGCGTAGACCGGCGCGGCGCAGAAGGCTTTGATGTCCGTCCCGGCTGCGTTCGGGCAGCCCGCCATCTCGCCGATGGCCTTGGCGAGGTTCCCGCCGCCCCGGTTGTAGCGGTCGCCGATGGCCTCCTCGGAGCAACTGAGGATGTAGTCCACCTCCTCGGCGGGGAGGCGGGCCTTCTCCAGCAGCAGGCGGAGGGCGTGCGCCCCGCTCGCCTTGGCGGCCAGGTTCTCGAGCAGGACGCGGGCGGCCAGGGATTCGTCCTCCTCGTGGTCGCGGCGGATGCAGCCGATGAGGGCGCCCTCGTGCTCCAGGGCCAGGGCTTCCCCCGACCCGATGCGCCGGCGGATCTCCTTCTCCGTCCCGCGCCTGGCCCCGGCGCTCATGAGCCCCTTCGCCGCGGCGGAGGCGCCGTTCGCGGGAGGCGTCCAACCGGCGTCCAGTGAGACGAGGCCGAACTGATCAGCCTTTTCGAGCATGGAGTAAAAAGGTCCCTGGCCGAGGATCTCCCCGAACGGCCCCTGATGGGAGGCACCCGGCAGGGGATGGCCGTACCAGGGGGAGGGAATATCGGCCAGTGACTCCGGGCGCAGGTTCCCGATGAAGGCCTGGTGAGGGGGGTAGGCGGCCGCATCCTCGAAGGTTCTCAACCGGGCCTTGAGATCGGCCAGGAAGGAACCGGGCCGCGACCCCTCGCGGAAGGGTTTGGAGCCGTACCGGACGAGGTCGGGGACATGGACGAGCGTATTCACGGCTGCGCGGAGGACTGGAATCATAAGGTGACCTATACAGGGGACCAACAACGGCCAATTTCAGAAATTCTAGTCCTTTTTATCCAAGGATGTAAAACTGCTCCCCCCCCGGTTGAGCCTCAGGGGAGCTGGCGGGGGAAACGGCTCCGATGGGTCGGCGAGAGGGTGCGGCGGTCCTCCGGCGGGAGATCCCCCGGCAGAATGGGCCGCTCGGGAAGGGAGAATTCCATCTCCTTGATTTCCCCCTCCCGGAAGATCCGCAGGCGCACCTGGTCTCCCACTTTGAGGGTATTGAAGAGGTCGGGAACCTTATCGGGGTCGCTGAGTTCCTGATCGTTGAGGTGGGTCACGATGTCCCCGCCGAGGAGATACTCGTCCCCCGCCACTTTGAGGGGGAAGCTGCCTCCCCGCAGACCCTCCTTCTCGGCGGGGCTTCCCGGCTCGATGGTCTCCACCAGATAGCCGTCCACCAGGGGAGCGCGGAGGAGCTCCTTGATGCCCTTGTCCACCACCCTTCCGCTGAAGCCGAGCCAGGGCCGGATGATGCGCCCGTGCTCGATCAGCTGGGGCACGAACTTCTTGGCGAGGTTGATGGGGATCGCGAAGCCCAGGTTCTGCGCGTCCGGGAGGATGGCCGTGATCAGCCCCATCACCTCGCCGCAGCGGTTGAGGAGCGGCCCGCCCGAGTTCCCGGGGTTGATGGCGGCGTCGGTCTGGATGAAGGGGAGCATCCGGCTCGTGGGGGTGTCTGGCAGCAGCCGGTTCAGGCCCGAGATGATCCCGCGCGTCAGCGTCTGGTCGAGGCCCAGGGGATTCCCGATGGCGAACACCTCATCGCCCACCTGGGCCTTGTCCGAATTCCCCAGGTTCAAGGCGGGATGGGCCGCATCCGGGGCCGGAACCTTCAAGACGGCCAGGTCGAGAATGGGGTCCGCGCCGAGGAGCTTGGCGGGGAGGGTCTTGCCGTCGTCCAGCGTCGCCGTGATCGCCCTGCGGCGGTAGACGACGTGGGAGTTGGTGAGGATCAGGCCTTTCGGGTCGATGAAGAAGCCCGATCCGATGCTGCTCGTCACCCGGTCGGTGATCTTGAAGGGGTCGATCCCCACGGAGGAGATGAACACCACCGCCGGGGAAGTCTCCTTGTAGAGTTCCGGGATTGGCTTGGCGCCGCAGGAGCTCCCCTCGGCCCCGAAAAGAGGGGATGGAGCGAGGAGGCACAGGAGAACGGGCAGGGCGGCCAGTTTTTCATGCATGAGCGGTTTCTCCGGCCGCGGCGGCGCGGCGTCAGCGCTCCTGCGGCATTATGGCACCTTGCGGCGGGCCAAGAGAAGGCCGGCCCGGGCTCAGTCACGGGGTGAGACGCGGCGGAGGCCTCACGCCCCCTCAAGCATGATATGCTGTGGCGGGCCCGGGAAACGCGGGGGCTGCGGTTCGTCGCCGGGGAGATCCGCAATGGGACGATGGATGATCGCTGCCGGAATGCTGTTTGGCCTGGCTGCCTGGCAGGCGGCTGCGCCTTCTTGGGCGCCGTTGCCGGGGGATCCTTCCGCCTATGCGCAACCCGCATTCGGGGATGAGCCGGAGGACGCGGACGCCCTCCGGCTGGCCGCCACCCTCGTCCGCGAGATCACGGCCATCCCGGAGAAGGGGATGCCCGGGACTCTCCTGAGGAACGCCCACGGCGTCGCCATCATCCCCGGCGTCATCAAGGTGGGCTTGGTGGTGGGCGGGAGGTACGGGAAGGGAGTGCTGCTGGTGCGCAACCCGGCGGGAGGCTGGAAGGAGCCTCTGGAGATCACCCTCACGGGCGGAAGCCTCGGCTGGCAGGTCGGCGTGCAGTCCACGGACGTGATCCTCGTGTTCAAGACCGCGAAGAGCGTCGAGGGCTTCGCGTCGGGCAAGGTCACCCTGGGGGCCGACGCCAGCGTGGCGGCTGGGCCGGTGGGCCGCCACGCCGAGGCGGCCACGGACATCCAGCTGAAATCGGAGGTGTATGCCTATTCCCGGAACCGCGGCCTCTTCGTAGGGATCTCGCTGGAAGGCTCCGGGCTCCAGTCCGGCAAGGCCCT